>ENA-OSEO01006038-OSEO01006038.1-sediment-metagenome-genome-assembly--contig:-NODE-6038-length-11163-cov-4.352697_pt1 | contig 11163 bp, 10 predicted proteins | sample MGYA00237883_ERZ534232 | MGnify/ENA metagenome assembly ERZ534232
TTCAGTCTGACCTCCAGCTCGCGGAGCTTCTGGCTGGGCGAGATGAACGTCCGGCCCACGTAGTGGCTGCGGACCAGACCCATATCGAACGGAACGCCGCTTTCGGCAGCATAGCCAATGGCCGCCGAAACGCCACTGTCCGGCACAGGGATCACGACGTCGGCGTCGGCCGGGCGCTCCTTCGCCAGTTGGCGGCCGAGCTTCTTGCGGAACTCGTGCACGTTCTCGCCGAAGATGTGGGAGTTCTGCTTGGAGAAGTACACGTGCTCGAAGATGCAGTGGGCGGGGGTGATGTCGCCACGACGGACGAAGAACCGGCTGTGCAGGCCGTCCTTGTCCAGGCGGACGATCTCGCCCGGCTCAACTTCGCGGACGAACTGTGCTCCGATGGCGTCGATCGCGCAGCTCTCGCTGGCGACGACGTAGTGGCCCCGGTCGGTCTGGCCGACGCACAGCGGCCGAATGCCGTACGGATCCCGAGCGGCCTCGATATGGTCGCAGAACAAGAACAGCAGCGAGTACGCGCCCTGCAGGTGGTTCAGAACGTGGCCCAGCGGATCGGGCTTGTTCTGGTGCGTGGGCTTGGCCATGAGGTGGACGATGATCTCGGTATCGCTGGTGGACTTGAAGATGCTGCCGTAGGCCTCGTATTCATCCCGCAGCAGGCCAGCGTTGATCAAATTGCCGTTGTGGGCCAGGGCGACCTGCCCCCGCGAGTACTCCGCCAGCAGCGGCTGGCTGTTCTCCGCACAGGACGATCCGGTGGTGGAATATCGGACGTGGCCGATGGCGATGGGATTCTTCAGCCTCTCGAGGGTATCCGAGCCGCTGCGGAAGACCCGCATCACCGTGCCCATGCCCTTGTAGCACTGGAGAGATTCGCCGTCGCTGGAGGCGATGCCCGCGGACTCCTGCCCCCGATGCTGCAGGGCGTGGAGCCCGAAGTACGTCTTCTGCACGGCCTCCGGGTCGCCGAAGATGGCGAACAGCCCGCACTCTTCCTTCTTCTCTGCCAAGACCTCGTACCCGTCGCTATCCGAAATCGGCATGGTGCTCACACTGACTGCCAATCAAAGAGTAACCTTTAAGAACCGCCGAATCCTCTCGTCGAAACGGTAGTGTACCCCCCGGAAGGCCCGAAGTCAACCATGAACCCGGTCACGGTGGCGGCCGTGCTGCCCCTTTCGTCCAGCGGTCGCGCCCCACAGCGCCAGCCGCCGCCCCGATGTTCCGCGCAGCCGAAACGAATATCGCAACCCCGGCCGCTCGCTGAATGACTCTGCCCCGGTACGCCGCTCAAGGATCCATCCGTCTCACTGTTACTACCGGACCGCAGGGCTTTTGTTCGACCCTGAGCCCGTATGCCCCTGGGCACTTCGCGTCTGTGCAGATTCCCAGGCCGGAGACGGCCGGCAAGAACGGTGATTTCTGACGATTCGCAGGTCCCGTTTGCAGTGACGCCGGGAGGCGTTATCTTCTTTCTTTTCGCGGACACGCAATGGATCGACGATATGCCCGTCAGGGCGTATCTTCTGCTCGGGAGGTATCCTGTGCGGCATGGAAAACAACGCCTCACGGCGTCACTGCAAGCGAGCATGAAGAGGGTGCGCGTCCCACGACGACTGGAACCTCTCGACGACGAGAACGTACGCATCAGAATCGCGGCACGGGGATGTCCTCCAGGACGAAACGGGCCTCTTGCTCGTACGGATTGAAGACGACTGTGAACTGAAGGGTCGCCGCCGTGCCGCATGCGTCGCAGGCGCCGCTGCCGCTGGCGGCGCCGGTCATCTGGTTGCCCGATCCACCGCCGCTGCTCCCACTGCTGGAGCTTCCGCCACCCAGAGCGCGCAGAGACCTGCCCTTGGCGTCGAGCACGTCCAGCTTCAGAACGGCTGCCGCCGGCGGGTCTTGTTCGTTCCACAGATAGATCGGCCCACCGAACAGGTACTGTACCTGGGCGCGATCATACCTGTACTTGACGCGGTACTGGTATTTGCCCTCCTCGACAGTCGCCTGCTCCACCAGGATTTCCGTGCCGGGAATCAGTTCGACCCATGTCTCGCTCGCTTCGAACGGGATATCGATCGTCTCGGTCTCGTCCGCCACCAGGACGTTCATGGTCCACTCCACTCGGCTGAGCACTTCCGGGTAGACCGCGTCAGGCTCCATGGGCAGCTTCAGCGAAACCTGGTTGAAAAGGAGCACGGATTCCCACTCGCCATTCGGCCCTGTGGGCCGGTTCATGTACTGCGGCTGGTGGTACATCCGCACGGACGGGCTGCTCGTGGTGCTCGAGACCACGCGCCCGTCCTGATCATAGGCCGTCACCAAAGTCGCGTCATGGGACCAGCCGATCAATCCGTTGCTATCGATGATGTCGATGATCGCGGTCACGGACAACGACCATTGAGGGCCGGGCGGTTCAACGTCAGGTCGCACCCTGGGATTCAGGAGCAGAGACCCCATGTTGACAGCCACGGATTCCCAATCCGCCACCAGGTGTTCCGCAGGGTCCCACGTTCCGTTGGGGTCCTGTGCCGCCGGGGAGGCAGAGTCATTTGGCTCACCGCTCGATACGATCAGAATATCGCCGGCAGACAATGGCGACCGCCGCTCGAACGCTACTGCACCCGCACACAGAGCAACCGCGATCAGGCTGACCAGAACTCCACTCCGCATGACAGCACCTCCCGAAGAGAAGACTCTCCACAACAGATTTCTGAACACCCCCTACTTCCCACCCGGGCGACGTCCGGTCCCTGCCGCACCCGACCCGCGCATCGGGACGGGCCCGGCTCACTGCCCGGCCGATCCGTCACTTCACACATTCAGTCCGCGAGCAGCTCGGTTCGTTACACCTCTTCTCCGGGATTTCATGAGAAGACCAGTGAGTCTATCGCATCATCCCGGCCGCAGACCTTCGGGTCGGACCCTCTGTGACATCATCTTCATCCGCTTCCCACTGTAGCACCGGATAATCCCCCTCCGGCATGGCCCAGGTGGAGACAAAGTCCCAGCCGGCCTGCTCGAAGGTCGCCCTCTGCTGCATTGGGTCTGTGCCCGGTCCCTCTGCGAGGTTCAGGGTGCCCTCTCCCGCACTGAGATTTAGGCCGGAGACCTCCGTATCCCAGAAAGACTGGACCACCAGCGGTGGCCACGGTTTGCTTGCCTCCCCGAAGAGACCGCCAATGGCGAGGGCCCCTGTCTGGGGCGCCATGGAGGTCATTTCACAGGCCGCGTAGCAGTTGAGAATACGTACGTCCACAGCAACACCCATCAAGCCCCCGGCCTCAGACCCCGCCACCGACCCTCGCGCGTAACAGTCGGTGATCCACGTGCCCTGTGCGAAACGCCCGTCACCGACCAGGCCGCCGGCGGTCCCCTCCGCCACGACCTCACAGTTCGACGCACAGCGCAGGATCACCCCGCGACCGTGAAGGCCGCCGGTCAAGCCGCCGACATCATCTCTGCCGATGACCAGGCCGCGAGCACGGCTCTCGATGATGTGGCAGGTGTTCCAGTTGCCGATGAGACCGCCGACATAGGAATCACCGCGGACCACCGCTTGAGCCTCGCAACGGATCAGGGTGCCGCCGGGGCCACCTCCGACCAGACCGCCCACGTTTCTTTCGCCCATGACCTGGACCTCGGCCCGGCAATCGGAGACCATCGCATCCCAGAGACTCCCGACCAGGCCGCCGACGTAGTCGCCGCCTGAGACTCGTCCGGTGACCGAGCAGCGGAGGATCATGCCCCGGTGATTGAGTCCGGCAATCGCGCCGCACGGCGATCCGCTGATTCGGACACTCTCAAGGTTCAGGTCCTTGACCAGACCGGAGAACTTGCCGAACAATCCGGCGTCGCATCCCGGCCTTCCGACGATGCACAGATTCCGGATCGTGTGCCCGCGTCCGTCCAACACCCCTGCAAAATCCTGCCCCCCATGACCGGAGACCTCCTCGGAGTCATCCGGTGCAATCAAGGCATCCTCGAAGACCCGGCCACCCGGCAGATTCGGGTCGAGATCGATGTCCTCAACCAGGATGAAGTGCTTCTTGAGCCGCTCGGGGTCCGAACCGATCAGGCGCAGGTCCTCGGTCGTGGCGACCCGGTAGGGATCGTTCGGCTCACCCGTGCCGCCCTCGAAGCCATAGACCCGTCCCCCCAGGCCGCACCCGAGCACCAGCGCCAAGGCTACCACCCTCATCCAAGGAGTCTTTGCGTTCGTCACCACGGGTCTTCCTCCAGACAACTCGATAGTCAAACCACGTGCCACGCCTCAATCCAGGTAGCCCATCAGGACCAGCGCCGGCTCCTGGCCAGGGAGCATCAGTTCCTGCAACTCCCGGCGGGTCTGCGCCAGGTCCTCCCGGGCTTGCGCCCGGACTCTGCGCAAGGCCGCCACCTTCTCCGCAACCTGCGCCGGGGACGCGTTCTCGTTCTGAAGAAGCTGCTGCAACTCCCGACAGAGGGCCTCCCCTTCGGTCATTTCGAGGATGCTCTTGGGTCCCAGGGTCCAGGACCCGCCCCAGGCGGCCCCCCTCGTGCGCGGGGGGCCATTGGGGTCCATGATGTCGGCCGAGCTGGAAACCACGCCGGAGCCACCGACGAAGCCGCCGCCGAACATAGCCCCCTGTCCCTGGAACGCGCCGCTGGAACCGGGGATGGCCGCGACATCGGCCTCGGCCTTGAGGCGTTCGATCCGGTCGAGCTTCGGCTTGATCCGCTGCCACTGCTCGTCGGAAGCACGGAGGGTCTGCCGAATCGAGCGGTCCCGGCTCTCCTGAGCCCACTGGCGCATCCGCTCCACGTTCTGCTGCATTTCCTGCGTGTCCCGGGCATGCCGCTCGGCCATCCGGCGGGCAGCGTCTGGCTGGGACCCCATCATCTGGGTCCGCGACGAGGTCCGTGCCTGGGGTTGGGAATGCACGGCGGTCCCCGCCAGGAGCATCAGGACGGTCACAATCGCAGCGAAACGCGCCGCGCGTCTCAAGGCCGGACTTCGCATCGCTATACCTCCTACAAGAGCGTTCCGACGATTCGCTCCCATAGTAAGGCGAAGACCGGCCCGTTTCGATTCACAATCTTGTGAGGATTCTCTCAGTCAGTAGGTGAACGTCTTGACCCTCTGCCGGAATCGCTCGAAGTCGAGGACGCCCTTGGCGAAGGCGTCAATGTCGGCCTTCTGCGCCTGCATGGTCAGTACCGTCGTCGGAGGGGCAGCCTCCTGCGTCAGGGGTCGGCCTAGGGCATCGAGGCGAGGCCTGCCGTACCCATCGAGCACGGGCGCCGCCGAGCGACGGGACGTCGAACGGCTCGAAGGCACGCCGGACGCCGCATAGGGGGTTCTGCTACGCGTGTAGCTCGTCTGGCCGGGCCAGCCGCCCTCCTCGTTCTGCGCCACAATGGTCAGAATGACCAGCTCGTTCGGGTCGAGGTTGCGGAGGTTGGCCGCGTGCTTGAGACTCCGGAGAAGCTCTTCCTTGAATTGCTCGAAGGTCATCTCCTGCGTCTGGCCCGCCTGCCCGCGGGCGCCGTAGCCCCTCGATCCGGGCGGCGCAAGCAGCCTCTCCCGCGCGTTCTGCCAGACGGGATCGACCGCCTCCTCCTGGGTCGCGTCGCCCTCCTGTGTCCGTTGTCTTGGGAACGAGTAGGGGAAGTCCACTTCGATCACGAACACGGCGGCCGTGCCCTGGAGGTAGAGGGCCTCGACCTTGCGGTCCGCACCGAAGAAATTGCCGTAGTCTCGCAGGACGCCCAGGATCATTCGCGGCTCACTGAGCTTCTCGCGGAAGATGTGCAGCATCACCCGCAGGTCCTCCGTCGTCTCCGCCAGTCTCTCCGGCGCAACTTCCGACGTGGGGATCACAAGGACATCGTTCGTCGCGACGGATATGGTGACCATCGTCATCGTGCTGAGGAAGACCTGCTCCTCCTGATCTGCCGTGACCTTGGCATACTCTCTGGAAGCCGGCTCGAAGCCGAAGCCCTCCTTCCTGGGCACGACGGTCCCGGACCAGCCGTATTCCACGGTCGCGGAATATCGGCCCTCTGCATCGGTGACAGGCTCACCAGGGAATCCCACCAGGACCACGTCTGGCACACCCACCATGCCCGAGGCGCCGCCGGCATGGGTCCAGACTCGTCCGGAAATCGTGAAAGGCAGGATTTTGGGCGTGTAGTCCTGATTCGGACAGTCCTCCCGAATCAGCGGGTATTGGCGCGAGGACGGAGTGAACTCGAAACCGGGCTTCTGCGGCGCAACCGTGCCGCTCCATCCGTAGGGCACGGTCGCCGCGTACCTGCCCGTTGCGTCTGTCACAACGTCACTCGGCAGGCCCTGCATCGCCACGCCGGGTGCCCCCGTACTGCCCAAAATGGTGAACATGACCACTCTGGCAGTATAGTCCTCACGCTCGTGGTTCTGTACGACTTGTGAGTATTGTATGCAAGGGGGTTGGAAGGAATACCCTTCCTTTTTCGGAGTCACCGCGCCCGACCAGCCGTACTCGACCCGTGCTCGATAGCGGCCCTGCTCATCCGTCACCGGGCGACCGGGAAGACCCTCCATGACCGCACCCGGCACCCCGACACTGCCTCCGATGGTGAACGCGATGACAGTCGCCGTATAGTCGTCCCCTGTATGGTTTGCATTGACCGAGGTGTATGCCCTCTGCGGGGGCTGGAACACGTAACCTACCTTGATCGGCGTGACCCTGCCGCTCCAAGTCTCTGGGACTTCGACGCTGTAGACCCCGTTCTCATCCGACACCACGAGCCCGGGGAAGCCCTTGAGCGTGACGCCGGGCAGCCCGGTGCTTCCGGAGATGGTGAACGTCTTCCGGGCCGCTGTCGGACCCTGCGCTCGTGCGATCCCCGCCAGGATCGATATTAGTAGACCGACGACGATGAATACAGAGGTGATTCGATTGGCGCGTGTCATGGTCTATCCTTTCACAAGGATCAGGGCGCACAGTAATTCAGAGCCGGGGACGATGTCCCCAGGAACAAGTCCATCGATTCAGTTCTCCAACGTGGTCGCGGCAGTTTCCCTCAAGGCGGCGACGGAGCGCAGGCCGGCGCCCGTCTGCACCCGGATCTGCTCCAGGGCCCGGGCCACCTGCCGGCGGTCGGTCAGACGGGCGGCCTCGATCACCTCGACCAGTTCCGCGAAGCGGCGGTCCATCAGTTGCTCCGAGCTGGACGTGAAGCGCGACGCGAACGACTGCAAGTCCCGGCTGATCTGCTCGGCCACCTCGACCCGCAGCTTGGTATCGTTGCTCGCCAATGTGGCCTGCAACCGCTGATCGAGCTCGGCCAGAATCCCTTCTTGGAGGGCAGGCTTGAGCGACGCGGCGATGGAGGCCTCCAGATCGGCACGGAGTTGCTCGGCATCGATCGGTCGAGGGGCGGTCATCCGTCCGATCAGCACGCCGGCCCCCAGGACCAGCACCGCCGCCACTGCCAGCCGCACGAATCCGCCGATAATCGGCACAATCCTCACAGCCGGCGTGACCGTCTCCAGGGCCTGGATCACCCGGTCCTGGCGGGCATCCATATCGGCTGCCACCCGCTCACCCCACGCGACAAGACCATCGCCCTGCTGCCTGAGCCTTTGCAGGTACTGCCGGCAGGCGTCGCACCGGTCCAGATGTTCCCGGACAGCCTGGGCCTCGGGAGTCTCCAGGACCCCCAGCATGTAGTCGATGATCCGATCCTGCATATCCGGGCAGAACCTCTTCATGGCGTATCTCCTTTTGCAGTCAGCATTTGCTGCAATTCCTTGATCGCGGTGCGCAGCTTCAGATAGACGCCGGAAGGCGACATTTCGAGCCTCTCGGCGACGGTCTTCACGTCCTGGCTATCGAGAAAATGCATCACCAGCGGCAATCTCAGGTCCCAGGGGAGCCGGGCGACCGCTCGCTCCAGGCCTTCATGGCCACGTTCAGCGGCAGAGTACTCCGGCGGCCTCGCGGCGAGTGCCTTGTCCCTGCTCCTTCGTTTGCGAAGGTGATTGATGCTCAGGTTCCGTGCGATGGCCACGATCCAGCCGCCGAACTGGTCACCCTCCCGGATCTGGCGGATCTGCTCGAAGCCCTTGATCATGGCATCCTGCGCGACATCCTCGGCGTCGTGGACGTTGCCCAGAACACCGAGACAGACCAGCAGAACGTGCCCATAGTGCCGGCGGACCAGTCCGGCGTACGCCGTCCGGTCCCCGCCGCACGAGGCCGTCACCAGGTCTCTATCGCTGCGTTCGTCCAATCCGAGCTCCGCATCCGGGTTTCACCATAGAGACACCCGCCGCACACCCAGATTACACGGAAAACAAGGCTATGCGCAACATTTCTGATGCGGTAGAATGAACTCAACGATTAACAAGGGCCTGTTGAGATCGGCCGAGGTGCAACTGAATGGCTGTGCTGAAAACAAGGGGGCATGACGAGCGCGCGGAAATCGAGTTCGAGCTGGACTATCTGGCGTCTCTGACAACCCAGCAACGGTTCGACATGATGCTCCGCAAGAGCCGGGAGATGGCGTCCCTGCGCAAACGACATGGAAGTCGAAGGACTACTCAGATCATTAAAAGAGCATAAGGTCCGCTTCGTCATCATCGGGGCGACGGCCTTCCCTGTTCACGGATACTCCCGGGCCACTTTGGACACCGACATCTTCATTGAACCAACGCCCCGAAATGCCGAGCGAACACACGCCGCACTCAGAGCGTTTGGATACGACATGTCGGACGTGAGCCTTGATGACCTGCTCACCAAGAAGCTGCTCATCCGGCAATACGTCGTCGAAACGGATATCCGTCCCTTCGTGAAGGGGACCACCTTTGAGCGCGTCTGGGCGAACAGAATCAAAGCCAAGTTTGGCCGAACGTTCGTCTGGTTTGCCTCGCTTGACGACCTGATTCAGATGAAGCAAGCAGCGGGTCGCCCGAAGGATAAGGAGGATCTCAAGTTCCTGCGTAGACTCAGGCAGAAGAAGCTAGGCCGGATCTGAGCGATCCGGCCCAGCTCTTGGCAGCGTGACACAGGGGCTACCGCGTGGGCTGCGGCAGCCAGAGGATTACCGGGGCGGGGAGAGGGTGTAGTCGGCGGGCAGGTTCGGCTCGAACACCGCCGGATCAATCTGGGCGTTCCACTGGAAGTGATCCAGAGTCATGTGCGTCGGACGAAGCTGGCCTTCGCTCATCATCTGTCCCTCCGATTCGATGCGGACGGGCCAGTTCGTCTTCACATCGACCCAGAGCCGCAGGGTTTCTTTGTCCTCCCGCTTTGCCTCAATCCCCTCGACCTCGATGCCATCGATCTCGCTGTGTCCGAGAGAGACGTGGTCCCACGAGAGGATCCACTGGAGCCACTGCCTGGGGTCCTGCTGCTGCATCGTCGCCGCCGCCTGCTCCTCCGAGAGGGTCCGCTCGAAGTACCGCTTGAGCTGCGGATGAACGATGTACGCGATCTTGCGGGCGGGCAGGACGTACTTGACCATGTACAACTCGCCTTCCTTGTAGGAGTCGATCCGACCGCCGTGTTCCTTGCTCACGTAGACGTCGGATTCGTCCACCCACTGTCGCCCTTCTGGATAGGCCATCGTCAGTTTCATCTTGTAGACGATGATGGGGACATTCTCGACCTTGGCCAGCACGTCGCCCCAGGCGACGCCGGCGCCGTCGGGCGAGACGCCGAGGTGATAGAGGCCGACGCAAACCCCCGCGATGATCACGCCCGCCACCGCTAATTGTACGATTCGATTCCTCATGATATGGTCCCTCCGAATGGAGTGTTCGTGTTGTCGGTTTCGGACGAGGTCTCGGCGAAGACGGCCCGCGAGTTCTTCCGCCATCCGGCGAACGTCCTCCGGCGTCTTTTCGTCGCCCAGACCGTTCAGAATTCTGTCGAGCTCATTCCTCGCCATAATCCTGTTCCTGTTTCCACTGAGTTTGCGTTGCCAATGAGCCTCGCAGCGCCGCGATGGCCTTGGACACGTGCGACCGGGCGGTCGCCTCGGAGCAGCCTAAGACTGATGCGATCGCAGGGTAGTCCTGCTGTTCGAGATACCGCATCACGACCGCTCTGCCCTGCCGGGCCGGCAACGAGGCAATCGCCCGGCGGACCACCTGCCGCAACTCGGCCTGATCAGACTCCTGTGAGAATTCCTGGCAGAAATCAGCCGGCGAATGTGCTGCCTGCCCATCCCGGCCGACGCGGTTGCGCCAGGCACGGGAGTTGGCACTGAGAGCGATGCGGTACAGATAGCTATGGGCATTGGCGCCCTGGAGCTTCTCGACGTGACGCCACATGCCCAACAGAGCATCCTGCATCGCCTCCGCGAAGATCTCGCGGTCGCCCGCGAGTCGCCAGAGCACCGCCGTCAAGAGGGGAAGGTGCTTCACCCTCAGTCGGTCAAAGACCTCGATGCGCTCGTCGTGCCTCATGGCCGGCCTTCAACGTGAGACTGAACATGCTCAATGCTCACCATAGAATAACCGCCAGCCCGTGAAAGTGCGTAAAGCACTTGTGCGAGATGTCTCCAACGGGGGAACAGTCTCCTGATAATTGGATGCCGCCGATGACTGTGGCACCTGGCATGTCCCTCCTGATGAAGGAAGGGACGGACTGATCCGGAGTCCGCTTTCAGCGGGAGTTCGACGCTTTGGAGCCACCGGCAGCAGGGGTGCTCCGCACGCCCAGCCACCGAGGACTCCGCTCGCGTATCATGCTGGAGGCCCAAGAGCGCAAGCCCCCGCGCACGCGTGCGTCATGCCTGCACTCGTGCCTATGCTCGGAGGCTCTCCAGGTTCCATCCCGTTGTTCCTGTTCTGCAGATTCTCCGTACCTCGACTGACTTCGAGTCTACTCTCGCACCGTTTCACATTCCCGCACGTGCGGGTGTACGGCGAGGGGATCCTCTCCTGTCATGTCGTTCATACGACTTGATCAGCCTGCTCTTTGGATTGTGACACCTGCCTGTATTCTGTAACGAGAAGTGCTCTCTTATCCTCCTGCCAAGTCGGGAATTCAGTGCGTGCCGTGCCTTTTCGTCAGCACTCAGCTCGTTGTACCACTGTTGCAGGCGTGCGTCGGATTGAACCATGAGAAAGGCACGATCGGTGATGTCCTCGGTGTCCCCAACAGCGCCCTGACTCAACCT
>ENA-OSEO01006039-OSEO01006039.1-sediment-metagenome-genome-assembly--contig:-NODE-6039-length-11163-cov-2.704492_pt1 | contig 11163 bp, 6 predicted proteins | sample MGYA00237883_ERZ534232 | MGnify/ENA metagenome assembly ERZ534232
CAGCCCGAGCAGCGATTCGCCGCTGGTGTAGACTGTCTCGGCGTAGCGCCGCTGATCGTCGGTCAGCGCTGTATCGAGCAGCAGCCCGGTCATGCCGATGATCCCGTTGAGGGGGGTCCGGATCTCGTGGCTCATGTTGGCCAAAAATTCGCTTTTCGCCACATTGGCGGATTCCGCCTCCGCGGCCAGGGCACCGGCCCGGGCGATGGCCGCCTCGAGCCTCCGGTTGGTCTCCAGCAACTCCGCCTCCGCGCGCTTGGCTTCGGTGATGTCCATGTGGGTGCCGAACATCATCAGGGGCCGGCCGTCTTCGGTCCGGGTAATCACCCGGCCGCGATCGTGCACCCAGACCCAGTGCCCGTCCCTGTGCTTCATCCGGCAATGGCAATCGTAGAAGGGCGACGCCCCTGAAAAGTGCCGATCCAGCAGCCGGGCGGAGAGATTCAGATCTTCGGGGTGGACCAGCGACTTCCAGGTATCGATGCTCACCGGGGCCAGCTCTTCGAGCCCGTGCCCAACGATCTCCGCCCACCTTTCGTTGAAGACCGTCTCGCCGGTCTGGACATTCCACTCCCAGGTGCCGGCATGGGTCCCGTCGATCACGTTTGCCAGTCGTTCCCGCTCGCTTTCCAGCCGCTGCTCGGAAATCTTGCGCGCGGTGATGTCCCGACAGAAGAAGATCAGCTTGCCCCCGCCGTCATCCAGATAGGTGGCGGAGATCTCCGCATCAAAGACGCTGCCGTCTTTCCGGCGATGCCGGGTTTCGAAGATCTCGGAGCCGTTTCGGATGATCCGTCCGATTCTGTCGGCCGTTTCTGCAGGCGCTTCGATGGCGTCGAGGTCGTTGATGCGCAGTTCCAGAAGCTCGGCCTCGGAATACCCGGACATGGCGCAATAGGCAGTATTTGCGTCCGTGATTTTGCCCTCCATGTCGATCACACAAAACCCGTCCGCGGTGGTCTGGAGAATTTTTTTCAGAAACCGCTGGTGCTCCAGAAGGGATAGTTCGGCTTGCTTGCGCGCGGTGATGTCGGTGAACACCGTGGCGAAGCGTCCGTGCTCGAGACGGAAGGCGTTGATATAGTATTGCCGGCCCAGCGGTTCGACATTCTGCTCGAAGCTGACCGGCGAGCCGGTCAGTACGACTTCGCCGAAGACATCGATCAGCGATGTCCCCGGGATTCCCGGGAGGACATCGGTGACGCGGCGGCCGACAATGTCTGCCGGGTCCAAGCCGGTGTGGGTTTCGAAGGCCGGATTGGCGCTCAAAAAAACATAGTCCACCGGTTTTCCTGCCGCATCCAAAACGATCTCGTGGACGGCGATGGCCGAAATGGCATTCTCGAAGATCATCCGGTATTTTCGTTCACTATCCTGCAGTTTGGCATGCTGGGCGCGGATACCCCGGTCGGTTCGGAGCAGCAGAACAGAAACGAACCCCAGGAGCCCTGCCAGCAGAACCGCGCAGGAAACCCCGCCCAGAACGATGGTTCGATGAAAGGCGGTCTTTTCCGATGTTATGTCCCTTACGATCAGCAGACACCCCACCGGGGTTCCCGTCACGTCCTCGAGGGGGGTTGCCGAGACGCGCCAGGCTTTTCCGGCGAAGCCGATCTCCCGGTTGGTTTTGCCATGGGGGAGGGTGCGGGTGGGGTTGTGATCCGCGATGGGTGCAAGGGCATCGGGCAGGGGGCCGTCGGTGAAATAAATCACCGCGCTATGGGGCAGGCGGTCCCAGTCGGCGTCCCGTCCGAGAACGCGCATCCCCTCCTCCCATGCCTGCCGGTTCAGGTAGTCTTTGCGGATGAGAACCGCCAGGTGGCAGCCGGATCGGACATGCCTTTCGTGCAGAACGTCCTCGATTTCCTTGCCCAATTCCACATACCCCAACAGCCGGCCGTCCTGGAAGATCGGCTGAACCACCCGCAGGGTGAAAGTGCCCAGGGACCCCAGTTCGATCCCCCAGGCGGTCCTGCCGGCACGTTCGGCCCCCAGCGCCGTGAACCGGTCGATTCGATCGCCCTGTTTCTCGGGGTTGTGAATTCGCAGGAGGCAGACACGGGATGGGTCGAAAAAGGTGAAGTGGGAAAGGTTGTTTTTCCGCTTCAGCGTTTCAAACAAGGGGCGCCAGTCCGCCAGCAGCCGGTCGATGTCACGGGCGGAAAGGGCTTGGTGCAATCGCGGGTCCGCGGCCACGGCCAGCGCGGTGGTCTCCAGCCCGGATGCCTGGTGTCTTAAGTCCACCGCGAGTTCGGCGGACACCTCGGCATTCAAGGCGGCCATCCGCGTATTCATATCGTGCTGATACTGTCGCCACAGCAACCCCCCGACCCCTGCGATCAGCACCGCCAATACGGCCGCCAGCGGGGGCAGCAGACGCCGCAGCACCGGCCGTGGGGTTTCGTTCACGCGGTGCGCTGCAGCAAAAGCGGCGAGTATCCCGATGCCCAGGACGAACACCAACCCGGTGGGCGGGGCCGCCCTTGCGGCGACGGCCAGCCGCCAGTCCCGGGCCCCGATGTCCATCCCCAGCACGGCGATCGGGACGGGGGAGCGAGCATCGGTCAGCGGGACCAGGGCCGAGATCCACGATCCCCATCGGTCCGAGACCGGGCCCACCACCACCGGGGCGTTGACATCGAACACGCGGTGAAAGGCTGGGGGGGCCTCTTGGTAGACCTGGCCGGGCGGGGAGTAATCCGGGGAGGCTGGCGACTCGCTGTCCGCGAAGAAAAAGATCGAGCCGTCGGGGCTGCGACCCATCAGATAGACGAAACGGCATTGCGGATCGGCCAAGCGTACAGCGGTGAGCTGTTGCTTGAGCCGCAGATATTCTCCCCTGTCAAGGTCCGCCCCGCTGCCCGTAAGCGCTCGGACCCGATCGATATCCACCGCCTGGGCGAGCACCCGTGCCTGCCGGAGCAGGTCGGCCCGGATGTCGCGATCGGCCCGGGCGATCGTCCACCAGACAAACAGCGCCCCCGCGATGCAGAGGACCGGAAACAGGACTGCCCCTGCGAAGGCCAAGCCCGGCAATGGTGCCCGTGTCGTTCTATTCCCCATGGACCATCCGTTGCCCCTGCACCGGGTTTGACCCCCGATCCAGGACCCGCCGAATGGCCCCGGCGATTTCTCCCCTGACCACCGGTTTCATCACGTACCCGTCGATGCCCAGCGCGGTGAAATTCTCCTCGTTGATCTGCTCGCTGAAGCCGGTGCAGACGATCACGGGAATATCCGGACGGAGCTTTTTCACTTCCCGTGCCAGTTGAACGCCTGTCATGTTGGGCATCGTCATGTCGGTGACCACAAGATCGAACCGCAGGGGGTGGGCGCGAAACGCCTCGAGGGCCTCGACGCTCGATGTGCGCAGGGTCACCCGGTAGCCCAATCGGTCCAGCATCTGCTTTTCCATCCGCGCGATGGCTTCCTCGTCATCGACCAGCAGGATGCTTTGGGTACCCCCCAGGATCGGGGGCGTCGGCGCCTCCGGGGCCTTGGGTTCGGCCGGGGCTTTGATCAGCGGGAAATGAACATGGCACTCGGTGCCTTTGCCCGGCTCGCTGAAGATGCGGATGTCCCCCCCCAGACTGTTGACGATCCCGTGCACCACCGCCAGGCCCAGTCCGGTTCCCTTGCCGCTGGGTTTGGTGGTAAAATACGGGTCGAATACCCGGGCCAGTACGGTTTTGTCCATCCCCACCCCCGAATCCGATACGCACAGGCGGGCATACTCGCCCGGGGGCAGTTCGGAATGCTCGGAATCCACCCGGACCTTTCGGAGGCTCACCCCGAGAACCCCGCCCGTGTCCTGCATGGCATGATAGGCGTTTGTCCCAAGATTCATGACGATCTGATGCAATTGGGTGGCATCGGCCATGACGGGGCCGCAGCCGGCATCGATCTGTTCCCGGATCTCGATGGTTTTGGGGATCGAGGCGCGAAGCAGCCTGACGGTCTCTTCGACGATGGGGCCCAGCCGGACCGGCTTGACGTCCTGATCGGATTTCCGGCTGAACGCCAGGATCTGTTTGACCAGGTCCCTGGAGCGGAAGGCGGCGCGAAGGATTTCATCGGTATACCCCTGGAGCGGGCTGTCGGCCGGGAGGTCTTCTTTGATCATTTCCGCGAAACCGACCACCGGAAACAGGATGTTGTTGAAATCGTGGGCGATACCCCCGGCCAGGGTCCCGATGGCTTCCATTTTCTGGGCCTGCTTCAACCGCTCTTCCAGCCGGATCACTTCGGTCATGTCCCGCTTGAGCGCCACAAAGTTGACGATCTTTCCCCCGGAATCGAACACCGGGGAGATGGTGGCGTCTTCGGTATACAGGGTGCCGTCCTTTTTGCGGTTGACCATCCGGCCCTGCCAGGTCTTCCCGTGGGTGATCGTATCCCACAGCTCGCGGTAGAACGGCTCGTTTTGGCGGCCGCTTTTGAGGATCCGGGGGTTTTTGCCGATCGCCTCGGCCTGGGGATAGCCGGTGGTCTTTTCGAATGCGGGATTGACGTACTGGATGGTCCCTGCCGTATCCGTGATGACGATGATCTCCGCAGCCTGCTCCACCGCGGATCTGAGCCGATACAACTCAGCCTCGGCCTGCTTGTGCGCGGTGATATCCACGGCAAAAACCGCAAGCCGATCCACTTTCCCCGCGTCGTCGAGGACCGGGCAGATGCTGTGAAGCAGCCAGCGGTCCCCCCGGCGGTCATCGAATACCGCGGGGCGGCCGGTGTGGAGCACATCATCGACGATAGCCTTGCGTCCTTCCGCCACATCGGCGGGGATCAGCTCGTAAACCGATTTTCCGATGCAGTCGGCAGCCCGTTGCCCCACCCGTTGCGCGAAGGTGTCGTTGGCCGCGAGCACCGTGCCGTCGCGGTCGATAAGGAAGACCGATTCGTGGATGGCGTTGAACAGGGATCGGAGATTTTCTTCGCTGGCCCGGATCCTGCCCAGGTAGGCCCGCTCCTCGGTCTGATCCCTGAACACCAGGACCACCCCGGTGGTTTTCCCCGCCTCGTTTTTAACGGGAGCGCCGCTGTCCGCAATGGGGATCTCCTTTCCGTCCCTGGAAACCAGCAGGGTATGATTGGCCAGCCCGACGATGAGGCCCTTTTCGAGCGCCTCTGGGATGGGGCTCTTCACCGGCCGGCGGGTATGCTCGTTGACGATCCGGAAAACCCGCTCCACCGGTGCGCCGTGGGCCTCGGTTTCGTTCCAGCCGGTCAGGGCTTCGGCAACCCGGTTCATGAAGGTGATGCGGCCGCGGGTGTCCGCGGCGATCACCGCATCCCCGATGGAATCCAGGGTGGTGCGAAAGTACTCTTCGCTTTCCGCCAGGTCCTTTTCCATCTGCGCGTATTTTTCGATCCGCCTTTCCAGGTCCTTGGCTTTCTGTTCCGGTTCCTTACCGGTCGATGATTTGGGCATCGTTTCTCCGAAACCGCAGGCTCGGTAAATCAATTTAAGCGCCCGTCAATGGAAGGGGGCCAATTTGTAGACGTATCCTGAAAACGCCTATAACGGATTCTCCACCCGGACCCCCCGAATGATCTGGCCATCGTTCAAATCCTCTGTCCAGATCCTGTCGCAGCGGGCGCTTTCTGCCGCCGCCACGATGAGGGCATCCCAAAACGAAAGACGGTTCAGGATACTGCTGTCGATTGCCTCTTTGATGATCTCCGGGGTCACGATCACGATTTCAAAGCGTTGAAAGGCATTGAGCAGGTCCTTGGCCACGAGGGGCTCCGTCCCCAGTTTCTTGATCGCGGTCACATAAAACTCTTGCATGACCTGGGTTGAAATAGCCCCCCTCAAATCGGCACTTAGGCTCCTCAGGAGGTCACGGCACCGCTTCTGCTTGGCTTGGTCAAAGGAATCCAGGGCATAAACGAGGATGTTGGTGTCTATGAAGACCTTAGACATCGTATAAGTCCTCTCTTTTCCATTTCCGCCCTTTTGAATTTGCCTTGGCCTGATTCATGATGCGGAAGCATTCCTCCATCCATTCCTTCGAATCGTACCCTATGGCCTGCTCAAGAAGCTTTCGAATCAGGGCATTGATGGAGAGCTGATGCCTTTCGGCATACCGTCTGCCGGACTTCAAAAGGTCCTCATCCAGTGAGATGGTAATATTGGGCATGGTTCACCTCCATATAATGTGCGCACATTATAAGTGAACACAAGTTATGTGTCAAGCCCGGAAACTGACTCCCGCCGAAGCTTCATTAAACCCTGCAAGACCTGCACCCATCGGCTTTAATCACCATGAAGGATGCCGGTTTCTGCGATCCTTTTAAAATCCCTCCCGACCTCCCTTTATGAAAGGGAGGAGAATAGTTGGACACTTTATGAAAGGGGGAAGAATAGTTGACCCTTTTATGATGGAGCAAAAATAAATTCCCCCTTTTCAAAGGGGGCCATGGGGATTTTTTTATGGAATCTTGGCATATCGTTCATTAGGAAACCGGGGTCGGCGGTCAGGCCGCAGCCTGGGCTTCCATCGCTTCCGCCATGGCTTCCGGATGATTTGCGGACGACAGCTCTTCGGATGAAAACACCCTGTCGATATCGATGACGATGATGAACCGGTCGTTGCGCTTGCCGATCCCCTTGATAAATTCGGTATGCAACCGGGATCCGATCGTGGGGGCGTTTTCGATCTGGGCGGGTTCGAGCTCGATCACATCATGCACCGAGTCGGCCATGGCCCCGATGATGGTGGTTTCCCGGTCCGTGTCGATTTCCATCACCACGATCCGCGTATCTTTGCTCGGTTCGGTCCGGTGCATCCCGAATTTCAGCTTCAAATCCACCACGGGGATCACACTGCCCCGAACGTTGATCACCCCGCGCATGTAATCGGCCGACTGGGGTACCTTGGTGATCGGGATCAGATCGAGTATTTCCCTTACCTGGGACACATCCAGGGCGAACAGCTCTTCGTCCAGCCGGAAGGTCAGGTACAATGCCGTTTCGACAATCTTCGATTCATTCATGGAATGGCTCCTCTGTATGGGTGCCCGCCTGTGCAAGTCTTTCGCCCCGGTCCTCGAATTTGAAAAATTCGATGGCCGCCTGGAGTTGTTCGGCCTGGGAGGAGAGTTCTTCCGAGGTGGAGGCCATCTCTTCGGAGGCAGACGCGTTTTGCTGGATGACCTGGTCCAGCTGCTGGATCGCCTTGTTGATCTGATCGGCCCCGCTGTTCTGTTCGTTGCTGGCCGCGGAAATCTCCTGCACCAGCTCGGCGGTCTTCTGGATGTCGGGCACCAGCTTGCCCAGCATCTGCCCGGCCTTTTCGGCCACCTCCACGCTGGATGCCGACAGTTGGCTGATCTCGCCGGCCGCGGTCTGGCTCCGTTCGGCCAGCTTCCGCACCTCCGAGGCCACCACCGCAAACCCCTTTCCGTGCTCCCCGGCCCGGGCCGCCTCGATGGCCGCATTGAGCGCCAGCAGATCGGTCTGCCGGGCGATCTCCTCGATGATGGAGATCTTTTCGGCGATCTCCTTCATGGCCATCACCGTGTTGGAGACCGCATCCCCGCCTTCCTTCGCGTCGTCCGCGGATTTGAGCGCGATCTTTTCGGTCTGCACCGCGTTGTCCGCATTCTGCTTGATGTTGGCGCTCATCTGCTCCATGGACGAGGAGGCCTCTTCCGCGGCCGCGGCCTGCTCGGTGGCCCCCTGGCTCATCTCTTCTGAGCTTGCGCTCAGCTCCTGGCTCCCCGCGGCCACGTTGTCCGCCGCGGTCTTGACATCCCCGATGACGGCTTTGAGTTTTTCCACCTGGTTTTTCATGGCCGCCAACAACTGGCCGGTTTCATCCTTGCTGGAGACCGTGATGTCCACGGTCAGATCCCCGTTTGCCAGTTGGTTGGAGACCGCTACGGCGTTCTGGATGGGCCGGGTGATGGACCGGGCGATGAAAAAAGCGACCACGATCCCCAGGAGGGTCGCCACCGCCAGCCCGGCGATCATGACCGTGGATGCGGAACCCAGGGCTGCGACGGTTTCCTGGGAGATGGCTGCCGTGGCCTGCATCCCGGCATCCGCGGTGGTTTTGCACGCTTCGAGCACCGTGTTGGCGACCGCTGTCCGTTTTTGGCCGATCTCCTGGAGTTTCAACCAGTTGGCCAAAAAGCTCGCCATGGACGCCTTGTACGCCCCCGAGGCCTTTTCGGTGGCCTCGATCTGGGCGATGTTTTCCGTATTGCGCGTGATCGGTCTGAGGGCGTCGAGCAGCTGTTTCATCTTGTCGAAATTTCCCGTGGCCTGTTCGATCAGCTTGGGGTCCCGGAGGGCCTGGGATCTGAAAGTGGCCAGCCGGGTGGCGTTTCCGATGTCCACGATATCGTTGACGAGGGAAATTTTTTGGTGCCGGTCGGTCATGTCTTGGGTCAGTTTTTTCTGCTGGTCTGCAAAGAACCCATCGCAGCTTTTCACATATGCATCCGCGTTGGTGTCCATGGCCCCGCGATGGCCGTTGAGTTGCGCGGTATCGGCCGAGGCGCCCTTGCGGAATTCGGACAAGAATCCCTGCATCGCCGCCTGGTAGCCCTTGGCCGCGGCTTCGGTGGCGTCGATCCGCTTGATGTCCTCGGCGTCCCGGGTGATCTTTCGAAGCCCGGCGATCAGGGGGGATACCCCACCCACCTTTGCGATCGCCGCTTCCATCAGCTGGGGGTCCCCGGTGGCCTGGGCCTTGAAGTTGGTCACCCGGGCCGCAGCCCCCACCTCGACCAGATGGCCCACGATATCGATCTTTTCCTGTCGCTCGGAAAGGTCTTTTGCAAAGGCCTTGTTCTGGCTTTCGAGAAAATCGGCGCAGTTTTTCATGTAGACCCCGGCGGCCTGGTCCAGCTCCTTTCGGTTTCCCGCCAGCATGCCGATGATCGCCTTGGTTTCCGCGGCGAGCTGCTTGTATTGATCCACGGCCTTGGCGGCGGTATCCAGCTGCCCTTTGAGTTTTTTCAGGTTTTTGGCCTTCTGCTCGAGCTGCCGGCCGTCGGCCAGGGCCTTTTCCACCGTTTTGAGTTCTTCCATCGCATTGGCGTAATAGGCGTCCTCTTCGGATAACGCGAAACCCCGCATCTCGTACATCAGCAGGTTGGACGCGCCGCGAAGTTCCTGGGCCATGGAAACTTCCGGGACATACTCATCGGAGAGCATCGTGGCCTGCTTCTGCACCCCGGCCATGTTCCATACGGCCATAGTCCCCAACAGAACCGCGATGGCGATCAATACCCCGAATCCCAGGGTGATTTTGGTGCCGATCTTCAGGTTTTTCATCTCACGACTCCTTTCTCGTTTCTCATCTTGACCATTTTCAGCGATTTACCCGTTGCTGCCCGTTCGAATCGAAAATTTGTATGGCTTTGCCGGTTTGGTCCCTGCCGTGGACCGGAATATCGGCTCGGCGTGCGCATACGGTCGGACAGACGGCGGGAAGAGCAAACAGCATGCCATGCCCGGGGCGGGGGGGACCCAATGGAAACCGGATGATCGGTAACTTTATGATTTAATAGCTATTTTTGGGTTTTAAGGTGGAGGGGAGGTGGAAATCAGATGGGGTAAATGACCGGCTGAGCCTATCCTCAAGGTGCGCGTGCGTCCGGCCGGGCCGGAAACTTTCCGGGGATTCCGGAAAAAACCAACCCCGGCAGTTCAGTCCATGTAGATATTCAAATCGGGATAGAGCTTTTTGGCGCATTCCGGGCAGATGCTGTGGCTGAACTCGGCCTCGGAATGATCCTGGATATATTTTTCGACCTTTTGCCAAAACCCCTTGTCGTCCCGAATATTCTTGCAGTGGGCGCATATGGGGAGCATCCCGCTCAGGTTCTTGACCTCGGAAAGGGCGTATTCCAGGTCCCTGATGAGCCCTTCACGCTCCTGTTCCATCTTTATCCGTTCGTTGATTTCCGATTGGAGCCGTTCGTTGGCGGTCTTGAGCGAAGCGGTTCTTTGGGCCACGGTCATTTCCAGGCTGTTTTGGTGATGCTTGAGTTCTTCTTCGATTTCATTTTTTCGGGCAAACGCCCGATGCAGATTTTCCCGCATCCGGTTGATGGCCTCCGCCAGATGATCGATTTCGTCAGGATTCCCCCCCGCGGGGTCGAGCATCAGCGTCGTGCCCAGAGAATCCCAGGACAAGGATGCGGTGTAGGACGATATGCGCAGCAACCGCCCGATGACGATGCGATAGAGCAGCAGCAAGAGCAGTGCGCAGATGAGGATGATGATGGACGCCTGGGCCAGCATGATGAACATCGCGGCTTTGACCGTTTTGCCCCGGATGTGTTCCGCACTTCCCATCACGTGCAGTTTTCCCAGGGTATAGGGCTTTTGGTTGTACCGATGAATGATCGGATAGATGCGCTCCAGCTCATTTCCGACCGAAGGGTTCCCCGCCTTGCAGATCAGGTTTTCCTTCGAGTCGATCGCGGCATACTCGATGCCGGGGGTTCGGCAAATGCTCTCCAGGACGATGCCCAGAATGTCTCTGTCGTCCACCCACAGGGCCGCTTCGATAACCCCAAGATAGTTTTTCTCTATGGCCCTGAATTGTTGCTCCATGGACCGGGTTTCAAATGCATGGGTGATCCATCCGATCATACCGGCAAACAAAACGATCAGCAGCACGGCAAATAACAGCACCTGGAGGATCAGGCGTTTTCCGATGGCGCCGGCGGGTAGCTTCAGATAGGTCTTTATCATGGGGTCATTCCGGCAGATAGGCGGCGGTCATCTCCCGATACATCCGCTGGTATGTGCCGTCTTTTTTCATGGTTTTCAGGGTGCGCACCAGCACAGGCACCAGCGCTTCGTGACTTTTGTGCAGATAGAGATAATTCGGCTCGACGGCCAGCGGGGGGTCGATGAACCGGATCTTCTCAAAGCCCAAGGCCTTGATTGCGGCATAACCGGCAATCCGTGTGATCAGGGCGACGTCGGTCCGCCCCGCGTTCAAGAGCCCAAAGAGCAGCTCTTTGTTTTTTACTTTGGTGACGGATTTTGCCTCCGTAACCTTGTTGTCGAATATCTTCCACCCATGGATATAGGCGACATTCAGATCCTTTAAGCTGGACCAGCCGGTGATTTCAATCCCGTCGGTCGTTGCAAAAGCCCCGAAGACAAACTCTCCGAAGGGCTCGGGAACC
>ENA-OSEO01006040-OSEO01006040.1-sediment-metagenome-genome-assembly--contig:-NODE-6040-length-11159-cov-3.478163_pt1 | contig 11159 bp, 9 predicted proteins | sample MGYA00237883_ERZ534232 | MGnify/ENA metagenome assembly ERZ534232
GTTTCTGGGCGCCAAGTTCGGTCTTGCGCATGCGAATGGAACGGGGGGTCACCTCGACCTGTTCGTCGTCAACTACGCCGTATTCGCCGTGGAGGAGAACCCGGTCTGCCAGAAGGGGAGCGTGCGTTCCTACTGCGACCCGGATGCCTTCCCTCCCATCGGCGACGTGCTCTACAGGAACGACGGCGACCGATTCGTGGACGTCACTGCGGCGGTGGGACTGGATCTGGTGGGACGCGGACTGGGAGTCGCCTTCTGCGACTACGACGAGCTGAGCTACGATGTCCTTCACAACCAGATCGGGGTAGGTCGCTTCGGCGTCTACGTCGCTCTGCTCTGGTGCGGAATACCCCGGAGGCAACGGAGCGGGGGTCGGTGTCGGCATACGTGGGGCGAGAAGCAGCGGCGCAGCAGGAAGCGTGGCTGGCGGCATCGCACCAGCCACAGAGACGAACAGCACAGCCCCCAAAACGACAAACAGGATAATCGACAACCCCAGGAAAACACGTTCCTCTTTCATCATACGACCTCAACTGATCGGCGGCGGTAGGCCACGTTTACCGTCCGCCATGCGTGTCCGAACACCCAGTCCGTCACCGCGAATCCCGTGCCATCATTCCGGCGGCCCGTCATCCGCAGCGTCCCGCGCACCGGCGCCAGCCTCCGGCGCATCTTCCACAGCGCTCATTTCGTACCAGCGGCGCGCGAGGCTGCCGCGACGGATGCCGACCAACACGAGCAGGGTGACCGTCAACGCCCCCATCCACACCCACGGAGACTCGGCGATTGTCTCCGGTAACGTAGCGCCACTGGGCGGCATGCCTTTCAGCGCGGACGGCATTATGCTGACCTCACTGCTGAAGGGAGATTCATTGCCCGCCTGATCGAACGCAGTGACGACGTAGTAGTACGTGACTTCATTGACGACCGTGTTGTCCACGTAGCGTGAGAACTTCTTGTCCACGCTGACCATTTTGGAATAACCGCTGCCCTGCGCAGTGGAACGGTAAACCCGGTAGCCATCCAGATCCGGCACGGTGCTGGAAGTCCACTCCAGGACCACCACACCGTTCCCGGCCGTGGCAACCAGGCCGGTGATCGCAGCGGGGCCCAGGCGGTCCGAAGGGGTGGCGGTCGGCGTCAACGTCGGCGACGGCGGGCGTGTCAGCGTCGGGACCGGCGTCTGCGTGTGGGTCGCCATACCGATCGGGGCCGGAGTGAATGAAGGCTCCACTCCGGAAATGGGTAACCGCGTACCGGCGTAGCTGTATGTTGGAACCCCCGTCATCCAGATCGGGGTAACAATCGGCGTAATCGGCTCGAGACCCGGCGTGCCGGTAGCCGTCTTGGTGGGTGATGGGCTCGCCGTAGTTGTGCGGGTCGAGGTGACTGTCGGCACCGCTGTCGGCGCAGAAGTATTGGTCGGCGGCCCCGGCGTGGCGGTGTCTGTCGGCGTCGGCGCCTCAGTCGCGGTCGAGGTAGCGGTCGGCGTCGGCGTGCCAGTGTCCTCCGGTGTCGGCGTAGGGCGTGGGGCCTCAGTCGGATCCTGGCGTGCCGGATGTGGCTGGGATGCGAACCCGGTGATCCCTACGAACAGCACGATCGCCACAATCAGCAGCCTGCGTATGGACACCTGGAAACGCACCTTCCCTCTCCCAGAATTCATTGCCTTCCACCCTATCGGTCGGGATTCACTTGTATGGGCCGATTGCTGGCACACAACAAACTTGCCATAATACCTTTCGATAGCATTTTACCACTGTGCGTGACAGGCTGTCAATAGTACCGCAGAATATGTTCGCTTTCATTATCCATTGTAACACAAATTGACCAGTTTTGTCCACAAAAAACCTCGACCATTCGCGAGGTTCTTACAGCCAGCGACACTTGTTCAACGCACCCGCTGCCAGTCGAGCAAAAAGCGTTGCTTGCCGGTACCGACATCGCAACCACCACTGCTGGAATGGAATCCGATCTTGTCCGACGCCGGCTTCCCATTTTCCAGAATCCACACGAACCACGTCCCCTGGATTGGGCCGTTCTGGATCGTGATCTCGTAGCGCCCGCCTCCATCGGTCGTCACAATCGGCGATTGCCACCCGTTTTCCCCGACGAGTTGAAGCTGCACGCCGCCCATCGGCAGCTCGTTCTGATCGAAGACAGTCCCAAACACACCGGTCCACACGCAATTGGGCCCGGCAGCCATCGAGCGCCACTGGTACGGTGGCGGCAGTGGGGTATTTGTGGGCGGCGGAATCGGTGTCGGGGTGAACGTAAAGGTCGGTGTCGGCGTCCAGGTCGGCGTGAACGTGGCTGTCCACGTGGGTGTCGACGTAAACGTCGGTGTCGGCGTTGGCGTGTTGGTAGGCGTATGGGTTGGCGTCCAGGTGGGCGGCATCGTCGGCGTGAATGTCGGGGTACTGGTCCTCAAAGGCGTCGGCATCGCCGGCGGAAACGGGTTGAATACCACTCTGGGATTGAAGAAAATCGTGGCATAGCAGAGACAGGTCAGCAGAATCGCAATTACGATCAGAATTGTCAATAACTCTACAACGCGGTCATCTAAGCGATCTAGCATCTTCCTCTCTCCGTTTCCAAAGCAGCCGCTATGACGAGCACGGGAGCTCGTTAGTAATTCCGGACGAACTCTATCTCTGCCCATTGCGCGGCGCCGTGGCCTTCGCAGACACTGCTGGTATCGACCGTCACCGTGTTCGACAGATACTCATGGCTTCCGTCGTTTGGAACGATGGCTACGTGCCAGGTACCCGGCTTTGGCCCCATGGACAACAGCCCATCCCAGTTGCGGTCGGCAGCGTCTCCCCAGAAATCATCTTCCGATTCCGCCCAGGCACCATCCCAGCCATCCGCCCAGAAATGCACCCAGACGCCTCCCAGCGCGACTCCCCCTGGGCTGCGGACCTTACCGTACAGACCGGTACTCCCACAATTGGGTGACGTTGACAACAAACTTCCCTTCCACAGCGAAGTCGGTTCCGTCGGGAAGGGGGTGAAAGTTGGCGTTGGCGGAGGTGGAAGGGGGGTATGCGTGGGAGGCCGCGGCGTCGTCGTGGCCGTGTCCGTCGGTGTGGGGGTATCGGTAGGTGTCCAGGTAAATGTGGGCGTCGGCGTGAACGTCGGCGTGGGCGTTGCGGTAGATGTCGGTGTGGCTGTCGGAGTCCAGGTCGGCGGGAAGGTAGGTGTCCCGGTCACGTCGATGACGATCAGAGCAGGGGTATTGAGCTGAGACGAATCTGCTGCCAACTGCGCCGCGCCCACATCGGCGCCCGAAGGCGGGAAGGGATTCAGCGAAATCTCAGGCGAAACATAGATCGTCGCATAGCACATACATACAGCCATTGTCATGAACAGGGTAATCAACGTCAGTATCACCGCCAGACGGTCACTCATTCCCCTGAACATTTTACAGCAACCCCCTCGCCCCCCTGGAATCAAGACAGCAAAACCGAGACCATGCTGATTGCCAACAGACCCATTCACTTGCAGGCACACAGAGAGGCCAAACAACCTTTAGGGCACGACGCTTTTCCCATAGTTTTCACTGCGCACCAGCGCAAACATGGGATGTTCCCCCGCAGAAACGACATCAACCCGCATGGACCGGTCGATGCCTTCTGCCATAAGCTTCTGGGTTGCTTCCTGCATCTTGGCAATCAACTGCGCTTCCGGATAGTTGGGATAAAGCCCCAGACGGCCCATTTCGAGTTCCAGGCGAAACAACTCCAGCCACGCACGGTTGACCTGCGACGACTCGGGGAGCGTCACGATCTGATCGCCATACAACGCATACAGATCCTGCCTGGCTTTCGCCAATTCCGACTGAATCGTTCCCAACTGCCCTTCCCATGCGGGTACCAGGCTCAGTCCCTGCGCACGAAGAGCGACGGCGTATTTGAGCGTCAGCCAATCGACCTTGTCTTTCATCAACGCGATCTTGTCTGATAACTGGCTGGCCTGTAACATGCCCGCTTCGAAGGTCCCCTTTCTCCGTGCATCTTCCACCATCAGGGCAGTTGCCAGGTCGTCCACCAGTGCGCTCGAGATTTTCCCGCCCCGGTCACGCAGATAATCTGCCAGAACAGTGGCTCGTCTCTCTCGATCTGTTCGTGCTGCCAAGACTTCGGAGTCAAGGTAGTCTTGAGACACGAACTTGTTCAACACCGGTTCCGGTGCTTCCAGCGCAGTAGCAAGTTGCGCCACGCCACCCAGCTCCAGCGAAACCTCCAGTTTTTCCCAGGCCTCGCGTCCAAATCCCAGTTCGGTATACGCCGGGATCAGCCGGTCGAGCAGATATTTCCGATGGGCCGGCTTCAAGTACATGCTGTCAAGTGCCAACGTACGCGCCTGATTGAGCGCCGCGACCGCCTCCCCGGCCGCACTCAGATCAGTCAGGCTTTCGCCCGACTGCAGGAGCGCGTCAGCACGCGAAAAATCGGACAGCATCGGGCTCAGGACCGCGATCAGATTGATTTGCCGGTAGACGAGCTTCGCACGATCCGCCTTGCCTTGCGCTGCGTATCGTTTGCCGACTAACAGCAGACTTCCGATCCGTTCCTCGTCCGACAACTGCGGACTCAACACGATCAGGCTGTAGGCGCTTTCGATATCACCTTCTTTCAGCGCAGTGTTTATTGCCGTTATGTCATCTTTGCCGCCCAGCTTCAACAGGGCGGTGGCGGGGGAAAGTTGGGAGCGTTCAATTTGCTGAACCGGATCGACCCAGCCAACTTGTGAATCGCCCACACTAACCGCCCGTCGTTTGATGAGCAGAGAAAAAACTCCCAGAATCACCAGTACAAGTACCAGAAAAGTCAACACGCCCGCAATGGCAGCAGGCATTAGCCACTTTTTTGGGCTAGATCGCATATTCACCCCACATGGAGAGCTGCCCGTACTCTCGCGACGGTTTCTTCTCACCGTCGAGAGACCCCAGGGTACCATTGGATACCCTGGCATCTGACCGAACAGCTCTCCAGAATCAATGTCTTTCGGGCGCGCCCGCTCAGTCTTCGAACGTGATAAAGCGTTCGATTTGCGCACCCTGGCGCTGCTTCGTCAGCCAGGTCTGAAATGCCTTGGCTTTCAAAGCATTGGTCTGCTCTTCCGTCAGTTCTCGCTGCGGATCCTTCTCCAGGACCTCCAGGACATGGAAAGTGCCAAATGAATCAGGAACCACCTCAGGAATCAAACCAACTTCCGAGGCAAACACGACTTTGTCGATTTCGTCAGGCAGCATTTGCCGGGGAAGCCAACCCAGCTCGCCGCCCTGATCCTTGGTCACCTGATCTATCGAGGTGTCCTTGGCCAAAGCGGCGAAGTCGCCGCCGTCTTGAAGCTGGGAAAGCACATCTTGCGCCTTCTCTTCAGCATCCACCAGAATATGGCGGACGTGAGCTTGAGGCGCCTTGTCGGGCAGATTGCCGGCCTGGGCCTCGCCAACTTCCAGGGTTAAGAGCTGCGCACGAATCATATCCCGGTAGTCGTCCTCCGTCTGGTCGGTTTGCTTCAACCACTGCTCGAAACCGGCACGGCCTCCATTCTCCTCGATCGATTTATCCATGGCCTCGGTGACTGCCTGTTGCGTGACCGTAATTCCCTGCGTGGCTGCCGCCTGCTCGATGACGATCAGACTGATCATGTCTTCCAGCATTTGCCGGCGGACGGTCGCAAAGATCTGCGCGCCTTCTTCTGAAGAAAGGTCGTACCCCTGGCTCTCGAGTGCCAGGCGAGCCAACTTGACCTGCTTATCGTAGGCATCTTTGGTGATCGTCCGCCCGTTGACCACCGCCGCCAGATCATCCGTCGGCACAGCGCCGCCACCCTCTTCTCCAGTAACCGGGGTAGGAGAGACTTCTTGAGCCTGAAAATCCACATTCCCTATCGTCGGATTCTCTCCGGATACGGCCATAGACCACATGGGTAGGGAGGGAGGCACGACATGCAGGTTCCCCGCCATCGCATACAGAGTACCGAAACCGAACACAAGGAGAAGGGCCATTATTAACAGTGAGAACAAAACGTATGACCGTTTCATGGTGTACAACCTCCTGGGGAAAGGTGTGCTCTGAAGAGCATCAGTACAACAATATTACCATTGCTACTCCAATTATATATGATAGTGGGCGTAGATGCAACCGTACCGTTACCTCTGAGTGCTTCCGGGGTATCTGCCGGTGAGCACACCCCCGGCAGCAGACTGTGCCCGCCTGCCACGGGGGCTCCCGCGCGGGATCCGCGCAAGCGCGCCACAACGCCGGCGGCGGAGATTGTCCAGTCGGAACCGACAAGAAGAATCCGGGCGGTTGCATCCTGTTGGTCGCGCTTTCAACGTGATGCCAAAAAAAATCGTGGGGCCAGCCGTTACCTCACAGCTCATCAGCGATAGTGACCAGCGCATGCGGTTCGTTGAGCAGAATCCTGCCATTTCCTGAAGCAATGATCCCTTGCTTACGCAGTTTGCTCATCACGCGGATGGCACTCTCCACCGTCGTACCGGTCATCTCAGCAATCTCCTGCCGAGTTAGCGGCATGTCGATCATGATGTGCTTGTCTTCCGTTTGCTTGCCTATTGTGGCTGCCAACCGCAGGAGCAGGCGGGCGATCCGCCGTTCGACCCGTTCCACGGCCATGCTCCGTAGCGTTTCGTAGGCTTCCTCGAGCCGTTGTTCCAGACCGCTGATTATGAGCACTGAGAGACCAGGGTAGCGCTGGAGCAAGTGCTGATAGGTCTCTTCAGGGAACAACAACATGACGGTGGGTTCCACTGCCTGCGCGGTCACCGAGTAGGCTTCCCCCTTACGCAGCGCCGCTTCGCCGAGGAAGGTCCCCGCCGACACGACGGTGACAATCACATCCTTCCCAGTATCGGAATGTTTGAGAAGTTTGATCCTTCCCTGCTCCACAAACCAGAGCTGAACCGGGTCATTCCCCTCGAAGAAAACGTACTCGTCCGGTTCATATTCTTTTCGGATGAAGAGTGCCGCAATCTCCGCCTTCTGCCTGGCTGGCAATTCGCGAAAACTCTGAATCGGTTCAGCGCTCGTCATGAAACCCCTTCCCTACTGTTAAGTACGCCACAGGTTGCGGACATATCCAGTGATGATATCACCGCCCAAGAGGCACGGCGAAGAGCCATGCGCGGGGACGCATCCAGGGTTCTCGGCGACAATTGTGGCGTCTTTAGCGCGACAAATTTGCTGGAGAGCACGCCCGCGGCACCGGACTGGACCAATCTACTGCGGTGCAAACTGGCGCACGGGCCGCCCAGGCGCATCAGTGCTCATCAAACAGGTCGGATGCCGGCAGATCATCGCGCAAGAACAGCGGGACGGTCATCGTCACCTTTGTGCCCTGTCCGATCTCCGATTCAATCGCCAACGCCCCCCCCACAGTCTCGGCCCATTCTTTCATGTTCAAGAGACCGATGCTGCCGCGCTCACCGTACATCCGCTCTACCAGATCGACATCGAATCCCTGTCCATCATCTTCGATCGCGACATACAGTTTCTCGTCGTCCCGGTCCAGAGCAACGCGGATGTTCTTCGCACGCGCGTGACGGCGCACGTTGTTGAGAGACTCACGGATGATCGAAAAGACCGCGGTCTCGACCTTGGGCGTCAAGCGTCCAAGCGCGTGATTCACAGACAGGCGCAACCGTCCCGTCCCCTCCTTGCGCAGGCGCTTGGTATAGGCCTCCAGCGCTGCGGCCAATCCTTGCGTCTCCAGAATGACCGGTCGCAGGTCGAAGAGCATCGTACGAACCTGGAACAGCGCTTTGCTGATCACGTCCTCCAAGGCGGAAAGATCTGTGGTGGAAATGGCATTCTGCTTGGAGACCTCTTCATTCATGAAGCGGACATTCATCAGCGCCGCCGCCAGCATCTGCGCCAGGCTATCGTGAAGGTCACGTGCCAGACGACGGCGAACATCTTCCTCAACAGCGACGACGCGGTCACGTTCCTCTCGTACAGCCTCATACAGCCGCGCGCTTTCGATGGCAGCAGCCGATTGCGAAGCAAAGATGTTCAGGATGTTCACGTCGTCCTCGTCGAATAGATCGCCGGATTTCTTATTGAGCAACTGGAGCACGCCGATGACTTCGCCTTTGGACATCAGGGGGACACATAACAGGTTGTTTGTAGTGAACGAGCTCACCCGGTCAATGCCCGCGTAGAAACGGTCGTCAGTTGTCACATCATCGACAACGACTGGCTCGCAATGGGTCGCGACCCAGCCCGCGACCCCCTGGTCACGTCCAATCCGTTGTTTGCTCAAGGCTTCCCCACCGCCCCCCTCGATCACTTCGAAAACCAGTTGATCGGTGGAAGGATCGAGCAACAACAAGGATCCGGCAGTCGCGTCCATGACCTGCACGGCTGAACGCAGTATTTTCTTGAGAAGCAAGGGCACATTCAGTTCCAATGCCAATGAACGTGCCGCGTCCTGCAATGCATACAACGCTGTGATCCGGTCTTCGAAGGATTCATTCTGTTCCCGCAAACGACGGTTCTCTTCAAGCAGTTGCTCATACGTCAATTCTTCACCATTTTCGCTCATCGGTCCACCCTGCCTTTTGAGATTTCGGACTAATCCAAAAAACTACACATAATTATACCTGAGCTTGCCCCCTGAGGCAACTGGCACAACCACGAAGGGTGCAGCCAGGTTTTGGCGGCAATTGCATCGCCGGCGACGTGACAAATGCACTGAAGAGCATGCCCTGCCTACTGCTTGCCGGCCCCCCAATTTATGGGGTGCGCCCAACCGCGAAAAGACACTCGCCCGTTTGTGAGCGGTTCGACAAATGGACTTGGAAGGTAACGGTTGACCCTTCCAAGTCTACAATTTATTGTCCAGGTATGCAAATGGCGACAGGGAAATTATTGATTCCGGCATTCGCGGCGCGATTCTCGGAGCGGAAAAAACCGCGAGCAGACAAACTCGCGCACGACCAGCACATTCGGCTCACAGCTGGGCGGAATTCCACGCGCTGACTGCATCGAACATGGCGACGATGTTTTCGGGAGGTACGTCCGCCTCGATATTGTGAACCTGCTGGAACACGAAACCGCCTGCCGGGGAAAACACCTCCAGGTTCCGGAAGACGTGCTCTTTGATCGCAGCAGGAGAGCCTGCGCGCAAGACGTGCTGGGTGTCACATCCGCCACCCCAGAACGTGAGCCGCCTGCCATAGCGTTCCTTGAGCCGCGCCGGTTCCATATTGACGGCTGAGATCTGGACCGGTGTAATGGCATCCAGACCCGCATCGATCAGATCCGAAAGGATGTGGAAGATGCTGCCACAACTGTGTAGCAAAACCTTCACCGGCGCCAGGCGCTTGGCGGTCTTCCACAACAACGCCTGGCGCGGTTTGAAGAACTCCCGATACATTTTGGGCGAGATCTGGAGGCCCGTCTGCATCCCATAGTCATCATAACAGGCCAGCACATCGATGTAGGGGCCGACGGCCTGCAAGTACAGCTCCAACCGGCGGAGGTATATCGCCGTGAGCTCATCCAAAAAACGGTGGGCAAAAGCGGGGTTTCCAGCCAGGAGCAAATAGAACCTTTCCATACCGAACAGGTGTTGGCCACCTTCAAGCAGCGGACATCTGAACAGACCAACGATGGCCCGCGACGTCTTCGCGCGGAACCGCCGGGCGCCTTCCGCCAGATAGTTCAGCCCATCCTGATCGTACCGCAGCGGACCGGGCGGTGAAGACAATGCCGCCCACATGTCATATTCGATCATCTCCTCCAGGCGGGCCAACTTGGACTCGGGGTCTTCCGCCAGGGGAAAACAGGTCTGATCAAAATAGATCATACTCTGCTTCTGGACCGCAATCGGCGTCCCATCCCGATGCTTGACCACCCAATCGCCATTTTCCCTTTCCGGATGGATCCAATTGGGAATCAGGCATTCCGTACCATCCGGAAGCACCCAGGGCTGCCAACACGCGTCATCCTGGCAGAAGGCACGCCCGAGCTCGATCACATCAACCTGAAAACGCTCCAGCACATCCTCATCGACAATCGCCAATTGTTGGGGGAAGTCGTAAATACGAGGCGGTCGCTTGGGCAGGCCGAGATAATCCCGGAGTCGCACGTAAGCCATACCCATAATTCCTCCCGCGCGGTGTCCACCCAAGTCGATGGGCACACGGTCGGGTTGGTGGAAATCGAGGGACTGTAATACTCGTTCCCGAGATGACATGACTTGTTCCTCCGCAATTAGCCCTCGTCCGTATCTCGCGAACCCAGTTTGAGGGAATAGACGTTAAGGAGCAACGCGGCCATCAACGTCATGCCGGTCACAAACGTCTTCAAGTAGATGTCGATGTTGATCATGTTCAGCCCATTCTTGAGCACCCCAAAGATCAGTAGCCCGATGATCGTATTGGGAATGCCGCCTTCGCCGCCGAACAAGGAGGTGCCGCCGAGCACAACGGCCGCGATGGCGTCCATCAGCATCGCCTCGAACCCGGCTGCCTGTGCGCTGCCGATCCGCCCGGTGTTGACGATACCACCGAAGCCGGCACAGCCGCCACAGACCATGATCGCCATGGCCCGGATGAATTTGGAGTCCACCCCCGACAATTCGGCCGCCTCCTTGTTGCCGCCGACCATGTAGACGTAACGACCGAATCGTGTCTTAACCAAGACGAAGTGAGCAACCGCCAAACTGATGACGGATACCAGCAAAATCGTGGGAATCGGGCCGACATAGCCGCTGCCCAAGAACGTTTCTAGTTCTGGTACTTCAAAGAAGGGACGCGCTTTGGTCAAGAACATGGCGATACCGTTGGCGATCTGCATCATCGCCAACGTCGTAATGAACGAAGGCAGCCCAAATTTGGTGGTCACGATCCCGTTGACCCACCCGAGACAGATACCGGCCAGCAAAGCGATGATCACACCTACCCAGCCGGGGAATTTGGCATTGATCAGCAGAAACGACGCAATTACGCCCGTCATGGTTGCAATGCTGGCGATGCTCAGGTCAATTTCTCCGGCCAGCAACACAAAGGTCACACCAATGGCCAGCAGGGACAGGGCAGCCGCCTGCTGCAGGATGTTACGGAAATTGATGACCGTGAGGAAACGCCCACCCTCGGAGAAAATGGAAAAGAAGATTATCAA
>ENA-OSEO01006041-OSEO01006041.1-sediment-metagenome-genome-assembly--contig:-NODE-6041-length-11157-cov-3.484116_pt1 | contig 11157 bp, 9 predicted proteins | sample MGYA00237883_ERZ534232 | MGnify/ENA metagenome assembly ERZ534232
GAACCCGGGCATAGGCCGGATCGGCACAGGAACCCCAGATTATCCAAATCAAAAAACAGAAAAGATACCCAAACGGTACCCTTGCGGTTCGAAAATTAAGCGACATGATTGTCCCCGTTGTTCAACCAGAGCGCCCTGCACCCGGGTTACGCCCCCATGACCATGGGTTTTGGCGCACCCCGAGAGGGATTTTCTCAACAAATTCATATTTTTTATCAAATGGGCTCTGGAAAAACAAGGCCGTCTATTCCTATGCATGGCTTTCGCCCGACTCACCTATCGGGAAAGCCCGTCGGGCCGGTCTGCAATCTTACCTGCGAGTGTTGCTTTTGACAAACCCACCAAAATGGATATATCTCGATGCCCCCGGGTTTTTCGTGTTCTGTCAGGAGAAAATCCCAAAAAACTTTCCCGAGGACCTCCGCACTTGAGTAGCCGGTCTTTTTCTCACAGGTCTTATTGAATCTCACGATCCTGCCCTTGGGGTCCAGCACGACCACCAAAGCACCGGCGATGTCCAGCACAGTGTTCAAAAAAGTTCTTTCTGCGGTCAACATTTCCTCGGCCCGCTTGCGCGCGGTAATATCCCGGATTACGCTCACAAGAACGCGTCGGCCGTTTATATCCGTGCCCAGGGAGCTGACCTCAACCGGGAAAATGCTTCCGTCTTTCCTGCGGTGAAGTGTCTCAAATAATATCCCCCGGGTATCGGTTTGGGTCATCTGACCGCCGATACCACTCTCTGTCCCGGCTGCTCGCAGGTCCCGAATGGTCAACTTCATCAATTCGTTACGATGGTACCCATATGCCGACTCGGCCACGGCATTCGCATCCAAGATCCTCCCGTCATCCCGGTTGATGAACAGGACGATATCCCGGACCTGATTGGACAAGGTGTCATGGGACGGTATCCGCGCAAAAGAGGTCTCCCCATCGTCTTTCCAATGGCGTTGATGCTCGGCTCGTCCATTTCAATATCCGATAGGATTTCGAATTCTAAGGAATTCCGGATACAGAAAGTTATACCAATCCGCCGCGCCAGGATCAAGTTCGCTTTATGATCAGAGGTCTTTTGTTGCTAATGTCGAAAATATATGTGATGGTGTGCCCTGATGTGGGGCGGGTGGTGCGCTTGTCCTGCCGGGTGGTTTTGTGGCAGGATCCGGACGACAAATATCGATTTACCTTATTGGAATCTTAAATAAAAATGGCGGAAGTGCATGGGAATCGAACCCACCCGGGACGGTTCTAGCGCCCCACACCGGATTTGAAGTCCGGGAGCCCCACCAGTGAGCTGCGCACTTCCGTATGGGGGGATAGTAACGGCGATGGCTTTTTTTGTCAACTTAACACTGAAAGCAACCCGATGATTGGATACGTTGACTGTTTTTCCGGTATCAGCGGAGACATGTGCCTGGGTGCGTGCATCGACCTGGGGGTGCCGGTCGATTGGTTGAAGCGGTCCTTGCAGGGACTTGTCATCGACGATTTTGATCTGGAGATATCGCGCGTTTCCCGGCACGGCATCGGTGCGGTGCACGTGGTCGTTCGGGTGGAGGATCACCATCATCACCGTCATTTTTCGGATATCGTCTCGATTATCGAAAAAAGTCCCCTGTCCGATAGGGTCAAGAAACAGAGCATCGCCGTTTTCGATCGGATCGCCACCGCGGAAGCGCAGATTCACGGCTGTGAGAAAGCGACCGTTCATTTTCACGAGGTCGGGGGGATGGATGCGATCATCGACATCGTCGGAACCGTGCTCTGCATGGAATACCTGACGATTGACCGGATCGTGGCATCCCCGGTTCCGCTGGGAAGGGGTTTTGTCGGTTGCCAGCACGGCATGCTTCCCGTTCCGGCCCCGGCAACCGCTGCGATTTTAAAGGGGGTCCCCGTCTATGGCGCGGATCTGCCCTGCGAACTGGTTACGCCCACCGGTGCGGGCCTCCTGCGGACCCTGGCCGACGGGTTCGGGCCGCTTCCCGAAATGCACATAGAAAAGATCGGATACGGCGCCGGAACCCGTGAAATGGCCCAGCAGCCCAATCTGCTTCGGATTTTTGTGGGTTCGGCCGTCCCGGAAGCATTTCAAACGGATCGGTTGGTGGTGGTCGAAGCCAGCATCGACGACATGAACCCCGAACTTTACGGCTTTTTAATGGACCGGCTGTTTGAAGACGGGGCCGTGGATGTCTGCTGGATTCCGATCTATATGAAAAAGAACCGTCCCGGCACCCTGGCCCAGGTGCTATGCCCGCTTCCATCAAAAGATCGGGTGATCCGGCGGATTCTATCGGAAACCACCACCTTGGGGATCCGCTACCACGATGTTCAGCGGCGGATGCTTCCCCGGCAGGTGATCGAGGTCGATACCGCCGCATACGGGACCGTTACGGTCAAACAGGTGAGGTATCCGGACGGAAAACTCAAAAGAATCCCCGAGTACGAGGCCTGCAAGGCCATCGCCCTTGAAAAGGGCCTTGCCCTGCGGGAGGTGTATGAGACGCTCTTTCGCGTGCTGCAGGATGGGGCCCAGGGCAGGGGCGGCTTGGATCCGTGATGGGGATGACACAGCGGGCCGCTGGTTTGCCGCTTGACAAAAAAATCGGCCGGTTATAGAGACGGTCCATGCGGTTTTCAGACAGAGCGGTGCTGTTTTTCTCGACCGGCGCGGGAATCGGATACATTCCCGTGGCCCCGGGCACCTTCGGCACCCTGTGGGGACTGCCCTTGGGCTATGGCTTGTCCCGAACGGGAACGGTTCTGTCCCTTTCGTGTACGATTCTTTTGACCCTCTGCGCCGTCTGGGTTGCCGGCAGGGCGGAAACGCTTATCGGTTCAAAGGATGCGCAACCGATTGTGATTGATGAGGTGGCCGGCTTCCTGGTGACCGTCTGGGGGCTTCCGTTCAACCTTGTCACCGCCGGGGCGGGTTTTCTTGTTTTCAGGGCGCTGGACATTGCCAAACCGTTTCCCATCCGGCAAATCGAGCGGACCCTTCCGGGGGGTACCGGGGTGGTGCTCGACGATGTGGCGGCGGGGCTCTATGGCAACCTGCTGCTCAGAGCGGTCTGGTTTGCAGCGGCGAAAATGAGTTAGCCGGGAGCAACGGTCCAAATTCATTGTGAAAGGTATTGACGCGGTTTGAAAAGAATCAACGTACACGCCGGAACCGACTCCCGGGAAAAGGGCAAGAGTCGGTTTAGAGAAAACGTCGAGGCCATCGTCCTTGCGATCATTCTGGCCCTGTTTATCCGGACCTTTGTCGTCCAGGCATTCAAAATCCCTTCCGGTTCCATGAAGCAGACCCTGCTGATCGGAGATCACATCCTGGTGAACAAATTCATCTACGGCATAAAAATTCCGTTTACCAAGATCACGCTGATTCCCCTGGGAGAACCGAAACGCGGGGATATCGTTGTGTTTAAATTTCCGGAAGATCCGGACAAAGACTTTATCAAGCGGGTTGTCGGGGTTCCGGGAGATGTCATCGAGATTCGAAACAAGAAGCTCCATGTCAACGGAAAAATGGAAAACCACCCTTACGAAATCCACACCGATCCCCATACCATACCGGCCGGGGTTCAGCCCAGGGACAACTTCGGCCCGATCACCGTACCCCCCGGGGTTCTCTTTGTGTTGGGGGATAACCGGGACCACAGCTACGACAGCCGCTTTTGGGGTTTTGTGGATCTTGGGGACGTCAGGGGAGAGGCCTTTCTCATCTACTGGTCATGGGACAAGGAGGATTTCGGCGTTCGCTGGCGTCGAATCGGTAAACTGTTACACTGAAAAGGGGCTCCATGCAGTTTACAAAAAAGGACGTTCTGGACATTGAATCCCTGTCGGTGGAAGAGATCCATCTGATCCTGGAAACCGCCGAAAGCATGAAGGAGATTTCAACCCGCGCGATCAAGAAGGTGCCCACCCTGCGGGGGAAAACCGTCATTCTGTTTTTTTACGAACCCAGCACCCGAACCCGGACATCCTTTGACATCGCCGCAAAGCGCCTGAGTGCGGACACCCACTCGATTTCGGTGAGCACCAGCAGCATCGTCAAGGGCGAGACCTTGATCGACACGGCCAAAAATCTTCAGGCCATGAAACCGGACGTGATTGTCATCCGCCACAGTTCGTCGGGCGCCCCGCATCTTCTGGCCGGACTGCTCAACTGCTCGATCATCAATGCCGGAGACGGGATGCACGAACACCCCACCCAGGCCCTGCTGGACGTGATGACCGTAAAGGAGCACAAGGGCAGGATCGCCGGTTTGCGGGTGGCCATCATCGGAGACATCGCCCACAGCCGGGTGGCCCGCTCGAATATGCTCGCTTTTACGAAGCTGGGTGCAGCGGTGGTGGTCTCAGGCCCCCCGACGATGATGCCCCGGGGGATCGAACGCTACGGGGTGTCGGTGACCCACCGGATCGACGAGGCCATCGATGGGGCCGATGTGATCATGATGCTGCGGATCCAGAAGGAACGCCAGGAAAGCTATCTGTTTCCCTCGGAACGGGAATATTCCATTTTTTACGGGCTCACCGGCAGGCGGCTGGAAAACGCCAAAGACGGGGTCCTGATCATGCACCCGGGCCCCATCAACCGGGGGGTCGAGATTGCACCGGAGGTGGCCGACGGCCCGTATTCATTGATCCTGGACCAGGTGACCAACGGGGTTGCCATTCGCATGGCCCTTTTGTATCTGGTGATGGGAGGTGCCAGAAATGCGGGTGCTGATTAAAAACGGGCGCGTCATCGATCCGGGAAACCTCGATGACACCCTGGACCTCCTGATCGGGGAGGGGAGGATTCTTGCGATCGGCCAAGACGCCGGCGCGCAAGGATCTGCCGGTCGGGTTATCGATGCAGCCGGCAGGATTGTCGCCCCGGGGCTTATCGATATGCACGTGCACTTCAGGGATCCCGGCGAAGAGTACAAGGAGACCGTCGAGACCGGAGGCGCCGCGGCTGTGGCAGGGGGGTTCACTGCGGTCTGCACCATGCCGAATACCAAGCCGGTCAACGATACCGCCCAGGTCACCCGCTATATCCTCCGAAAGGCTGAAATGGCCCGAACGGTCCGGGTCTATCCGGTTGCCGCGGTCAGCATCGGCAGCCAGGGCAAGGCCCTGTGCGAGTACGGGGAATTGAAGGACGCGGGGGCCGTGGCGCTTTCCGATGACGGGCATCCGGTGGTGGACAGCGAACTGCTTCGAAGGGCCCTCGAATATGCCGGCGCCTTTGGATTGTTTGTCATTTCGCACTGCGAGGATCCCGCGCTGTTTGCCCGGGGGGTGATGAACGAAGGGACCATCGCCACCCGGATGGGGCTTTCCGGTATCCCCAATGCAGCCGAAAGCATCATGGTGATGCGCGATATCGCGCTGTGCGAGCTGACCGGAACCCCGGTTCATATCGCGCACGTGAGCACCCGGGAATCGGTCCGGGCGGTGCGGGACGCCAAGAAAAGAGGGGTTCGGGTGACCGCGGAAACCGCACCGCATTATTTTACCCTGACGGACGCTGCGGTGGCGCATTACGATACAAACGCCAAGATGAACCCGCCGCTGCGGGCCGAAGCGGACAGAGACGCCCTTCTGGAAGGCCTTTCGGACGGAACCATCGATGCGATTGCCACCGATCATGCCCCCCAGAGCACTCTCGATAAGGCGGTGGAGTTCGATCGGGCCGCAAACGGGATCGTGGGGCTTGAAACCGCGCTGCCCCTTGCCCTCCGGCTGGTGGAAAACGGGGTGTTGACCCTGCCGGGAGTGATCGAAAAGATGGCCGTCAACCCGGGGCGGATCATCGGGCATCCGCGGCGGATTGCCGTCGGTTCGCCGGCCGATCTTACCGTCATCGATACGGAAAGGGTCTTTACGGTGGATGCGAAACGGTTTCGATCAAAAAGCCGCAACACGCCGTTTGAGGGCTGGACCCTTAGGGGAAAGGCCGTGCTGACGGTGGTCGAGGGAAACGTGGTCTTCGAGGATCTGTGATGGACCCCAGCAAACCGCATCTATTGGTGGTGGATGATGAACTGAGCATGCGGGAGTTTCTCGATGTGCTCTTCACCCGGGAGGGGTGCCGGGTTTCCTGCGCCGAAAGCGGAAGGCAGGCCCTTGCGATGATCCAGAGGACCGATTTCAACCTTCTGCTTTGCGATATCCGGCTCGGGGACATGACCGGTCTGGATGTGCTCAGGGCGGCGAAGAAAAAAAATCCCCAGACCGTGGTGATCATGATCTCGGCCTATGCCACCGCCGAAACCGCGGTGGAAGCCATGAACGATGGGGCCTATGACTATGTGCCCAAGCCCTTTGACAAGGACGAGCTCAGGCAGACCGTGGCCAATGCGCTCAAGCTCAAGACCCTGGATCATGAAAAAGAAGCCATCGACGAGGAGCTGAAAAAAAACCTTTTCTTCGAAAGGCTTGTCGGCAGCAGCCCCGCGATGCTGCATATTTATTCGCTCATTCGCCAGGTCGCCAAGACCCGGACCAATATCCTGATCACCGGGGAAAGCGGAACCGGAAAAGAGCTCATCGCACGCTCCATCCATGAGCTGAGTGACCGGCGGGCCAAACCCTTTGTGGTGATCAACTGCGGGGGGATTCCGGAAACCCTTCTGGAAAGCGAGCTCTTCGGGCATAAAAAGGGGGCGTTTACCGGCGCCACCCAGGACAAGATGGGGCTTTTTCAGATCGCCGACTCGGGTACGGTGTTTCTGGACGAGATCGGGGAACTGAACCTGCCGATCCAGGTCAAGCTGCTGCGGGTGGTCCAGGAAAGGGTAATCAAGCCGGTCGGGGGAAACGAAGAAAAATCCGTGGACATCCGGATCATCTCCGCCACCAACAAAAAGCTGGAAGGAGAGGTCATCGCCGGAAATTTTCGCGAAGATCTCTTTTACCGGCTCAATGTCATTGAAATCCGGGTCCCCCCGCTTCGGGAACGCAAAGGCGATATCCGGGCGCTGGCCCAGCATTTTCTCGAAAAGTATTCCCGGGAGATGGGAAAGGAAGTGACCAAGATCTCGTCCTATGCCATCGATATGCTCAATAAATACGATTTTCCGGGCAACATCCGCGAGCTCGAAAACCTCATGGAACGGAGTGTGGCCCTTTCCGATACCAACATCCTGCTTCCCGACAGCCTCGCCCTTTCCCTGCACAAGCGCCGCTGGATCGAAGGGGTCCCGAGCAAGCGGTTCGATCTGGATGCCGTGTCCCGCGGGGTGATGCTCGATGAAATTTTGCTGGCCATTGAGAAGGCTTACCTGAAAAAGGCGCTTGAATGCGCGGGGGGAAACAAACAGAAAGCCTCCGATCTGCTCGGGATCAGCTTCCGTTCGCTGCGGCATCGGCTCAGCAAGCTGGAGGGATAGGATCGGAAGCGCTTCGACCCCCCCCGGCAGTCGTCCGAAGCCGTTATGAAATAGAGCATGGGGCGATCCCAACGTTCCTTGGGGGATGACAAAATTTGTCACTTATTGACAAAATTTGTTCGCCAACATTCCCGGCCGAAACCGGGGGGCACTTTTTAAACTCTATAAAACCTTATGAATTCAATAATTTTGCGCTGGTTTTGGACCGATCGAAAAAAATGGCATATATATTGCTCTATTCCCAGCCGTCCGGGAGGCGGGCAGTCGGTTGACGGGGGTCATACCGCATCCAATGGGCCTTCACCCCCCAAATGGTCTATTTATGATGCATTTCAACATTAATTTTTAACAAGGGAGGAACATCTATGCTTCAGAAACTGCGTGCCGACAATCAAAAAGGTTTTACCCTGATCGAGTTGATGATCGTCATCGCGATCATCGGCATCCTGGCCGCCATCGCGATTCCCAACTTCATCAGCTACCGCAAGCGGGGCTATGACGCGGCGGCCAACGCGGATGCAAAGAATGCCTATACCGCGGCCCAGGCGTATTTTTCCGATTACCCGACGGGTTCAGCAGATTTAACCATCATATCGGCTTACGGTTTCAAACAGACTTCGGGTGTGTCGATAGCGGTATCCGGTATGCAGACTGGTTTGGCAATCACAACAAAGCATGATAGTGCCGATAAGACCTATTCGGTGGACGACGAAGGAACGATTACTTTCTAGCACACGATTCTGGTTTTTGCACCATTCCACTTTTAAAGGCGGAAAAGAAAAAGACTCTTTTCCGCCTTATTCTTTTTTTTTCTCCCGTCATGATTCGGTGTCTTGAGGCAAAGTTGAGACCCTTGGCGTGGGTGGAGATATGGGCCAAAATTTTACCCCTCGCCGCCGCGGCTTTCTTTTTCTCCTTTGTCACCGCGGATCCGGATCTGTGGGGCCACATCCGTTTCGGAGAAGATCTCTGGCAGGCCGGACGCCTGGTTCGCCAAGATCCCTATTCCTTCACCGCCTTTGGTGAGCCGTGGATCAATCATGAGTGGCTGGCCGAACTGATCTTCTATGGGGTATATCGCCACTTCGGTGATGCGGGGCTGTTATTCGGAAAACTAGGAATCGGCGTTTTCATCATCGCGCTGTTGACCCGTCTGCGCCGATTCCCCAAACCGATTCCGGCCGTTTACGCCATCGTCATGATGCTGGCCGTCTCGGCCATGTCTCCGGGGTTTATGATCCGTCCCCAGTTGTTTTCCTTTCTGCTGTTTACCCTGTTTCTCTATGTCATCCATCTCTATTTCGAACACGGAAAAAATTACCTCTTTCTTCTCCCGGCGATGATGATCCTTTGGGTCAACCTCCATGGGGGGTTTCTCATGGGGTGGGCGCTTTTGGCCGTCGTCGTGCTCTGGAAAACCTCGGCCCGGTTGATCGGCATCCAACGGGGAGATGATCTTCGTATTCTTTGGATATGGTTTTTGTGCACCTCGCTGGCCATGCTGGCCAATCCCTACGGCCATGAATTGCTGATCTTTTTGTTCCGCAGCCTTTCGGCACCGAGGGATATCAGCGAGTGGGCACCCTTGTCCCTGTGGGATCGTTCCATGCTCGGCCTGAAATTTCTGATGCTCCTGACCGCGGGGTGCATCATAAAATACCGCTCGATCCATAACGGCTGGGAAATCGCCGGCATCCTGCTCACGCTCTATGCATCGTTGCGCCATCAGCGCCACATGCCGTTTTTCGGCATTATCGCCGCCCCGTATGTGACCTTTTGTCTTTCGACCTTCATCCGCAGCCTTCAAACCAAATTTCCCAAGCTTGTATTGACGGATACGTCCCGGTATATTTTAATTATTTTTTTCTGTGTTCAAACCGGGGCTCTCCTGTATCATGGGGTATCCCGGTACATCGATGCGGGTTTTCGGATCCTGGTCGATCCCGACGAATACCCTGTACAGGCCGTTGCGTTTATGAAAAGAAACGGCCTGAAGGGCGACCTGTTGGTGCCCTTTGAATGGGGAGAATATGCGATCTGGCACCTGGCCCCGGACTGCAGGGTATCCATCGACGGCCGGTTTCGGACGGTCTATCCGGAAACGGTCATTCGCGATCATTTTGTCGGGGGACATGACGGCGAGGGATGGCGGGCTCTCATTACAAAGTACCCCGCGGATATTCTCCTGGTCCGTCAGGTCCCTTTTTCCCAGGATTTAATCAAGGATCAGATCGGATGGACCTATGTCTATTCGGATCGCGTCGGGGTTGTCTTCATACGCAATACGGTCAAGAACCAACCGATGTTGGGGCGCTTCAAATCCGGTGGATACACGTACCCCACTTCGGCTCCGTCCATCTATTTTCCATAGGGTGGATGCGGTTTTAAAATCGACATTTCCCCGTCGGACTCCAGGGCTATGAAAATCAGTCGCGACATAAGACAGTTCACCGTCCGAAAGCATTTCGGCATTTGCTTGTTTCTCGTCTTATGTTGCCTTTTCGTGTTTTGGCAGGTCCGGGAGTTTGAATTTATTCATTATGATGACGACCTGTATGTCCTCGAAACCCCCAGGGTAAGGGACGGGGTGACATCTGAGGGGATCGGCTGGTCGTTTACGGCAACCCGCGGGGGAAACTGGCATCCGCTCACCTGGATGTCCCACATGACGGATGTCCAACTCTACGGGTTGGACCCCGGCCGGCATCATTTGACCGGTGTTCTTTTTCACACCCTAACGACCTTGCTGGTTTTTATCGTTTTCCGAAGGATGACCGGAAAAGATCTGCAATCCTGGCTGGTTGCAATGCTCTTTGCCGTCCATCCGACCCATGTGGAGTCGGTCGCATGGGTGTCGGAGCGCAAGGATGTCCTGAGCGCTTTTTTCTGGATGCTGACCGTGTGGGCATATTCCCGCTATGCGGCCCAACCGGAGGTGAGACGATACCTGTGGGTGGTGCTCTTCTTCATCCTGGGGCTTATGGCAAAACCCATGCTGGTCTCACTGCCCTTTGTTTTGCTTCTTTTGGATTTTTGGCCCTTGCGGCGGTTTCGGCTTGAAACGACCGGGGGAATACAGAAAATCAGAAGCACTATTCTATCCTTGGTGCTTGAGAAACTTCCACTTTTTCTCTTGTCCGTCGCTGTCGGGCTGGTTACGGTTTCCGCCCAGCAGCGCAGCGGTGCGCTGCGCTCCTTGGAAACCTATTCATTGCCCACCCGGATGGCCAACGCAGTGGTGTCTTACGTCCTTTACCTTAAAAAGATGATCTGGCCGGTTGACCTTGCCGTGCCGTACCCCCACCCGGGGATCGTTCCGATCCGGCACTGGGCGCCTGCGTTGGTGGTGATGACCATCCTCACCTTTATCGTTATCCATCTGCGGCGCCGTTACCCCTATCTCATCGTCGGATGGTTCTGGTATATCGGGACCCTGGTTCCGGTTATCGGAATCGTGCAGGTCGGATCCCAGGCGATGGCCGACCGGTACACTTACGTTCCTTTTGTGGGTCTGTTTGTCATCGTTGCCTGGGGAGGGGCCGAGCTGGTAAACAAATGGCGGATCGGTCGTCGGCTTTGGGCCGGGATCATTGCCGCCCTATTCGGGGTTCTGATCACTACCGCCTGGCACCAAACCGGATATTGGAAAGACTCCCTCACCCTCTTTACTCACACGGTTGAGGTCACCGAGAAGAACTATGTGGCGTATAATAATCTGGGGCTCGCCTTTGCGGAAGACGGGCGGTTGACGGAAGCTGTCCGCTGT
>ENA-OSEO01006042-OSEO01006042.1-sediment-metagenome-genome-assembly--contig:-NODE-6042-length-11155-cov-37.269272_pt1 | contig 11155 bp, 8 predicted proteins | sample MGYA00237883_ERZ534232 | MGnify/ENA metagenome assembly ERZ534232
CAGACAACAGTCCGCTACTCTTCAAAATAAGGATCTACTGTTTATCGCTACCGTCCTGGTCGGTTTTATGCTGGTTGCGAAATTTTTTGCCATCACAGTCGGTTCGGTGATTCAACAAACTCCGATATCCATCCCGGGCACCTCCATCTCTTACTGCATTCCCCTGGCTTCGGCGGCAATGGCCGTCTGCCTGTTTTTAGGTCTCCGACTCGCAATCCCCTTCGCCATGGTGATGGCGACCGGGATCGTCTCCATCGCCTCCCATCACATGGGCTTCTCGTTTGTTTCCGTGCCCCTCTTGTGGCTGAATACGGCCTGCTACGTTGTTCTTTGGGTACTGACCTTGGCCCGATTGACCTTTCAGCCGAGGAGGTTCATAGCCGACCTGAACCATCATCTTTCGGGCGTAGGGTTTTTTACCATGGTGGCTGGGACCTGCGTCCTGGGCAGTCAGCTCGTGATCCTGTTGCAGGCATATGGGTGGGGCCTGATCCTGCTCGCCTGGGGGGTTATACTCTGGGGAATCTTCATTTACGGCGTGTTCACGGTCCTGACGGTCAAGGAGGTCAAACCTCCGCTTGAAACCGGGATCAGCGGCGTTTGGCTGGTGGCGGTGGTCTCCAGCGACGCGGACAACGTCTATGTGGTGCTGACGGCGCGCAGCCTGAACCCCAAGCTCTTTATCGTGGCCCGGGGCGAAGAAAGCGGCTCGGAAAAGAAGCTGCTCCTGGCCGGGGCCGACAAGGTGGAGTCCCCCTACCGCATGGGCGGACAGAAAATGGCCCATACCATCCTGCACCCCACGGTGGTGACCTTCATGGAACTGGCCATGAAGGAGGGGGTGGACTGGAGCATGGAAGAGATCGCGGTGGGCCAGACTTCCAACCTTTTGGGGGTGCCGTTGTCGGAGACGGGGATTCGCCAGAAGCTGGACCTGATTCTGGTGGCGATTAAACGGGTCAATGGCGACATGCTCTTCAACCCCAGCCACGATACCCCTATCCTGGCGGGAGACACCCTCATCGCCCTGGGCCTGCGCAAAAACCTGGACACCCTGGAAGAGATAGCCGGATGGGTTAAAGCCTGTTCAATATGCGGCCTGGGACAGACCGCGCCCAACCCCGTTCTGACCACCCTGCGCTATTTCAAGGACGAATATCAAGCCCACGTGCTGGAAAAACGATGCCCGGCCGGGGTATGTTCCGCATTGATCGAGCTGGCCATCAACCAGGAAGCCTGCAACGGCTGCGGGCTTTGCCTCAGGGAATGTCCCACAGAGGCCATCAGCGGAAAAAAGAAAAGCCCGCACGTCATCGATCCGGTCAAGTGCACCAGATGCCGGATCTGCGCCGACGTCTGCCCGGAAGGGGCGGTCCAGGTGGTGAGGTGATTCATGATTGAACTGACGGTCAATAACCAGAGCGTAACCATCCCCGACGGCGGCACGATCCTGGATGCGGTGCGGGCCGCCGGGGCCGAACTGCCCACCCTCTGCCACCACGACGGACTTGAACCCTACGGGGCCTGCCGCCTGTGCCTGGTGGCCGTCACTCATCCCCGAAATACCCTGGCGGCCGCCTGCGTCCATCCGGCTGAAGCCGGAATGGTCATAGACACCGAAGCCCCCCAGGCGGTCCAGGCCCGCCGCCTGACTCTGGAATTTCTCCTGGCCCGGGCCCCCGGTTCGGAATTGATTAAAAACCTAGCCGCTCGGGCCGGGATAGAGTCGTCACGCTTTGAAAGCCCGCCGGGTGTCGATGAACAAGAAAAGTGCATCCTCTGCGGCCTATGCGTCCGGGTCTGCCGTGAAGCCATAGGCGCGTCGGCCATCGAATTCATAGGCCGGGGCGAAAACCGAAAGGTCGGCGCTCCATTCGACCTGCAGGCTGAAGCCTGTATCGGCTGCGGGGCCTGCGCCGAAGTCTGTCCCACCGGGGCCGTTAAAATTGAAGACCGGGGCGGGTTGCGGATTCTGCACACCTGGCATACCCAGGTCAAATTGGAAAGATGCGCCGGCTGCGGCCGGTACTTCGCGCCGCAACCCATGAACTTCATGAAGGAGATGTATCCCGAGACAGACCGGCTCTGGGGCTTGTGTCCGGTCTGCCGCTCGAAACAGGCTGGTTTATTGGTCGAGGTCAAGCCGGTGGTCGGCCGGGAGGATTAGCGCGGCTTTTATCTCGTTTAACCCGAATTTATTCAGGATCATTCCCGTAAGTCCAAGGCCAAAATTCTCCTTTCTGTCGGGAACAGTGTTGGGAATGAACTATTACCAAATAAAAATGAGCCAAGCTAAATGGCCTAATTCCTTGGTTTTCCATGGGGGCGATTTGGGGAAGAAGTTGATCGGCTGATAGGCCGGCTTGGCAATACGGTTGGAATTGTTAAGGCAAAATAAAAACAGGCGCTCATCGTTTTTGACAAGCGCCTGATTTAACTTGGTAGTCTCAACGGGAATCGAACCCGGGTCTTCGGCGCGAGATATACCCTGGCCCAAATCCGCAACCTATTCGCAACCGGTTGCACCGGCTTGCCAAGCCGTCCGGGAATGATATAATGGGCTTGTTCCAAAGGGGCACAGATGGAACCGGAAGTTAAAGCCGCTAGGCAAAAATTCAAGGCCCAAGCCAAGGCCGATGAAACCCTTGGCCGTTTCAATATCGGGGAGAAATCGCATCTTGAGGGTGCGACGCAAGCCTTTCGGCTTGGCTCAAGGCCTCGACCAAGGGCAAATGGCCGGCCGGGAGACCTGAAACAAGGAGATCGCGGCCCTGGCCCCATAATTTAGGTGAAAATGTTTTATGCGGAAACCATGTATCCCCCCCAACTGCCGAGCATGTCTTAAAGTTATTTAAATGCAGGGATTATTCAACCTTGATCGTAAGGGGTTTATACCGCGATCTAGCGGCCCAAAGGTGTTATGAATAGACCATATAAGCATTGTTAGCAACAGAAACGAAAGGGAAGAAACGATGGCTGAACCACAGACCTGTGTATGGACGGGAGCAAGCGGGAAGAAGTACACGTTCTATATCTATGCTCTTCCCGCGAATCTGCGTTCCGGTCAAGACGGCAACTACATCTATACCAAGATCGACAGTGGTAGCTGGAAACCGATCTACATCGGGCAGGGAGACCTTGGGGACCGGAGTGATATTGACTCACACCACCAGTCGGCTTGCCTGAAGAGCAAGGGCACCAGCCACTTCCATTGCCACAAGAATGCAAAGGAGGCCGACCGGAGGGCTGAGGAGAGCGATCTCCTTGCCAATTATCCGCAGGCGTACAAGCCCATGGGGTGCAACGAGAAGCCAAGCGGCTGAGATTGGCAACATGCAGCTGCATGCTGACCGGGTGAACTGCCGCCGCTCCTATCGTCGTTATGGCAGTCTTCCCGGGAGCTGACTCCAGCGTTGGGTCATGGAGACAGACAAAGACAAAGCTTGAGGAGAACTAATGTACGTCGAACGCCTCGTGGTTAGCAACTTCAGGCACATACGGAATGCCGAGTTTGGTCCGTTCCGGGAACCCCCCGACCTTGGTGAGCTTATCGTTTTGGCAGGACCAAACGGCGGTGGAAAGAGTTCTGTTCTGGAACTTCTCTCGTACGGGCTGACGAGTCGCTATAGTTGGCAGTACTACCAAAGCCGCAAGATCACTGAGCACTCCTTTGCTATCCGAATAGGGTTGACGCCACAAGAGGTCGAAGAACTATGCGAGGAGGACTCAAAACCCGAAGTCTGTGACTACGCCAAAAAGGAACGAGGGTATTGGATGCAGGTCAACATGCCGGACATCATTGATCCGTCACTGCAAACGACCAATGAACGCGTACATGGGCTTGTTTCTCGCCGGTTCCAGAGCTTCACCCGGAAACTGGGATTTTTCATACGTTCCGACAGGGGTTATGGCGCTCGCGAGTATGACAGACGACACCTCTTCAACTGGAGACGACGCCTTGAGCCAAACTACTTCAACAGCATATCATATAACCAGACAACCCAGCAGTACACAGACATGTACGATTTCCTTGTCGAGCAAAGCTACCACTATGTATACCAGTTGGGTCTTCACCATAAGAACCTCGACCAAGGTGTCGTCAGCCAGAAGCCGGTGGACCCACTGACGGCGTACAATGACTTGTTGGGACGGCTCTTCCCGGGCTACAGTTTCGTAGAGGCCAGCGGGGAAGATCTCTCCCTTCGTGTGCGCCTGCCTACTGGTGATATGATTCCTTTTCAAGACATGTCCTCTGGTGAGAAGGAAGTCTTCTTTATCCTGTCTTTCTTCATCCGGCACAGTATCTCCAACTCGATCATCGTGATCGACGAGCCGGAACTCCACCTCCATCCCGAGCTTGCGCGGAAGCTCATAAAGCTGATGCGAGGCATCAAGCCAAAGAACCAGCTTTGGTGCGCGACGCACAGCGCCGAGTTGGTGGATGAGTCAGGTAGGGAGCGAACATTTTTCTTGCGCGCATCAGACGACCGGACGAGAATGGAGTGCATACCTGCCACCGCGGAAGGGGCAGAACTCCAACTGCTTCGCGATATGTTTGGGTACTCGGGTTACATTGGAGTTTCGAGGAAAATCGTTTTCTCAGAAGGAACAGAGAGCAGCGCTGACAGGAAAACGTTCGCAAATCTCTTTCGAGAACTCTCGGAAGGGGTGCGTATCATTCCGGTGGGGTCAGTGAACAACCTGTACGGGATCAACCGGGCGATTCTGGCGTTGCTGGAGGCAGATGTGGCTCGCTGTGAGTTCTACTTGATTCGGGATCGAGACTATCTTAGCGACGACAGAATCGCCAAACACCGATCGTCAGCACCGGGTCGCATGTTTGTGTTGTCGCGGTACCATATCGAGAATTACCTCTTGGACGAGGAACTGATCGCAGATGTCCTCCGGAGAATCTTTCAGCGGATCGCGTCCCCGCAAGACGTCCGACGCCATTTGCTGAGCATAGCTCGCGAACGGTCAGCCGTCTATCTGAGGGACTTGGTCGCGTGCCGCTTTGGAGAGCTATACCAATCCGAGGACCTAAGTGTCGGCAATCACTCGGCTAATCTTGCGGCAGTGGACGCACGCGGAGAGCTACGGGCTGAAGTGCTGGACCCGTTGAAGAACGCCTTAACGACGCGGTACCGTGAAGTCAACGCGGAAGTGTCGCAACGTATTTCGGAGGGCAAGGCGGAGACCATCTTCGAGACGTGCGTGGCTATGGTGAAGTCTGCGTTGCAGGAGAGCAGTGAAGAGTGGAAGAGCCTATTTCCAGGCAGGGACATACTGCGAACATATTCCTTGCAGAACGGGCTTGGCAACTGGCCTGCGTTGCAAAACATTCTCCTTGATCGGCTAGCACAAGGGGAGCATGCTCTTGTCCCGGAACTGCGGGAGATCATCCGGGCGATCGAACGGGGTCGGGACGACCCAACAACGCCATCCACTTGACGGTCAAGGCTCGCGGCCTTTCCCGTAAGTGATGGCAGGCGTCAGCGGTGGTTTATATTGGCCCGCACGAAAAAGCGCCTTACTGAGGAAACGATAGAAATACGCTGGCGCGGTCCCCGGAAAAGCCGGGCAGCGGCGGTCCGGGGCGGTTGACCCATTGAGACCGGAAAGTGAATTGAGAATGGAGAAGACATTATGGATGAACACCTGAAAACAGTCCTCAATCAGTTCAAGTCCCGGCTTAAAAAAAAGCTGCCCGTCCATGAGGTGATCCTGTTCGGCTCACGCGCCAGAGGCGACGCCGACGCAGAGTCCGATGTCGATCTCATCGTAATTCTCGAACGAGAGGTCGGAGAGGCGGACCGTGAGTATATCAGCGATTGCGCCTGGGAAATCGGCTTTGCCAACCGGCTGGTCCTTTCACCGGTGAATTTTGCTCGGGAGGAATGGGAGCATGGTCCCGAAAGAAGTTCCCTTCTTGGGCAATCCGTCAGAATCGAGGGCGTTTCCATATGACGGAAGACCCAACCAAGATATTGATCGAATACAGGTCAGTGGAAACTCAGGGTGGGCATATTTCTTAACGGTTTGGGCTACGCCTTGCAGGGAGACCGCACGGCACCTCGCCACATTGATGGATGCCGGTAGGAAGTTCATCGCCTACTTCCACAGCCGCAACGAGTCTCCCTACCACCAGACGGTGGGACTGACGGTCAGGGTAGTGGAACTGGACGACCAGGAGGAGACTCGACCTGTCGCCGCTTAGGTTCAATCAACGCAGATAGGAAGGGAGCTCAGAGACGGGCTCCCTTTCTTTTTCCAACTCGGCAGACCTTCCCACCCCTTCCCGAGGATCTTTTTAACTCAAATGAACTGAAATGAACTCAAATTAGGAAAATGAATTAAAACCAATTTTACAGATATCACTTAATTTTGGAAAGTGGGTGTTTTAGATAATGTTCGTTGATAATTTTTTTTATGCCAGGCGCGTGTATTTGATTGCAATACTTTTGTAAACCATCTTTATCTAACCATTGAATGGAATATTTTGTTGTATTGTTTCTTGCATTGTTCAAAAGTGAAATAGCTTTTTTGTCAAAGCTCCCGCAAGTCCAAAATTGAAAATTGAACTCAGAGTTCCTAAAACGAAGTTCCTGAGTGTGGGCACTACGAATGATAGGGATTCTATTATTTATCCAATAAGATATTTCCTCTTCAGTTACAATAGTATCAGGATGATATCCCTTACATTCATATATTGATACTTTGCGTTCCTTTACCAAGCGAACATCAATTTCCGCAGATTTTTGTTCTGACGAGTCGGTGACAATTACACCAATGTCAATAGAACCCCCTTCAATTGACCTTACCATATGCCCGACCAATAATTCAAAAAGTGCTCCTCGAAGGTTTCCGGCTGCCCCTTCAATTGAAGATAACTTATTGAATAGACGTTCAATTTTATCAGGGTTGGTTGAGGCAATCGTAGCGGCATTTGACAAAGTGTCTAACAGAGATTTGAGTGCAGCAGAAATATCCTCGCCAAAAAGAGTTCTTGGCGTGGTTGCAATAATCCCTTGTTGTCGACAGGTATGTAGTGCTTGGTCAGAAAAGTGTTCCCCAATTAGCATGGGTAAAAATGGAGATTGATTTCTAAGATTCGATAATGTAATGCATTTTTTGATAAAATAGAATATATGTTCCTCATCCAACTCATTACCATATATTACATCTGCAACAAAAAAGCCAGGGAAGACGGTGTTTCTTCTTAACCTTTTTAGTGGAAAAAGGTAAGACGGTCCACAAAGATCAAAATAGAAACTACCACATTTAGGTAAATCATTTTTTCTTCGGATTTTTGTAACATTCCAACTTGCAAAGTTAAGGCGTCCAACCCAATCTCTAATCGCATCTAATATAATGTTTTCCAGCAAATTATTATTTTTTAATCTTTTATACGAAAAAGATAGGTCTGATATGTTGTCGTTTAGAATAACTATTTCATCATCTCCAAAATATTCAGTCCGAACCATATTGGTTTTTAACATGTTGCCTAACAAAGTCGAACTGGAAATATGTTTTTTTTGCTTATCCGGAGAACCGGAAATAATATCAAAAAAAGGACGGTACACCGCCCCTCCACGACCCAAAAGGGACGCAATAGCAGTATAGTATGCTGAATTTGATTGCTTTAATTCACGGACTAAAGCGGTCCAATAATCGTAAGAATTGTATTGTGAATCCAGGTAGATGAACCGAGTGTTTCGGGGAAATGTAATATTTTTGATTGTATTGATGTCTTTTGACCGGCGGGATACTCGTTTCCTCGCCGCATCAGGCGTCAAACCATCGGACTCTAATTTTCGAATCAGATGACTCGTGAGGGTCGGACCCGTTTCTTCTATGAGTTGTTTGATGCTTTTTTGCTTTCGCCCCATGTAGTCACACTGCGCTATTTATAATAGTAATAATAGTAATAAATACTATAATGTAACACACTAAAATTTTCGATCTGATTTCAGTATGATACGCTTATAGCGTGTCACAGTCAAGAATTCCGAGAGATTTATTAAATCATAAAGCAAAAAATCCTTTGTGTTTGTTTCTTGGGTGCCGGAATTTCCGGCTTTTTGATGTAAAATGGACAAAAGTAAAATGGACAAAAATAATGTAAAAACCCCTTGACCACATATAGTGAAATCAAGGGGTTAGATATTATCTGGTAGTCCCAACGGGAATCGAACCCGTGTCTTCGGCGTGAGAGGCCGATATCCTAGACCGCTAGACGATGGGACCAAAAAAATTTGGCTGGGGAACTAGGATTCGAACCTAGACAACCAGATCCAGAGTCTGGCGTCCTGCCGTTAGACGATTCCCCAACACCAATCAAGTATAGTCCAGGCCGGGATTCCGGTCAACTTTTTTCCTGGGCCGCCGCCTGGCCGGCCATGAAATTTCCGGCCCTGGCCAGCCGCCGGAGAACCCGGTCTTTACCCAGGATGTCCATGACTTCGAAGAGGCCGGGACTGGCCGTCCGCCCGGTCAGGGCCAGCCGGACCGGCTGAGCGATCTTGCCCAGTTTGACCTGGTATTTTTCGCTCAGGTCCCGAAAAAGAGTTTCCAGTCCCTCTTCGGAAAACCGATCCAGGCTTTCCAAATATTTAATCAGTTCGTCCATGACCGGGGTCAGGTCCGGAGTCAGGAACTTGCGGGCGGCCTTGGGATCGTATTCCACCTCTTCCAGCAAATAAAATTCAGCCTGTTCGGCCAGTTCGACCAGGGTCTTGGACCGGGGCTGCAAGGCCGTCACCGCCCGGGCCAGGTAGGTCCGATCCGAGGCGTCCAGGCCTTTTTCTTCAAGAAACGGGGCGACCAAGTCGGCCAGGCGGGCCGGGGCCGAGGATTTGATATAGTGCTCGTTGAGCCAGACGAGTTTTTCCGGGCTGAAGACCCCGGCCGAGCGGCCCACGTCCTCGATGCGGAATTTTTCGACCAGCTCTTGGCGGCTGAAGATTTCCTGGTCCCCGTGAGACCAGCCCAGCCGGACCAGGTAATTGACCAGGGCCTCGGGCAGGTAGCCCATGTCCCGATAGGCCGTGACCGACGCGGCCCCGTGGCGCTTGGACAGCCGTTTTTTGTCTTCGCCTAAGATCATGGGCACGTGGCCGAAAAGGGGCAGGGGCGCGCCCAGGGCCTGGTAGATCAATATCTGCCTGGGGGTGTTGTTGACGTGATCGTCCCCGCGGATGACGTGGGTCAGGCCCATGGTCACGTCGTCCACGACCACGGCCAGGTTATAGGTGGGCAGGCCGTCGCTGCGGAGGATGACCAGGTCGTCCAGTTCGGTGTTGTCGATGGCGATAGGCCCCTTGATCAGGTCGGGCCAGTTGGTGGTCCCGCCAAGAGGGCTTTTGAAACGGACCACGGCGCCGGGGGCCGGCCCGAGGTGCTTATCCCGGCACAGGCCGTCGTACTTGGGCTTGCGGCCGTCGGCCATGGCCTGTTTCCGGCGCTCGGCCACTTCCTCGACCGTGCAGTGACAATAATAGGCTCGGCCGGCGGCCAGCAGTTTCTGGATGTATTCCAGATAAACCCCCAGGCGTTGGCTTTGGAAGTAAGGGCCTTCGTCCCAGTCCAGGCCCAACCAGGTCATGCTGTCCAAAATGGCCTGGGTCGCTTCCTCGGTCGACCGCTCGGCATCGGTATCCTCGATGCGCAAAACGAACGTGCCGCCTTGACTGCGGGCCAGAAGCCAATTGAACAGGGCCGTCCTGGCCCCGCCGATATGGAGGTACCCGGTCGGACTGGGAGCGAATCGGGTGCGCACGCCGTTCATGATTTCCCCTTATCAGCCTCGTAAAAAACCGACCGGTCCAAGAGCTGGCTCTTGATGACCGGCGACTGATTGTTTACCATAAATCGGTCCAAAGAACAATGGAAAAGATGACTGGACGGTTCGACTTTCCAAAGGAGTTCGGTCTTCGTTATGGTCTTTTTCCGGACCCTTGCCGGCGCAGGGGTGACGGGTGGAGCTTCGGGTCAGGTCAAAAAGGCGCATTCAGGGTGGACTTTCAGATATAATGACGGATAGTTACTAACGTCATTCCCGCGCCAGCGGGCCTCCAGGCCGCCCACAACGGTTAGATTATCCGGGCGGACATTTGCTCATTGACTGGTTGGGAAGCAAACAACTATCATGTTTCGGAAACATACGGATAAGGGAAAAACGGACGCGGCCGGATGGAGGTGGAGCTCTTTTACGGACAGATTAATATATTATGGAGGGATGAGCATGGCCCAAGACCTGCCCGAGGCCCTGGCGGCCTTTAACGAGGAAGCGGTGCTGGAACAGGTGAACCGGCGCCTGGAATCCGGGGAAGCGCCGATCGATATTGTGCGGGACCTGCAAAAGGGCATGAGCCTGGTCGGCGCTAAATTTGAAAGCGGCGAATATTATTTGAGCGAACTGCTCATGTCGGCGGACCTGTTCAATCGGGCCATGGCCCTGGTGGAACCGAAGATGGAAGCCGCCGCCCTCAATTCCATCGGTAAAATGGTCATCGGCACCCCCCAGGGCGACATCCACGACATCGGCAAGAATATTTTCTGCACCGTGGCCAAGGGCGCCGGTTTCGAGGTTCACGACTTGGGCGTCGACGTTCCCAGGGAGCGTTTCCTGGAGGCGGTGGAAGAGATCAAGCCGGACATCCTGGCCTTCAGCGCGCTGTTGACCACGGCCTTTCAACCCATGAAGGATGTGGTCGAGGCCTTGATCCAAAAAGGTCTGCGCCAGGACCTGAAGATCATGGTCGGCGGCGGGGTGGTCAATGAAAACGTGAAAACCCATATCAACGCGGACGGATACACCAAGGACGCCATGGACGGCCTGAACCAGTGCAAGCGGTTATTGGGTCTCTAACCCGCCCAAGACCATTTCAGGAGTTGGACAATGCCCAAGGAAACCATGACCAAAATGGAACGGATGGAAGCCGCGGTCAAATTGGAGCCCCTGGACCGCATCCCCTGCGCCCCCTTGATGGACGTCTATTTTCCGGCCAAGCATCAGGGTTTTTCCCCGGCCCGAGCCGTCAAGGACTGGAAAGCCGGTTTTGGGGCCATCGTCGACATTTTCGATGAGGTCGGCGGTTGGGACGGGATGATCCTGCCCGGGTACAGCTATGCCCTGACGCCCAACCTTTACGCC
>ENA-OSEO01006043-OSEO01006043.1-sediment-metagenome-genome-assembly--contig:-NODE-6043-length-11154-cov-9.555114_pt1 | contig 11154 bp, 12 predicted proteins | sample MGYA00237883_ERZ534232 | MGnify/ENA metagenome assembly ERZ534232
GAATTTGTAATTTTAAATACAAACCCCCACGGCAGAGCCGGAGAACTCTGACTCCCGCAATGCGGGAGTTTTTCAAAACTGAATAAAAACCATTATGCAGACTAAATTTGTGCAATGGTGTCTCTAAGCTGGGCAATTTCAATACCCAGACTGACACACTGCTTTCCTTCCATGCACAAATCGGCGTCTTGGTCTTCAAGAAAGGTTTTTAACTTGATATGATCCTTTTTTAAATTAACTGTCCATGCTTTTTGCGCTTCATCATACTCGACGTCAACATCGATGCCACATTCACCGATGTCCGGGTACAACTCTCTGATTTTGTCACACAACGATTTTTTATCATACATGTGAGAACCCTCCTTTATTTTCGTTTTTAAGATGGATAAATTCGTAAAATGTCAAATCATCAAGATTACCGTTCTGCTTTACAACTCATTACATGTTTTGAATGTAATACACCTTAGCGATGTGTCAATCGATTATGTAGCGGATTTGTTATCTTGACTGGAATGATCTGTCGACTCAAGACGTTGGTTTTCCGGTGGCGCCGGGGAAAATATGCGTTTCGGTTCGTCGGCTGGTTATTGCACCGGCGATACAGACCAATACTGCCCCAACCCATGTGAGCCTATCCAAATTCTCACCCCAAAACAACCAGCCGTTCAGGGTTGCAAATACGACGCTCCCGTATGTCAGAGGTCCCATTTGAGCCGCAGGAGCAAGGCTGTATCCTCTGGTTAGAAAAAATTGCGCCACTGATGCCAAAAGGCCGATAAGGGCTATCAACCACCATATTTCAGGCCTGGGGGATTCCCAAGCCCAGGACAGTGGAACAGCGGAAATGATGGTTGAGAGAAACGCAAAGTAGAAAACGATTCGGATCGCCGGTTCCGATGCGGACATTCGACGAATCGTTACCATGGCCAGTGCAGCAAAAACACCGGACATCAACGCTACAAACATTGCGGGCTGGAAATTTGCGAATCCGGGTTTCAGAATTAAAACAACTCCGAAAAAACCGATAATGACGGCCCCTCGCACATAGGCGGTTGCCGATTCATGGATCCATGCGGATGCAATGAGCGGAATGAAAAGCGGCGAAGTCGCAGAAAGCAGAAAAGCTTCGGAGAGATGAAGATTGGCAATTGCATAAAAAAAAGAATACATTGCCGCCAATCCTGCACCGCTGCGCAGCATATGGAACTTAAAGCACTTTGTCCTGACACCGCCGGAAGGCCGACTGTACCAGAGCCATGGCAAGATAAAGATGAGTGCGAAGGCATTCCGGGAAAAAACAACCATCTCGTTATTGAGCGAGGAGGAAACCACCTTCACCAAGGTTCCCATCACTGCAAACAGGAGTGAAGCGCTCAGAACGAATAGAGCGCCGGCGATCGGTCGATTGCGGTCATTTTTTGTCTGGGTCGAAGGGTTGACACGATTGTCATTCAGATGTTTCATGTGTAAAATGCCGGAAGCGGGATTGCCACATTTTGGATAAGATCGATCCGGGCGACGTGGCAAAAATTTCAAAACAATCACGAAAACTCGAAAGTACGAAGGCACGAAATAAAAAAAATGTTCTTTTTCGTGTTTTTAAAATTTCGTGCTTCGTGATAAAGTCTTGTATATGAAAACACATGTCGATACGCCGTTACTGCCAAATTGGGCAAACAATCGCTGTATGACAAGGTTAAGCAATAAATTTAGGGGGGCACCTTATGTTATTTCTGCTTCAAAAAGTTATCGAGTTTTGATTTTATACTGTCCACCTGTGTATCGGACAGTGAAAATGGGTCGTCATTTTGTGAAGAGACTGCCGGATAGTTTTTGGCCTCTTCATCTTTTTTTGAGAATATCGACAGCGAATATTCCGCTTCACCTTTCAGTATAACTGAATAAGCCGGGTTATCAAAATCCGCTTTGTTAACATCGTTAATATATTGTTCACATTCCAACCGATTCAAAAAACTCAACAGACTGTCAACCGTTGAAGAATCCACGGTTTGACCTTTTGTATTCTCCCACACGATTTTGGGTGTTGAACCTTCGGAGGCATTATCTGCCTGATCTTTTTTATCCTGGGGTGTTTCGGCGATCTCTTTTTGATGAAGAGCGATTGTATTTTTCTCATGGACAAGCTTAATTTCGCGAATGGTATTTTGCTCGAATGACAGCACGATTTTATCCCGCAAGTCATCGACGGTCAGGTCGAATTTTCTCCTGAAATCTTCCCCGGCATGGTAGACGTTGGGATCGTTCGCCAGTTTAACAAAGGTGTGTTGAAAAGTTGGAGCTGTTTTGCCGATATAAAAATCGCTCCCCAGTGTTTTTCCCATCCAGGCTTTTACATGAATATTTTTATCGTCACCCAAATCATAACGGATATAATTCTTTGATTCCGATACCAGAGCTGTCAGTTTCAGTTTTTCAATGACGCTCAACATACTTTTGACCTTTGTCGAATCAGCGAGATACCCATTGGGTTCAATATGCCATGTGTTGTCTTTTTTGTTCAGGATGATGACATTATCGGTCATGGTGATTTCAAGTTTTGAGATCTGTTTCTCGGGAACTGCGGGGAGTTTCGGAAGCTGATAGTGCGTTCGGTTTGATTGATGCAAAACAAGATAAAGGATCAATGCTGTCAGAATGGCAATCGGAATGAGATATTCTTTTTTCAGCTTCATATCCACCTCTTTTTATATGCGCGTTCAGGGTTCAAAGGTTTCCGGCCCAAACTTGATGAAAGATTGCATAATAGAATTGACTCTGAACCCGTAAACGGTTCCACGTTATTTTTGAAACATCACCTGTATTCGTTTTTTCCTGGAACGGCGGTGCAGCCACACAATCAGGCCGGTAAAAACCAATAGTACCGGGAGTCCTCCGATATTCAACATTTTGACAAAAGTCTTTATCAGCAACCCGGTATCATGCAGCGGATTAAAACTGAGCACCTTACTTCTCATCAAGGCAATATTTTCCCGCTGATTCAAGGCATCCAGGGTGTTTAAAATAAACATATCATTAGGGCTGTCACCATCGGGGTCCAGAACATTGTCTTTCAGCATTTCCGTTGATGCCATCAAGAAAATTTTTCCGGGCTTCCCCTTTGATATGAATTCGCTTTGGCCTTTTATTTTCGACATGTCAACCCGGGCGGTTTTCTCTGTCGGTTCGGGAACGTTTTCTTCTTTATCCACGGTATCGATATTTTCGTCCTGTGACGTTTTTTCAGGGATCGATTTTCCGGCAAAATAACTGGGAAACTCCCCTTCAACGATGTATGCCAACGGGAAACTTTGCTTTTCGTCATCCGAAGGCGGAGGGCTGAGAAACATCGGATTTAGATTGATGTTTTCACGCATCTCCCAGGATTTTTCAGAGGATGAAAATAACTTGACAGCCTTGAGTTTGTTCTCGGAAATTCGTGCCTCATCCAGCTCGAGAGGGGAAATTTTAACCGCAACCATCCCTTTGATGCCGCGCAGAAATTTTAGATCATGGTTAATGTTTTTATTTTTGATGATGGGGGCAAAATATATGGGTCTTTCACCACCCCCCATACCGCGGGGAAGCCTTTGTTTGTGGGAGTTCTCATCAAGTACGTATGATTTTTTGATACGGATTCCATAATGTGACAACAGTTTTTCAAGCCCTGTATCCAGCGGTGTATAGCTGGGGCCCCGGTTGAATCCAAAACGTTGCTGATCAGGGGGTTGGATTTCCTCGAAGGCATCGAGAAACAGCGCAAGGTTGGTTCCTTTCATCAAGGCCTGATCGATCTGGTACAGTGCATAATCGGAAAATTTTTCTGTTGGACGCGCGATCACCAGGCAATTGAGGCTGCCGGGAATGGACTGGTCTTTTAGAGTGACGGGTTTTATGCTGTAAGTTTTGGATACCAGGCTTGAAAATGTGGATAAAGCGTTCGGATCTTGCTGGCCCATGGGTGAAAAACTCGAAATACTCAGCGTTCCGTGATCCGCCAGATATCCGAGATCCTGATTGATATCGACCAGGGTTTCCAGGTTGTCGTTGATGATGTTTTCCAATTGATCCATGTCCACCAGATTGTACTGTGTCCCGATGATGGGAAGCGTGAGAACATCCAATAACGGTATCTTTCTGACTTTTTCCCCGTATTCCATCACAAGACCGATAACTCCTGTACCGGCCTGGATTTTACCATCGGAAAGATCGGGCCATTGAAGCTCCATGAGGTTATAGCGCTTCCATGACGATTCCGTTGATGGTTCCGTCGAAGGATCGACGTAAGTATATTCCAGTTTCCCATAGTTTTTGCCATTGAGACGGTCGACAATCTCTTTTAGCTTGACCGGGTATTCAGGGAGTTCGCTGAGGCCCATTAACGGAGCAACGGTTTTTAATGAAGAAGATAGAAACAGTTTTACACTTATTTTATTCTTCAGGCTCAGCAATGCACTGATCTTATTGTTCAGTTTCTGTATTGCCGTTGTCAGTTTGTACTCCAAACCATTGATTGAGGTAATGGTGGGAATCCGTTCCACCATGTCACCATGAATGAGCACCAGCCCCATGTAGGCTTTTTTGAATTTGACTTCATCTTCTTCGAAAACCTGTATCTGAACCGGATGTATCCCGTAATTGTTCGCCAGTTTCTGATTCTCTGCGGTCGAAACGTTGATTCCCTCGGCTTCGGGGCTGACGTCATAAAATCGATAGTTAAAATATTTGTTGGCATGAATCGCATATTCTTTTAGCAGATCATGGAGGTATCGTTCCGTATTGTTGTGGGGTGCCGGCAGGTTTTTTGTAAAAAAAACGTCGATGGTCAACGGTTCGGAAAGTGTGGATACCACCTTTTTGCTGGCATCGGATATGGAATAAATTTCGTTTCTCGTAAGGTCGGCCCTGAAAAACAGTGTCATTCCCGCAACATTAATGAGCACGACGACGGCCAGATAGAGACTGAACTTGAAATATTTTGCATATCGTTTCTGAGTTCGCATTTTCAGCTCCTTAATTTTTTTCCTGCATGACCAGATGGGTGCCGTAAAGTCCGATAAACACAACACTTAAGAAATAGATGACATCTCTTGAATCAATGATCCCTTTGGCGATGTTGCTGAAATGGAAATCCGCACCCAAATAACCGATAACGCCGAGCAGTGAAGGGGGAAAGAAAAAGAGCATTTTGTCGATCAACGTGAGGGTGAAGCAGATGGCCATGCCGACGATAAAGGCAATGATTTGGTTGCGTGTCAGGGATGAGGCAAACAGTCCTACCGCTACGAACGCCGCACCCAGCAAAATAGAGCCCAGATAGCCTCCGAAAACAGGCCCCCAATCGAGTTGGCCCATAAATGCGATGCATATCGGATAGGCAAGGGTCGGGACCAGGGCGACAGCAACAAATAAAACGCCGGCTAAAAATTTCCCGAAAAGAATATCCGTAAATGTTACCGGCAGGGTGAGAAGCATTTCATAGGAGCCCACATTCAACTCCTCGGAAAAGAGCCTCATGGTGACTGCCGGGATCAGAAAGGAAAAGGTAATGGGGAGCAAATTAAAAAAATTTCTAAGGTCCGCCTGGTTGTAATAGAAAAATGTCGTAAAAAAGAACCACCCTGTCACCAGCAAAAAAATAGAGATGACGATATATGCGATGGGGGATATGAAATAGTCTTTCAATTCTTTATTGCAGATGCGGATCACCTGTTGCATGTCAGTCCTCCTTGGTCAGCTCGCGGAATACGGTTTCCAATGTTTTGGTCTCCTGATGAAATTCGATAAGAACCCAGGATGTCTGTTTGATGGTTTGATAAATGGTTTCTCTCAGGTCGACCGGTGATTCACACGCGATTCGTATGCTAAGGCTTCCGTTATTTGCTTCAAGGATTCTTTCAACTTTTTCGATGCCTTCAATTTTGCTGAATTGATCGTGTACATCTTGAAAGGCGGCGTTCAGCAGGTCTATGTGGATGAAGTATTTTTGACCGGCGGATTGTTTGATATTTTCCATGACATCGTCTGCGACAATCTTGCCTTTATTGATGATGACCACGCGGTCACAGGTCGCTTCCACTTCGCTCAGGATATGGGTGGAGAGAATGACGGTTTTCTCTTCCCCGATCTTTTTTATGATTTTACGGATTTCCGCGATCTGGTTCGGATCCAGGCCCGAAGTGGGCTCATCGAGTATGAGGATTTCCGGATCGGTCATCATGGCGTGCGCCAGTCCGACACGCTGATTCAAACCCTTTGAGAGCTCATTGATACTCCGATGCATAATTTCATCCAGTCCGCACAAGTCTACCAGTTGCCGGATCCTGGAGATTCGTTCATCTTTACCCATTCCCCGGATTCTGGCAACATAGTCGAGATAATCAAAAACGAGCATACTATGATACAACGGTGCGGATTCCGGCAGGTAGCCCATCAGTTTTTTGATCTCCAGAAGATGTTTATCCAACAGATAGTCCTTGACGCGAATGGTTCCGGATGTGGGCATGAAATAGCCGGTGAGCATCCGCAAAGTGGTGGTTTTTCCGGCGCCGTTGGGGCCTAAAAGGCCGAGGATTTCACCTTTTTTAATGTTAAAATTTATTTGATCCACGGCGCAGAAATCGTTGTAATATTTGGTCAAATTTTCAACATGAATCATGGCCTTTCCTTTCTTTTTCACTTTTTTCGAGACCATCAAAAATCACTCTTATCCAAAAACGAACGACATACGATGCATGCCAATCCATCAATCTTTTGTCAATTTGATCACAAAAAACCCTGAATTGGCTCGCTTGACCAGCATGATGATGGTGTCGCCTTTTTTCGCCTTTTGAGTCGCATCTTCGTAATCATCCACCGTAGTTATCGATCGGTGGTTGATCTCTTTGATGATATCCCGGACTTGAATTCCTTTGTCTTCAGCCTGGCTGCCGGGTTCAACACCCGTTACCACCACCCCTTCGGTTTCCTGTATGTTTAATCTGCGAGCGATCTCCGGCGTCAGGTTTGAAATCCGTATGCCGAGGGCTTCCTGTTCTTTTTGCGGAATACTGCGGGAAGCCATTTTTCCTTCCTGTTTTTTGGCAATTTTAACATTATAGGTATTTTCCTTTCCGTTACGAAGCACCTTTATTCCAACCACTTCGCCGACATGAAAGCCGGCGATGATGCGGGTCAGTTCACGGCTGGTTTCAATTTTTTGTCCATTGACTTCAAGAATAATATCCTTTGCCTTGATTCCGGCCTCGTCCGCAGGATCGCCCGGAAAAACTTCAGATACGAGTACGCCTTTTTTGTCTTTAACGCCATAGTACTCCGACATTTCATCGGATATATCCTGAATGGCGACGCCAAGCCAGCCCCGGGTCACTTCCCCTTCTTCTTTGAGCTGTTTGATAACCGCTTTGGCCATATTTATGGGAACGGCAAATCCGATGCCCTGTCCGCTGGCGATAATGGCGGTGTTGATCCCAACAACGTTACCTTTCAAATTAATCAGCGGACCGCCGCTGTTACCGGGGTTGATGGATGCATCGGTCTGGATAAAATCATCATATGGGCCCGAGCCGATGACCCGGCCTTTGGCACTGACGATTCCAGCAGTTACGGTATGATCCAAACCAAAGGGATTGCCGATGGCGACCACCCACTCTCCGACTTTAAGGGATCCGGAATCTCCAAAGGTGACAACGGAATAGTTGGTGTCTGCTTTTATCTTAATCAGTGCAAGATCCGTGCTGGGGTCACGCCCGATGATTTTGGCGTCATATTCTTTTCCGGAGTTCAGCTTAACCTTGATATCGTCCGCATCGGCGATAACATGGTTGTTCGTAACAATATAGCCTTCTTTGTCAATGATGAATCCGGACCCCAGGCTTCGCTGCTTGAACTCCCGCTGCTGTTCATCACCGTAAAATTTTTCGAAAAAATCCTTAAAGGGATCTTGGTCCCCCCACGGCCCATGATAAAAGTGTCGAAACACCGGCCCACCGCCCTTGGTGGTTTTTACGGCGCTGATATTGACCACCGCCGGGCTGACGGTTTCGGCAAGTGTGCTGAAACTTTGGGACGTTGTTGATTGATCCCATGGTAATCCACGGGCATCTGTGTTCGGGAAGACAATCGAAACCGCCAATATCAGGGCGGTTGTCGTCAAAACAGTAATAAAAGCCTTTCTTGTTGAGGCGTTCTGTTTGTGTATACGGTAGCTCATTGCGGTCCTCCTTACGTTTATCAATCTTTAGAAAATATACCATAGAATCAAGTTGTCAATGTTAAAAAAACGGTCATAAACGACCGATAGAATCGGCATGCGTTTCCATTTTCAGGCGATACTTTGGACCATCCAAAACAGCGCCATTCCAATGACAACGGTGCCGCCCAAGGATTTCGTTTTGAGCGCAAAAATAAAGGTAGGTATTGCCACCCAAAGCTTGGGTTGCCAGAGGGCCATGTGACGAGGCGTATCGCTGGTGACCAGTTCCGGCAAAAGGAGTGCGCTGAGAATTGCTGCCGGAATCAGGTCGAGCCATTCGACCAGCCAAACAGGGAGATTGCGCCGGGACAGAAACACCAGAGGGAACCAGCGCGGCAGATAGGTCACTAGACCCATGCCGAGGATGACCCATACAACCTCCGGACGAATCATCTTAACCCCCATTTTTTTATGCCAAGCACCATCGTAGCCGAAACTACGGAGCCTATAATTATATATGAACTGCCGGGAATTATCAAAGACAGAATGACCGACACACCGCCCGAGATGACCGCTGTTATTACATAAAGACGTCCTCTTAGTTGAAAAATCAAAAGGCAGATAAACATTGCCGTCAACGCGTAATCGATGCCGAATGCGCTTTCGTGAATGAATTGGCCACTGTAACCGCCGATGACGCTGCTGATGACCCATGTAAGATTTGCCGTGTGGTTGACAACCAGCGCCTGATTCAGATTCCATGTTTTTTGGCTGAATCGGGTGTAGTTTACCGCGAAACTCTCATCGGTCACCCCATAGGCAAAAAGAGACAGTTTCTTGCGGGTGGTATTACCCAAAAATACCGCCAGAGAAGAACTCATCAGCAAATGTCTCAGATTCACCGCAAAGGTCGTTATAATAACAGGTACGGCCCCTGCGCCGGCGGAAAGCATGGATACGGCGATAAATTGAGAACTGCCGGCAAATACTAAAATCGACATCATTGTGATTTCGATCGGATAGAGTCCGGCCTTTTGCGCAAGTACGCCAAAGGCAAGCCCGATGGGAACATAACCAAGGCAGATGGGCCAGGCCGCCGCCAGGCCCGGCAGGATTGACGTCTTGTTATCACGCTTGTTTCGAGGAGATCCAGGGTCGGCCATGGTTCCGCAAAAAGTAAGGGTTTAGCTTCCAGAAAAAATTTAAACCCGATCTGAAGCGACTTGAAAATGGATTAATTTCAAATACCGAAACAGTTGCCGCAAAAATCTTTGAAATGTCACCACTGAAGTACTATTTCAAAAGTTCCTCAATGGCTTTTAGAAGTTCGGGCAGTTCGATGGGCTTGGTTAAGGTTCGCTGTGCGCCTAACATCTTGGCTAAATATAAATAACCCTGGGGATCTAAACGACCGCCCCCCGATATGGCAATAATTTTGACGTCCGGGAAGTTTTGCTTCAACTCCTGGATGGTCTCAATTCCATCCTTATCGGGCATAATCAGATCAGTGATAATCAGATCTGTGGGGTTCTCTCGGTAAAGCTTTATTCCCTCTTGACCACCGGAAGCATCAATAACTTCATATCCGTTACGCTCAATTAATTTCCGAAGCATTACGCGAAATTGATCATCGTCATCTATGATAAGAATATCTGCCATCGCTGCTTGTTCCTGTTTCCCCGGTTTTTTAGCGCATAAAGGTTTCTTTAAGAAATAGGATTGAACGGGTCACCTTTTTATTTTAGCAATTATATTCAAGATTTAATCTGTAATCATATGTATATCAGAATCAGAGTCAAATGTAAACTTGATATAAACCAAACAAAAGAGGAACATTGTGAACTGTCTGAAAGGGATGGTGTTTTATAAGCTAAAAGATATCAATACCTTCTTCAGGGCAGGTGATCCACACGTCCTCGCCGATGCCCATGCATTGGCTGTCGAATAATTCTGTGGGGATCAGAACATTTAAGGGGATTCCGGCGTCCACGAGAACGCGGACATTGGAATGTTCCTGGTTCAGCTGAATGATCTTTCCTTTTCGGGTGTTTTCTTCGGTACTGAATTGGTTTCGGCTGATCCTGATCCGTCCGGGTGAAATGGATATCCGAATCCGTCCGGTTTTTTCAGATCGCGTCCTCAGTTTAAATCCGTTGGGAAGCATGCAGTATCGGTGACCGTCATTAGCGGTCTCGATGCGTGCGCTGAAAATATTTTCATGGATGGTTTCTGCGGCCCTCCCCTCAAAAAGGAATATGGTTTCGTCTGCAAGCCTGGATGTCTGAACCATATCATGGGTGGTGAAAACAACTGAAATGCTGTTTATTCGATTGATTTCTCTGATGATGCGTTCAATGGTAATCTGATTTTCAACATCAACACTGCTCATGGGTTCATCCAATAAAATGACTTCCGGCGAACAGGCAAGTGCTCTCGCAATGGCCACCCGCTGGGTTTGACCGCCGGAAAGGGTATGTGCACCCGCATCTCTGAATGATGCCATGCCCACCAGTTCCAGCAATGCATTGACCATCTCGATTCTTTTTGCTTTGGGCGTGTTTCTGATCTTGAGCGGAAAATCGATGTTTTTATAAACCGTCGTGGTAAAAAGGATAGGGTTCTGCTGAACAAGCACTACCTTGCGCCTCAGTTTCATCAGCCTGCTCAGATTTAAATTGACCTTCTCCTGCTTGAACCAAATTTCACCGGAGGTTGGTGGCAAGAGAAAAGCCAGAATTTCAAGGAGCGTCGTTTTTCCCGAACCGTTGGGCCCAAGAAGCCCGATCACCTTACCTTTTTGAAAAGAAAGGTGTTTCAGATCCAGAACCGTATTTCCGTTGTAGGTTTTGGTAACGTTATTGAGTTGGTAGAGCATAAAATTCAGCTCGCTCCTTTAACCATTGGGATTTTGGATGAATGTAATAATGGTCCTGGGATAACACCGTGTTGGATTAATATTAACC
>ENA-OSEO01006044-OSEO01006044.1-sediment-metagenome-genome-assembly--contig:-NODE-6044-length-11153-cov-4.225804_pt1 | contig 11153 bp, 11 predicted proteins | sample MGYA00237883_ERZ534232 | MGnify/ENA metagenome assembly ERZ534232
AACCCTTGGCAACGCAGGAGATGGGGCATCCTGGGCTTTCCCTCTGGGTAAAAAACATGACACATTTTTTCCTTTATACAGGAAGTCACCAATAAATATAGCTATTCCTCTTTCCATAGTATTCCAATGGGAGGTAGGCTATTGCCTTTATTTTCCATTAGGTGTGACCGAACAACAAAATTGAAACCTTTTAAGTTAAGGAGAAAAGAATGATGCAAAGCGATGTTGAATTTATTGAGATACCTTCAAAGTATATCGATCGGGTTATCGGGAATTATAACCCGGTTGTTATTGTTACCACCCGAAATGCCAACGGCGATTGTAATGCAGCCCCTTATGCCATGTGTATGGAGGTATGCCACAATCCTCCTCTCTTTGCATTGGGAGTTGGGAAGACAAAGGATACCTATCATAACATAAAAGCAAATCATCAATTTGTCGTTAATGTTCCCGGGCAAGATATCATACGGAAACTGATGGTTACGGCTTTGCGCTATCCGCCGGAGGTAAACGAACTGGTCGAAGCGGATTTACATGAACTTCCCGGGTTACAAACAGACGTATCACGGGTTAAGGAATGCAAACTTCACTTCGAGTGTCAAGTTGAATGGATCAAGGAAGCCGGAAATCACTTTATCGTGTTGGGAAAGGTCCTTTCAGCCACCGCAAGTCGAGAGGTACTGACGGATGATTATCGTGTCAGGTTTGAATCTCTTCGTCCATTCCATTATGTCGGCAGAGGAACGGATACTTTCCTGGAGACAGGAAAATCTTTTATTGTAAAGAGAGGATCATTGGAGGAATAACATGGCGGACAAAAAAATATTAGAAGGTAAAAAAATTCTAATCGTTGATGATGAACCGGACGTGCTGGAAACTTTAAAAGAATTGCTGGACACGTGCCAGATTGATACGGCAACCGGTTTTGAATCGGCTCAAGAGCTACTTAATCAGAATAAATATGATGCGGCCGTATTGGATATCATGGGGGTAAATGGGTATGACCTGCTAGATTGCGCTAATAAAAAAGGCATTCCCGCCTTGATGCTGACCGCGCACGCACTGAGTCCGGACAATTTCGCCAAATCCATTATGGCTGGCGCCAAGGCTTACATCCCCAAAGAAAAAATGTCGGATATCGCCGTTTATCTGGCGGATTTTCTCCAGGCGCAGATTGATCCCCAAAAGCCCTTTAAATGGTTCTTTCGTCTCAAGGCATTATTTGAATCGCAGTTTGGAAAGGACTGGCTCGACAAGTACAGGGAGTTGAGAGAAAAATCCTTTTACGATGATTAAATCGGGACAGTTTGAACTTTGAGATATCAATGAAATACGATCCGGGTCATCAGATGCGCCGCCCTGTTGAGACTGTCCAGATTGTCGGCCGGCAATAAATAGTCGATATAGGGCAGGACGGTTTTCATCCCCTGGCACAGAGGCTGATAATCCGGATCTCCGGCCAGCGGGTTTAGCCAGATGATCCGGTTGGTCTTGCGTTGCAGGTTCATCATTTCATGCCGCAGCAGTTCCTTTTCCCCCAAGTCCCAACCGTCGCTTAAAATAACCACCACGGTCCGCCGGTTGAGAAGATGTCGGCCCTGATGTTGGTTAAACTGGTGCAGGGACTGGCCGATGCGGGTTCCCCCCGACCAGTCCGGGACATGCCGGCAGATGGAATCCATCACCTGATGGGTGTTCATCCGCCGGAGAAAAGCGGTGATTTTAATGAGTGCGGTGGAAAAGACAAATATTTCCGATTTTAGACCGATAATTCTGAGGCTGAGGATAACCGGCAGGACCATCCGGGCATAACGGTCCATGGAGCCGCTGACATCGATCAGAAACACCACGCGCTTGAGTTTTTTTTTGCGCGTTTTGTAATGAAGCTCAAGGGGCAGGCCTTCATATTTGAGGCTGCGCCGCATGACAAAGGGAAAGTCGATATCGGCCGTTTTACGGGTCTTTTTGAAACGGCGGGATTCAAACGGCTTGAAGGGGTTAAGAATATTTTTGATGGTGTGTTCCGCCAGGGGGATGTCGGCTTTGTCGAAACAGGACATGTTTTTTTTTTCAGCAGCCGGAAGGGGGCTGTATGAGGTTACATGTTCTGTTCCGTTGTGATCGGCGGATTTGTCCGCTGACGACTCTCCGATCACTGATTGCACATCGGTTTCGCAGGCGGCTGTTTGATCCGCCGGGGCGTCTTCGGGGGATTCGGTTTCAAAGGGGCATTCCGGTTCATCCATGTGCCCATCCCAGAATTCATGAAAGCGATCGGCAAACTGATGCCACTCCCCGTCACTTTTAGCCAGGTTCAGGCGAAGCGAAGAGAAGAAATCTTCTCGAATAAACGGATCGATTTCCAGCAAGCTGCAAACGGCGTCCTGGGTCCCACTAGGCGTAACTTTAAAACCGCGACGTTTAAGAAAATCGGAAAACCGGATAATTTTTTCTGTCAAACTCGCTGAATTTGTTTCTTTCAATGAATTAAATGAATCTGGACCGCTGGTCATGGTCGGCCCATATCTCCTCTTTAAATTTTTGGATATCCTCGCGATATTTCAAGAAACAGCCCAAGGTTTCCAGGACAACCGCTTCGTCCAGCTGGTCTTTGTGCATGGCCATAAGCGCCTGGGCCCAGTCCAGTGTTTCCGAAATGCCGGGTTTTTTTAAAAAATCAGCGGCTCTTAGCTTCTGCATAAACCCGGTTATCTGTTCGGCGAAGCGCTTCTCAACGCCGGGGAGGCGGGTTGTGATGATCCGGTATTCCTTTTCAAAGCTGGGATATTCAATCCAATGGTACAGGCATCGCCTTTTGAGGGCGTCATGGATGTCACGGGTTCGGTTTGATGTGATGACGACCAGGGGTTTTGTTTTGGCAGTCAGGGTGCCGATCTCTGGAATCGTTACTTGAAAATCAGATAGGATTTCCAGTAAAAACGCTTCGAATTCTTCATCAGACCGGTCCAGCTCGTCGATCAGAAGAACCGTCGTGTTGCCGGCCGGCCGTAAAATAGCCTCCAGCAGGGGACGTTTTATTAGAAATTTAGGGCTGTAAATGACCTGTTCAATCTCTTTTCTGTTTTTGTTGCCCTGTTCTTCCATGCGGATGTGCAGAAGCTGCTTGGGATAATTCCATTCGTAAAGGGATGTATTGACATCGAGTCCTTCATAGCACTGCAGCCGAATAAGTTCCGTCTGGAACATTTTGGACAGTACAATCGCCATTTCAGTTTTGCCGACACCCGGTTCGCCTTCAAGGAAAATCGGTTTCTCCAGGCGGTCGGCCAAAAAAAGAACCGTTGCCAGTGATCGTTCGGCAATATATTGAACTTCGTCAAGACGGGTCATGACATGGTCTATGGATGTAAAACGTGAGGCCAAGGGAGTCTCCTAATTAATAAAGTCGGAAGCGATATTGCCTGTTTCAACTATACATGAAATCTGAATCTAAAACAATATGCTGAAATGTCAATATAAAAAGCAGGGATATCAATGACGGGCCGTTTCAACTTATAACTTTTCAAACGCCTGAATGAATGCTATAAATATTTTCAGACCTAAACAGAAGAATGCGGCAGCTAAAGGGAAGGTTACATCGATGCCGCCGTATCATTAAACGTGTTTAACCGAAATGCGGAACATGAAAATTGCAATTGCGCAGGTTAATACCATAGTCGGTGATTTTTCGAATAATTTTAACCGGATACATCATTTTACCGAAAAGGCCAAAGCGCTCGACTGTGATCTGGTTGTATTCTCCGAGCTTGTTATTTCCGGATACCCCTCCCGTGACCTTCTGGAAAAGAAGGACTTCATTGAGGCGAACCTGGCCTGCCTCAACAGTCTCGTCGACGCCATCAGGGGAATCGGTGTTATTTGCGGTTACGTTGATAAAAGCTCGGCAGACGAGGGAAACCCGCTTTTTAATTCGGCCGTATTTTTTGAAAATGGCGCTATCCTGCATAAAGTAAACAAGCGACTGCTGCCGGCGTATGATATTTTTGATGAGGGGCGATATTTCGAACCGGGGACCGAGTGTGCGGCGTATCCCTATCATGGGCACCGGATCGGTTTGACCATCTGTGAGGATGTCTGGAACGATAAGGATATTTTTAAACGAAGAATTTACCACAGCGACCCGGTCAACCAGATGATCGGGCGGGGGGCCGATCTGATTATCAATATATCGGCCTCGCCGTTTTATGTCGGCAAAAGAGAGTTCCGACAACATATGCTGGGTGCTATCGCGAAAAAATATGGAGTGTTGTTGGTATACGCCAATCAAGTCGGCGGCAATGACAGCGTTCTCTTTGACGGGATCAGCTGCGCTTTCGACCCAAAAGGCAATTTGATTGCGAGGGCGAAAGATTTCAGAGAAGACCTGGTCGTATTTGATACGGACAATAACAGTGGTGAAATACATGAAATTGCCGCATCGGATCCTGAAAGTATGTTTAACGCACTGGTGATGGGAACTCACGATTATGTCGCCAAGTGTGGCTTTTCAAAAGTAGTGCTGGGATTGAGCGGCGGGATTGATTCGGCGCTGACTGCTTGTATTGCCGTCGAAGCCCTGGGCAAACAAAATGTGTTAACTGTATTTATGCCTTCACGGTACACATCCAAAGACAACTATGAAGATACTCAAAAACTCGCCCGGAATCTGGATGTTGAGCTGTTGAACATCCCCATTGACAGTATGTTCAAAGAGTTTGTCCGGTTTTTATCGCCTGCTTTTGGTGATGAAAGTCCCGGTGTCGTGGAGCAGAATCTTCAGGCCCGCATCCGGGGCACCATTTTGATGGCCCTGTCGAACAAATATGGTTCTCTGCTGCTGTCGACCGGAAACAAATCCGAACTCGCGGTGGGGTATTGCACGCTTTATGGCGATATGAGCGGGGGACTGGCCGTGATTTCGGATGTTCCCAAGACCGTCGTCTATAAACTGGCTTATTTTTTTAATAGAGATAAAGAAATTATCCCTGAAAGGGTCATCCGGAAGGCGCCTTCAGCAGAATTGAAGCCCGATCAGACGGATCAGGATGATTTGCCGCCGTATGAATTGCTGGACCCGATCTTAAAAGGCTATATTGAAGATGCAAAAGGGGCGGAAGAATTGGTGCAAATGGGATTTGATAAAACACTGGTGAGGGATATTATTCTAAAAGTGGATCGAAATGAATACAAACGACACCAGGCAGCTCCGGGTCTGAAGGTAACCTCAAAGGCTTTCGGCTATGGTCGAAGGTTTCCCATCGCCCAGCGATTTAAGCCTGACTTGACATGAGGATGCCGCCGATACCCGGGTTTATTTTTTTTCCGATCCGGGGAAGCCGCTTATGCGAAGATCTCAGTGTAAAGCATAAGACGGTTGATGATATTTTTTCTATGCCGACGATTCGCCAGCAGATGATTGACTTGTTGTCCCAAGCACCCTGCGGGGGTCGCGACCTGTCCCGCCTGCTGGGTATTTCTGAGAAAGAAGTTTATATCCACTTGCCCCACGTGCAACGTACGGCAATATCCAGCGGCCGCCGGTTCCATATAACGCCGGCCGCGTGCCTTTCATGCGGGTATGTTTTCAACCAACGGTCCCGTTTGACCCGACCGGGTCGATGCGTTCGCTGTAAAAATGAACGGATTTCAGAGCCGGTCTATCAAATCATTTGACCCGGTATTAAAATCCCAAATTTTTCTTGACATGTCTCCTCTTTTCTAAGTATTTTGCAGAATCTGGAGTCATATCAGTTTCGGCTAGGGTCCCTCATCACGGAGTTCTCTAATTTATCATGATTCGAGGAAAAGAAGATGATACTGCCAAAAGTTGAAGTCAAAAAAATTCTGTATGCCACCGACCTGTCTGAAAGTGCGCGTCATGCCTTTGCTTACGCTGTAAGCCTTGCCAATGCCTATGGCGCATCGATTACGATCCTGCACGTGCTGTTCAATGTGCCGAATGTGGATTCGATTGCCGCATTCTATATCGGGCAGGAAGAATGGGAGAAAATTAAACAGCGCACCCTTGATGATGCACGTCAGGCCCTGATCGGAAAAAAACGAGAGAATGTCGCCATCCAGGAAATTTTAACCCGGTTCAGTGAAACAGCATCGGCTGCGGCCGAGTCCCCTGCCGCCATTACGGATGAAATTATCATAAAAAAGGGAAATCCGGAAGAACACATTCTGCAACAGGCAGAAGAAAGAAACTGTGATCTCATCGTAATGGGCTCCCATGGTCATGGCGCTCTGGCCGAAGCCGTGATCGGGAACACCGCCCGAAAAGTGCTGCGACGCTCCAAAATACCCGTTCTGGCAGTACCGTTGCCCCGGGATGACAATTCATAGATTGAGCTCAGGCTTTTTGGGGGGAGGGAATGAATCGACCCGACACGTTTACAGGCGGGTGTTATGGGGATGCCAGCCTGCCCTGCCAGGTGTTTCTTTTTTTAAGTCCTTCATGAATTAGCGCCAGCGTTCTGTTTTTATTCAGAGACCACAAGGGTGCGACCAGCTCGTGCGGATGCGGATCTCCGGTAAGACGCTGGATGACCATATTTCTGGGGAGGTGCTCCAGAAAGTCGCAGACAAGATCGACGTATTCCAGCTGACTCAGGCAGCGATATTCACCGCACTCGTATATTTTTTCAAGCCGGGTTCCTTTGACCACATAGAGGAGGTGGAGTTTAACCCCGTCGATATCCATGGCGGCAATGGTTTTGGCCGTTTCCAGCATATGTTTTTTTTCTTCCTGCGGAAGGCCGAGGATGACATGGGCGCATATTTTGATTCCTCTGTTGCGGGTGGCTGCAACTGCGGTTTCGAAACTGTGAAAGTCATGCCCCCTGTTAATCCGTAAGAGTGAACGGTCATGAACCGACTGCAACCCATATTCGATCCATATCAGGTGTTTTTCTGCGTACGCCTGCAGGATATTCAGAACCGGATCCGTAACGCAGTCCGGCCGCGTTCCAATCGATAACCCCACCACATTTTTTACCGCCAGGGCTTCTTCATAAAGCGTTCTCAAGGTTTCAACAGGGGCGTAAGTGTTTGTAAAAGATTGGAAATAAGCAATAAACCGTTCGGCTTTATAACGTCGCGAGAGTATCTGTATACCATTTTCCAGCTGCTGTGAAATATTCAGGCCGCGGGAATGCGCGCCGGTACCCGACCCCCTGGAGTTGCAGTAGATGCACCCCTCTTCTGAAAGGGTGCCATCCCGGTTCGGGCAAGACAGGCCGGCATCCAGGGATATTTTCTGGACCCGGCAACCGAAGAGATTGCGAAGATAGCTATTGAAATCAAAATACCTTTTGTCCATGATGGGGACGCCTTTATTGACGTTCAGATGTTGTAAGTATATACATTGTGAAGAAAATGAAAAGAATAATTATAACGTATGATCGCCTCCCAAATAATCGGCGAGCCTGAGGATTCCAGGGGTCAAGGGGCGAGGAGTCCGGGTGAAATAAAAATGAGTTCTCAACAAAGCGAATATGATGTGATTGTGGTGGGCGCTGGCCATGCCGGTTGTGAGGCAGCACTGGCTTCGGCCCGGATGGGCTGCCGGGTCCTTCTCCTGGCGATTGATCTCGACAAAGTGGCGGCCATGCCCTGCAGCCCCTCTATCGGGGGGATGGCAAAAGGTCAGCTGGTGAAAGAAGTGGATGCCCTGGGCGGTGAAATGGCTAAAATTACTGATAAAACCGCTATACAATACAAAACGCTGAATACCAAAAAAGGCCCGGCTGTGCATTCCACTCGAACGCAAAACGATAAGAAGCGCTATCACATGGCGATGAAAGCGGTGGTTGAAAAGCAACCGGGTTTGGAGCTCAAGCAGGCCCTGGTTGAACGACTGATCGTGACGGACGGGCAGATTGCCGGGGTTGTGGATTCCACCGGGTTTGACTATCCGTCCCAAAGCGTCGTACTGGCTACCGGGACTTTTTTAAGCGGGTTGGTCCATATCGGCTTCAGTTCGTTCAAGGCAGGCCGGGCAGGGGAGTTTGCGTCCTATGGGCTTGCCGCCGATCTCAACCGCCTGGGTTTCAGACTTGGCAGGATGAAAACGGGAACGCCCCCCCGAATCAAAAGATCCAGTATCGATTTCACTAAATTTAAAGAACAGGAGGCGGACCAGACGCCTGTTCCCTTTTCAATTTTTACCGAGACGATAAGCCTGCCGCAGCTTTCCAGCTATATCGGCCATACCAATGAAAAGAGCCATAAAATTGTGCGGGAAAATCTTAAGCGGTCTGCTTTGTATGGCGGTGTCATCAAAGGGGTGTCGGCGAGGTACTGCCCTTCATTTGAGGATAAGATCGTTCGGTTTTCTGAAAAAAATCGGCACCAGATCATCCTGGAACCCGAGGGAATCGATACCGATGAAGTTTATGCAAGCGGCTTGGGCAACAGCCTTCCCCTGGAAATTCAGCTCCGGTTTGTCCATTCTGTGGAAGGCTTGGAGTGCGCTGAAATCATGCGCCCGGCGTATGCCATCGAATATGATTATATCAATCCCATAGAACTCAAACCGAACCTGGAAACAAAGAAAATTAAGGGCCTGTTTTTAGCCGGACAGATCAATGGCACTTCCGGATATGAAGAGGCTGCGGCGCAGGGAATCTGGGCCGGCATCAACGCTGCCTGCAGGATCCAGAAAAGGCCCCCTTTTATCCTCGACCGGTCCGAAGCGTATATGGGAGTGATGATTGACGATCTCGTCACCAGAGGAACCCGGGAGCCTTATCGGATGTTTACGTCAAGGGCCGAGTATCGCTTACTGCTGCGGGAAGACAATGCGGATCTGCGGTTGGTGGATAAGGGATATGAGTTGGGCCTTATCGCCGAGGACAGAATGCTGGAGGTAAAGGAACGTCAAAAGCAGATCGAGGCAGAGATCAACCGGATCCGGAAGACGATCATAAAACCGTCGGAAAAAGTAAATGCATACCTGCTAAAAAAAGGAACCCAGCCGATAACCAGCGGCATCCCGCTGGACCAACTGTTAAAAAGAACCGAACTCGATTACGGCCTGGTCGAATCTTTTGCAAAAAATACTGATATTATAGATAAAAAAGTGTCTCGCCAGGTTGGTATTGAGATTAAATACGAAGGGTATATCCACAGGCAGCTCAAAGAAATTGATAAGTTCAAAAACCTGGAAAAAATACTCATACCGGAAGACTTTGACTATATGAATGTTCACGGACTTTCAAATGAATTAAAATCAAAACTCTCATCCGTAAAACCAAACTCCTTAGGGCAGGCGTCCCGCATAGACGGTATGACGCCGGCGGCGCTATCCGTGCTGATGATAGCGCTTAAAACATCTGAAAAGTCCAACCCCAAACCGTAAACCGGACCGATCTGCGGGCAGTTGCGGCGTTTAATCGGATATTTTTGCGGAGATGAAAACTCTCTTTGTTTTACAAGCACTTATATCCTTGACACCTTGTATGTTTCACCTTATTCTTTTAAATTAATAGTGTGTGACCATTGCAGTATAAAATAGCAGGAAAAAAATACGATGCCTGAAAAAGATTACTATAAAATACTTGGGGTTGACAAGAAGGCTTCCGATACGGAAATCAAAAAAGCATATCGAAAGCTTGCGATGAAATATCATCCGGATCATGCCAAGGGCGACAAAGCCGCTGAGGATAAGTTTAAACAGGTCAGTGAGGCTTATGCCGTTCTGAGCGATACGGAAAAACGCAAACAGTATGATCAATTCGGCTCCACCGGCTTTCATCAGCGGTTTTCGCAGGAAGATATTTTCAGGGGGGCTGATTTTTCCGATATTTTCAGGGAATTTGGTTTTGGCGGTTCAAATTTTAGCGGCGGTCGTAGAGGGGGTGCCCGCTTTTCCTTCGGCGGGGGCAACCCCTTTGGCAATTTTCAACAACAGGCGCCGGTAAAAGGATCTGATTTGATATATGAGTTGCCGCTGACGTTAAATGAAATTGCCACCGGAACAAGTAAGACCATCAGTTTTCAACACAAAGGACAGAATGAAAAGATTACCGTTAAGATTCCCAAGGGGATGATTTCCGGGAAAAAAATACGCCTGGCCGGAAAGGGTGAAATGAGCCCCTATGGCGGTCCGGCCGGTGATTTATATATCCAATCGAAAGTCCTGGATGATCCGGTTTTCCGTTCGGATGAACATGATCTTTATATTGAACACAAAATTAAATTGACCGAAGCTATTTTAGGAACCGGCATATCGGTTCCGACCATCACCGGCAAAGCGTTAAACCTTAAAATACCTGCCGGCACAAAGCATAAGACCAAAATGCGTCTCTCCGGGCATGGGTTGCCCCATATGCAGGGAAGAGCAAAGGGCGATCTGTATGTCATTATCGATGTGAACATTCCAAAGCAACTTACCTCCGAACAGAGAAAGCTGATTGACAAATTGGCTGCTTCCGGATTGTAACAAATTAAAATTATTGACAAGTGGAACAAATAGAGGTACTTGTGATCAGTTAGAGAGGATTGCCTATAATTTTGCGGGCAGGTATTTTGGCTATATCACCCGATAAAAACGTTCTTCAGTTAGAAGATATGGTTGACACCGGTTTGACCCTGAAGTTTTTGATGGATTATATAATGTCTTTAAGTCCTAAAACAGTTAAAGTCGGTACGATGCTTTCCAAACACGGACGGCGCAAGGTAAAGATTCATATCGCGAAGATGCCCGCCATGAATTCAAAGTTGGGAATTAAGTTGGTTACGGGCTTGACGATGCCGGCGACCATCGGCATTTGCCGCAAATCTATGAATTGAAATTATAAGCAACGAGGATACGCCATGATTATTACCTGTGAGCAATGTGAAACGAGTTTCAATTTGGATGAAGCCCTTTTGAAACCAGAGGGTTCAAAAGTTCGCTGTTCAAAATGCAAACATATATTCATAGCCTATCCACCCGCACCGGCGGGCGAGGTTGAGGAGCCCCCGCTACTGGATGAGACGGACATTGCCGGAAAGGACGTTGAAGAAACTGCTGAAGCTTCCTTGGCAGCGGAAACTAGAGATGAAACCGATGAGGAAGAGCTGGATCTCTCCGATTTAGATGAAGAGTTGATGCTGACCGGTGCAGATGATGAGGCGGTTGCAGACGCGCCGTCCGAGGAAGACAT
>ENA-OSEO01006045-OSEO01006045.1-sediment-metagenome-genome-assembly--contig:-NODE-6045-length-11149-cov-4.511290_pt1 | contig 11149 bp, 8 predicted proteins | sample MGYA00237883_ERZ534232 | MGnify/ENA metagenome assembly ERZ534232
CGAATACGAGATTCCACCGGAGTACGTACAGGATGTCATCGCTGCCGTAGAGCGAGAGATTGAACGCACGAAGCGTGCAATGGAGAAGTGCCCCGAAGGCTCCAGTGAATACCGGGGACTTGCGGACTATCTCCCCGTAGTTGAGGAAGACTTGGCAGACCTGCGCACCGGAGTTGAATCGCTCACGCCTGACGAGAAAACAATGACTTGGATTAAGGCCCCGCAGCGACACCGGCGGCATGGGCCGAGCAAAGATATCAGTGGATTCATGTGGTTTCGTGTGATCGGTATAGACGAACGAGAGATCTTTGGCTGTTGGAGACCACCCCTCAAGGAAATCCAGGAGCATCCGTGCAACAGGTTGATTCCCGAGCAGGGCACGAGGAAGTTGCCACCTCCACGCGATAGAACCGAAGAGTATGAGCGCTACTACGTCAGCCTTGCCTCTATCCACGACAACCGGCTTCCCCACTCGGAAAGCATCACGGAAGGAGTATGGCGGGACGACCTTGCCCAGGCTGTCTGGGCCAGGTTCTCTGGAGGATACGTCGTTGGACCCGATCGAGCGTTCATCGCAACTGCATTGAACCGGGTGAAGGCGGAACTTGATACGGCTGATGCGAAGGCGGACGGGCAAAGGCGAGCGGGCAAGAAGATTGACCACGGTGCGGAAATCAACGCGATACGAGATATCGAACAAGCAATCAGACTGGTTGAGGCGTTGAATTGCGAGAAGGAACGTTACGCTCGGCGTCGCGAGAAGCTCCTTCGAATGGATATCCCGCCCGTACAAACCGGTGAACGGCTCGAATCTGATTGGCGGGATAACGTCCTGCCGCTGATTACGGAAATCGAAGAGAGCCTGAAGAGCCTGCACGGAGTTATCAGGGCGCATTGGTCCGGCAGGTGGCGGTGGAAAACGTTCCTTGAAATGCTGGCCGAAGGCAAGGACAACTATGCGAAGTGGAAAGCGAGCGGTTGGGCCGACATTCACATACAGGAACTTCAAGCGGTTGAGCGTGCTCTTGGCAGTCCTGTTAAGAAACCGAATGGGCCGGGGCAAAGGCGCGAGCCACCGACAACCGCTACTCCTTCCGAGCACATGATGAGCACTCCCGATGAATCTGATCGGCAGAGAATGATTACAGTCTTGAGGCATCTGTCCACACAGATGAACTCTTGGGCGACTATCGGTTGGTCCGGCTATACTGTGTCACCAATCAGCGATTTACTGTGCAGCCTGACAGGCTATGACGTTGCACTCCTGCACTTAAGACGCCATTTTCCGAGTTTCTTTGAGGTTCAGGAGCTTCACAGGCGGTATCAGGCGGTGCGCGATCACCTCGAAGAGCACAAGAAGGAACTCGATGTGAAAACCGAGCCGGAATGGTCGATGGCATTCAGATTCCGGACTTTGGTTGGCGAGTTGGGGCACTACGGAATGGAGTTGGCGCAGACTCTGCGACAAATCGCGAAGGCCAAGGAGGATGCAACGGGGCCGGAGCAAGCGGGCGAGAACGCGCGGCCAGCGGCACGAGGAGGTTCAGCGTCAGAGGCAAAGCTTGTAAGTGATGGCGTCTTCATCAGCTACAGCCACAAAGACAAGAAGTGGTTTCGCGAATTGCAGGACCACCTCAAACCCTACACACGAAACGAATCGGTGACTTTCTGGTCAGACGAGGCTATATCGCCAGGGCGGGAATGGTTCGCGCAGATCAAGGCGGCCTTGGCTTCAACTAAGGTTGCGGTGTTACTGGTTACCAAGGACTTCCTTGCGTCCGAGTTCATTGCCGAGCACGAATTCAAGCCGCTCCTGGAGCAGGCAAGAACAGGAAACGTACAGATCATCTGGATTCCGCTCGGAGCCTGCTCGTACAAGGAGACGGAGTTGAAGAGCCTTCAAGCACTTATTGACCCTGACAAGCCGCTGGCAAAGATGAAGAAGCAGGATCGCGACAAAGCCTGGGTTAAGATCTGCGAGGCGGTCAAGGAGGCTATCACTCGCTAAGAGCGAAGGCAGCGATAGCCAAGTCGAAAACCGTAAATCGAAAATCGGGGAATTCCCGGGGCCATCTCACGCATTTCGCCTGCAAACCGAATGCATCATCCTCAGTTGGAGGCCCGGTGGAAGGGCTGGAAGGAATGATCCCGAATAGATCGCGATCCTCAAGGCAAAGGCAGAAAGGTCGGGCTTGGTGTACCAGGGAAGTACGATATCAGATCGTTCATGAACAGCAATTCGACGAACAGATGGCACGAGTCATGGGCTCGATGGAACGCGGCGATGAGTTCATGTGTCAGATCGAGTGGGATCTTGCCAGGGGCGTCGAGCGAGGCTGTCTCATTGAGAAGAATGTGTGGCGTCTTGAGGTCCGAGACGGCGGTCCCGAGCCGGTCCGCATCGACTACGTGCGCGACGACGCGACGACGACCATCCATCTTGTGTCGATCACGAGGTAGTCGGCGGACCTCATATGGATTCGGTTTGATTCGTGCGCTCGATCCGCCTGTGGCATGGGCTTGGGGTCCCCAACGCATAGTTCTGCGTTGGGGGTCCCCTTCCAGCCCATGCGGCATCAGCAGGATGCCGATGCCACAGAATCCGACGCGCACGGACTCTTCCGAATCCGTATCACACATCCCGCCGTGGCGGATTGGAGGCCGACAAAGCTGTGCGTGAGCCACAGGAAGAAGCACAAGCGGTGGGAACCGTGACTACCCGAACAACTCGGAGTGGGAGCCGGTTCGTTCGAGGAGCAGGTTGTCGGGGCTCGCTTCTATCGCGGAGGCGGATTACTTCAGAGGGACGGCCGGGAAGCGGCGCAGGGTTCTGCCGGCCGGATCGACCACGATGCCGACGGATTCGAGGGCGGTGACGCCGAGGAGTTCGCAGTCCGGCACGCCGAAAATGACCCTTCCGGCAGTGATCTCGCTGCAAGACGATCCACCGCGGCCTCCGGACGGGCAGATTACCCACCGATGGGGAACTGCGGACCGCCCAAGCGCAAACCGTCGATGACAAACCGCAGATTCAATAGCCCCAAGGGGATTTGAACCCCTGTCGCCGGGTTGAAAACCCGGTGTCCTGGACCTACCTAGACGATGGGGCCACACTCAAGATTCACGATTCATGATTTACTATTGACGGTTCGGCCGTCATGGCGACAACCGAATCGCAAATCGTCCATCATGAATCGCAAATCCTTACAGGCTGATCGCCTCGACCGGACAGGCATCGATGCACACGCCGCAATCGACACAGCTATCGGCCTTGACCTGCGCCTTGCCGTCCACCATGCTGATCGCACTGCTCGGGCACTCGCTGACACAGGACTCGCAACCGGTGCACTTGTCCTTATTCACTTCTGCCGGCATTCAGAAACCCTTTCATAGAACGAATTCAAACCCTACCGGGAAGACGGAATCATACCGCCTACGCGAGAGAATACAACCGAAAACTCTCCGACCCACGGCAAAGCGGCCGTGAGCGTCGCGATTATACCCAAAACGCCCCGGCTTGGGTAGTCCTACGTAGCGAATCTCGCAAGAGTTTTTGCGGTCTACAGGGAACTTCGAGGGTGCGGACGGCCCCGCCGGGATGATTCTACGGGGCGAATCGCGGCCAACTCACTGGCGTAAAGCAAGGGGCTCCCTTGTCGTCAGTTCTGACGGGATGGAGAGAACTGAGGCGGGACCGGACCCCGATTGCAGAGACATGGCGATGCTGCGGACCAACTCGTGGTCGTCCTGCTTGGCCACCCAGTCCAGGACGGCGTTGAAATTGCCGGTGGACCGGCGGGCGAGCAGGTAGGTCGCCATCAGACGGACCGGCCACCGGGGGTGGTTGAGGTTCTTCGCGACGGCCGTCGCCAGTTCCTGGTCGATCTCCATCGACAGCATGTCCGCCATAGTGTTGACCATGACGGCCCAATCGTCGCGGCCCTGGCTCAGCAGCAGACCCGACGCGTTCACCAGCGAGGACCGCAGCAGCTCGGGCAGCCAATCGGCGTATTGGTAGGGATAGAGCGTGCCGTGCTCGGCCATCGCACGCTGTTCCCGCAGCAGTCCGGTGAACAGCCGGGCGGTCTGGATCTTCTGCCCTTCCTGGCCGGAGGCGATGGCCTGGTACCGGTTTCGCACGTAACTGGCGGTGATATCCACCGCGGGACGGTTGATCGAGATCGTAACGGGCTTCAGGTCGATCAGGCGGTTGGTGACCACGCCGGCGGCGCCGACGACCGGATCGAGATACAGCGTGAACTGGATGTCGAGCGAGGCCTGCGGATACGTCGCCAACAGGTCGCCCAGCTCTCCCGTGGACAGCTTCACCTCGTGGAGGAAACTCTTGCCCGGCTCCACGACCAGATCCTTGCGGACCGTTTCGGATAGGAGATCGGCGATTGCCGTCTTGACGCCCCCCGCCACGCGGGCATCGATCCGAATGCCCCCTTGGAACAGGCTGCTTTCCGTGATGACCAGAGGCTCCACGCCCCGATTGACGATCCCGATGACGCCCACCAGATCGTTGCCATACGAGTAATTGTTGCCCCGGACGCTGAACTGGACCTCGATCATCTTGTCCGGCGCGAGGAACTGCGGGGCGATGCTCTTGCCCAGGCTCTGCGTCAGATAGGTCGTCAGTACGCCGGCATCGACCGGGGGAACGTATTCACTGCCCAGGTCTTTCAGCATCTGCCTGGCGGTTTCCGCAGCGAGGGAGCCGGCATCCCTGGCAATCGCCATCCGGAGCGTCTGCAGCGTACCGGTCTTATTCCCCTCGGCCAACTGGACTTTCGCCTGGACCAGATCGGCAATCTGGGTGTGCTCGAAGGCGGCAAGGTACGGCTTGGCCAACTCCAACTGATTGTTCATACTCAGGGCATAGGCCACCAGAGCCCCGGCCGAGGGGGAGTTGGGCTCGGCCCTGTAGGCCTGGTTGGCCCAGGAGGCCGCCTTGGCGGGATTGAGGTTGGCAAAGCAGTAGAACCAGGCGAGCTGCTTGGTGTTGAGCTGCACGGCCTGCGACGCGGTGCCTTGGGGAGCCGCTCGCGGCGTGGATCCGGTCAGGAGAATCTGCTGCGCCTTCTGCTCCGCCTGTAGGAAGATCTGCTGAGAGAGCATTGCATTTCCGGCCTTCGCGGCGGCTTTGCCGGCGATGGACTCCAGGAGAATGTCGAATTGCCCGCGGTTGCGAACGCTCTCGGCAATCAGGAGGCACATCTGTTGCCCCTGTCGGCTGTTGTAGCAACTGATGGCCCAGGGCAGGTAGACGTGCGGCGGCAACGGCTCCGTCGGGTACAGGTAGCGGAAGAGATCCGCACAATACTGGTAGGACAGGGCCGACAGATCGTAGAGTTGTAGCCGCTCTGCCTGTTGGGCGAATCTCATGGCCGCGTTGATGTCGAGCGGGTTCTCCCTCAGCATCAGACGGAGATGCTCGAGATAGACCGCCGGACCGATCTCGTTGGGGACCAGCTCTGCCAGCTTGGCGAACGCCACTTGGTTATGTTTGTTGTTGGTGTAGCCCTGGAGCATATAGAACTTGGCGGCTTCCGTGTCGGCCTTCTCCACCATCAACAGACCCAGCAGCGTCGCCAGTTCCGAGTCAATAGCAGCGTTGCGATTGCCGATCCTCTTGACCAGGGTTTCCAGCATCTCCTGACGCTGTTCGCGCGAGTTGAGCCGGTCCAACAGGTAGCGGATAGCATCCATGACGATCGTGCGATCGGCGGATTCGCTGACGTAACTCCCCAGCCAGAGCAGCACCTGATCGGAGTAGTCCTTCCGGGTGTGGCGCGTGGCGAGCTGGAGCAGCAGCGGTTCGATATCCGTCGCACTGTGATCCAGGCTCCGGGCGGCCAGCAACAGAATAATGGCCTGATCGGCCTGGTCGGCGGTCAGATCTTTGGAGTGCGCCAGCTCATAGGCGATTTCACGGAACCGTGCGGCGGCAGCCGGCGAGGACGACGATTCCGGCGCCCGGAGAGACAGCCCTGACGGGGAGCCGGCCAGAGGCGATATCGTGGCCAGCGCCTGGGCCCCGGCCCGCGCAGAGAACAGGACCATCGCCAGGAACACCGCGATCGACCTGTCCTCAAGCATCTGTTTCTCCTTAAACCCGCGGAAACGACCGCACTCCATGGTACTTCGGGTAGAATTCACAGCCGCTTTAGACGTTATCGTCCCCAGAGCCGCCAACACCCCTACATTTGGACCGCTTCACGTCCCATAAGTTCCCGTGCAGGGGCGAGTTCGGTTCTTTAGCGAGAGCCGGCCCAGGGGGGGCGGCCGGAATACGACCGCCGCTCTTGTCCAGAGGGCAAGTCGCCATACAGAGCGGCCTTCGGCCGCAATCGAAACCACCGTAGCCGAAAGAAACGAGAAAAGGCAAAAAAGGGAGACACCAGAGAGGCACCCCACGTCTTGATCCTTCTTTTCGTTCTCTTTCGTTCTTTTCGGCTCAACTCTCATTCTCCCTCCCGGTCCTTCTTGCCAAGAAAACAGGATGTCGCGGCTTCATAGTACGGAGGGGTGAGTCCTTATGGGGTAGGTAGCTGTTTCCAAGAACGCTCGCGCAGCGCCCGCTCTTCCCAGAACGCTTCCACGCTTCAACGCTTCCACGCGGCCCCCGGCCGCGACTTTTCCCTTGCCACCTATCACTTCTGTCCCCTACAACCCTCCCGGCGAAACACCCCGGATGAAGCTGCGACGACGTGAACCCAGGTTGGAGCACTTGCCGCATGAAGAGACGGACGAGGAAACAGCCGGTCTCTGCGAAACTCGCACCGGCAGTGCGAGAAATCACCGGATCGGAATATGGCCGGCTCCTGGCGGAAATCAAGGAGCGGGTCCGGTCGGCACAATACGAGGCACTCCGTGCGGTCAATAAGGAACTCGTGGCGCTCTACTGGGACATCGGGCGGATGATCGTCGAGAGACAAGCCGCGGGTCTACACGGCGAAGCCGTCGTCAAGCTATTGGCAGAGGACCTCCAACGGGAATTCCCAGGAGTCAAAGGTCTTTCCTGGCGGAATCTCTTCAACATGAGCGAGTTCTTCCATGCCTATCGCGACCCCCCAAAATTGCAACCGCTGGTTGCAATAATCGCCTGGACCCACAATCTGACTATCTTTCAGCGAGGCAAGGACCCGCTGGAACGAGAGTTCTACCTCCGCATGACGCGCAAGTTCGGCTGGTCCAAGAACGTCCTGATCCACCAGATCGAAAGCCGTGCCTACGAAGCGACCCTGCTGGGCCAGACCAATTTCGATCAGGCGGTCACGGCGGAGCTGCGCTCGCAGGCCAAGCTGGCCGTGAAGGACGATTACACGTTCGACTTCCTCGAACTGGGCGAGCAGCACGCGGAGCGGGACCTGGAGCGGGCGATGGTTGCGCGGATCGAGGAATTCCTGCGGGCCATGGGCGGCCTGTTCGCCTTCGTCGGCAGTCAGTATCGCCTTGAGGTGGATGACAGGGAGTATTCCATCGACCTGCTGCTCTTCCACCGGCGGCTCAAGTGCCTCGTCGCCGTGGAGTTGAAGGTGGGCGAGTTCGAGCCGGAGTACGTCGGCAAGATGCAATTCTACCTCGCCGCACTCGACGACCGAGCACGAGAGGAGGGCGAGAACCCGTCCATCGGGATCATCCTTTGCAGGGAGAAGCACCGGACCATCGTCGAATACGCCCTTCGCGACGCCCGAAGACCCATCGGTGTAGCCACCTACCGCATCGTCAGACGCCTGCCCAGGGAACTGAAGGGCCAACTCCCCTCCCCCGAACAGATCGGCAGGCTACTGGAGGACCTCGGATAGGACCGCCCGGACGACAAGCCGGCCCCCGGCCGCCATGCTTCTACACTCCCACGCGCCGTCCCGCCGCGGCTTTTCCCTTGTCACCTATCATTTGTCTCCTCTACAATCCTCCCAGGAAGACGCCGGGAAGCAACTGCGACGAACGAGTTGGAGTCTGAGGCGGGATGTGTGGATGTGGAGAGGTCCGGAGGAAGGCAATGGGTGCAGGAATTGGAGAGCCGAGGAGACAACCGGATAGAGGACAGCTAAAACACGTGACGGCCCCCATCATCCCGGATCGCCGCTTAAGTCTTCTTGAGCTTTGGTAGCGTTGTGGTACTGGGAGGTACTATGGAAAGGAAAGACAAGGTCGCTGTTGTGGTTTCCGTTCTTGCATTAGCAGTGTCTATCATGACTCTGTACTTCTCGTTTCTGAGTTCTCCGCGCGTGAGCACCCAAACAGGCGAATACCTCCACGTTGCACATGTGCCTTTAGGGAATACTCAGTGCTTCTCTCTTAATCTCTCTGTGAGCTATGTAAATCAAGGGTCCAGAACGGGCCTCATAAGGCGGTTTGGACTTCAAATTCGGGGCCCCAACTCGGAAAAGGTGCATTTCCTGGAGGCCGCCTGGTATCAGCGGATTAGCCACAGTGGTACTTTCGTTGGGGAGTCATACGCTCATCCAATAGGTGTACTCGGGCGGAGCTCCGGGACGAAGAACATACAGTTTCTCTCGCAAGCCCCACCGAACGCGTTCACGGTTACTGAGCCCGGCCGCTACAAACTCGATCTGCTGTGCTGGGTGAACAGCAAGAGCAGGGCGGACGTGATGGATTCGTTCGAAGTTGAGATTTCAGATGATAATGTGGCCGACATACAAAAGAAACTACATAATCAAGGCACCGTGCGGCTCCAAAAGGCTGGACCTGCGAAGCAAGCTCGTGAAATAGGGCTCGCCACATCCGGCTGGTCCGGCGCTCTTGATCTGGTGCTAACGTCGGCGACAGCGGCAGCGGCCGTTGCAGCATGGCTTGCCGTGCGCACAACGCGGAATGCTACGCAAGGGAGCGTCTTCCTGCAAGTGCTTCAGGACTATGACTCCAAAGAGATGTACAAAGCCCTCTTCACTATTGGCAAACAGGAAAAAATGAGGGATGCCGACAGGGAAGGCTTCGCGCGATTCCTCGATGAGATGAAGAAAGATCCCCCCAAACTAAGACCTGTTGACGAATGTAGGCGCCGAGTATCGCACTTCTGGCTCCGGGCCGCAGAATTGTTCAGACACGGCCTGATATCAGACCATCAGTTCCACCACCTGTGTGGATACGGTTCCTTCAGGTTGCTGTTCTCTGTCATCGAGCCCATGGAACGTGCCGTCGCAGCGCGAAGGCCTAGCGGTGAACACGTCAAGGAGACTTTTGACTATCTCCTTGAACACTGCGGCCGCGACGACACTGGGGACCTACAAAGACTGCGAGCAGAATTCGAGCCTCCTCAAGAAGTGAGGTGAAACCCTATGAGCAAGCCCGAAGTCCACCAGATCGCCGCTTTCCTCAACGACGTTCGTAACAACAGGGACAGCTACCAGGCGGAAGCCAGGTGCCCACCTACACATTTCACAAACGGATCTTGACCTGCGGCGGGGTGAGCACGGCCGAGGCGGCCGTGCACGGGGAGTGTTTCGCGTTGGGTCCTCCATTTTGGAACGCGAGCGAGGCGCTCGCTTGGGAAACCGGGGACAGACACGAATGGCATGAAGATAAGCACAGTGGACTCATCGGAACCGCCTTTTCGCTGGCGAACACGCGGGTGTGCCAGCAAGAGAACCGCTTGACTTCATGGCATTCGGGACAACTACTGAGTCTGGCGGCCAATAACCGGAACCTGTCCCCATTGGCCCCAGTTGTCCGCTGAAAGGAAGTGCGCCGATGAGACGTTACCGAGTTCTGTTGATCGTCGTAGGTTTGGGCGTGACCGCAATGGCTGCTCGTGAGATGACTTTTACCGAGTTCGCCGCATGGCACACGACACCAGGCAAATGGGAGCAACCGCGGAACTATCATACGCCCTTCGATCTGTACTTCTCCACTCAGATCCGAATAGGAAGGGATGTAGTGTCGGTCCCGGCCACGGAGAAGACCTGGTCTTCAAACCGCGCGTACTGGTTCATGGGGAATTACCCGGACACCAGCAAAGAAGGCCCGTGGAATACCACGATTTCCGTGTTCAACGAGCGGGAGTACCTGGTGCAGATTACCTTTGGGGACCACCGATATCTCCCGAAGGCCAGATGGATCAACGAGAAGTTGCTGTACCTGGAGGTGTGGTGGGGCCGCGTAGTCGGGACGGAGATCATCTTTGACGTCGAGCAGGAGAAGACCATTTATCAGGAGATGATCTGCGACGGAACCAATGTCTGGCAACAATGGCAGGAGGCTCTCAAGTCGCAGAGAAAACCCTGATCACGGTAGCTTGTTGTGCCACCGCCTGTACAAAAGCCAAGGGAAGAAGCGGAAGCGGGGTCACATCCTGGAAGCGGAAGCGGGGTCACATCCAGCGGAAGCGGGGTCAGAGCGGACGGGGGAAGCGGGGTCACATCCTGAATTTGGAATTATTCGACTGCCCCGAGAGACTCCGTATCACACCTCAAACGGTTCTCGACCTGCTGCGAGGTGAGCACGCCCGAGGCGGTCGTGCGACGGGAGTTTGTCGCGTTGGGGCCTCCGGCTCGGAACGCTCGCTTGTGACTTGGAGATCGTGCGTGGGGTGTGCGCAGGAATCCGGTGGGCGGAGCCCACCCTACCGCTGTCGCCCTCTGCTACCAACCTAATCCCGAAAAAAGACCAATGTCCTTACTCCTTGGGCGACAACGACTTAGGCCAATAGCTGCAAAAAGTGGTATATTTTCTATTGACACATAACTTGCTAACGGCCCATAATAAACCATTAGTAGTGCCGAGCAGGTGCGAGCGGGCGGGCGCACCGGCGTGGAGCGGCGCCTGCCGGGAACTGACAACTACACAAAGGACGGAAGGGAGACATGATGGCCAGGTACTGCTGCAACAACTGCATCTACGTGTACATCGATCCGGAGGAGTGGCTGCACGATTTCTGGATGGGGATCTGGCCCGCGCCCCAGTGCGCCAATCATCCGTGGTTCCCCGGCCGGATGCAGGCGGTGTCGGGCATCCCGTGCCGGAACTACCGTCCCAAGCCCGCGGCGCCGCAGGGCAACGTCCGGCTCATCCCGCTGACCGACGGGCTCTATGCCTACGTGGACGCCGCCGATTACGAGTGGCTCAGTCAGTACACCTGGTGGTCGGCGAGCGGATACGCCGCACGGAGCGAAAAGGGCCG
>ENA-OSEO01006046-OSEO01006046.1-sediment-metagenome-genome-assembly--contig:-NODE-6046-length-11147-cov-7.347696_pt1 | contig 11147 bp, 12 predicted proteins | sample MGYA00237883_ERZ534232 | MGnify/ENA metagenome assembly ERZ534232
ATATTTTTCATGGTGCCGTAAATACGATCCGGTGCTTCTCCACTCCATCCGAACGCACCAAAAGCACCCCCCGCTTTCCCTTCGAGACCGGCCTTTTCCGCAAGAAAAAGAACCGTCTTCATGGACTGAATCATATCGCCGTGATAAGTGGCCGATCCGAACAAGACACCGTCATACCCCTGTAAATCGGTATCCTTTTTAACTGTATTTACATTGACCACACTTGCTTCATGACCGGCAAATCGAATCCCTTCGGCAATAAGCTCGCCGATTTTAAGGGTTTGTCCGGTCCTTGTGGCACATACAACCAGCACTTTAGCCATATTATCTTCTCCCTGATCCCCTGAGGGATTTGTTATATTCGCTTGTCTTTTCCTTCAAATTCGCAATCCGGTGTATAACATGTATTATCCAAAAACTCGCATTTTTCCTTACAGGAAGGGCACTGATTCGGTGGCGAATCAGTTTCAAGAGCATACCCGCAATTTGAACATTTCCAGCTCGGCATAAAGTCACCTCCTTTCCAAAAAGTTGAGTCCGGCATTCACCTGCCCGTTAAGTGCTTATTTTCCAATGTATCTGACAGCATCGACTTATGCTTTCCACAAGCCATGAATGTTGCAGTATTCACGAGCGGTAATCTTGGCTGCTTCAACGTTGAAAATCGCCTCCGGAACCTCGCCGGGATTTAAAAACTGCCGGTAAGCCTTTCCGTCCGCAATGATTTCAATCCATTCGATATAATGTTTTTGCTCCATGGGGTGAGCAACACTTCCCACTTTTACTTTTACGCCCCCCTGAATCTTTTCGATCACCGGCACGTGTTTCTCTTTTGCTGCATCCACGGTGTTTTCGATCATTTGAACCATGGGTTGCCCGCAACACACCAGTTCTCCGGCGCCGCCATGTAAAACCTCTACAATGTTTCCGCAAATGTCACATTTATAAACTTCGAGTCTTTCTGCCATTTTTTAACCTCCTTTTGATTTTTCTACCCGTTTTCTCCAAGTAATTCAATTAGTGACCGGATTCTTCCGTCCACCATCCTTTTGCGATGTGTGTTTCTCTTTCCTGTTCCGCCAGTTTTTTAAGTTTATAAGCCGAATCGCGTAATACACCGTAAAGGATGCCGCAACCGTTGTCTTCCCGTTCGCTGTCACCTTTATCGGCGACTCTGATCATTTCATCCACCAGACTTAATGTTCTTTTAATATTATAATCACAAGGTTTCACGGACCGGCCTCTTAAAAACTTAAATTGCGCTGTTTAATTTTTAGTCAATTTCTCCAACTCTGTTGCGAGATCCTTTAAGTCGGGTCGCTTGTTGATATCGGATACATATGCGTATCTTAAAATGCCGCTTTTATCTATGATAAACAGTGCTCTTTCCGTCACGCCATCCGAACGAAGCACGCCGTACATGCTTGCCGTTTTACCGTGGGGCCAGAAATCGGAAAGAACCGGAAACCATAATTTCCCCATTTGATTGGTCCAGGCGTAAAGTGTCGGAACATTGTCCACGGTAATTCCCAGAAGAACGGCGTCGTTTTGATCAAAAATTACCTTTGCCAGATTATACCCGGGCCATTGATCGGAACATACGGGTGTCCACGCGGCCGGAACAAATGAAATCACAACATTTTTTTTCCCTTTGAACTCATGGAGCGATATCTTCTCTCCGGACAATGAAGGGAGGGAAAAATCCGGCGCTTTATCACCGACCTTGACTTTGAGAATGCTGTCCACGGGTTTTAACTGCCCAGGGTTGAAAATATTGTTTTTAAATGCTTCCGACATTCCAAAAGCATCATTGCTCATCACCGTGAAGATTAAAACAATTAAACCTGTTCCGAAGCACTTTTTCACCTTCATTACCTCCTTTTCAGATTCCGGCTTCGTCCAGAATTAAGCTTAAGAATTTGGGGGCATTTTCGATTGCACCCTGTTTGGAATAGAAAATGGTGTGTGTTCCATCCTTTTTTAGTTTAACGCCGATAAAATGTGGCGTCCTGACCTCTCCAAGTCGTTTGTGAATGGAAAAGTCGCTGTCCGGAAACAAAGGAAATTGAATGTTGTAAGTCTGTCTGAAGAAATCAACCTCAAATTGAGAGTTGCCTGCACCGATACCGATCAATTTAATTTTATCTTTCAGGTGGGTGTCTTTCGCAATCCTGTCATACAATTCATTTACCGCGGGTGCATCCTTTTGGCAGTACGGGCAATACATGCTAAAAATCTCAATGAGTACAATCTCCGCATCGATCTCCTTGATATGAAATGTCTTTTTGTTTTCGGTTATCCCGAGATATTCCCGGTGAATCGGTTCCTCCGGTAAGGAAAGTATCATTTCGGGCAGCACACCGCCCTCTTGAGACGAAACAATTTCGGCGGAAAGCATACCGGAAAACACCAGCAGCAAGACCATTGAAAGATAATTGACAATGAATGTTTTTTTCATAGGGATATCCTGTTGTACGGCAATTGTTGTTTAACAAGATTTGTGCCAGCAAGAAAACATATTGAAAAATTTCAGACCATGCTCTCTTTCGGCCAAGGATTTTCAACGGGTTCAGCCATTGTAAACATCGAAGGGAATCTCGTGTTCAAAAACAGATTCGTATTCCGTACCGACAAAACCGCATCAAAAAACTGTCTCACACTGATCTCTGATACACAGTTGTATTATGAAACAAGACACCCTTGTGCCCGTAACTACGCTTTGACCCTGCATTCTTTATCCCACTCGGGGCACGCGGTTTTCATGGTAGTCTCGTACTTTATCAAGCATTCACCGCATTCCATTTCAACATTTGGAACATCTCCGTATCGCTCTTTAATTTCTTCCCGCGTCAAATGGCTAACCGCACTGCATCCGCACTGGGGGCAGGATGTTTCAATTTTATACCGTTTGGACGACATATGGCACCTCCTTTAATGGTGTTGTAAAATAAATGGCCATACTAAATGCAATGCTCATGCCAAATATTTCAAGATTTTTTATTCCGTCCGGCGGCACGCGTATTGTATTTTTGGATTCATTTATGTACTATTGATAAAGCAGGGTTCTAAAAACACCCTGGATCTAAAGTATCTGCGAGTTCTTTCAGAAAAAATTTAAGCACACCCGGAGCGATTCATTTTTTTTTGTGTTCGGCACCAAACGGATTTTTAAAGGGGCGTAGAATGGCGAAATACAGCGGAATCAATCATCTGGCCATGGCCACCCGAGACATGGATATCACCATTCGGTTCTGGCGGGATTTATTGGGGCTTCGACTTGTCGCCGGACTCGGCGGTCTGAAATACAGACATTATTTCTTTGAGATTTCCGAGAATGATATGATTGCCTTTTTCGAATGGCCCGACGTGGAAAAAATACCCGAAAAGGATCATGGTGTCCCGGTGATGGGTCCTTTCGTGTTCGACCATGTTTCCCTGGGTGTGGCAACCGATGATGATTTATGGGCGCTCAAAGACAAATTGGAATCCGCCGGGATATGGGTGTCGGAAGTTATCGATCACGGATTTATCCACTCTGTTTATGCCTTTGATCCCAACAACATCCCCATTGAGTTCAGCGCACCGGTAGCCGGTATTGACATCAGAAAAAATCCCAGGATGAAAGACAGAAATCCATCGGCCGTCACCATGGAAGGCGCCGATCCACAAACCGGTTGCTGGCCCGAGGTCAAGAGAAAAACCCCCCTGGAAGATCGCGATATTTTTCCGGGTGAGGGGATGGTCTTGTCCGACCTCGAGCAACCTTAATATAAATGACGGGGGGATCATGAAATATCGAACAGAAAAGGATTCGCTGGGGACCATCGATGTTCCCGAAAATGCCTATTTTGGAGCCAGTACACAAAGGGCGGTTAACAATTTCCCTGTCAGCGGTCTGGTACTTCCGATGTCATTCATCCGTTCCCTCGCGCTGATCAAACAATGTGCCGCAGTGGCAAACCATGAACTGGGGCTTATCGACCGTGAGATATCGAGCGCCATTGCCACGTCCGCACAAGAGGTTATGGAAGGAAAATTTGACGGCCAGTTTGTGGTGGATGTGTTTCAAACAGGATCAGGCACGTCAACGAACATGAACCTAAACGAAGTCCTTGCATCAAGGGCAAACGAGATCATCACAGGGAAAAAGGGCGGAAAATCTCCGGTACACCCGAATGATCACGTCAACCTCGGCCAGTCGAGCAACGATGTCATCCCTACCGCCATCCATGTGTCTGCCGTGTCTCTGGTCAAAAACCGGCTTTTGCCCGCGCTGATCCATCTCGAAAAAAGCCTTTCAGACAAAGCAGGTGAATTTAAAGACGTAAAAAAAATGGGGAGAACCCACCTTCAGGATGCCGTACCCATATTTCTGGGTCAGGCGTTTTCAGGATATGCCCGACAGGTCGCACTGGCTGTAAAAAGAATCGAAGCCGCACAGCATCATCTCGCAGAGTTGGCCCTGGGCGGAACCGCTGTCGGAAATGGGCTGAACACCCACCCTGATTTTGCGAAAAAGGTTATCGCAAGGATTTCCGAACATTTACAATTTGACTTCAGGGAAGCAGAAAATCATTTTGAAGCCCAGGGCGCTCAGGACGCGGCGGTCGAAACCAGCGGCGCCTTAAAAACCCTTGCTGTGGGTCTGGTGAAAATCTGTAACGATATCCGATGGCTGGCTTCCGGACCGAGATGCGGGCTGGGTGAAATATCGATTCCCTCCCTTCAGCCCGGTTCTTCCATTATGCCCGGAAAGATTAATCCAGTAATTCCGGAGGCCGTCATCCAGGTATGCGCCCAGGTCGTGGGCAACGACGCCACAATTACAATCGGCGGACAGGGCGGCAATTTTGAATTGAACACGATGCTGCCGGTGATTGCCTACAACCTTCTTCAGTCCATCGACCTTCTTTCTAACGGAACCACGCTGTTGACCGAAAAATGTATCAGCGGTATTCGCGCAAACCGCGAAAAATGTGCTGAAAACGTCGGAAAAAGCCTGGCCATGGCCACCTATCTGGTGCCCCACATCGGTTACGACAAGGCGGCCGCCATCGCGAACAAGGCCCATAAGACCGGGAAAACCATCATCGAAATCGCTCGCGAGGAAAAGGTGCTTCCGGAAAACGAATTAAACGAAATCTTTTCTCTTTAAATGTCGAAAACTCGCAAAAAGGCTTTCGTGAGCGACATTCGAGCATTTGGGAAATCAGCGTTTCAACCAAAGATGATCCATTACGCTCGTCTCTCAGTTATTTATACCTTTAGGGTCATACAGCGATGGTTTTATTTAAAATTAACAGTGAAGGCGTATCGCCATGTGTTTTCATAAAAGGCGATATGTTTGTCAATAGCAGTATCCTTCGCAGTGACCCGATATTCAGGATTGAATGCACCGTTTTCTGAACACCAACACAACCTTCACAAATCCTGAAATATCGGGTTACGCTGCGACGTACCGGTTCATATCGCCTTTTAGGAAAATATATGGCGATGGACCGGTTTCACCAAAATTCATCAGATAGGAATTTCGTTGAATCAATAGGAGGGTCATGACAATCCCCGGAAATCTCCTCACCACAGCCATGGCGGTAATGCCCCATAAAGATGCCGACAGGGCGCTCCAATTCGCCCTTTCCATGGATATTCCCTTCTGGCCGCAACTACCGCGGGTCAGTTATTATGAAGATATGTATGTCCAGGCGGCCGAACACTTTCCCGGGATTCTTTTAGATATGAAAAATCGAACCCTCCGTTTTTCAATGGACAAGTTTATCAACGAATTTGAAACCACCATGACCCATTTCGATGAACCTGAATATTTTGATATCAGCAAAACGTATTCGGTGGTTTATCACAAATTTCTTGATATGGATCTTGCCGATCGCCCCGCCATACGAGGCCAGTTGGAAGGACCCATCAGTTTTGGTTTGAATATTCTTGACCAGGATAAGCGGCCGATTCTCTTCGACGACACCATACGGCCGTTTATGCTCGAGTTCATGTCAAAGCGCCTAAATGTCCAGCTCGAACGTCTTCAGCAGATGAATCCCAATGCATTTATGTTTGTTGATGAGCCTGGATTACAATTTTTGTTCAGCGCGCTCTCAGGATATGACAGCTCAAAAGCCAAAACTGATCTGGAACATTTCTTCTCCATGGTACACAGGCCTCGGGGCATCCATCTGTGCGGAAATCCGGACTGGGATTTTCTGTTGAATCTTGATCTGGACATTCTTTCTCTGGATATATACCAAAACGGAGAAATATTTTCTTCGTATTCCAAATCGATCAAGCGTTTCCTTGACCGTGGAGGCGTTATCGTATGGGGTATTGTGCCCACAAATTTTGAGCCGTTTGAATCTGAAAGCACCCATTCACTGGAAAAACGGCTCACCGCGTTCTGGGATTCTTTGAACGATAAAGGTATCGACAGGAAGTTTTTAATATCGAGGAGTCTTTTATCTCCGGCGACCTGCTGTCTGGTAAATCCTGACGGAGAAAAGACCGTCGAAAAAGCGTTTCAAGTTGTAAAGGCGTTGTCACACCGTTTGCGCGACAAGTATGGGCTCAACTAATGCCTTTTTAGAAGGCCAAAAGAATTGTTTCCACAATCGCCAAACAAAGAAAAATTTTTTGAAACAGCCTGCGCTTAAAACCATCGAATTCAAAGGGTATGATTTTTTTACATATCCGCCACGTCAAATCCGGATGAAACCCTTCCATAAAAACACGTATTTTCAAATTATCATTGACAAATTTTGTTAAAAGTGCATGTAAAATATAATAAATATCAATACGTTTGAATTTTGATCCCAACATAACACCTTACTTCTTTATTGTTGAAAAGCCATAGTGTCTTATTTTCTACAGCTCCATTTGAAGCGACAGCCTCTTATCATACGCTTGTCCCAAAGGATTCGGAGAATCCCCCAATGAACAAAAAACCAACCTACAAAGAATTGGAAATAAAAATTAAGGATTTAGAAAAAAAGGTTGCAGAGTTGGAAAGGAATAAGAAAGCGATTCAAAGAAGCGAAGAAAGATTGAAACAGGCCGAACATATCGCAAATATTGGGCATTGGGAATTGGATCTGGTTTCAAACAGGTTATATTGGTCTGACGAAATTTATCGCATTTTTGAATTGGACCCCCAAGAGTTTGGGGCAACTTATGAAGCCTTTCTGGATATTGTGCATCCTGAAGACAGAAAATTAGTGGACAACGCTTTTGCGGATTCAATCAAAAACAAGACCGGTTATGATATCGTCCACAGGCTGTTTCTCAAAAATGGCGAAATAAAATACGTGCATGAAAAATGCCGGACGATTTATGATGCGGATGGAATTCCGTTACGCTCCCTTGGGACCGTTCAAGACATTACCAGCCATAAACGAAAAGAGCATCGCTTTTCAGGAATAATCGGGCGCGACCCCAAAATGAGAGACATCTTCGAAACGATCCATGAGATTGCTGATGTCGATATTCCAGTACTTATTCAAGGAGAAAGCGGCACCGGAAAAGAACTGGTAGCCCGGGCAATTCATAACGAAGGTCCGCGTGCGCACAAGCCCTTTGTGCCGGTCAATTGCGGTGCACTTCCCGAAGGATTGCTGGAAAGCGAACTTTTTGGTCATGTGAAAGGGGCTTTTACCGGAGCGGTGAGAGACCGTAAAGGTCGATTTGAGATGGCAAACGAAGGTACGCTGTTCCTGGACGAAATAGGAGATTTGTCCAAGGTAATGCAGGCAAAATTATTGCGGGTTCTCCAGGAAAGCAAATTCGAACGGGTGGGGGATGAAAAAACCACATCCGTAGATGTTCGCATCATCAGTGCCGCAAATCGAAACCTGAAAAACGAAGTGGAAAAGGGGAATTTCCGGGATGATCTGTATTATCGTATCAGTGTGGTTCCCATTCATATCCCCGCGTTGAGACAGCGTAAAAACGACATCCCTCTATTGGTCGAACATTTTCTTGAAAAAGCCTCTTTAAAAGGACGAAAACCAAAAAAAATCTCCGAAAATGCACTGTCCGTTATGATCGATTACCCCTGGCCCGGAAATGTTCGAGAGCTGCAAAGTGCCATTCATTATTCCCTTATAAAATCCAAGGGAAAAATCATTCAACCGGTTCACCTTCCCATTGAATTGAAAAAGCAAAACATCAACTCGTTTCCCCTGGCACCGTCTCGAAGACTGGACCCAGACAGCGTAAAAGACGCGCTGATTCGAAGCGGAGGGAATAAGGCCAAAGCCGCACGGCTCTTGGGGGTTGGGCGTGCCACATTATACCGATTTTTGAAAAGTTATCCGGACATCGTTTAACACAATAGTGAATATGGTTGACATAAACACATGACTTTGATTCGCTCAACTTTTGTCCACTTTTTGGAAGAATTTCAAAATAGGCTTGTGGTGAGCCCTCAAACGCAATCCACAGGAAAATCACGTCAGGACGGATATGTCGTTAGTTCTTAATAAGAATTGCACTGATGAGCTTTGACTGTAAAAGGTGTGGAAAGTGCTGTAAACAGATAGGAATTCCATGGTCTGAACTGGACCCTCGTCTGGTTGCAGATTATTTAAATATGAGCCTTTACGATTTTATTGATTTATATGGTTTTGTGATGAATGGCGCTTCCGGAAAAATCGAACCTACAGAATATAACACAGCACCTTGTCCGTTTCTGAAATACGGGAAGGAAAATGCGGTGTGTAGCATCTATCCTGTCCGACCCTGGATTTGTAAAGGCTATCCGGGTCCTGGAACATCATGTATCGGTGGGCAAAGGCGATCTTAATTCAGCCTTCCGTTGATTGTCGCTTCATTGTTTTTGCATATTTGGCCGCAGCAAGGCCTGCAACACAACCTTCTCCTACGGCTTTGGCCACCTGCCACGGAGGACCGCATATATCCCCGGCAGCATAGATACCTTTTATGTTGGTCTGCTGCTGTTTATCCGTAACGATATATTGAAACTTTTCGGCATCCAGGGCTACCCCTAAGCCCGCAGCCAACTCCACCGCTCCTTTTGCGCCTGTCTCGATGAATACGCCATCCACACTCAGCTTCTGCCCGTTGTCCATAATTAAACCGTTAACGTCATCATCGCCGATGATTTCTACAACCTTACGTCCGAGATGTATTTCAACGTCCGATTCTTGAATTTGATAGCTGAGTCGATCGGAAACCTGAAGCATGTCAGAAATGAGATGAACTTTTCTTGCATAAAACAAGAGGGTCAGCGCCCCGGAAATCGCTGCGGATTCATTGCCGACCACTGCCACCGTGCTGTCTTTGAAAAAATTGGCATCGCAGTCGACACAGTAACTGACACCTTGTCCGAGGAATTTTTTTTCACCGGGAACACCCAGACGGTTGCGGGAGACTCCCATGGCCATGATAAGGGTTCGCGTCTTTATTTTCTTCTCACTTTCAGTTAAAATAGTGAACTCGTCATGGTCATGGGAAGTTTTGATAACGTCTTCATTCAAAAAATGTGCCCCGGAATCCAATGCCTGTCTGACGCCCTGTTGGAGAAGTTCTTCCCCGGAAATTCCAGTCATGCAACAATAATTTTCCACATGGGCTTTAAAAAGGCTGGATTTGTGTTCCCGTCCCATCACCATTACCGATACTTTGGTCCGGGCAGCATGGATTGCCGCCTGAAGCCCTGCAGGACCGGTGCCTAAAATGACGACATCGTACATACCTTCAAGCATGTTGTTCTCCCGACAGTCAGGATTAAATTAAATCAGCCAAGCTTAAATTCATATTATAAACACATGGAAGTTTATTGTAAAACTGTTTATTCATAAAAACAGTTTCTATGCCGGCCATAAGATTGAAACCTACCCTTTATTTCTTGTAGTTTTATGGCTGCATGAACATCACTTCCAAACCAGATAACACCGAACGGCGTCTGTGAGACTGTCCGGTGTTATCATTGACTAAAATACATTTCCTGCCGACACATGTTAAGCCACTTCTTGATAATCGGCATCAATTACATCGTCATCCGATCCATATGAAGGGGTTTCCTTTGTGTTTTGACCATGGTATCCGTGTTTCGGCTCACCTGCACCCTGGGCATTCTGATAGACGGCGGATGCCATTTTATGAGAAGCCTGCGTTAATACATCGGTCAACCGCCGGACCTCAGCGGCGTCTTCACCTTCCATCGCATGCTTCAGATTTTTCACCGCATTCTCGACTTCGGTACGGATACCTTCATCGATTTTATCACCAAGCTCGGCAAGTGACTTTTCAGTGGTATATACGAGCGCGTCCGCAGTATTTCGAGCATCCACAAGATTCTTCTTGCTTCGATCTTCTTGGGCATGAAGTTCAGCATCCCGCACCAGACGATCAATCTCTTCCTGGGTCAAACCGGAAGATGCGGTAATCCGTATCGACTGCTGCTTGCCCGTGGCCATATCCTTTGCTGAAACATCCACAATACCATTGGCATCGATATCAAAGGTGACCTCAATCTGCGGCATTCCTCGGGGAGCCGGTGGAATACCCGTCAATTCAAAACGTCCCAAGGTTTTGTTTCCTGATGCCATTTCTCGCTCTCCCTGAAGCACATGAATCGAAACCGCCGGCTGGTTATCCTCAGCAGTTGAAAAGATCTGGCTCTTTTTGGCCGGGATGGTGGTATTTTTTTCGATAAGTTTTGTCATAACACCGCCCAGCGTTTCAATACCCAATGAAAGCGGCGTAACATCAAGAAGTAAGACATCCTTTACATCCCCCTTCAAAACAGCACCTTGAATCGCCGCCCCGAGAGCGACGACCTCATCCGGATTCACACCCTTACTGGGTGCTTTACCGAATATCTGCCGAACGCGCTCTTGAACCGCAGGCATACGGGTCATGCCCCCCACAAGAATCACTTCATCGACCTCTGCCGCCGATATACCGGCGTCGTTCATGGCTGTTTTGCAAGGACCCTCGAGTTTGCCCAGCAAATCATCAACCATAGTTTCAAGTTTGGCCCGAGTCAATTTGATGTTGAGGTGTTTTGGCCCACTGGCATCTGCCGTAATGAACGGCAAATTCACGTCCGTCTCCATTGAAGTGGAGAGTTCCATTTTTGCTTTTTCGGCAGCTTCTTTAAGCCGCTGCAAGGCCATTTTATC
>ENA-OSEO01006049-OSEO01006049.1-sediment-metagenome-genome-assembly--contig:-NODE-6049-length-11143-cov-3.278511_pt1 | contig 11143 bp, 9 predicted proteins | sample MGYA00237883_ERZ534232 | MGnify/ENA metagenome assembly ERZ534232
CGGGGAAATCCAGCGCGGTCAGGAAGCGCACGCTCTCACAGCGTAAGTCGGGAAAGACGCCGCCCTGGACGATGCCAAACAGCGCTTGGTCGGGACGTTTGTGCGCTTCACGACAGCGGACGGCCCAGCGGTGCGTTCGTGCCATGGCCTGCTGGCTGTAGTCGCGGTCGCTCGGGTCGGCACACTCATCGAAGCACATAATGATATCTGCGCCCAGCTTCTCCTCGATGTCCATCACGCGTTCCGGCGAGAAGATGTGCTCGGAACCGTCGATATGCGAGCGGAATACCACCCCATCGTCGGTGATCTTGCGCAGATGCTCCAGGCTGAACACCTGAAAGCCTCCGCTATCGGTCAATATCGGTCCGTCCCATCCCATGAAACGGTGCAGCCCGCCCAGTTCGGCGATCACATCGGCGCCGGGGCGCAGGTAGAGATGATAGGTATTGGCCAAGATGAGCGTTGCGTTCAGGCCGTGTAATTCATCCGGCGAGACCGATTTGACGGTAGCCTGGGTGCCCACGGGCGCAAAGACCGGAGTCTGAATAGACCCATGCGGTGTGTGGAATTCCCCCGCACGGGCATTGCTATGGTCATCGGTGCGAATCAGGTCGAATTCAAATGGCATGAGCGCTATTATACAGGGAGGGAGGCAAGAGGACAAATCAAAGAGCGGTGCGGGTGCGTCCAGGAGTTTTGACGACAATCGCATCACCCTAAACGCGACCAATGCGCTGGGGAGCACGCCCGCTGTACCAGACTGGGCCAATCTACCACGGTGCAGACCGGCGCGTGGTCCGCCCAGGCGTATCAGTCCCGGGCGACGACGGTGGCGTCGGAGATTGGCCCAGTCTTGACCAACCAAAAGACGATCGTGTGAACCTGGCAAAGCACGTTTTCAGCGTGACACGCCCACTACTCGCCGGCCTCCCATAAAATCGCGGATGTACCCAGCGGTTCCCACCCCTCAAGTGCGGTCTTGATTGTCTCGTGCGAGTATGTTAGAATGGCGTCCATTCTGTCGAACAAGTGGCTGGCCGGAGGAGACCGTCGGCGTCAGATGACACAGAGAGCGGATTTTTCATCGTGGTGTGATACCCTGCAGAATATCCTGTCGGATGGGCAGTTGCCGGGCGCGGAGGCACAACAGGTGATGGCGCCGGTACCGAGGCGGTTGAACCCACCCGAAGGCGCAGGGCACATGCGCTACGGTGCGGTGCTGGTTCTGTTATATCCCGCTGTGGAAGGGGTTTCATTTCCCATCACCTTACGCAGCGAGCGGGTTCTGCACCATAAAGGACAGATTTCCTTACCGGGCGGTATGCAGGAACAGAGCGATGCTTCCCTCGCCGCTACGGCTGCGCGCGAAACCCGAGAAGAGATCGGCGTCGCGCCAGCGCGGGTGCGCCTGCTGGGTAGACTCACCCCGCTGTATATCCCGGCCAGCCATTCTATCATTCACCCTTACGTGGGATGTTCCGCTACAGTGCCAGTCTTCCATCCCAACCCGGATGAGGTCAGTGAGGTGATCGAGATGCCTCTCTGTACGTTGCTGGATCCCGCAACAAGGGCCGAGGAATACCGCCAGATCAGCGGCCGGCGGGTACGTGTGCCCTTCTATCGCATCGGGCCTCACAAGGTGTGGGGTGCAACGGCGATGATCCTGGGCGAATTGGCTGCTATCCTCGCTGCCACGCCAACGCTTGCGCAAATTCCCAATCCTCAGGCGTGTTGATATTGACAAAGGACAGCCCGTCGGGATCGAGTTGGCTGAGAACCGGCTCTTCAACGTAGCAGACCTTCACTTCGGGGAAGAAACCGACGATAGTTACCTCACCCTTGTGCAGAGAGCGTTCAATTGGGGCGATGCACGACCGGGCATACACGGCATGGAGAGGTTCCGGGCCTTTACTACGCTGCGGAATGACCACAGCGCACTGGTCCGCAAGCGCGACGAGATGGCGCAGGAGGTGAGCGTTGAGAAAGGGCATGTCGCAGGCAACGACCAGCACATGGTCGTACTGCGCTGCCAGCAGGCCCGAGTAGATACCGACTAACGCCCCACGTTGGGCTACGGCGTCTCTCACGAAGTGCACGTCGTGCAGCACGCCCGCCAGCTTGGCGGCATCATTCGTCACGACGATGCACTCCTGGACGACAGGCCGTATCGTCTCAACCACCCGTGCAATGAGCGGAGTATCACCGAAAGGGACCAGCGACTTGTCAAAGCCCAGTCGAGTACTCCTGCCACCAGCCAAGACTACACCGCTGACCTTGGGGGTCATGTTTCTCCCCTCAACCTGAAAGAATTGCGCTGCGCACAGCATTCATCGGCGGTTGGGCACGTGACTTACACACCGGTCGTAGTTCACGACTCCAAACATCCGTGTCCAGTCTCGCGGAAGCAGGCAGACATCGGATCGCCGGCACGAGCGGCGAACCGGCACAGCGAATGCGCGCGAATGATCGCACTTTCTTCACCATCCAGCCGGATTTCGTGCTCCCAGCACCCACACGGGCCGTTCCATTCCACGAAGTCCACGAGGCGACACGTCACTACGAGTGGGTCGCCGTGTCGAGCGGAGTGCAGGTATTCGATATCGAGCCTCACGGGCAGCACGTCGAGATCCGCGCTGATGTCCAACGACTCCGCACACGCTGTGAGGCTGTCCATCAGCCAGACGAGATAGAAAGCATGATTGACGTGCCCCATCGTATCCAGTTCGTGGTGCCGTACCTGTTGGTGTGTGCTGAACGTGTTGGCTGTGCCCGCCGGGTGCCACGACCAGGGTAGAGAAGCGATGGCAGTCACGCCGCTGGGCGGAAAGCACTCCATCATATCATCGGGGACACGTGTTGGGTGCCGGGTGGCCGTGTTGACGAACGCCCAATCGGCCTGCGCACTGCACACCAGGCTGCGATCGCAAGCGCGCCTGATTTCGTATTCACGCAGGGCACGGATACGGCTGAACCGTGAGATCCACGTCGTGGCCTCCAGCAGCTCACCGTACGCAACGTATGCATGCCATTCGACCAGGAAGCGATGCACCCACCAGAACGCCCCGATGGCTTCGTAGCGTTCCAGCGGATAACCATTGTGGGCGGAAGCCAGAATGCCGGCCTCCTGCATCCAGTTCAGATACACTTCCGGTCTCGCCGTTCCGGAAGCGCCGAGTTCATAGTGGCGAACGGTGAGCGGCCAGGTGTACCGCCCCCCATCGCCCATTACCTGCTCCTTGATCCGCTTGTTCATCGAGTCAGTCATCCAAGACTTGAGCGTTCCTGCAAGAAGGAGAGGAGAAATTACCGCTCGCTCCTCTCCAGTGGTCCCATCAAAAGGAGCTTGAGTTTGCGCATTGCGTGGGCGCGCAACCAGGCTCAGAAAGCGCGGAACTTGTCCCGCGTGGCGCCGCAGACCGGGCACTTGTCCGGCGCATCACCCTCTACGGTATGGCCACACACATTGCAGATCTGCATTACACCCAAGGTGATGTCCTTGCGCTCGACAGCCGACTGCCGGGCTACTTCGTACATACTGGCATGAATCTTTTCGGCTTCGAGAGCATAATGGATGCTCACCATAGCCTGTTTCTCTTCCTGGACTTTGGCGACTGCCATGTAAGCAGGGTACATCTCGTCCACTTCGAAGTTCTCGCCTCCGATTGCCTCACCCAGATTGTCGGGAGTGGTCGCGATTCCGCCCAGGGCGCGGAAGTGGTTGGTGGCGTGAACCTGCTCCGCATACGAGATCGCTTCGAAGAGCCGGGCAATGTTGGGCATGCCTTCTTCGCGAGCGGTTTCGGCGAAAATCTTGTAACGCATACTGGCCTGGCTTTCGCCGGCAAACGCAGCCTGCAAATTGGCTTCCGTCATTTTCTTCATACTATAAATCTCCTTTCTAACTAGTAATCATTCCCAACAACTCGACAATACCATACGGGTTTGATTTTGTCAAGACACCCCACTTCGCGGATACTGCCAGGGTTTCGGGCAATATGCAATTTGCTTCAACGTAACAAGCCCGCTTAACCTTCGATGATCCGCGGCACGGTGGCACCACCGTGCGGCATGATTGCCACGGTAGCGCCAGCGCCTGCCTGGTGAAGAGCCGTAGCGACCGCTTCCGCCGCATTGGCGAAGGGGCGAAGGCCCATGCGCTTGACCTGTTCGTCCGCGAAGGAGGACACCAGGTAGATATCCGCCTGTTTCATCGTCAAAGCGATGGCCGCCGCTTTGTGCCCACCGAGCACAAAATTATCGCGGATGCGCTGAATGAGCTGATCGGGTGTGTGCCCGGCGGTCATCCAGTCAGCGAATGTCCCGTGCCCCATCCCATCCCGGCATTCGGCTACCAGAACGATCACACCGCCCTGCCGAACCGCCAGGCGCGCATTGTCCAACGCCTTCTGCGACTGGTAGAGGTCAATGTCTTTGGGATAGCCGCCGGCACTGACGACGACGACGTCCGCGTAGTCATTCAGATCGACCATATTCTGTGCGTTGAGGATTTTTCGTCCGACCGTGTGCGATTTGAGTGGATCGCCGGCGACAGCAGCCACGATGTTGAAGTCCGCGTCGAGCACGACATTCAGCACGAAGTCGATGCCGAGCATCGCCCCGGCCTCCTCGATGTCCTGCCGCACCGGATTGTCCTCGTAGTGTCCGGCGACTGCGTTCGGCTCGACCATGAGCGAGTGATTCGCCTGGATCGTGCGCAGGGATGCGACGCCCGGAATGGCGCCCTTGACCCCACCACTATACCCTACGAAATAATGAAACTCGAAATTGCCGAGCACGATCTTCAGGTTGGCCTGCGCGACCGGCACGAACACCTCGACCGGTGTCCCTCGCCTGGTCTCACCCAGATAGGCCACCTTGGTGACGTCCGAATCCACACAGCGAAACTCACGATAGATTTCTGGGCCGACCAGGGCTTCTTTTTCCTCTTCCGTGTGTTTGCGGTGACTCCCGACGCCGAAGACGATCATGATGTCTTCGTTGCTGACTCCGGCGCAGCTCAATTCCTCCAACACAAACGGCAACAGCGTCGAAGTTGGGCACGGGCGGGTGATGTCGCTGACGATAATCGCGATGCGCTTGCCTGGTGCCGCCAGCTCACATAGCCGGGACGTGCCGATCGGGTTGTTGATCGCTTCGCGCACGATCGTTGCTACGTCGGCATTGCCGGAACTTGGCTTGGGCTCGAGTACGATTGCCCGGTTATCACCGCCTACGACGATTTCCTGACTCCCGCGACCGTAGGCGAGGCTGAAACGGTTGTTTGTGTTGTGGACCAAAATACCCCCCCGTCACTTTCGATCAGACTTGGTGAACTCAGTGGACAACCCGTTACCTGACTTTGTCGCTGAAGATTCTAACACAGACCGTTCTCCCTTGTCAAAACCATTGGCGTTGGGCAGCGTATCGGGGTATACTACGTACAGCACTACCCACCGGAGAGTAAGCCGATGACAGACAAATATGCCATTCTCACCGAGATTCCTCTGTTCGCCAATCTCTCTTTCGCCTCTCTGCAGAAAATTGCCGGTGTTGCGCGGCTGTCGTCAAACAGCGATGGCGAGATCATCATGCTGGAGGGGGATGTGGAAACGCCTATCTACTCCGTCATCCGTGGGACCGTACGGATCTTCAGGACCAACCTGGATGGGCGAGAACAGTCGCTGATCTATCACCACGCTGGAGCGGCGTTCAACCTGCCCACCGCTTTCCTGGATGAACCGGTTGCACCCGCCAGTGCGGTCGCGATTGGCGAAGTCCAACTGCTCGTCATCCCGCGTGACGATTTCCGCCGCATTGCCAGCGAAACGCCCGAGATCGCGTTGGCTGTGTTGCGGGACTTCTCCAGCAAGCTCCTCCACTTCACCCGATTGACGCACGATCTCAGCCTGGTGAGCGTTCGCGGACGTCTCGCGCGTTTGCTGCTGGCCCGCGCCCAGGCCGGCGACAAGGCGTTGCTCCGCTGGACACAGGGAGAAATCGCCGCGGACATCGGCACCGTCCGCGAGGTGGTCAACAGGACCCTGCGCGCATTTGCCCAGGAAGGGCTGATCAAGATGGAGCGCCAGCGTATAACGATCCTCGACATCGCAGGTCTGCAGGCCGAATCCGAGCTCTAAGGACGATCTTTCTCGCGTGACTTTTGTCACAGACTCGCGCACCGAACCGTGATACACTGCATGATGTCACACTGATGGAGGCGTTCTTTGGCAGATAACTGGGTATTACCGGCAATCGATTTGACCCGCTGCACCGGCTGTGGCGTGTGCGTGGCTTACTGCCCCACTGGAGCGGTCGAAATGGACCACGGACATCCCCTGATCGTCCGTGTCGCGGATTGCAGCTATTGTGGCGACTGTGAGCAAGCATGTCCGGAAGGGGCGATCGGTTTGGGGTACGAAATCGTCCTGCCCACGCCCACAAAGCGAGACCGGCGACATCCTGCCGGCTGAAGTAACCCAGACGTTCTGTGCCTGTGGACGCATACCAACACATTTCACGCAATGCGCAGCGAAAAGGAGAGAAAAATGTCCATGTTTTGTTACCAGTGTCAAGAAGCCGCCAAAAACCAGGGCTGCACGGTCCGCGGAGTCTGCGGTAAGGTCGAAGAGGTTGCCGCCCTCCAGGATTTGCTCATCTGGCTATTGAAAGGGATCTCGTTCTACGGTGTCCAGGCACGCAGGCTGGGGATCAGCGATCCTGAAACCGATCTGTTCGTAGCCAAAGCCCTGTTTTCCACGATCACCAACGCAAACTTCGACGCGGACAGGTTCGTTGCACTCGCCCATGAAGCCGTTGACCGGAGAGATGATCTCAAAGGCCGTTTCGAAGTGGCCTACCTGCAGCAACATGGACGTCCGTTCGTGGACCGGTTGCCGGAGATGGCGACCTGGATCCCAGAGACGGGTGATCAGGTCGAGCTGATCGCACAGGGAATGCGGGCCGGTATCCAGTCCGATCCCAACCTGAATGAAGATGTACGTTCTCTGCGGGAATTGTTGATCTATGGCATCAAAGGATTAGCGGCGTACACGGATCACGCCTACGTATTGGAGCATGCCGACGGCACGCTGCTACATTTCATGCAGGATGGATTGCTGCTGACGACCGACGACAAGGCGACCGTAGATGACCTGGTTGCTACGGTGCTCAAGTGCGGCGAGATGGGCGTGCACGGCATGGCCCTGCTCGACCAGGCCAACACCGCAACCTACGGCAATCCCGAACCGACTCACGTGAACATCGGAGTCCTACCGGGGCCGGCCATCCTGGTAAGCGGCCACGACCTGCGTGACCTGGATGAGCTGCTCCAGCAGAGCGCGGGCAAAGGCGTCAATATCTACACACACGGAGAAATGTTGCCGGCGAATGCCTATCCGGCTTTCAAGAAGTATGCGCACTTCGTCGGGAACTATGGTGGTTCCTGGTGGCAGCAGCAAAGCGAATTCGAGAAGTTCGGGGGTGCGATCCTGATGACGACCAACTGCATCGTCCCGGTCAAGGACAGTTATCGCGAGCGGATCTTCACCACCGGCATGGCCGGGTGGCCGGGGGTCACACACATTCCCGATCGTCAGGACGGGGGACAGAAGGACTTTCGCCCAGTGATCGCTACAGCACTCAAATGCGAGAGCCCGCAACCTTTGGAACAAGGGACGATCCCCATCGGGTTTGCCCATGCGACGGTACTGAGCGTGGCAGACAAGGTCATTGAGGCCGTGAAAAGTGGAGCGATCAAACGGTTTGTGGTCATGGCGGGATGTGACGGACGGCTCAAGTCACGCGAATATTACACCGCTGTCGCCAAGCAATTGCCCGGGGATCACGTGATCCTCACCGCGGGCTGTGCGAAGTACCGCTATAACAAACTGAACCTGGGCGAGATCGGCGGCATTCCGCGTGTGCTGGATGCAGGGCAGTGCAACGACTCCTATTCGTTGGTCGTCATCGCACAGAAACTGGCGGAAGCCTTCGGACTGGATGACATCAACGACCTGCCCATCTCCTACGACATTGCCTGGTACGAGCAGAAAGCGGTTATCGTCCTGTTGGCCCTGCTCTCGCTGGGTGTCAAGCACATCAGGCTTGGCCCCACGTTGCCGGCATTCGTCTCGCCGAACGTGCTGAACGTGTTGGTCGAACATTTCGATATCAAACCGATCACGACCGCGGAAGCCGACGGCGCAGCGATTGCCGCTGGACGGTAACTGCAACATCACGAAATGGACGACGAGCCCCTCGCTATTCCGAAGGGGCTCGTCACTTCTCGCAGCTGGTGTTCGGTTATCCTGACTGAGTGATGCCACCCCGGCGCAAGGCCAATACGAGACAGCCCAGTGCGAAAACGCTGACCAACCCTGCAGACACAGAGATCGCTGGCATCCCCCCCGCGAGCCAGATGCCGCCGCCCAGCAGCGCACCGGTCACCCGTCCCAGGCTGCCCGCGGCGAGGTTGAACGACATCATCGTACCCCTGGCGCCAGGCAGAATCTCCGTGAAGTGCGCGAATGACGTCACGATGGTGAATTCGAAGCTCAGAAAGACGAGGAATATGCCCAGTAGAGCGAGCGGCAGCGTGCGCGCAATCACGAAGAGTAAGAAGTAGCTCAATACGGTTGCACTCATCCCGACGGTGAGTGCGCGGCCAAGACCAGCCCGGTCGGAGACGAGCGCGGTCAGTCCCTCGCCGAGCATCTCGGCCACACCGATGACCATCGTTGCGGCACCAAGCGCTACCAGCGTCAGCCCGAAAGACGATTCCAGCCACACGCCATATACGACGAAGAGCACATCGTTCGCGGCGCAAATGAAGAAAGTGAAGCCCAAGACCCAGGCCACAGACCGGTTGCCGCGCATCTGCCGCCACACCTGAGCGAAGTTCTTCGATCGCTCCTGCGCCCTCCGGTGGCGGCCATCTCCCGGAACGAACAGGGTTACAGCGATCAGGCACAACGCGCCCAGCACGCCCATCACCAGCAGTGAGGACTGCCAGCCCATCCGTTCGATCAACACACCAACCAGCGGCACACCGATCAACGTGCTGCCTGCCCAGGACATCTCGAGCAGCCCCATGGCAAAACCGCGCCGGCCATACGGGATCTGCTCGCCCACGTACGCCTGGGTGTTCGGGTCGAACAGGGCTTTGGCCAGGCCGATCAACACCAAAGCGGAGGCCAGTGTCACGTAACCGGGCAGGAGCCCGCCGAGCCACAACCCGGCGCTGAACACGCCGAGCCCGGCCATCATGATGGCCTTGTATCCGCTGTAGTCACCCAGAAAACCGAAGACAGGTCCCAGTAAGCCGGTGGCCTGGTTGAGCGCGATCAGCGATGTAATCGACGTCAACGGGACACCGAGGCCACGGCTGAATGCGTAGGCGAATGTGTAGACCATGCGGCGGGAGGTGCTGACGACGAGTCGGGACACGAAGATCGAGCCGAGCTGTAGCGACAGCGCGCGCCCGGAAGCGAAGAGAACAGGCAAGCTGCTCGTGTTGGTTTTGCTATCCACGTGGAATGACCTCGCCTTTCAGAGGGATGAGCTGGATCGTCCCCTGGCCCGCCGGGAGGCGCTCCCGCGAGGGCCAGGGGACGAGGGGTATTGTAGCAGAGCGCCAGCGAATGTCAATGCAGGAAGGTGGGTCTGGGCCAACATGGAGAAGTGATTCGTGTGCACCTGGCAGGTCATGGCTTCAACGTGACCTGTTCATTGCTCGCCGGCCTTCCGCAAATTTCGCCGCACCTGGCAGGCGCAGCGGTCTACGGGTGGCTCAGTCGGTCACCCACGGATCGAGCGCATCGCGCAGGCCGTTGGCGAACAGGAAGATGCCCAGGTTGGTCAGAAAGATCATGGTCCCAGGAGCGGCCAACAGCCACCAGGCATTCTTGACGTACTCGCGCGAGTTGATGAGCATATTACCCCAGGTTGCCGTGGGGGGCTGAATCCCGACCCCGAGAAAACTGAGTCCGGACTCAGCCAGGATGGCGCCGGCGACGGCAAATGCGGCGACCACGATGATCAATGACACCACGTTGGGCAGCACGTGGCGCGTCATAATGCGCCAGTTGGTCGCGCCGACCATCCGCGCTGCTTCCACGTAGTCGCGCTCGCGGATGGAGAAAACCTCGCCACGCACCAGGCGTGCAGTGCCCATCCAGCCGGTGATCCCGATAATGAATGCCAGAGCGAGCGGAGAAGGCCGAAAGACCAACGAGAGGATCAGCAGCAGGAATAGCAGCGGGATATTCAGCAGCGTTTGGATCAGTGCGTTGCTAACGTCATCGATGATGCCGCCGAAGAAGCCGCTGATCAGCCCGACGAAGACACCGAGCGTCATCGAGATGAGCGATACCGCGAGACCAATGGACAATGAGACACGGCCGGCGACGAGCACGCGGGCCAAGACGTCCCGGCCCAGCTCGTCCGTGCCCAACCAGTGTTGCGCACTGGGTGCAGCGAAGATGTACTCCAGGTCGATTACATTCGGATCCTGGCGCAACACGTGGGCGTTGATCCAGGGTGACGTAAACGCCAGCACACCGACCAGCACCAACACGCCCAGCGCAGCCATCGCGATCCAATCGCTACGCAGTTTCGCCCACGATGCGGACAGATAGCTGCGCGCCGGTCGCGCTAACTGCTGCGTCAGCATGCTGGACTCGCGCAGCTCTTTGATTGCGGCTTGGTTTGCCGGGGTTGCTTCCATGTTCATTCCAACCTCACGCGTGGATCGACGATGCTATAGACCATGTCGGCCAGCAAATTGCCGAAGATGACCAATCCCGACGAAATGATCAGCAGCGCCATCAGCAGTGGGTAGTCGCGCTTGAAGACCGACTCCACGGCCAGCCGGCCCATGCCGGGCCAGGAGAAGACGTACTCGAACAACACGGCGCCGCTGATCAGCCCGGCGAGTGCACCGCCCATCATCGTCACCACCGGCAACAACGCGTTGCGCAGCACGTGCCCAATCATCACGACGCGCTCGCGCAGGCCCTTCGCACGTGCGGTCCGGACGTAGTCCGCCTGCAAGACTTCGAGGACTTCCGAGCGCAAGAACTGCGATAGCGTCAGCCATGCCCCGAGCGCGGAGATGCCGGCTGGCAGGATCAGGTGCCACAGGCGG
>ENA-OSEO01006050-OSEO01006050.1-sediment-metagenome-genome-assembly--contig:-NODE-6050-length-11142-cov-19.365115_pt1 | contig 11142 bp, 3 predicted proteins | sample MGYA00237883_ERZ534232 | MGnify/ENA metagenome assembly ERZ534232
AAAGGCTATGCACCAGCTTATCGAGAAGTAATTCATGAAGATGCAATAAAGGTTGGTGGATTTACCAAAGCTCCTGATTATTGTTTTAGGATCGGCGGCAGTAGAAAGTTCTTCCTTGAAGCAAAGAAACCCTCGGTTAATCTAAAAGATGATATAAATCCTTCCTTTCAGCTTCGCCGTTATGCTTGGTCAGCAAAACTACCATTATCTATTCTTACCGACTTTGAAGAATTTGCTGTCTATGACTGCCGAATAAAACCAATAAAGAATGATAAGTCATCTACTGCCCGAACTATCTATATGAAGTTTGACAAATATGCAGATAGATGGGATGAGATTGCTTCCATTTTTGCCCGGGAGGCAATTCTTAAAGGATCATTTGATCGATATGTTGAAACAGCAGGCAAAAAGAGAGGTACAGCAGAAGTAGATGCAGCTTTTCTAAAAGAGATTGAATCCTGGCGGGAGATACTTGCTAAAAATATTGCTCTAAGAAACCCGGCTCTTACTACCCGAGAACTTAATTATGCCGTTCAGCAAACAATAGATAGGATTATTTTCTTAAGGATTTGTGAAGATAGAGGAATAGAAGAATACGGCAAGCTTTTAAGTAACCTAAACGGCAATCAAGTATATAAGCGCTTGATTAAGCTTTTCCATGATGCTGATGCTAGATATAATTCCGGTCTTTTCCATTTCGAGAAAGAAAAAGACCGTCCTGAAGATCCCGATGAACTTACATTGAAGCTTAATATAGATGATAAGCCTCTAAAAGCAATTATCAAAGACCTTTACTATCCGGATAGTCCTTACGAGTTCTCAGTACTTCCGGCTGATATTTTGGGTCAGGTTTATGAACAGTTCTTAGGAAAAGTTATCCGTCTTACTGCTGGCCATCATGCAGTAATTGATGATAAACCGGAAGTAAAAAAAGCCGGTGGAGTATACTATACGCCAACCTATATTGTTGATTACATTGTTAAAAATACTATTGGAAAACTCTTAGAAGGTAAAAAATCAGCACAAGCAGCAAAGCTTAAAATCCTTGATCCTGCTTGTGGTTCCGGATCATTTCTCATCGGAGCATATCAGTATCTGCTTGATTGGCACCGCAACTGGTATACAGACAATGATCCTAAGAAATATGCTAAGAAAGGTATCTTATACGAAGGACCGGGAGGAGATTGGCGTTTATCTACTTCTGAAAAGAAACGTATTCTACTCAACAATATTTATGGTGTTGATATTGATTCTCAAGCAGTTGAGGTAACAAAGTTATCGCTACTATTAAAAGTTTTAGAAGATGAGACACAGTTAAGTCTATTCAAAGAGCGTGCTTTGCCTGATTTAGGTAATAACATAAAATGTGGAAATTCACTTATCGGACATGATTTCTATGAAGGTCAACAGATAGGTATGTTTGATGAAGAAGAGAGATATGGTATTAATGCCTTTGATTGGAACACCGAATTTCCTGAAATAATGAAATCAGGCGGTTTTGATGCAGTGATTGGTAATCCGCCGTATGTTCGGGTTCGCGCATATCGCGATCTTCATAATATAAGTGAAGTCACATATCTAGAGAAAAATTATGAATGCGCTACACACGTTTGGGATATTTATATGCTTATTTTCGAAAAAGCAATTCGGCTTCTGCGTAAACATGGTTTTGCTTCTTTTATTGTTCCAATCCAGACACTGCATCAACCAAACTGTGAGAGCTTACGGCGTATTTTAATTCGAGAATCTTCTATAATAGAGATGGTTGACCTTGCTGCTTTAAGGGTTTTTGAGAAAGCAATTGTAAAAAACTGCATTTTGGTTGCAAGAAAGAGCATTAAACAAGAAAACGAAATAGAAGTTAGATGTCCAAATACATTGACTGATTTAGTAGCACCACCAATAGCACGTATTACCCAGGTAAAAGTTGTTGAAAATCCAGGATATAGTTTAAAAACTGATCTTCTGACACCAAAACGTGACCTTTGTGAAAAGCTTAGAAAACAGAGTTATCAGCTTAATCAATTGTGCTATGTAACATTTGGCCTCCGATCATGCGCAAAGGGAAAAGGACAGGGTGGAAAAGATCGTCTCATCACTGATGAAGATAGTTTTCCCGAATCAAAGCCATATCTTGAGGGACGAGACATAAAAAGATACATTATAAGACCTACGGGTAAATTTATTAGATACTTGCCAAGTGAGATGTATAGCCCTCGTGAACCACGGCTTTTTGAGACTCGAAAGCTAATAGCTCAATCTATGCTATCTAAGATGCAACTAGTTGCTACAATTGATGAATTTAACTACTTTGTTGAGCAGAGTCTGGTTTGTATAGTGCCGCATGGAATTTTAACTAGTCCGTCTCATTTTCGAATTCCATCTCTTGAATTTCTCCTCGGCATAATCAACTCTCGTCTCGAAACTTTCTATTATAAAAGCTATATTATCGATTACTCTTTAGGTGGTGGGCTGATCCATGCGACTCCAGGTTCTTTGGGTAAATTAATTATACCAAGAACTGAAATTAAAAAGGAGGAACAAATAAGCGAGCTTGTCAAGAATATACTTGAGCTAAATAAACAATCATTCTTAACAAAAACACCTAACGAAAAAACTACCATACAACGCCAAATTGCCGCAATCGATCATCAAATAGATCAACTAGTATATGAGTTATACGGATTGACCGAAGAAGAAATCAAGATTGTAGAAGGAAGTGCTTGATTACCATATATAATAAAAATGTAAAAGAGCAGGGCTTATATCTCCTATGATGAAGCCTGTCTTGAGTGAGATTAGAAATATTGTGCAGAAAGAAAAACGAAGTTTTGCATAGAAGGTCAAGGAGGCGACAATGTCTTGCGGAAAGCCTAATTGGGAACTCTTAAAAGAGTGTGCTGAGCAGTTAAGAAGAGAAGGCAAAACTCCATTTACAAGAGGTCAGCTGATTGATTGCGTTCATGTAAAACACCCAGACAAGCCAGCTGATACACTTAATCCAATTATCCAAGGAATGACAATAAACGCAGAGGGTGGTGTGGAGAGTAAAGCCGGAAAAAGTGTTTTCATCAGAGTAGATCGGGGGCAATACGAGCTGTATGATCCAGAGAGACATAATGCGAGCTTGGCATTAAACTCAAGTAGAGACTTGGAGGATTATGCGATAACAGGACTTGGTGAAGCACAAAAAAGAATAATCCTAGCTTATGGTGAAGTGGCTAGAAAGATTGGAGCAGGACACCTTAAATTTCGTCATATTAAATTCGAAGATGCTGTTAGCGCTTCAGATCGAGTCAAAGCTGATACAGAGAGTTTTCTAGAGAATCCAACGCATAAGAATTTTGAAAAGCTTTGGAAAGAAAGGAACATGTGGGCTGCCAAGATGCGGGCCAATTCAACAAATATGCTAAAAAAGAATGGGTTAAAAAAGATAAATAAAATAATCCATGAAATGAACAAGGCAGATCGATATAACGATAGATGGGAACAAGAATTAGGTGCTCACGGCGCACTGAGAGAATTTTGGGGGAAACTAAAGGATCAACCAATTGGGAATGATTGTTCAAAGAGGGCATTGACACTCTTCGGGTATAAAAGACCTAATTCGTATGCGGATTTGACCGAAGCATTCAATGATTTTAAAAGTCAATATTTAGAAATACTTGGTGGAGAACAGGCAACTTCATACACAATTAATATTGAGATTGATCAGCTTTTCAATGTAGTCGATAAACTTCAATTTAAAGATCTCTCTGAAACATTAGATTCCGATCTTGCTGATTTATGCTTCAATATTCTAGTTTTGAAACACAACGAGAAACTACAAGGCAGGTTAAGAAACTATTGTGACCTTGTATACATAAATCCTGATTTTTATATAGAAGATGAAGGGTACAAATTCAATGTCGTAGCTGAGTTCAAGAGAAAATTTGATTTGGGAGCCGATGATTTTGCAAACATGTTGGACGAATCATTATCCAGTGGTGACAACTTGATCCAGAGCGGCAATTACTATCCACGTAAAATGCTCCTGCAATACTGTTCTTATGATCTAGGAAGGACCAAGAAGGCTTTTAAGAACTTGCTAACAAATGATTTTTCTAACATCAAAGAAAAAGTAGATGATTTTGCGCAAACGTTTCAAGAAATCCACAAGGAGATGCAACAACAAGGCAAGATCGAGAAGGATATTGCAAACACTTATGTGGACTATCGATTATTAAGTTTTCTGCTAGCTACTATTTATCCCGAAAAATGTTTCTATACTAAATATAATGAGTATTCGTCACTAATGAAAGATTTAGAGCCTAAAAATATTATTCAAGAATCAGGGCAAGGTAATAAGTTTGTTCTTTTTACAAATTTTGCTGAATTTTTGAAGAGGTTTTTAGAAAAGGAACAACTGTTTCTTGATGTCCATACAAAACTAACGAGAGATAGTGAATACAAAGACGATTCTTTAAGCTGGGGAGTCTGGGATTTTATTTATACATGCAGTAGGCATGTGATTGATAAAACCTCTTGGATATTTCAAGGAAATCCGGAAAGGTTCGATTTACTTGCCTATTTAGCAGAACCAGGCAAGAAGAGTTGGAGTGTTAATCAGAATAGAAAAAGAATCGGGTATGGAGATAGAGTCTACTTCTGGAAATCTGGTGAAAATGCTGGAATATACGCGTATGGATATACAGCATCGGGACCACAGAAACGTGCTGAAAAAGATCCTGAAAGAGAATTTGGAAACTGGAAGGTTGATGTAGAAGTTAAAAGATTCTTGGGAGACAAATTCATTGCCAGAGAGCAACTTATGGCAAATGAAGTATTGGCAAATAGCAAGATCATAACTAACCCTCAAGGAACAAATTTTCTGTTGTCAAAGGATGAAGCAGAAGAGATTGAGAAAATGATTAAAAATGAAGCAGAAACGGAAAAGATCAGATATTGGCAAATTGCACCAGGACCCAATGCCCAATATTGGGAGGATTGCCTTGAGGGAAGCTTTATATGTGTAGGATGGGATGAACTGGGTGATCTTGCTAATGTGAAATCAAAAGAACAGCTTGAAAGAATATATAGAAAAGCTTATCCGGCTGATTCGAGTCATAAACTTAAACTAGGTATTGGCCAGCTTTGGAATTTTCTTTCTTTAAGAGAGGGCGACAAGATTATTGCGAATAAAGGAAAACAGGCTCTTATTGGAGCAGGAGTTGTAACTGGTAAGTATCGGTTTGATGAGAGCCGCAAGAGATACAAGCATCTTATAGATGTAAAATGGTATGATACCTACGAGCGCAAGATACCCGATAAATATTTAGGTAAGTTCGGAAAAACTATTTTAGAACTAGAAAAGAAAGAGTTCGAAGAGCTGACTCGGAGGGACAAAGTATCTTACTATAATTTCTTCTTAGAAGAAGGATTCAGGTTTCCAAAAGAGGTACTAACTGACTATTTGCTCTGCTTAAAGACAAAGCCATTTGTGATTCTTACAGGCATCTCTGGTACAGGGAAAACAAAGATTGCACAGCTATTTGCAGAATACTTTGCGCCTGACGAAGTAAAAGAGATTACAAGACCCCTGCCACTGAATGAAGAAGGCGTATTTTATTATAAGGTTAATAAATCGTTCTTAAAATATGGATTCACATTATCAAGAGATATGGAAGAAGTATTGTTGTTACCGGATAGGGGTGAATCAAAAGAAATAAAGGTTAATTTTAATAGAGCATCTGAGTTAGCAAGATTTAGTTATGTTGTTAGAACTGATGCTCCTGACTGTAGCCAGATTCGATTTAGAAAAGGAATTAGAAATTGGTTAAAGGAGAATTTACAGATTGGTGACTGGGTAAGAATTGAAGTTATGCAAGAGAGTGAACCAGAAGAACAAGAGTTAGAATTAGAAATATATCTTCCTGAAATAAAGCAAGAGAAGCTAGTAAGCGATAGATATGTTTTTATATCTGTTCGTCCAGATTGGATGGATTGCAAAGGATTACTAGGGTTTTATAATCTAATTACTCAGGAATATCAACCAACAGAGTTCTTGAAATTGCTGCTAAGAGCAAGGGATGAATATAGAGATAATTCATCCAATCCAAAGCCTTATTTTGTAATACTAGATGAGATGAATTTAGCTAAAGTTGAATATTATTTTTCTGATTTCTTAAGTTGTCTTGAGAGCCGACGTATTAAAGATGGTGAAATTAGACAGGAGCCAATTATATTGCATGACAATCCAAGTGATATCGAGTTTACAGATAGCGAAGGGGAGACTTATATTATACCGCCAAAACTAGAAGTACCACTTAATGTCTTTTTTACTGGTACCGTAAATGTTGATGAAACAACTTATATGTTCAGCCCTAAGGTTTTAGATAGAGCAAATGTAATTGAATTCAATCAAGTTAATCTTTTGGATGAATTAGATCAGTCTACTGAGTTCTCACTTGGTGATGGGGCAATTGATGAAACAGTTCTAACGGACAACCTGGCTGGAGTAATTGCGACTAGACAGGAATTTGAAAAGCTATCAGAAGATCTAAAAAAAGAAATTGCTTCGCTACACCGAATTTTGGAAAGTTACAATATGCATTTTGGTTACCGAGTTGCCAATGAAATTGCTTGTTTTCTTAACAATGCAATGCAAATGATCGGGAATGATTCAGTCAATGTTGCTTTAGATCTACAAATTCTCCAAAAAATACTTCCAAAATTCCATGGGAATAAGCAAAGACTAGAAGAACCATTGCTTAAAATATTTCAATATGTGCTTAACGAGCCCTCATCCATTGATGAACTAAAAGATGAGCTGAAGAACGAAGAAGCTGACTGGGACTCACGTCTTACAAAGGCAAAGTACTCTCGTTCAGCAAATAAAATCTATCGAATGTTAAAGATATTGAATAATCAGGGTTTTGTAAGTTTTATAGAGTAGGAAAAATGAGATTCAAACAAGGGCTACGAATTGATTACAAAAACTTAATTGAAGATCGCTGCTTCGATCTTGATAAAAATGGCGATCTTGTTTTAAAAGAACAAACCGATTATGTTATTGAATTTGTTGAAGAGCCTAAAGAGAATTTAAAAAGTTATATTAATAATGATGTATTCAATTGGATTACCGAAAGAGCGGGGATCTTAAACTTTTATAATTATGTTGGTATCTCGAAGTTTTGTGGGTGCAGAGTAAATATTCAAAGTAGCAAGATTGGCCCACAAGATTTCGAAAGAATGCTGATCGACATTACAGAATGTATCGCCAGCCTCCCGTTTGATTTTAATTCCCCAACCTATTTGCCCTTTGATAGAACTGAAATGATTTCGGATGACGTTCTTTATCATAATTTTATTTATTTACGGTATATAATGCTTCAAATTGAAAGACAATCACGTCTTGAACCACTAATTCATAGAATTATTCATAATCCAAACAGGCTTGTTTACAAGGAAGAAATAAATAGGGACATCTCTTTAGCTTGCAGTTTGAACCGGAAGACTATTCAGAGAATTTTTGAAAGAAATGAATACTTAGCTTCTATTGGTTTCAATCATCCACTAGCTCAAACAAGTTTGGGTAAATGCATCCAAAGAGTGCCACGATGTAAGGAATTGCTTTTTCCTCAACAGGTTCTAGACCAACAGATAAAATCAACAATTGATACTAGCGAGAACAGATTCATTAAGTACTTTCTTAGATCCTGTTTGGATACCATTGCTTTATTTAAAGAGAAGTTACTTTTAAAGGAAAGCTATCTGAATACTGAAATTGAGATAGATGCAATTAAGATGGAAGAACAATTAAATCAATTGTTAACGCATAATTTCTTTTTTGATGTGGGTGAACTAACACGAATACCATTGAGCTCACAGGTTCTCCAAAAAAGGGATGGTTACCGTGAAGTATTTGAACATTTTTCCAAGATGAATCTTGCAATGAATTTTCCGATTGAATCAAAGGATCTAAAAAAAATCATAGACAATAAAGACATAGCTACCCTTTATGAATACTGGGTCTTTTTTAGGGTTGCTGAAATTCTTGAATGCTTAGTTGGTCAAGCGAAGAAAGCTAAGGTAGCAAAATATGACGAAAAGAGAGCATTCTTAGACTATAAGATACGCTTGAAATACAAGAATGGAGCAATGCTTTATTATAATAAATCATTCTATGGCAGCAAGCCCTTCGGAAGAACAGGCTCGTATTCAACAACGCTACGGCCAGATATAGCTCTGAAGATGGGAGATAAGTGGTTCTTCTTTGATGCTAAATTCAAATATGATACTGTATGGGATTTCTTTAGTAGGGAAGAAGATTTGGAGCAAGAAGAGCGAGAAGAAGAGAGAACCAAGTCTTTTAAAAAAGGCGATCTTTATAAAATGCATACGTATAGGGATGCTATTCATGATTCGCATAGTGTCTGGATTATTTATCCAGGCAATGAATTTAGGTTCTTCTCAGAAGAGCATGGACGGATTATAGATATTACTGATTTTCACAACCAAGCAGGAGTTGGAGCAATCCCACTGCAACCCAACAAGGAAGAACATGGCTGTGAGGGCCTAGAAATGATTTTAAGAGAAGTACTAATAAGTGAAAATGGTAATTGAACTGTACATGCCGAAGTATCTGGATTATGTAAAGCATCAACATAGACTGGAATAAACAAGCATGAAGAATCAATACTTTGGGGACAACAGAGATTTATTCAAATATGACTTGGTTGAAAGAATTGTCAATAAGATCGATGCTATTGATCATTTCACGTTCGTTCCTATGCTTACTCCAAATGACAGTAGGGCAGATGGAAACAAAATTGACCATAGCAAGCCAAAGGCAGGGACAGGCAACACTGTATTAGTAAATTATTTAGACTGTTGTATTAAAACCGGTAGAAGGAATATTTCTGAGATTAAGAAGCATTTTAGTGGCAACGATATCAAGATAACAATTTACAAAGAGGATCAATGCTTTGATCACAAGAAAAGGAAAAAATATTTTGAAAAGATAAATGATAATATTCTGCAAAAGTCTTTGATTCTTCTTGATCCCGATAATGGCTTAGAGGTTAAGAAGTCAACCGGGCAACACATCTTGTACGAGGAAGTAAAAGGTCTGTTTAACCGAATGGGTGAAGATTCAATTCTTATGATCTACCAGCATTTCCCTCGGGAAAATCATGAAATATATCTTAAAAGACGGTCTCTTGAACTGGAGGAAAAGACAGGAGGTATGCCAATCTACATTTCTGACAACGAAATCATATTCTTCTTATTAACAAAGGACCAAGATAAACAAATACAACTGTCTAAGATTATTTCCAAATACAGTAAGGTCTATAAGAGGCTTGTGGTAGGAAACATGCCATGAACAAAATGTTGTAGAAATGATCAATTGCTCCAATCATCTATGGTTGTCCTGGGTGGGATTGACTCAGCAGGCTAAACGAGGAGAGGTAGAACTTGGAAGCTGCATGCTCTTCACTGACAATTTTGCATTTCTGTAAGCGCTGTAGTCACGAATTCGATCACTTGGGTAATTCATCTTAGACTCCTACGTCATCGTCCCTGACGCATCCATTTCTTTGATGTCTAATTGAATGCCAGCTTCTATAATCGCCTCACATTAATCTGACAAAAGCTTTAGAATCTGTTTTCATCTTCCTATACACGAAAAGATACGAAAAAAGTCAAAATCAAAACATATTCACGTTTGGGCTAAAACCATTAGTGCTACTTAAAAGTCGCTTAGAATTTATGTAAACTGCGGTATGTCAATTTACAGAAATAATTTACTTATGGATAGGAACCCATTTTTCAAAACGTAGCAGAAATAGATTGTTAGAATCGAGGCAAAAAGCCCATAATAAAATCGGTACTGGTAGGATCGCGCCAACCAGTCTTCAAATAGTGATATTAGACTTGCTGTAAAAGAAAATCTATTTCTTTAGTATCAAGTTGATTATGACTAAAGAACGCTCGAAGGTCATCCAATAAAGTCCACTTTTTCGTTGGCAAACAATAAGGTTTGCGGCTATTGCATGATAAAAATGTCGTCTAAATTGTTTTATTAATAATATCCTAATGAATTCATCGTTATTTTATATTTAAATCCCTGTTTATAAATAATTTGTTACCTGGGTTGTTTAGTATTCGAATCATAAAGCTTATATAGAATATTGCCGATATCAATGAGCATATAATGTCAAAAACTCAGAATGTAAATGTTTTCCTTATAGGGGAGGTATGTAATATGCGTTTAGAACAGATGTGTTGGAACACAGCCAAAGGTTGGGAGGTCACACAATCTCAACTCAAGGCTTCTGACGTGGTTGATTTGGTACTGGTTTTTGGTAATCCGGATTTAATTGTTGTCCCTACGCGTTTTGACGAACTAAAAGAGCGTTATCCCGACGCCCATATTATTGGTGGTTCTACTGCTGGTAACGTACTTGGAACATCAATAAGTGATGATGATATTGTTACTACTGCAGTGTCTTTTGAAAAAAGCAATGCCAAGCTGGTAATGGATGATGTTGAAGATTCCTCAAAACTGCAAGAAACGGCTGTCCAGCTCATGTCGAAATTATGGACACCCAATTTAAAGCATGTACTGGTACTATCTGACGGTCTTTGCTTTAATGGGAGCGAGCTGGCGAACGGTTTGAATGAATATGAGAACATACCCGTAACAGGTGGTTTACTTGGTGACAATGGACGCTTTAAGGAAACTTATGTTATTGGGGACGGTCCGGCTAAGTCAAAGCGTATTGTCCTTTTAGGTCTCTATGGAGACCAATTGCATGTTGGGCATGGATGTTTTTCGGGATGGGGCGAATTCGGGATTGATAGGATTATCACTAAATCCGTAGGTAATATAGTCTACGAAATTGACGGCCAACCTGCTTTAAAGTTGTACAAAAAGTATCTTGGAGATTTTGCTGCGCAACTTCCTGCTAGCGGTCTACGGTTTCCCTTAAGCATTAGAGGTGCCACAAATGGTGACACTTTAATACGTACCTTGTTGAACATTAATGAGGATGATCAGAGTCTCATATTTGCGGGAGATGTGCCGAAAGGTTCCATTACCGTATTAATGAAGGGTAATGTAGATGACCTTATTGACGGTGCTGGTAAAGCTGCCGATCA
>ENA-OSEO01006052-OSEO01006052.1-sediment-metagenome-genome-assembly--contig:-NODE-6052-length-11141-cov-3.698301_pt1 | contig 11141 bp, 11 predicted proteins | sample MGYA00237883_ERZ534232 | MGnify/ENA metagenome assembly ERZ534232
ACCGCTGCCACAATTATGCGGCGGTGGATCCCTACTGCTGGGATTGCCATATTGACAACCCGAAGGAGGCCAAGCGATGAAACGCAGCCGAAGAAGCTTTCTGAAAATAGCCGGGGTTTCCGCACTCGGTATCGGCGCCAGACCGATATTCGATGCAGTGGCGGCGACCGCGCCGCACGGTGAAAATCCTCAACCCGCGGTGCTGCGCAAACCGGAAGCCCTGACGGCCGGGCACTGGGCCATGGTCATCGACACCACCCGATTCAAATCCGAAGAAGATTTCATACCGATCATCAATGCCTGCCACAGCATTCATAACGTGCCTGAGTTAAAGAATAAAAAACATGAAATCAAATGGATCTGGGGAGAGGGCTACAAACATGCCTTTCCGACCCTGGAGAATCCCTATTTTGAGGAAAAAATCAAAGGATTGCCGTTTCTGGTCTTATGCAATCATTGCGAAAATCCGCCCTGCGTGCGGGCCTGCCCCACCAAGGCGACCTTCAAAAGGGAAAGCGACGGCATCGTCATGATGGATTTTCACCGCTGCATCGGCTGCCGGTTCTGCATGGCCGCCTGCCCCTACGGCTCCCGCAGTTTTAATTTCAGGGATCCCCGCCCCTTCATCAAAGAGACCAATCTTAAATTCCCCACCCGCACGAAAGGGGTGGTGGAAAAATGCAATTTCTGTGCTGAGCGGCTGGCGGTCGGGCAACTTCCGGCCTGTGTGGAGGCTTCCAACGGCGCCATTGTCTTTGGCGACCTGGCCGATCCGGATTCAGATGTCCGAAAACTTATCAGTACCAAATATACCATTCGGCGTAAAATTTCCCTGGGTACCGCACCGTCGGTTTACTATATCGTATGAGGTGGTTATGCTTGAATTAGCGCTAAAAGGAAGCAAGAAATATTACGGATGGATGACCCTCCTGCTGGCCGGTATCGGCGCCGGGTTCGTCTTTTATCTGTGGCAGTTTAACTTCGGTTTGGGCATCACCGGCATGAGCCGGGATGTTTCCTGGGGATTTTACATTGCCCAGTTTACCTTCCTGGTCGGGGTGGCTGCATCGGCCGTGATGGTGGTGCTGCCGTATTATCTGCACAATTACAAAGCGTTTGGCCGGATTACCATTTTAGGCGAATTTCTGGCGGTTTCTTCGGTCACCATGTGCATCCTGTTTATCTTTGTTGACCTGGGTCAGCCCATGCGGGTGGTCAATGTCATCTTATACCCGACGCCCAACTCGGTCCTTTTCTGGGACATGATTGTTTTAAACGGTTATCTGCTCCTGAACATCGTCGTCGGCTGGAAAGTGCTGGAGGCCGAGCGCAACGGAATCGCTCCGCCAACCTGGGTCAAACCGCTGATTTATCTTTCGATTCCCTGGGCCGTCAGCATCCATACCGTTACCGCTTTTCTGTATTGCGGCCTTCCGGGCAGAGGGTTCTGGCTGACCGCCATCCTGGCGCCGCGCTTTCTGGCATCGGCCTTTGCCGCCGGCCCGGCCTTTCTGATTCTCCTGTGCCTCCTGATCCGCAAGCTGACAAAGTTTGATCCGGGCCGGGAACAGATCCAGTCACTTGCCAAAATCGTCACCTACGGCATTATCGTCAACGTGTTTTTCTTTCTGTGCGAGGTCTTTGTGGTTTTTTACAGCCAGATCCCGGAACATATGGATCATATGAAATATCTCTTTTTCGGACTGCACGGCCACGGCGTGCTGGTACCCTGGATGTGGACCTCTATCGGACTGATGCTGCTGGCCATTGTCCTGCTGATCAATCCGGTAACCCGCCAGAATGAATCCGTTCTGGCGGTGGCCTGCCTGTCGGTTTTCGCCGGCACCTGGATCGACAAGGGGCTCGGCATGATTTCCGGCGGGTTTGTGCCCTCGCCCCTGCATCATGTGAATGAATATGTGCCGACCATCCCGGAAATCATCATTACCCTGGGGGTGTATGCCACCGGCTTTCTGATCTTGACCGCCCTTTTTAAAATCGCCGTATCCATCAAGGAAGAAATTTCGGCCTGATCCATCACCGAGCAAACGACTAAGGGCTAACCCCGCTGAGGGTAAGCCCTTTTTTGTCGCGCCCATCCGGTCGCACCCGTTTCAACTGTGCATCCGCCCCAAATTTTTGGGCAGTTTGCAAGCTTGGATACGGCAGAATTGAGCAATCCGGTTTAAGGCGCTTTGGTGATCCCGCTTTAGATGGAAATTGAGCCAGGAAGGAGTATTGTCCAATTCCCACATCCGGGGAGGCACGCAACCTGAAACCATCTGATCCAGGCGGCTGGCGGCGGCATACCTCTCATAAGCCCTGTGCCAGACGCATCGTCGTTCCGGATAAACTTCGCACCTGCCGCTTTTGCTCCCGCCGCAGGCACCGTTTCTGATGTGCTTGGGGCATTTGGACTCGGGACATAAAAAAGCCACGTGCTGGATGCCGCAATCACCGCATTTTTTGCAATCCAGAAGCAGCTTCTTGGGTGCGCCCTCCATCATCATTGCGAGCAGCCGGCCATATGAATTCCGATCCAGCTTTTGACAGCAATTCTGTAAAAAAGCTGCAAACGGGGACTCCATATTAAAAAAGTAATGATGCAGGGTTTGTAGAAAGCGGAAGTGAACCTTATCCAATGCGGACGGATCAGGAGATTCCTGATTATACATCGGTGGGGAATCGCAAGCGCTGAAGTTCCCGGAATCGGAAAATGCATAGAAACCGTTTGGGGGGTGAAAGTCAAATTCCCCAAGAAACTCCTGCCAATTGCCTCCGATTTCTTCCATGCGATTCAGTATCCTGGCAACCGAATTGAAGCTGCGGTGGACGCCGCCGATTTGAATCCCGCGGTAACCAAAACCCTTGAGGACACTGGCAAGCCTGGCGGCTCTTTCAATCGCCAGTGCCAGCCCCTGCCGGGGATCCTTCCATTCCTTCAGGACTTTTGCCAGAAGTTCATCCGGAACCACAACACCGGGAACGGCCCCCCTGTTCATGGCTTTAGCTGCTCTGGGGCTCAGCAGATAGACCGATCCCAGGACCGGAAGGTCAAGACCGATCCAGCGCTGCATCTTGATCAGTTCCTGATACTTACGGATATCATACCCCAACTGGGTGATGATAAACTGGGCGCCGGCAGCCTCTTTTCTGCAGAGTTTGGCATACTGGGCAAAGCTCTCTCCTTCGGCGTACTTGAAAGGGGATACCGCTGCGCCGGTAAAGAACCCGTCGGGATCTCCCGCTGCATTGACCCTTTCACTGAGCAGGTTTAGCATGATGAGGAGACTGACCGAATCAAGGTCAAACACCGGTGCTCCCCGTCCGCCAAAGCCTCTGGAGGTGTAGTCGCCGGTCAGCGCAAGGATGTTTTTCATGCCCATCATGGCAAGCTGCAGCGCCCGGCTTTCCATGCCGGCGCGGTTCGTGTCGCGGCAGGCAAAATGAACGATGACATCCATTCCGACGCTGAAAATTTCATATCCGATCACGTCCGGGCTCAGAGAGGGATTTCCGCCCGGATTGTCGGTGATGGAAACAGCCGAAATCCTGCCGTCGGAAAAAGAATCCTTGGCCATGCCCTTTACGGCGTCCACGCTTTGGCCGAAAGACTCTCGGCCCGGAACCAGTTCGAGGGTGATGATAAAACGCTTTGAATCCAGAAGATCCGTTTGAAATGAACGCAACATGACTTAGTTCCCGCCGGTTTGATTTAGTTGATCGAGAGTCTTTAGTGCCTTAGAAATAATTTTCTGCGTTTTTTTGGCAGAAAATTATTTCGTGAAGGTACTTATCCCGTTTATCGGGGTTAGGATGTAAGCTTTTATTTCAGGCGATCTCCGCCGCAAAAAACAAGTAGTCCGGATTCATCGGCCAGGCTTGCCAGCGTCATTTTCAGTCTGGCGGCCAGCTCCACCGCAAGGGAAGTGGGGCGGGACACGGCCAGGATGACCGGGATGCGCGCCCGGGCGGTCTTTTGAACCAGCTCATAGCTGATGCGGGAGGACAACGTCAGAAAAGCGGCATCTTTGAGCTTTTTATCCAAAAACAGCATGCCTACGGCCTTATCCAGGGCGTTGTGGCGGCCGACATCTTCGGCTGAAGACAGCGGCTTATAGTTTATATCGTAAATCACCGCCGCGTGGGCGGCCCGGGTTTTTTTGCGCAGGGGCTGATGTTCGGAAAGCCGATTCAGGCAGGCCAGGGTTTTTTGCATATCAAGGACCGTATGATCCGCCAAGGGGCGTATGGTCTGGTGGAGATCTTCAACGATTTCTTTGCCGCAAAGCCCGCAGCTCGTCTGGCTGATATAACCGCGGCGGTCGAGAATTTGGTGTATTTGACTTCGACGCGTCTCTTTCAGGGTCACGGTAACCACGTTGGTGTCCTCTCCGTCGCAGAAAGCCAAACCGGCCAGATCCTCGGGGGACTCCACGATTCCCTCGGCCAGACAAAATCCGGCCACATGCGCAATTTCATTTCCCGGCGTCCGCATGACCACCGCATAGGGATTTCCCTGTACCCTGATCGACAGGGGTTCTTCTCCAAGCAGGGTATAATCTCTTGATGTTATGGATCTGCTGTTCCGGTATAGCGCCGGGCGCTCAATGAATGCCGTCAATGCGGATACCTCTTAAGATAAAAACAAAACTCTATGCGGGCAAAATTTCAACCGTATCGCCGCAGCGGATCTTGCCGCCCTCCAGCACCCTGGCAAAAACCCCTTCCCGGGGCATGATGCAGTCGCCGGCCTGATAATAAATCGCGCAGCGGTTGAGGCATTCTTTGCCGATCTGGGTAATTTCAATCAGGGCCGTATCTCCCAACCGGACCCGGGTTCCCACCGGCATCGTTTTCCAGTCGGCCCCGGTTGTCGCGATGTTTTCGGCAAAATCGCCGAAAGTCACATCCAGTCCCCTCTTGCGGGACTGCTCGATACTTTCGGACGCCAGCAGGCTCACCTGCCGGTGCCACTTGCCGGCATGGGCATCGCCCTCCAGGCCGTGGTCCTTAACCAGTTTGGCTTCCGCCACAATTTTTTTGCGGGTGCCTTTTTTCCTGCTGACCGCAAGGGATACGATTTTCACATTCATTTAACACCTTCTGCACGTAATTGCGTATCAACGATACGCAATTATTTACGAGTTTTCCTATTCCTGTTCAGACCAGCGTCTCTGCATTGCCGCAGGCGCAAGATTCGCTTTTTCGAAAACCTTTTAAAAGGCTGTAAACAATCAGCAGTGCCAGCACCATGGCAGCAGCAAATTCAACGGATTCCGGAAACAGTTCGGCGGCCTGGCCGGCCACCCCCCGGGCGGATATGCCTAATGTTGAATACACCATATCCGTTAAAAAACCAAGCGTCAACGCACAGATTGAAATGGCCCCCAGATAGATGGCCAGCGAACGTTTACCCATCAACTTGGAAACCATGCTCAAAGATGCCATGTTGGTTGCCGGCCCGGCCAGCAAAAACACCAGGGCGGCGCCGGGGCTCAGCCCTTTGAGGATGAGGGCGGCCGCAATCGGCGTTGAAGAAGTGGCGCAAACGTACATGGGAAGACCGACGATCAGCATCAGCGGCATGGCCAAAAAGGGATTGCCCAGGTAGGCGTCTGCAAACCGCGCCGGCAGCAGATAGGATATCAGGCCGGCCAGGAATATTCCCAATATGAACCAGGGGCCGATATCCCCCAAGAGCTCCACGAACGCATATTTGAGCCCTGTGGCCATTTTGTCGCGGGTGGAAACTTTCTGCGGCAATCCTTCTATCGATTCCGGTCCACTCCCGCAGCAGCAGGAACAGGCGGCCGGTTGCTTCAGAACTGCCGGCGCCGCGACTTCTTTCCGGCCATAAAAATTTTCAGCGATGCCCGCGACCGTGGCGGTAATAAACGCCGAGATCGGGCGTATTACGGTGACTACCGGATCCAGCAGCGCATAGGTAATCGGAATGGAGTCCACCCCGGTTTCCGGCGTTGAAATCAAAAATGACAGGGTGGCCCCCTTGCTGGCCCCCTGCTTCTTTAAAGCAGCCGCAGCCGGGACAACACCGCAGGAACACAGCGGCAGCGGAATCCCTACCAAGGCAGCCAGCACCACCGAGCGCACATTTCCCTTTCCGAGGTATCGGGAAATTTTTTCGGTTTTAACAAAAGCATACAAGATACCGGCGATTAAAAATCCAAACAGCATGTAAACGGCAGACTGCTGAAACATGTGCCAGGCTGCGTCCAGTATCCCTAATAACATCTGCATGTCTCACTCCACGTTGAAGGCCGGCTTCACTCGATCACATGTTCCAGAGTTTGATGCAGCAAAGAGCTGACATGCGGATCATCCAGCCGGTAGAACATGATTTTACCTTCCCGGCGGTTTCGAACCATCTTCAAATTTCTTAAAATCCTGAGCTGGTGAGAAACCGCCGAATCCGACAGGTTGCAAACCACGGCAAGGTCGCAGACACACAACTCCTCCAAGGCCAGGGCAAGGACGATTTTGACCCGGCCGGGGTCGCTCAGCGCCTTAAAGATATCGGCCAATCCCTGAAGGACGTCGGGTTTCGGCAAACTGCCGACAACCTGCTTTACTTTTTCCACGTGAATCGCTTTTTCCTCACATCGATCCATCCTGAACTCCATGAATGAATATATGAACTTTTGTTCATATGTCTATATTTTCAATTAAAAATCAAGTTTTTTCTATCAATCTAGCTGTTTCTCAAATCAACAAACCCAATCAGGGTTACCGTATTTTTTCAAATAGCTAAACTATTATAGTTTTTTTAGATCACCTCCAAGAAAATCTGTCATCAAAAATCTTTATAATTTTTGCTTGACAAAAATTATGAATAAAGTAGACTCTATTATTTTTTAAAAGATCTCAAGATAAAAGCGGGCTAGGGCGCCTCCCGGCATTGGGATAAACGGTTATAATGTTCAAGTCCTTACCGTAAATTGTTGCCAATGTCCTTTTTGCCCCATCCCGGTATAATAAGAAGGGAGTATAGATCCATGTACGCTGTATTATCTGCCGGCGGAAAACAATATAAAGTTGAAGAAGGGGATATCTTAAGGATAGAAAAGATATCCGGTGAAGTAGGGGCGTCGGTCTCTTTTGACAAGGTCCTGATGTTTTCCGACGGAGAAAAGGTCCGTGTCGGTGCGCCCCTGATTGACGGTATCTCGGTCGGCGGCCATATTGTCGAGCAGGACAAAGCCAAAAAAATACTGGTGTTCAAGTATAAACGCCGCAAGAACTATCGCCGCAAACAGGGTCATCGCCAGCCTTACACGGCCGTAAAAATAGACAGCATAACGGCCTGACGGTTTGCAGCGCAGAAATTTTTAGAAACGTTTTTTTAAAGCTGATTAAGATGGTAAGGAGCTTCTAATGGCACATAAAAAAGCAGGCGGCAGTTCTAGAAACGGCCGCGACAGTAACGGCCAGCGACGCGGCATAAAACGATTCGGCGGCAACAAGGTCAAGGCTGGGAATATTCTGGTCCGGCAGGTAGGCACCCGGATTCATCCCGGAAACAATGTGGGAATAAACATTCCAAACTTTACTTATAAATTTGTCCCGGGCGGCGATATAGAGATTACCTATGTCGCCAAGGGGGGAGGCAGCGAATGTTTCGGAGGCACCCGATACCGCATGATTGCCTTTGCCGATGGAGTTGCAGGAATTAAAAAATTTGTCCTGGACAGTTATATTGATGCAACCAGGGCCGGTGCAATATGTCCTCCTTCTATCCTTGGAGTAGGCATAGGCGGAACAGCCAATATTGCGGCTAACCTGGCAAAGGAGGCTTCCTGTCTTCGTGTTATAGGGTCTAGACACTCCGATCCAATGGTTGCGGAAATTGAGGAGAATCTTTATGGTGCCATAAACCATCTGGGGATAGGAACAATGGGATTTGGAGGGGATGTTTCCGTTCTGGCGGTAAATATTGAATATGCCTATACCCACATTGCCGGTATAGCTGTGGCTGTAAGCTGCAATTGCATGGTTGCCCGCAGGGCATCAACGCGTATTCTTTCCAATGGAACCGTTGTTTCAATGCAAAGTCCAGACTGGTTTGAAGGAAGATAGAAGGATGGCAACATATCATTTAAACGCACCGCTTTTAGATGCCGATGTTACCCAATTGAAGTTGGGGGATATGATCTATATAAGCGGCAAGGCTTTTACCTGCCGGTCCAGATTGCACAAATATATTTTTGATGAGGGCAACAAACTGCCCCAGGCTGTTGAAAACAGAAATGTGCTTATCCATACCGGGCCAATAGTAATAAGGGAACAGGAAAAATGGAAACTGGTTTCCTTTATGCCTACTTCCAGCATCCGTTTTGAAAAATGGGGTGCTCGTTCCGTTTCCGAGTGGAATTTAAAAATGATTGTGGGAAAAACCACCATGGGAGAAAAAACCGCCCAAATGATGAAGCAGAAGAAGTGTGTGCATGTTTCCCCCCAGTGTGTCAGCCCCAATCTCTGGAATGAGTCAATTACCATAGAAGGGGTCGAACTTTTTGATGAACTAGGCTCCATAGAGGCGGTTTGGTGTCTTGATCTCCGTGACCTGGGTCCCTTTGTGGTGGATATTGACTGCGAAGGAAACAATTATTTTGATGATCTTTATCAGGCGGTCAGGCTTAAAAGGGAACAGGCCTTGGCGGAGCTTGATATACCGGAGGACTTTGAATACACAAAACTTTACGGATAAGCGAGGCGGCAATGGAAAAGGAAAAATTAAAGGAACTGGTAATAAAGGAAATAGAGGCAAAAAGGGAAGAATTGATAAGAATCGGCAGGGCTCTATATGGAATGCCGGAAACAGGTTTCAAGGAATATAAAACCTCCGCCTATATTAAAAATATTTTAACTGATCTTGGTTTGGAAGTGCAGGATAAAATTGCCTTAACGGGAATGAAAGCACGACTTACCGGTAAAAACCATCTATTAAATGTGGGCATAATGGGGGAATTGGATTCTCTTGTTATGCCGAGTCATGCCCATGCGGACCCGGCCACCGGCGCAGCCCATGCCTGCGGCCATCATGCCCAGATAGTCTGTGTAATCGGGGTTGCCCTTGGTCTCTTAGGCACCGGCACCATGGATCATCTTGACGGAGATGTAACACTTGTGGCAGTTCCTGCGGAAGAGGTAGTTGAGTTGTCCTTCCGGGAGTCCCTTGCTAAGGAAGGTAAAATAAAATACTTCGGGGGCAAGCAGGAGTTTATCCGTCTAGGTGCAGCGGAAGACCTGGATATAATCCTTTGCAGCCATATTACGAGCGGTGAAAAACCCTGTTTTTTTGATCACAGTAAAAGTTATAACGGAGTTATTCATAAAATTGCCCATTTTAAAGGAAAAAGTGCTCATGCTGCCCTTTCACCACACTTAGGAATAAATGCTCTTCATGCAGCAGTCTGCGCCATAAACAACATTAATGCCCTTAGGGAAACCCTGGAGGATAAACAGAATGTTAGGATTCATTACATCATCACTAAGGGAGGCGACAGTCCCAATATTATTCCCGACGATGTGCGCATGGAGCTGGGGGTAAGAGCCTCGACACCGGAGATGATGCTGAAAGTAAATAAAAAGGTTAACCGTGCCCTTCATGCCGGAGCGGATGCTCTGGGAGCAATGGTAGAAATAAAGGATTTTGGTGCCTATCTCCCCCTCCACCAGAGCCGGCCGTTGGGACTTTTGTATGCAGAGAATGCGAAGAGGATTGCAGGGGAAGAGAATGTGATCGACTTGATTGACCTTGTCCGGGGTTCCTCTACCGACGCTGGAGATCTAGCCTCTGTAAAGCCGGTAATCCATCCAAATTTCAGTGGTGCCGCCGGAAGTGCCCATACAACAGACTTTGATATTGCCGATGAATACATGGCCTATGTACAGCCTGCAAAAGTGGCAGCTATGACCGTAATAGATCTTCTTTATGATGGGGCAAAGGAGGGCCGCAGAATAGCGGAGAGTTTTGTGCCAACCTTCAGAAGTAAAGAAGAATACTGTGCCTTTATGGACAGACTGCAGGAGGAATAAAATGGATGAATACAGAATTCTCTCTCCTACGGGCATAGTAGGATATGGATTTCCGGAGGAATCCTTCCGGGCAGGGTTGGCACAGAAACCGGATCTTATGGCTTGTGATGCAGGTTCAACTGATCCGGGGCCCTACTATCTTGGAAGCGGTAAATCCTTTACAACTGTTACAGCTGTAAAAAGGGATCTATCCCTTATGGTAAGGGCAGCCTGCGAGCTTAAGATTCCCTTGGTAATCGGTTCTGCCGGAGGGGCAGGCGGGAACAAGCATGTGGAGAGGGAAAAGGGAATTCTACTGGAGATTGCAGAAGAGGAGGGCCTCTCCTTTCGGTTTGCCACAATCTCGGCGGAATTTGATAAGGATTTTCTCATCGGCGAATTAAAGAAGAATAAAATAACTCCCCTTGGGGCAGCTCCGGATATAACGGAAAAGGATCTTAAGGATAGTTCCTGTATAGTTGCCCAGATGGGGACAGAACCGATTATTGCCGCCCTGGAAGAGGGGGCGCAGATTATCCTGGCAGGAAGGTGTTACGATCCTGCCCCCTTTGCAGCGCCGGCCATTCGTCTGGGTTATAGCCCGGCTCTTTCTATACATCTGGGAAAGATACTGGAATGTGCGGCCATTGCGGCAATTCCGGGCAGTGGCTCGGATTGTATGATGGGTTATCTGGGAGAGGACTATTTTTCCATAGAACCCCTTAGTGCAAACAGAAAATGCACTGTAACCTCTGTGGCTGCCCACACCTTGTATGAAAAATCCAATCCCTCCCTTTTGCCTGGTCCTGGGGGAACTATTGATCTATCGCAGTGTGAATTCCTGCAGGAAACGGAGAGAAGGGTCAAAGTCAGAGGAACAGTCTACAACACTGCTGCCATAAATACCGTTAAACTGGAGGGCTCAAAGTTGGTAGGCTATCGGACGGTATGTATCTGCGGCAACAGGGATCCGATTTTTATCTCGCAGATCGATGATATTCTTGAAAAGCTAAAGATAAGGGTAAGAGAAAATTTAAGCGGTACAAGTTCCAACTATAATCTGGATTTTATAGTTTATGGCCGGAATGGGGTAATGGGAATCC
>ENA-OSEO01006053-OSEO01006053.1-sediment-metagenome-genome-assembly--contig:-NODE-6053-length-11136-cov-2.759381_pt1 | contig 11136 bp, 9 predicted proteins | sample MGYA00237883_ERZ534232 | MGnify/ENA metagenome assembly ERZ534232
GGCATTGACCGCCAGCAGACCACGGCGGTTTATGACGCCGACGGCCGGCTCCGGGAAAACGTCAAGGGCCAAAACACGGTGGCTGATTTCACCGCCCGGACCGGCCTGCCGGTTCATTTCCTGGCGGCCATCCGCGACGTGATCGATTTTCTGGCTGAAACCGGAACCCCGGTGATGATTAACGGCCGGAAACAGCCCCTGGACCGGGCCACTCTTGATGAATTCGCCGCATACATGGCCGTTTACGGCGTCCCGCTCGAATAAAAAAATCCGCCCGTTGGGCGGATGACCAGCACGCTATTTCTAACCGTAACACCCGGTCATTTCAACCGGAACAGGCGGTCATTCTGTACGTAACACGCTGCTATATCGAACGTAACCCACTGTCATCTCGAACGAAGTGAGAAATCTTACCGGCCGGGGTGAATCGCGGCGGGCCTGAAACCGGGCAAAGGGTTAGAGCTGAATTCCCGCATTATACCGCGGTTGTCTTAAAACCACCGGCCTAACTGCTGCAGACCGTCAAACCCGCTGATCACAAACCATAAAACCACCAGGCATTCAAGCGCCCAGACCAGGGCCGCGGTCATCTGCGTGGTCAGGCTTAAGTCGTTCGTATCAAAAATATGGTTGGCCTTCTGCATGACTTCCAGAGCTGAATACGCCATTTCCTTCCTCCAGAACAATATCAATTTATATAATAATCCATCCTTTATCCTGAAATCAAGCAAAGAAATCGTCCGGGGGTGTTTATTTATTGAATTTTGTTTTGGCTTTATGATAGGTAATAAAAACTAACTAACATACACCAAACATTATAAGCACCGGACATGCCCGCACGCTATTTCGCTCACAGTCTCCCCGGCAAGCCTCAATCTGAATGGCAGCCCCTGGAAACACACCTGCTCAACGTGGCTGAACTGGCCCGTTCCTTCGCCGAAGACTTCAACGGCGGCGATTGGGCCTACCTGGCCGGGCTTTGGCACGACTTGGGGAAATATTCGGATGAGTTTCAGAATATGCTTAAGCAAGAAGAAGGAGAAGAAGCGCATGGAACAAACTCCCACTAAATATCTTGCTCATTCAAAAAACAGGGCTGGGCAGGATGACACCCTGCGGGATCACCTTCTGAATGTTGCTAAAAGGGCATCTGAATTCGCTGAATCATTTGGTGCAACTGAAGAAGCAAAGCTTGCGGGATTATTACACGACCTAGGTAAATACGGCTATCTCTTTCAACGGCGTCTATCCGGAAAAGAACAAGGTATAGACCACTGGTCAGCCGGTGCATGGGAAGCTTTACTGAAATATAAACAAAAAGGAATAGCCACGGCGTTAGCGATCCAAGGACATCATATTGGGCTTCAGGATGCTTCAAAAGATTCGCTATTAAGTTTGAATCCGATAAAGCTTAAAGATTTCCATCCGTTGGGACTACGCTTGTCAGAGGATGACATATCTAGGCTAATTCAATTCCTTCAAGAAGACGCTATTTCGCTTCCCGCGCCTGAGTATATTCCAGATTCGATTTATGAAGGATTACAAGCTCCCCCAGGGGCGGCCATGTTGGACATCAGAATGTTGTATTCGGTCCTGGTTGATGCTGATTTTATAGAAACAGAAGCTCATTTCCAGGTTGAGTCTGGAAGGAAACAATATCGAGAAACAGGCCCCCCCTTAGAGGCTGACCTGGCTCTGCCTCAGCTCATAACTTATATTAACAACTTAAAAAGTAACTCTAATGCCTCTCCATCAATAAATACAATGCGTAATGATCTGCTTCAAGCCTGTATGGATGCGGCAACTTTAAAGCAGGGGCTTTTTACTCTTTCAGCTCCGACCGGAACCGGCAAAACATTAAGCATGCTGGCCTTTGGCTTGAAACACGCGCTGGAGAACTGCTTAAACCGTATTATAATGGTTATCCCATATTTAAACATTATTGACCAAACAGCTCAAGAGTATCGAAAGGTATTTGCCCCGATGTTTAAATCTGAATTCCTTGGAAAATACATCTTGGAGCACCATAGCCTTTCCGGTACCAGGGATCAAAATCAAAACCAGCATGGTCAAGTAAAAGATATGGAAGATGAACCTCACCATGAAGTGGAGTTGCTAACTGAAAATTGGGATGCACCTATCGTCATTACTACCAGCGTTCAATTGCTTGAATCCCTTTTCGCCAACCGTCCTTCGGCTTGCCGTAAACTCCACCGGTTAGCCAAGAGCGTTATTTTTTTTGATGAGGTTCAAACGATTCCAACTTCTTTGGCTGTTCCAACTCTATCTGCGCTATCCCACCTCTCAAAGCGTTACAATACCACTGTGGTTTTTTCCACAGCGACACAACCGGCCTTCACTCATCTGAATAACCTTGTTAAAAATTACAGTGCTTCAGGGTGGGAACCTAAAGAAATAGTACCTCAATCTCTCAACCTCTTCCAGCGGGAAAGAAGAACAAGAATCGAGTGGCCCCAAGATTTGAATAATCCAATGCCATGGGCAGAACTGGAAAAACAACTTGATGAGAGCATTCAAGCGCTTTGTATTGTCAATCTGAAACGTCATGCCCTCCGGCTCTTCGATGCGCTTGAATCTTCTTCAAGTACAGAAAATTTGTTTCATCTTTCAACCAGTATGTGCCCAGCTCACCGAGAAAAAGTATTAAAAGAAGTCCGAAGACGGCTTGATAATAATCTACCGTGCAAATTAGTGTCTACCCAGTGCGTCGAAGCTGGAGTCGATATTGATTTCCCTATCGTTTTCAGGGCCTTGGGGCCAATGGATGCAATTGCTCAAGCATCTGGGCGATGTAACCGCAATGGAAAAATGAATATCGGACGAGTAGTAGTCTTTTTACCCGAGGACGAATCCTACCCTGACGGTGCATACAGACAAGCAGCTTCGGTCACCCGACTCCTTCTAACAACTCAGAATGAAGATAATTTAAACACTTCTAATCCCGAGCTTTTTACTAAATATTACAGCCAGCTTTACGATCTGACCCGCCCGGAAAACATGAGAAAGGAACTTCTTAACGCTATTAAACGACAGGATTTTGTTGAAGTGAACCGTCAATATCGACTCATCCCCCGGGGCTCAATCAACGTTCTTGTTCCTTATAATCTTAAAATGTTCAACCACCTGGTGGACATTGTACGTCAAACTGCATTAACAGCAAGATGGATACGCCAAGCACGGCCTTATACTATTGGAATTTTCAGACCCAGACCAGAGGACCCTATCTGGACTTATTTAGATCCGGCGCCAATCGGCAGGGGGCATTACTCGGATGAATGGTTTATTTACTTAAAACAAGAACATTATAAATTAAAAACCGGTCTAGTACCGCCAACATCGATGGAATCTTTAATCGGATAGCCCATAGCAGGAAAGGAGGAAATATGGTACCCAAAATTCAGACCTTGGATGTCTGGGGTGATTTTGCTTGTTTTTCGCAACCCCCGCTCAAGGTCGAACGTTTCAGTTACCTCATAATCACACCATCAGCAGCCCGAGGAATATTCGACGCTATCTATTGTAAACCGACGAAGTTTCGCTGGCAGATAAAACGTATTGAAATTCTGGCCCCGCCAGCTTATATCGCCCTGCGTCGGAATGAGGTTAAAGAAAAAATAAGCATAGCCGCTGTCAATAAATGGATGACCGGTCAGGCAAAACCTCAACCAATATGGGCAGATGGAGATCGGGACCTCTCAGGCACCGACACTAAAGGTCGAACACAACGTCAAACCATGGCTCTTAAAAATGTACACTACCGGTTACATGGGGAGATTCGGCCATGGCCCGGATTCGAGCAAGATCTTCAGGGCATGGAATCGCAATTCCGCCGGCGGGCTGGACAAGGGAAATGCATCTATCAGCCCTATTTTGGATGCCGAGAGTTCCCAGCTTTTTTTGAATTGGTTGAATTAGATGCCAAACCCGTTGAGCCCTTCCCCCTAAACATAGAACTTGGTCTCATGCTCTATGATGTTTTCGACCTCTCCAGACCAGGCAACAGCGAGGATGAACCTTCCATAAGTCTGTTCAGAGCAATTGTTCATCAGGGGGTACTGAACGTACCTGAATACAAAAGCCATGAGGTGCTTAAAGTTGGCAGGGAGGCAAACTGATGTTGGAGCTGTTATCTAAATATGCCATTGAGCATGACCTTTTCCCAGAACCCGGCTTTCAGCCTAAAAAGGTTCGATGGGCCATTGTTTGTGATGAGAAAGCCCGCTTCCAAGATGTAATAGAATTGGGAGATACTAATCAAAAAAAGAACTTAGGTCAAACTTTCCCTAAATGCCCTAACTTTAGCCAACGAGAAATGGTTGCCAGAGGTTCTACTAAAAGTCAATTCTTAATAGAGACATCAGAGGTTGTTGCCTTGTCGGGGGATAAACCCGAAGACAAAAAAATTATAGAAAAACATAAATATTTCATCGAGTTACTCAGATTGGCGGGCGAAAGTATGCCGGAGTTATTACTATTAGCGGAGGAACTGAGTAACATCGAAGTAATAACTCGAATAAGGAGCCGACTGGTAGCATTAAAAGCTAAAGCAGATGATAAAATCACATTTTTAATAAAAGACTCTTTTCTGGTTGAATCAGATCGCTGGCGCGATTGGTATAGAATTTTCCGGAAAGGGTTAATCCATAGCAAAGCTTCACCGGGTAACGCAAGGCGCTGTTTCTTAACAGGAGAACTAATTGAACCGGTTAGAACCCATGATACTAAAATCAAGGGATTAACCGATGTTGGGGGCTTATCAACAGGCGATGTCTTAATTGGTTATCAACAGGAGTCCTTCTGGTCTTATGGCTTTGAACAATCCCTTAACGCGGCTATGTCCGAAGAATCTGCCACAATGTATTGCACTGGGCTGAATCACCTTATCGAAACTTATGGCTATCGCTTAGCAGGCATAAAAGTAGTTCACTGGTTTAATGATAAGGATATCAGCGCGGATGAAGACCCATTTAACTGGCTTGTTGAGGGTGATGAACAAAAGGAGCTGACAGCCCAACATCGTGCGAAAAAATTATTGGAAGCCCTTCGCACAGGTGAACGTGTTGATCTCAAGAACAATTATTTTTACGCCCTAACTATGTCAGGAGCAAGTGGCCGAATTATGATCCGGGACTGGATGGAGGGGCAGTTCGAGGAATTAGTCAGTAATATACACAACTGGTTTGATGATCTTAAAATTGTAAACTATACTGGCAATAGGATTATTAAATCTCCGAAGATGGAGCGCATCATCACTAGCCTTTTAAAACCGCAAATAAAAGGTCAAAAATATGAAAACTGGGTAAAACCATTAGGTTCCGCTCGTATCAGTCTCTGGAAGGCAGCTGTGCGTGGCGAATTAATACCTTATAGTGTTTTAGCTCAGATAGTAATAGAGGATACCAAATTTCGTATATCCGCCACACTCGAGGAAGCAGAAAAAAAGGACCGGAGAGAAGCTGCAAATGCAATATCTTTACTTCATACCCGTATGGGTCTGATGAAAGCTTATCATTTACGAAAAACTAGAGCAAAAGGAGTCATGTCAATGTCACAAGATTTAAGGCCATATTTGAATGAGAACCATCCTCATCCCGCTTATCATTGTGGGCGGCTAATGTCTGTTTTAGCCCGTTTACAATCTTCAGCTTTAGGCAATGTGGGTGCTGGAGTGATTCAGCGCTATTTTGCCGCCGCTAGCAGTACACCTGCCTTGGTGCTGGGACGTATCACAGTCACCAGCCAGCATCACTTAAGCAAGCTCGAACCCGGGCTGGCTTATTGGTATGAGAACAAAATATCGAATATTTGGGCCCGAATTAAAGATAATCTTCCTAGGACCCTGACGTTAGAGGAACAAAGCTTATTCGCTTTGGGATACTACCAGCAGATGGCCGATTTTAGAAACACATATACTTCTGATTCAAATCAAAACAAGGAGGGCAGCAATGAGCAATCCAATTACTAATCGTTATGAATTTTTATACCTCTTCGACTGCGAGAACGGCAACCCCAACGGTGACCCCGACGCGGGCAATACTCCGCGTATAGATCCGGAAGACATGAGGGGGCTTGTCTCCGACGTGGCTTTGAAACGCCGGATTAGAAATTATGTTCAGATCGCCCGAAGCAACCAGATGCCTAACGCCATCTTTATCGAACATGCGACTAACCTCAATCGACCCATTACGCTTTCCCATGAAAAAACCGAGGGAGATTATGAGCCAGATAAAAAAGCGGTAAAGGGCAAGGTCGCTAAAGCCCGGAAATGGATGTGTGAAAATTTCTTTGATGTGCGCTCCTTTGGTGCAGTCATGAGCACCGGTCCCAACTCAGGGCAGGTTCGTGGTCCGGTGCAGATCGCCTTTGCCCGTTCTATTGATCCGGTCCTGCCCCTGGATATTTCCATTACGCGCATGGCTGTGGCTGAGGATGTCAAAGGAGCAAAATCCAGCGAAGACTACCTCAAATGGGAGAACGAACAGCCTGAAGACACCTTGCGCACCATGGGTCGAAAGGCTTTGATTCCTTATGGCCTTTATGAAGGAAAGGGATTTATTAGCGCTCATCTTGCTGAGGGCACCGGTTTCACAGAAAAAGACTTGGCCCTCTTTTGGGAAGCACTTCTTAAGATGTATGAACACGACCGTTCAGCTAGCAAGGGCTTGATGTCGGTTCGTGAACCGATTTTCGTCTTCAAGCATGTTGGAACCGACTCTGATGAAGAACAGAGGAAAAATCAGGCCAAACTTGGCTGCGCTCCGGCACACAAGCTGTTTGAACTAGTGCAGGTCAAAAAGCGTGAAGGTATAGATGCTCCTCGCTCTTTTGGTGATTATGATATCACATTTCAAAAAAGCAGTTTACCTCGCGGTATACGAGTCGGTTTTTTAGTTACTGGCGAGGACGGCGGAGCAGAATTACACTGGGATTCAGTTCCTCAATCGATTAACAATATTAAAATGTTGTAAATTAACCATGTACTCCGAAGACGATTTACTACCAATTTCGGGTTTGTCACAGCTACTTTACTGCGAGCGGCGGTGTGCCCTGATTCATATCGAACAGGTCTGGGCTGAAAACCGGCTGACCGCGGAAGGCCGGATCATGCATGAGAAGGTTCATACCGAGCATCATGAAACCAGGGGTGGGGTTCGTGTCGAGTACGGTCTGCCTTTGCGCTCACTCGAACTCGGCTTGATCGGCCGGGCCGATGTGGTTGAGTTTCACCGGTCAGACACGGGAAAGAATGATCGGGCGCGAAAGTGGAGGCCGTTCCCGGTTGAATACAAAAGGGGACGGCCCAAGCCGGACCAATCAGACCTGGTTCAGCTTTGCGCTCAAGCCCTGTGCCTAGAAGAAATGCTGGAGGTGGCTATCAATGGCGGAGCCGTTTTCTATGGCAAAACCAGGCGCAGGCTGGAAGTCGCCTTTGACGTTTCTCTGAGGCAGACCACGACGGACACGGCCCGGCGTTTTCATCAACTCATTGAATCAGGAGTCACGCCCAAGCCTGTTTACGACCCAAAATGCGACAATTGTTCACTGATATCGGAGTGTCTGCCCAGAGCGGTATATAGGAACAGGAACATTAACGATTATTTAATCAAGGCCATAACCTGATGAAAAGACACTTGAACACCCTTTTTGTGACAACTCAGGGGGCGTACCTGTCCAAGGAAGGCGAAACGGTTCTGGTTAAAGACGGCCAGGAAATCCGGTTGCGTGTTCCAATTCACACCATCGGCGGGATTATCTGTTTCGGGCAGGTTTCGCTCAGCCCTTTCCTGATGGGTTTTTGCGCCGAAAATGGCGTGGCGATCAGCTACCTGACCGAATACGGCCGTTTTTTGGCCAGGGTCCAAGGGCCTGTATCCGGCAACGTTCTGCTCAGGCGCGAACAATACCGCCAGGCGGATGACCCCGCAGCTTCGGCCGCATTGGCGCGATGGGTTCTTACCGGTAAACTGGCTAACAGCCGAACCGTGCTTCTGCGGTTTCTGAGGGATCATTCCGAACAGGTCGGTGAAGGGCGGAAACGGGAGATTGAGGTGACCACTGACCGCCTGAGGGCCAACCTTGAATATCTGCGGGGCGCCGATTTGCCGCTTGATGGTTTGCGCGGCATTGAAGGCGAATCGGCTCATCTGTATTTCAACGTCTTTGATAACCTGATTACCGGGCAAAAAGATGATTTTTTCTTTGGGGAAAGAAACCGGCGTCCGCCCTTGGATAAAGTCAATTGTCTGTTATCGTTTGTATACACCCTTCTTATGCACGATGTCCGGTCAGGCCTGGAGGCGGTGGGGCTGGACCCGGCCGTCGGTTTCTTGCATCGGGACCGGCCTGGCCGGCCTGGACTGGCCTTGGATATCATGGAGGAATTTCGACCGGTTATAGCCGACCGCCTGGTACTGTCCATGATAAACCTGGGCCAGGTTAAGGCCAATGGCTTCAAGGATATGGAAGGCGGCGCGGTGCTGATGGATGACGATACCCGCAAAGCGGTGCTGGTAGCCTATCAGACGCGCAAGCAGGATGAGATAATGCATCCTTTTCTGGAGGAAAAAGTTACCCTCGGACTGCTGTTTCATGTGCAGGCCTTGCTGCTGGCTCGCTATATACGCGGAGATATTGACGGATATCCGCCGTTCATCTGGAAGTGAGGTGATGGCTTGTTCGTGCTGATTACCTACGATGTTTCAACCATGGAAAAGGCCGGTCAGCGCCGGCTGCGCCGGGTCGCCAGGGCTTGCCAGGATTATGGGCAGAGGGTTCAGTTTTCGGTTTTTGAATGTATCCTCGATCCGGCCAAATGGGCCGGGCTTCGCCAGCGGCTGATTGATGAAATTGATCCGGAAAATGACAGCCTCAGGTTTTATTTCCTGGGGTCGAATTGGAAACGGCGGGTTGAACATATCGGAGCGAAAAAGTCGGTTGACCAGGAGGGGCCTTTAATCGTCTGATCAGTTCCGCGAATATGGAGCGGGCGGGAAATGGCCAGGGGATTCGCGGATAGTTTAACCTGAATACATTATAAGATTTTTTATAAAGCTCTTTGACAATTGAATATTGTTTTGGCTGAAATAAGAGCGGTTCGCGCAAACCGCTGGATATTTTATAGAAACTCAATAGGTTATATTGAGTAAGTCGCCCCCCGCGCGGGGGCGTGGATTGAAACTACAGCCGGTCCACGGATCAGGGATTGACCTGGAGTCGCCCCCCGCGCGGGGGCGTGGATTGAAACGTACGGCACGCTGACAATCTCCGCCGTGGCCGTAGTCGCCCCCCGCGCGGGGGCGTGGATTGAAACATCATAAACACAGCCCAGCACGTGCCCGTCCAGCGTCGCCCCCCGCGCGGGGGCGTGGATTGAAACACCTGAATCTGCCACTCGTCGTCGCCGGAATCTCGTCGCCCCCCGCGCGGGGGCGTGGATTGAAACCCTTCTGGCCTTTTCGCATACCGTTGGTTTTGAGTCGCCCCCCGCGCGGGGGCGTGGATTGAAACCGCACATGACACCTGATGGAAGTTTTCCGCTTCCGTCGCCCCCCGCGCGGGGGCGTGGATTGAAACATCATGGCATTTGAACCAATTACAGCCGCCCTTGGTCGCCCCCCGCGCGGGGGCGTGGATTGAAACTAACCCATAGGCTGACAGGGATGCGAACGGTGGTGTCGCCCCCCGCGCGGGGGCGTGGATTGAAACAACTAAAATATTATACAAACAGAAGAAAAACAGGGTCGCCCCCCGCGCGGGGGCGTGGATTGAAACAATTTAGACGGTTTTGGAATTGACAGGAGCTCATGTCGCCCCCCGCGCGGGGGCGTGGATTGAAACTAGAAATAAAATATTGATTGTCGTCGCTGCCGGCAAGTCGCCCCCCGCGCGGGGGCGTGGATTGAAACATTGCCGTATGGCCGGAATTGATCCGCCGGACTGGTCGCCCCCCGCGCGGGGGCGTGGATTGAAACATTTCACCCTCCAAAAGCTCCCGACCTGACCAGAGTCGCCCCCCGCGCGGGGGCGTGGATTGAAACGTCGCCATTGTGGGTGCTGATGATCACCACCCGGGTCGCCCCCCGCGCGGGGGCGTGGATTGAAACAGCAGAACTTGATAATGAGAATCCATTTACGTGGGTCGCCCCCCGCGCGGGGGCGTGGATTGAAACGTTGGACCATCCATGCATTAACCTGTGGCACGCCGTCGCCCCCCGCGCGGGGGCGTGGATTGAAACTCGACTTCCCTGGCCGGGATAAGTTCGGCTTCAGTCGCCCCCCGCGCGGGGGCGTGGATTGAAACAATCTTCAAGTATTTCCAAGATATTACGAAACAGGTCGCCCCCCGCGCGGGGGCGTGGATTGAAACTTCCTCATCCGACAATTCCCGGTAAACCCGATCGGTCGCCCCCCGCGCGGGGGCGTGGATTGAAACTGATATAAGCCTGGACCACGGCCACAAGATGGAAGTCGCCCCCCGCGCGGGGGCGTGGATTGAAACAGCTCCGGGCTGAGTTCGTTTTTAAGCGGCGTGTGTCGCCCCCCGCGCGGGGGCGTGGATTGAAACATAAAGAATCAGCGGCTTGGCGTTGGCGGCCATCGTCGCCCCCCGCGCGGGGGCGTGGATTGAAACTTCATAAGATCATGGCCGTGGCTGTTCAAAATGGTCGCCCCCCGCGCGGGGGCGTGGATTGAAACAATGATTTAACTGGGAAGCTTGACCCGGACAACTGTCGCCCCCCGCGCGGGGGCGTGGATTGAAACAACAACTGTTTTTCCACAAAAGAAATTTATACTTGTCGCCCCCCGCGCGGGGGCGTGGATTGAAACATATAACTTCAATCTTGGTAATCCTGTGGCGAAGGTCGCCCCCCGCGCGGGGGCGTGGATTGAAACACCTAAAACCAGCGTCGCGAAGCCGGCCAGGTCAGTCGCCCCCCGCGCGGGGGCGTGGATTGAAACATCGCAACAAGGCCGCAAAGTTGAAAAAAATAAGTCGCCCCCCGCGCGGGGGCGTGGATTGAAACACCGATATTTCCGGAGCCACGTTTGCCGCTATCGGTCGCCCCCCGCGCGGGGGCGTGGATTGAAACTTGACCGCCACCAACCCCAATTCCG
>ENA-OSEO01006054-OSEO01006054.1-sediment-metagenome-genome-assembly--contig:-NODE-6054-length-11133-cov-4.294863_pt1 | contig 11133 bp, 5 predicted proteins | sample MGYA00237883_ERZ534232 | MGnify/ENA metagenome assembly ERZ534232
CGGCCTCTGGGAGTTGATCCAAGCCGTGAAGGATGAGACCGACCTGGACCGCATCCGGGGCATCGAGGGGACCGGGGCCAACGCTTACTTCTCCGTCTTCGACCTGCTGATCGGGGCCAACAAGGAGCAATTCTACTTCAAGGAGCGTTCCCGCCGACCGCCGCTGGACAATATGAACGCTCTGCTCTCCTTCCTGTACACGCTGCTGGTCCATGATGTCGAGTCCGCCTTGGAGGCCGTCGGGCTCGATCCGGCGGTCGGGTTCCTCCATCGCGACCGCCCCGGCCGGCCCAGCCTGGCCCTGGACCTGATGGAGGAGTTCCGGGCCTACTTGGCGGATCGGCTGGCCCTCTCGCTGGTAAATCGGCAGCAGATCAAGCCGGAAGGATTCACGAAGACTGAGTCGGGAGCGGTCATGATGGATGACGAGACCCGAAAGGCCGTCCTCGTCGCTTGGCAGAAGCGAAAGCAGGAGGAGATCACACACCTATTCCTCCAAGAGTCGGTCCCGCTGGGTCTGCTGCCGCATATTCAGGCCCAACTGCTGGCTCGGCATCTGCGGGGCGATCTGGAAGGCTATCCGCCGTTTCTCTGGCGGTAGGAGATGCAGCAATGATGGTTCTGGTGGCCTACGATGTGAATACCGAGACGCCCGCCGGCCAGCGTCGGCTTCGACGGGTGGCCAAGCTCTGCGAGAATCGCGGGCAACGGGTGCAGAACTCGGTCTTCGAGTGCCTGGTCGATCCGGCCCAATGGGTCCAGCTCAAGCACGGCCTGCTCGACATCGCCGACTCGGAGAAGGACAGCCTGCGGTTCTACTATCTCGGGAAGAACTGGCACAAGCGAGTGGAACATTTCGGGGCCAAGGCGGGCTATGATCCCGAGGGGCCGCTGTTGGTCTGAGAGCCCCGCGAACCCGAAGCACCCGCCGTCTTCCAGGGAGGTTCGCGATTGCCATAAGTGGTTCCTTGACAAGTACATAGAGATATCTGAGTGACACGCAGTCCATGTCCGGACGGTAATCTCAGAGGGGTTCGCAATAGCCCTTGCCTAACCCTCTGTCTTTGATATACTTACGAACGTAGGCGTCACCCGCTTCACGCGGGTGTGGATTGAAACATGCAGTTCGCGCAGATCGTGCCCAAGGGCGCGGCGTCACCCGCTTCACGCGGGTGTGGATTGAAACACGGCCGTTAGGTCCACGCCGATGTTGATGTTGCGGTCACCCGCTTCACGCGGGTGTGGATTGAAACGGGGTCTGGCTCACGACGAGGACCTCCAGATCGCGTCACCCGCTTCACGCGGGTGTGGATTGAAACAAAAACGGCCGTGCAATCGGCGACTTTGTGGATGTCACCCGCTTCACGCGGGTGTGGATTGAAACGGCTATGAATGGGATGTGTAATCCCCGTGTCATGTCACCCGCTTCACGCGGGTGTGGATTGAAACGAGTCGGCGATCGCCGAGGAGCTGGGTAGGGTCACGTCACCCGCTTCACGCGGGTGTGGATTGAAACTTTTTGCGCCCGTCTTGCCCGCCTGTCATAAGCAGTCACCCGCTTCACGCGGGTGTGGATTGAAACGTTGATAGCAGAGTCGGGATGGGAGCCGTAGCTTCGGTCACCCGCTTCACGCGGGTGTGGATTGAAACCCATGACCACCTCCCAGGGCGATCGCCAGAACCAGTCACCCGCTTCACGCGGGTGTGGATTGAAACATAATCGCATCGGAGACGGTCCCGAGCAGGTAGTGTCACCCGCTTCACGCGGGTGTGGATTGAAACCAGGGCCGCCAGCCGGCCTTCCACGTCGCTGAACCGTCACCCGCTTCACGCGGGTGTGGATTGAAACGGTGTCTCCACGATCCCCAGCGCATCGTCACAGGTCACCCGCTTCACGCGGGTGTGGATTGAAACCCATTCCCATGATTATAACTCCCGACGATTACATGTCACCCGCTTCACGCGGGTGTGGATTGAAACAGGTAGAGCTGGATGAGCGCGACGTCCGTGATGAGTCACCCGCTTCACGCGGGTGTGGATTGAAACTCTAAAAATAAAACACGATTTCGCTGCAATATCCCGTCACCCGCTTCACGCGGGTGTGGATTGAAACGTGGCCGAAGAGATCCAGAGTTATCTGACGAGCCGTCACCCGCTTCACGCGGGTGTGGATTGAAACGACGGAATCGAACCACAGACCGGGTCCATAGGCGTCACCCGCTTCACGCGGGTGTGGATTGAAACGAAGGTCGCCTGTACAGCTCCTGGCGGCATTACGAGGTCACCCGCTTCACGCGGGTGTGGATTGAAACTGGAACACGATCCGAGAGAAACGCGCGTCGCCCTGGTCACCCGCTTCACGCGGGTGTGGATTGAAACGGAGAACCACGGAACGGTGTGGGGAATCACCCCACGTCACCCGCTTCACGCGGGTGTGGATTGAAACTGAGCGTGACGTAGTCGATCGTGGCACCGCCGGCCGTCACCCGCTTCACGCGGGTGTGGATTGAAACGCGAACCTGATCCACAAAGTGGCGGATTGCGCGGCGTCACCCGCTTCACGCGGGTGTGGATTGAAACGATCGGGTATGTCGGCTCGTGTACCTGGTCTCCGGTCACCCGCTTCACGCGGGTGTGGATTGAAACGATGGATGAGATCAACAAGGGCGCGCTGGACCTGGTCACCCGCTTCACGCGGGTGTGGATTGAAACGTGAAGATGGAGTCGGGCCCATGAACCGGAACGCCGTCACCCGCTTCACGCGGGTGTGGATTGAAACGCGTCGAGGGTGACACCATCACCGGCGTTATCGGCGTCACCCGCTTCACGCGGGTGTGGATTGAAACAATCGATGATTAACAACCAGGGCGAAACGGCAAAGGTCACCCGCTTCACGCGGGTGTGGATTGAAACTCCGCCGTGGAACCGCGCTTGAGCATACCAATCGCGTCACCCGCTTCACGCGGGTGTGGATTGAAACAAGTGCCGTTCTTTTTGTTGTCCCGCCTACTGGCGTCACCCGCTTCACGCGGGTGTGGATTGAAACAGGTCGCGCGTCATGTTGAGCAAGATCGACTGATGTCACCCGCTTCACGCGGGTGTGGATTGAAACACGCGATTCCAGGCGGCCGCGGCGGCAATGTCGGGTCACCCGCTTCACGCGGGTGTGGATTGAAACAGAACCGCCGGCTTCGATACGGTCGTGGTTTCCGCGTCACCCGCTTCACGCGGGTGTGGATTGAAACTGGACCGACTGTGTGGGTCCCTTCGGTATTTTGTGTCACCCGCTTCACGCGGGTGTGGATTGAAACGATGACATGGTTGTTGATGCGCAGTTTCATGGTGTCACCCGCTTCACGCGGGTGTGGATTGAAACGCCCCGAACGACTTGACGTTGGCGTGTGTCTCCCAGTCACCCGCTTCACGCGGGTGTGGATTGAAACGCGTGCTGAGTAACGGTGCAAAGGCCGCGCCGGGTCACCCGCTTCACGCGGGTGTGGATTGAAACTTCGTGTGGGTGCGGCTGCGGCAAGATGGTTGTCGTCACCCGCTTCACGCGGGTGTGGATTGAAACCCAGCGGCCGGCGCGTTACCCGCGGAGGATCCTATTGTCACCCGCTTCACGCGGGTGTGGATTGAAACCGGGTGGTTTGCTGCACCGGCGGCTGGCGCTGCGCGTCACCCGCTTCACGCGGGTGTGGATTGAAACGGCAACAAGCAGCTCCATGCGATCCTGCCGGATGTCACCCGCTTCACGCGGGTGTGGATTGAAACGGGAAAATGGCCCAGATCTGTGCGCAGGTCGAAAAAGTCACCCGCTTCACGCGGGTGTGGATTGAAACGAGGATGAGGAATAGAACGGAATAGGGGTGCTACGGTCACCCGCTTCACGCGGGTGTGGATTGAAACCGGTGTCCCGAATCAGGTTGGCCTCGCCGGCGATCGTCACCCGCTTCACGCGGGTGTGGATTGAAACCCGTAGCGTGTGATCTTGACGCCAATGAACCAGCCGTCACCCGCTTCACGCGGGTGTGGATTGAAACCCCGAAGCCTCAGAACCTTGATGGCGGGTGCGGGGTCACCCGCTTCACGCGGGTGTGGATTGAAACCGAATAGGGTCATACCGAGCTGGGACCATGCCGCTTGGTCACCCGCTTCACGCGGGTGTGGATTGAAACATCGACCCGGCCGCGCTCGTGAACACGTCGAACAGGTCACCCGCTTCACGCGGGTGTGGATTGAAACCGCGCGTCCGTGATTAGACCACCATCCCGCCGCTGTCACCCGCTTCACGCGGGTGTGGATTGAAACTCCAGATTATGTTGACGGTCGCGTTTGGCACGCGTCACCCGCTTCACGCGGGTGTGGATTGAAACCAGTGTCTTGTGGATCAAGTCCAGCTCCCGGCAGGTCACCCGCTTCACGCGGGTGTGGATTGAAACCCGCGACCTGCGCGACCGTGCCCGGATTCGCGACGGTCACCCGCTTCACGCGGGTGTGGATTGAAACTCCGAGCCCGAGTACAGCTCGATCAAGTTGACGTGTCACCCGCTTCACGCGGGTGTGGATTGAAACAAGCGCTTGATCCGACTACTGTTGTAAAAGTGCGTCACCCGCTTCACGCGGGTGTGGATTGAAACCTCCATCAATGGAACGCGGCCCACGTCGCGGCCCCGGTCACCCGCTTCACGCGGGTGTGGATTGAAACGAGTCGAGCAGGTGAAGCCAGCCGACGAAAAACCGTCACCCGCTTCACGCGGGTGTGGATTGAAACGCACGGCGGCGGGTCAACCGCCGCTGATCGTGGACGTCACCCGCTTCACGCGGGTGTGGATTGAAACGCCGTGGACGCCGTGGACGCAGCGGCCCAGGTCCGTCACCCGCTTCACGCGGGTGTGGATTGAAACCATCCCCGCCGGCCACAAAGACCAGCTCGTCCTTGGTCACCCGCTTCACGCGGGTGTGGATTGAAACGCGGCCTTTATCCCGCGCGCGATCGAGTACGTGGGTCACCCGCTTCACGCGGGTGTGGATTGAAACCGATCGTAGCGCACTTGGATCTCGATCATTTCCCGTCACCCGCTTCACGCGGGTGTGGATTGAAACTGCAGGGCCTCCGTGGCCGTGTCCGCTGCGAGCAGTCACCCGCTTCACGCGGGTGTGGATTGAAACGAGTGCAGATCGCGGCCGAGATGGAACGGAATGTGTCACCCGCTTCACGCGGGTGTGGATTGAAACAGCGACTCTGTCGAGCTCCGCGGCGATCGCCGCCTCGTCACCCGCTTCACGCGGGTGTGGATTGAAACGCTTGCCATAAGACCTCCCTGTAAAACGCAAAGACGTCACCCGCTTCACGCGGGTGTGGATTGAAACACGTAGCCGGGCGTGTTGCCGCCGGCGCCGTCCCGTCACCCGCTTCACGCGGGTGTGGATTGAAACTCACCGAGTGGCTCGATGGATGAGGGCCGGAACATGTCACCCGCTTCACGCGGGTGTGGATTGAAACTCGTGACAGCGACGCAAACGAACGCGGCGAGCAAGTCACCCGCTTCACGCGGGTGTGGATTGAAACAGCACGTCCTTGTGATGGGCGAATACGATGATGTGTCACCCGCTTCACGCGGGTGTGGATTGAAACGAGCAGATCACAAAAATATGTGTCGTGTATTCGCGTCACCCGCTTCACGCGGGTGTGGATTGAAACACAAGCGGATACGATAATAGTAAAATCGAGGTACGTCACCCGCTTCACGCGGGTGTGGATTGAAACTGTGACGACGAGCGAGAAACCAAGCCGCCCGATAAGTCACCCGCTTCACGCGGGTGTGGATTGAAACCACTTGTAAAACGTCTTGGTGATGGACGTACATGCGTCACCCGCTTCACGCGGGTGTGGATTGAAACTTCATCTTCTGTTCCTTTCATCTTTTGTCTACTGTCACCCGCTTCACGCGGGTGTGGATTGAAACAAGGATGTTGTCGTCGAACCGAACGACCTGTGGGGTCACCCGCTTCACGCGGGTGTGGATTGAAACTTGCACCGCTTACCCGGCAAGCTGCCGCTCACTCGTCACCCGCTTCACGCGGGTGTGGATTGAAACAGCGTCTTGTTCAGAGTCTTCAAAGATTCCTCGGTCACCCGCTTCACGCGGGTGTGGATTGAAACACTGTCATATCCATTTACCCGAAAGAAACGGGGCGTCACCCGCTTCACGCGGGTGTGGATTGAAACTCGAGATCGGTGGCGTTTCTTATCCAATTTTTGGTCACCCGCTTCACGCGGGTGTGGATTGAAACACTCGCCGAGAAGGACGATACTCTATTCAATGCGTCACCCGCTTCACGCGGGTGTGGATTGAAACATTTCCGACTCTTTTTACGATATCGAGGCCGTGGTCACCCGCTTCACGCGGGTGTGGATTGAAACAGGTACACTGGATGATCCCAAGGAGCAGAAAGAGGTCACCCGCTTCACGCGGGTGTGGATTGAAACGAATTCTGCTACGGAGTACGCCCCCGAATTGCTGTCACCCGCTTCACGCGGGTGTGGATTGAAACCAGGCGGGTGAGGCTCGGCTGACGGACGTCGGCGAGTCACCCGCTTCACGCGGGTGTGGATTGAAACGCGGCGACCGCGGATGAAGCGAACGACATCCAGTGTCACCCGCTTCACGCGGGTGTGGATTGAAACGACGTCGGCTGCAACTACAATGGAATCGAATCGGAGTCACCCGCTTCACGCGGGTGTGGATTGAAACCTGCTTTGGAATTCAATTGGGATATCCTCGCGGCGTCACCCGCTTCACGCGGGTGTGGATTGAAACCCTTACGCGAATGGTGGAGCTTGAATCGAGCGGGGTCACCCGCTTCACGCGGGTGTGGATTGAAACAACCGGCGGTGTTGTGACGGCCAGTGGTGGTATCGTCACCCGCTTCACGCGGGTGTGGATTGAAACATCGGATCGTCCACCACGGCGATGTCACCATGACGTCACCCGCTTCACGCGGGTGTGGATTGAAACGACAATTGGAAAAAGCATCTGCTCAAAGTGTTTGAGTCACCCGCTTCACGCGGGTGTGGATTGAAACGAGAAGACCAAAGTCGAATACACTGTCAACTACGGTCACCCGCTTCACGCGGGTGTGGATTGAAACAAACCCTCCCGCTCCGGGTCCTCACCGATGTATTGTCACCCGCTTCACGCGGGTGTGGATTGAAACCAAAAGCTCAAGACGTTGATGGAAGCGGGGATGGGTCACCCGCTTCACGCGGGTGTGGATTGAAACAGGAGCGGGTTGGTCAGCAGGTGACCGGTTGTTTGTCACCCGCTTCACGCGGGTGTGGATTGAAACATAGTAATACTCTGATCGATCATACCCATAACTGTCACCCGCTTCACGCGGGTGTGGATTGAAACCGTGCTTGTCGAAGAGCTACATCCATCAGCTACCGTCACCCGCTTCACGCGGGTGTGGATTGAAACACGACCAGCACAATCAACACGCCGATGAAGAATTGTCACCCGCTTCACGCGGGTGTGGATTGAAACACGCCGGGCGCCCAGACGACGGCCAGCCAGGCGGGTCACCCGCTTCACGCGGGTGTGGATTGAAACACCAGCGAGAGCAACCCGGCCGTGCCCACCACCGGGTCACCCGCTTCACGCGGGTGTGGATTGAAACTGGATGTCTGCCTGCACGTCATCCACGCGCCGGGCGGTCACCCGCTTCACGCGGGTGTGGATTGAAACCAACTACTACAATCAATTGGCCATCGACGATGCTCGTCACCCGCTTCACGCGGGTGTGGATTGAAACCACACGGCCAGATGCACGGATCGGTATTATGTGGCGTCACCCGCTTCACGCGGGTGTGGATTGAAACGTTGTCGTCCGTGTTCCAGACGACACTCTCGTACTGTCACCCGCTTCACGCGGGTGTGGATTGAAACCAGTCAGCCAGTTTCCGGTGCTGGACCTTGCCGCGTCACCCGCTTCACGCGGGTGTGGATTGAAACGCCGCAAACAACGGCGTCGTGCCCACACCCGTGGCGTCACCCGCTTCACGCGGGTGTGGATTGAAACACGGGGCATGTCGTGGCAGCGTCTGTGATTGCGGGTCACCCGCTTCACGCAGGTGTGGATTGAAACTACGGCATCAATGGCTACCACATCGTGCTGGCCGGCGTCACCCGCTTCACGCGGGTGTGGATTGAAACACTGTCTTGAAGTCCACGATCCGCCCCTCATCGTCCCGCAGGTCCTTCTCCCCACACGCGTGGGGATGATCCGACTGCTGGGCGACGCGGGTCGTGCATCCCTCGACCGTGTCCTTCCTGTCGAAGTACCATCTGCCCATTGTTTTTTCACCGCCGTTCTGTAGCCGACATCATTTGGGATTCGGCACACTTTCTGCGTGTACAGGGCGGCCAGGCCACGAGGCCGTCAGACCAGCAGTTCCTTGAAGTTGACGCCGTCTCCGCACACCAGAGACTTCGCTTTCGTCAGGAGCCATTCGTCGCCCCACGCATCGTGGAGGATCTTGTCCTTGAGTGCCTTCAGGGAATCCGGGCTCGGTTTGAGTCGGTCCATCTCGATTGCCGGGAGCATCTTGAGGGCCTTTTCCAGCCGGGTCTCAGGCGATTGCCAGGGGCTTTGTTCCTCCTTGAGTTCCTCAAGCCGCAGATTGTAGAGCTGGATGAAGGCGTCCAGTCTCATGCTGGCGCCGGCCAGTATGCCTGCATCGACGGGTACATCCATCTCGACGGCATCGGCCGCCGTATCCAGGATCGCTTTGACAGCCAGGAACGCCCGGATGTTCTGCTCAATGACCTCCAACTCCCCCGTCAACTTCGCGCCGACCTGCTCAATCGACTTGTCCCGCTTGCCGTGATGGTCAAGCAGTCCCAGGAATAGCTCCGTGCTGTGGGTAATCCACTCGCTCGGCCTCGACGGTCCCTTGTAGTAGCCCCTCTTGTCCAGCCAGACGGCCGGGCAGTCGTCCAGGACCGCATAGGTATGCCGGAAACGCTCATCGTCGTCGAGCCAGTGCTGTTGGTACTGGTCCATGAAGGTCTTCCACTCGGGAAGCTCGTCGCAGTCGTAGAGTGTCTGACCGGTAACGTACAGCAAGTCCACCAACTCGGTGGCCTCCCCTGGGGACAGCCCGTTCTTCTTCAATCGTTTCAGCAAGGGTTCGACCGTCTTTGCATCTTCCTCTTGGTAGACTGCCGGCAGCTTGCCGCTGGTGTGGAGCCTATGGATCTCGTCGGTAGCCTGCTTGCACAAGCTGGCGTACTCCTCAGGGACGGCGCCAACGAACTCCTCCACGGATTCGATGTCCACGCCGGACTCGTTTATCGCCCTCTTCGCCTCGGGCGGCGCTATCGCATAGAACCGCTGCTCAATCACGTAGCCCAGGCCATACTCGAAGGCCAGTTTCCCTTCCCGCTGGTCCGCTACGATCTGCTCGTACTGTCTCCGCGTGACCACCCGCGGACCGAACGACTCGAACAACTCGACGGTCCGACGCTTCTCCACATCCTGGAGAGCACGTTCGAGGAAGCCGATTTGCAGGCAAGCATCCTTGCACGCCAATCCCGCAATGATGCAGCCCCGGTAGAAGCCCCGACTCAGGGCCATGAACATGTTGTAGTCGTGGATATCGGCCCCTCCCATCGGAGCTTGCCGGATGGCCTCCATATCCGCCTCCGAGAGCACCGAATCCCTGTGGAGAAAGGAGTCGATCATGTCCTGCAAGATGAGCTTGCCGGCCTGCCAGCCGGTCAGCCCCTTGGTCAGAACCCTTTTGACCGCCGTGGTCGTTACCGTCCTTGTCATAGGTCTATCTCCTTGAGCCGATCACCGCCTCCAGCCGTTCCAGTTTGGCCGCCAGTTCCGTCTGCTCGATGGCCTTGAGCATGGATTGCAGGACCGCCTGCTCCAGCTTGGCCTGGGGCTCGTCGATCTCCCCGGCCCGGAAGCGGGCCAGGACGCCCTGAAGCTCTTCGGCAATCTCGCTGCTGTTCAGTTTTGGCTCAGTTTTGGTCCTCTGCCCGGTCTCCACGTACTCACCCTTGAGTTCGCCAAAGTAGCGAAGCTGGAGTTCCAGGAGCTTGTCGGTATTGACCTTGGACAGGTCCCGCTTGCCGATCTCGGTCTGGATGGCCTTGAGTTGCTCCCCGATCAGCCGGATTCGTCCTTCCTTGAGCAGGAAGAACTCCTCCTGAAGGGCCTCCAACTCCATCACCCGGACCCTGGCGATCTCTTCCTCAAGCTCCGTGTTCCACGCGGTCAATGTCCCCTTAGACACCCCCAGTTCCCGCGCGATCCGGGCATAGCTATACCCCTTGGCCCGCAGGACCACGAATTGGCGCTTCCGCTCTTCCTTGCCAAGGTCAGCATCTTCGACCCCATCGTCGTCCGTTGAGGTCAGGCTATCGGTTTCCTCAACCATCGTGGCCGTCATTTCGGGGCCTCCTGAGCCTGCCTGGACGCACTCGTTGCCAGAGCCGCAATTGCCGCCCTGATGGGGTCTGGCAGTGCCGCCCAGCCCCGTACGATCAGAGCAAGCGCCGGGTCCATGTCGGGAATCTCGTGCACCATATTCGCACCTATTTCGTGCTTTAGAGTGTCGCGGGACTGTTCGGGAAGTGTCTCGACTTGTTCGTCAGAACCGCATTCTTCACGCCGAAAGTCGCGATTTGTGGGGGAAGTGTCATCCTTCTGTATTGTGGATGTTTCCTGTCGGATCGGGTTCGAATCCCCCCGCCTCCATACGTTCACTTTCAGCAGACCCTGTTTGCGCACCAAGAACAGCGAAACCCGGGTCGGCACTGTCGAAAACGGGGTCTTGAACGCGCCCGGAGGGATTCGAACCCCCGACCGACGGATTAGAAATCCGTTGCTCTATCCAACTGAGCTACGGGCGCACGCAAAAGCACTTCTCCCAGCCAATGCCCCTGTACTCTACACCAAACAAGCCGGTACCGCAAGAGGACACAGATAGAACTCATCCCGTCTGCCCCCACCAAGGTGGGCGACCTGTTGCCTCGTGACCGCCGGGCTTCGCCGAGACTGCGCGTTGATTTGTATCCCGCGGCCCGTATAATCTCGACAGGCCCAATATGCTCT
>ENA-OSEO01006055-OSEO01006055.1-sediment-metagenome-genome-assembly--contig:-NODE-6055-length-11132-cov-2.695432_pt1 | contig 11132 bp, 8 predicted proteins | sample MGYA00237883_ERZ534232 | MGnify/ENA metagenome assembly ERZ534232
TCAGGAAATGCGTTTGCCGGTGCTCACCCGGTTGGTAGGAACCTTCAACGTGGCGAACACGCTCACTGCTATCGGCATCGGTCTGGGCTTGGGTCTCGATCTGCAGTTGATGGTGACCTCTCTGCGCGGGTTCCGTGGAGTCCCGGGGAGGATGGAGCCGGTCGACGCCGGACAGGACTTCACCGTGCTTGTCGATTACGCGCACACTCCCGATTCGGTGCGGAACGTCTTGCACACCGCTCGGGGAATAACCCCGGGGAGGCTGATAGCCGTACTGGGGTGCGGAGGCGACCGTGACAAGGGTAAGCGGCCGCTGATGGGCAGGGAGGCTGAGAACGGTGCGGACACGGTCGTCATCACCTCCGACAATCCCCGCACGGAAGATCCGCTCGCCATCATTGCCGACATCGTGGCCGGCTTGGGATCGCCCGACAGAGCGACCGTTGAGCCGGACCGGCGGCTCGCAATCCGAGAAGCAATGGCCCAAGCAAGACCGGGCGATGTGGTTCTCATCCTGGGCAAGGGACACGAGTCGGGGCAGGAATTCGCCACAGAGACCGTACCGTTTGACGACCGGGCGGTGGCGCGGGAAGTTCTCGTCGCTCTGGGAAGAGGCGTCGGATGATCGCGCTCACCCCGGAGGAGGCTGGACGCGCTCTCGGGCTGGCGCCTCTTTCGGCGACGGTCACCGGTGTGAGCGTCGACAGCCGGACGATCGAGCCGGGCGATCTGTTCGTCGCTCTGCGTGGAGAGCGCTTTGATGGTCATGATTTCGTCGAGGCGGCTCTTACTGCCGGGGGGGCGTCGGGGGCAGTGGTGGAGAAGCCGGCATGGGCCCTCAGGGGCGGCTCGGCACGGTGCCGGCGCCAGGGCGTGGGCCCGGTCTACGAGGTGGAGGATTCGCTGGAAGCTTTGTGGTCCCTTGCCAGAGCGGCGCGGCGAAAATCCGAGGCCACCGTGCTGGCCATCACCGGAAGCGTTGGCAAGACCAGTACCAAGGACCTGCTGGGAGCGATGGTGGGCAAGGTGCGCCGCGTGGTGATCACCCGGGCCAATCAAAACAACGAGGTGGGAGTGCCCCTCACCCTCTTGGCCATCCGGCCCGATACCGAGGCGGTCATCGTCGAGATGGGAATGCGCGGCACTGGTCAGATCGCCGCCCTCGCTCGAGTGACCGAACCGGACGTGGGCCTGATTACCAACATCCATCCAGTTCACCTTGAGCTTCTGGGTACGCTTGAGGGCATAGCTCAGGCAAAGGCTGAGCTTCTCTTTGGCTTGAAACCTGGGGGAACCGCGGTGATACCGATAGAATGCGCTTCTTTGCGGCCTCATGCTTCAGCGGCGGCCTGTCGTATGGTGTACTTCGGCGTCGGCCGCGACGGAACGGCGGCCGACGTACAGGGCCGGATTGAGCCGCACGAAGGAGCGGGCGGCTACCTTCTCACCGTGCGCTGGCCGCAGGGTGAGGCGGAGATAGAGACCCCTTTCATTCCCCGGCACTCTCTGGAGAACGTGATAGCGGCGGCGGCCGCCTGCTACGCCGCCGCCCTACCCGTGGCCGAGTGTCTCGCCGGGGTACGAGAGGTGCAGGTCACAAGCGGTCGCGGTGAAGTGGTGCGACTTCCCGGACTCCGCCTAATAAACGACACCTACAATGCCAGCCCGGCGGCGGTGGGCGCGGCAGTGGACGAGCTCGTTCGCGTGGCGGCAGAACTCGGCGCTCGGCCGGTAGCCGTTCTGGGCGACATGCTCGAACTGGGCCCGCACGAGGACCGCTTTCATAGGGAAGCGGGGGAGCGCGCAGCCCAAGCCGGCGTGCGGGTGCTCTGGGGCGTGGGCCCGCTGTCGCGGTCGATGGTGGACGGGTTTGACAGTGCATGGCGTGAGTTGGCGGGGAAGGGCGGGGAGTGGACGGCAGGACATGTGGGCTCCGCTGAAGAAACATGTTCGGTGATGGATGGCCTACGTCCTGGAGACGTGGTCCTGTTCAAAGCGTCACGGAGCATGAGGTTGGAGACCATGGTGGCCAAGGTTATCGATGAGGCGGAAGCGGGGAGATGGAGCTCCGAGTCCAGCCCTAGCCGCACCGAGCCGGACGAACCGCGGGAGCGTCGGCGGTGATCAAATTACTGGCAGCCACTCTGGTGGCCCTCGTCATTGCCATGTTGGCCGGGCCACGGTTCATACGCTGGTTGCAGAAGCGCGGTATCGGGCAGAACATACGCGAGCTTACCCCCGAGCGCCACAGCGCCAAGCAGGGCACGCCGACCATGGGAGGAGTGCTCATTCTGGTGGCAGCGCTCATCCCTTACCTGATCTTTGCCCACAAGACGGCGCCCAGCCTCGTGGTATGCATCTTGACCTTCGGCTCGGGGGGTATTGGGTTGGCCGACGACCTGATCAAGCAGCGCAAGCAGCGGTCGCTGGGCCTAAGTGCCAAGATCAAGTTCCTGCTTCAGGTGCCGCTGGTGGCCGTTGCCGTCTTCATTGCCCTTCGCTACGGGGGCGTGGACACCCGGCTGACGGTGCCCTTCATGCGCGACGGCATCGCCGTCGGCTGGCTCTACTATCTTTTCGCCTTCGTGCTCATCTCGGGGTTTTCCAACGCGGTCAACCTCACCGACGGGCTGGACGGACTGGCTGCCGGCACTGTTGCGGTAGCCATGTTCGCCTACGCCGGCATCGCCTTCCTCCGAGGCGAGACCGACCTGGCTGTGCTGGCAGCCTGCTTGACCGGAGCCTCGGTGGGCTTTCTCTGGTACAACTCCCACCCGGCCGCCGTGTTCATGGGGGATACCGGCTCCTTGGCGCTCGGCGCCGGCCTGGCGGGGATGGCGGTTGCCACGGAGATGGAGATCCTGCTTCTCCTTATCGGGGGACTGTTCGTAGTCGAAGCGCTCAGCGTCATGATCCAGGTGTTCAGCTTTCGCTTCTTCCACCGGCGGGTCTTTCTAATGACTCCGATCCACCACCACTTCGAGCTGAAGAACTGGTCGGAGACGAAGATCATCGTCCGCTTCTGGATCATCGCCGCCATCCTGGCCGGGGCGGGGTTCACGCTGTATTACCTAAGCAACACGCGTCTTCCCGCGAGCTGACCATGGCTGGGAACCGAGACCGACCACCGGCATTGGGTTACGGCGGCGTGGGCGTGCCCGACACGGTACACCGCGTGCTGGTCCTTGGGGCGAGCCGCTCCGGCTTGGCTGCCGCCCAGGTGCTCGCGGGGATGGACCTCCAGGTGACCTTGAGCGATCGTCGCGACGCCGAGTCTCTAGCCGGACTGGAGGCTGCCCGGCGCTCCGGGGTTCAGTTTGTGAGGGAGGACACGCTAGCAGAGGATTGGCCGCAGGCTGACTTGGTTGTGAAGAGCCCGGGGGTCCCCGAGGAGGCGGCGCCGGTGGTCCGGGCTCGCGCGTTTGGGGTGCCAGTGTGGAGTGAACTTGAATTGGCCTACGCCCTGTTTCCCAATCCGTTCGACGCGGTGACGGGAACCAACGGCAAGACCACTACCACTGCGTTACTGGGCCATCTGTTCGCGACGGCGGGCCGTCCGGCGCGCGTTCTGGGGAACATCGGCGTGGCGGTGACCTCGGTGGCCGGCGACATCCGGCCGCATGAGGAATTGGTGGTCGAAGTATCGAGCTTCCAGTTGGAGGATATCCACGCCTTCCGGCCGGCGGTGGGAATCTTCCTCAACCTCACGCCCGATCACCTCGACCGGCATGGCAGCATGGAGCGCTACCTGGCCTGCAAGGCCAATCTCTTCGCGAGCCAACGCGCGGGGGATGTGGCCGTGCTCAACCTGGCCGACCCGGCCGTGGCTGCGCTGGGGATCGAGCTTTCCGGGCGCCCCGGCGGTCCGCGGGTGGCGTTCTTCTCCGTGGATGCTCCTGGCACGGTCCTTACGGCGACGCCGGGGTCTTGGGTGGACGCGGGCTGGATGTTCCTCGAGGGCGAACCGATCCTTCCCTTGAGCGGTATCCAGCTTCCGGGACGCCACAACCTGGAGAACTGCCTGGCGGCCGGCACGGCGGCGCTGGCCCGAGGAGTCGACAGGGAGGCGGTGGCCGAGGGCCTACATACCTTCGCAGGGGTTGCTCACCGGCTGGAGAAGGCTGGAACGATCGCCGGAGTAACGTATGTGAATGACAGCAAGGCGACTAACGTGGAGGCTACGCTGACCGCTCTAAAGGCCTACCCGGAGGGGACCCACCTGATCCTGGGGGGGCGCGACAAGGCCTCCGACTACCGGCCCGTCGCCCGGGCCTGCGCCCGGGGCTGCAGGGCGGTCTATCTTATCGGCGAGGCCACCTCTCTGATGGAGGCCGCTTTTGCCGAGGTTCGCGAACGGGAAGGTGTACGCGGGCCCGAAATCCAAGCTGCCGGCGATCTGGAGACGGCCGTCCGCGCGGCGGCCAAGGCGGCCGGCGCCGGGGACGTGGTGCTGTTGGCTCCCGCGTGCGCGAGCTTCGACCAGTACCGCAACTTTGAAGAGCGAGGAGAGCACTTCCGGACCATCGTCGAGCAGCTTGCCCGGGAGGCATCGTGAACTCGTCCGGCGCCCACGAAGTGCGGACAGAACCCAAGCGCCGACAGGTCTCCGCACCTGAGCGTGGACCGAATGCAGCCGTCCGCCTGCGGGACGTGGCGCTGCCCTCGTACCATCTGGTTTGGGTGACTGCGCTCCTCCTCCTGATCGCCGGGCTCTGCATGATGCTCTCGGTGTCGGTGGCCACGACGGTCGCCGGCGGTGACAAATTCGTCTACGTCCGTCAGCAGGGGGTCACCGCCGCGGTGGGTCTGGTTGCCCTCCTTCTCTTCACGCGCGTCGATTACCGCAAGATGCGTGCCTTCTCCGTCATCTTCCTGGCCCTTGTGGCGCTCTCCCTGGTCGTGGTTCACATCCCCGGAGCGAGCCGGAGCGAGGGTGGTTCGTCCAGCTGGATACCCTTGGGACCTCTGACCTTCCAGCCTTCGGAGTTCGCCAAGCTCGCCGTCATACTCGCGGGCGCGCATCTCCTCTCCAGCCCCAGGCTGCGGAAGGGCGATTTTGCCTCCTACATGTGGCCGTTCGGCGTGGTCGGGCTGGGCATGTGCGGTCTGGTGATCCTCGAAGGAGATCTGGGGACCGCCGTCATCATCGCCGGCCTCTTGCTGGGCGTGCTCTGGATCGGCGGGATGCGGGGCAGTCAGTGGCTGGCAGTGGCCGGAGCGGGTGTCGTGGGCGCACTGGCCTTCACCTTCTCGAGCAGCGAACGGATGAGCCGGGTGCTCTCCTTCCTCAATCCGTCCGCCGACCCTCAGGGGACGAGCTTCCAGCTGTCGCAATCGCTGGTGGCCATGGGTCGGGGAGGTTGGTTCGGCGTAGGCCCGGGGGGTAGCGTTCAGAAGTTTCAGTACCTGCCGCAGGCACACACGGACATGATCTACGCCATCCTGGGGGAGGAGTTCGGCCTCCTCGGGGCAGGGTTGGTCATTGTCTTGTTCGGGTTGTTTGCACTTGCCTGCTGGCAGCTGGCGCGACGCTGCGCCGATCCCATGGGCAGGCATATGATCGCCGGGTGCGGTATGCTCGTCACGCTTCAAGCGGTCGTGAATATCGGCGGTGTGACCGGAGCACTGCCCTTGGCCGGGGTGCCGTTGCCCTTCATCAGCTACGGCCGTAATAGTCTTGTCGTAATGCTGATCGCCGTCGGACTGGTCCTGGCGATCGCCAAACGCGCGCCTGCGCGACCTGTTCCGGTACAAGCGGAGAGGTATGGGAATGTCACGCATATTGATCGCCGGCGGCGGGACGGCCGGGCACGTGGTGCCCGCCCTGGCACTCGCTGACGTTCTGTCGGACCGGGGAAATGAAGTAGCGTTCTGCGGAACGGACCGGGGGATGGAGAAGGCGCTGGTCCCCCAGGCAGGCTACCCCTTCTCGGTCGTGCGCATCCGCGGCTTCACCCGGGCACTGGGGCTGTCGACTCTGCGTACGCTCGGGTCCATCCCTGTGGCCGCCGTGGATGCCTGGAGACTGTTGCGCGCCTTTCGCCCGGACTGCGTCGTGGGGGTGGGGGCCTATGCTTCCGGGCCGGTGGTCGCAGAGGCGGCTCTGCGCGGGATCCCGGCCGTGACCGTGGAGATGGATGCGCACATGGGGTGGACCAATCGCATCCTAAGCTGGATGGTGGACAGGGTATGCCTATCGTTCCCCGATGCCGGGAAGACCGGTCACAAGTACGTCTACACGGGCAGGCCGCTCCGGCCGGCCCTCTTGAACGCCACCAAGGAAGAGGGATTGACCCGCTTCGGCTTGCGCCCGGACCGGCCGATGCTGCTCATCTTCGGCGGCAGCTTGGGAGCCCACACCCTGAACGAGGCAGCGGTGCGCGCTTTCGCCCGGACCCCTACGCCCTTTCAGATTATCCATGTGACGGGCCAACGAGAGTATGAGGGAGTGGCCGAGGCTCTGCGGGATGTAGGAGCCAATCCTTCGTACCAAGCCTTCCCCTTCCTGGACGACTTCCCGCAGGCTCTGGCCGCCGCCGACGCCGTGGTGGCGCGTGCGGGGGGCTCGGTCGCCGAGGTACTGGCCCGAGGGGTCCCGTCACTGCTCGTTCCATACCCACTCGCGGCCGGCGATCACCAGACCACGAACGCCCGCGCGGTGGCCGGAGCGGGGGCGGCGCTGATGGTGAACGACGGCGAACTCGATGCGGACCGCCTCGCCCAAGGGGTGGCGACGCTCCTCGACCCGGACGAGAACCGGCGCATGAAGGAGGCCGCGCTCCGCCTCGCCAGGCCGGACGCCGCTGTCCGCGTGGCCGACGTCGTAGTAGAATTGATCGCCCCGCGCGCGGGGAAACACCATGACTGAACCCACACCTCCCGATACGACCAGCATCGCCGCTCCGGAGTGGTTGCGGAGCCTCCACTTCATCGGCATCGGGGGGGCGGGCATGAGCGGTATCGCCTTGGTGCTGCACGATCGGGGCTACCGAGTCAGCGGTTCCGACCTCAAGCCTTCCCGGTACGTCACGCTTCTGGAGGAGTCGGGAGTACCGGTCAGCATCGGCCACAAAGCCGCCAACCTGGACAACCCCGACGTGGTCGTCATCTCCTCAGCCATACCCGGACACAACGTGGAACTCCAAGAAGCCCGCCGGCGCGGGATCCTCGTGGTGAGGCGCGCGCAGGCGCTGGCTTGGCTGATGGAGTCGGGCCGGGGAATCGCCGTGTGCGGCACTCACGGCAAGACCACGACTACCTCCATGATCAGCCGCGTTCTGGCCGACGGCGGCTTCGACCCCACCTTCCTGGTCGGCGGAGAGCTGAACGACCTGGGCTCCAACGCCCGGCAGGGGGAGGGAGAGTTCGTGGTCTGCGAAGCCGACGAATCAGACGGCTCCCTTCTGCTGCTGCGGCCGGAGGTGGCCGTGCTCACCAATCTGGAGTTGGACCATCATAGCCACTATCTCCATGTGGAAGACGTGCAGCGGGTCTTCGGGGACTTCCTCAGCTGCTTGCCAGAGGAAGGCCTGCTGGTGTACTGCGGGGAAGACGCTCGAGTGACGGCCCTGGCCGGCGAGGTAGGGTGCCGCAGGTGCTCCTATGGGTTCGCCCCCTCCGCCGACTACCGGGCGTGCGACGTGAGTTCCAGACGTCCGGGCAGCAGCTTCGAGATCTGGAACCAGGGTCGCAGGCTTGCCTCGGTCACCCTGGAGGTGCCTGGGAAGCACAACGTGCTGAACGCTCTGGCCTGCTTCGCCACCCTTACCGAACTCGGGATTCCGGTGGGGCATATCACCCCGTCACTTGGCTCCTTCAGCGGAGCGGTGCGCCGGTTCCAGTGGAAAGGCGAGCGGAACGGAGTTACGGTGGTTGACGACTACGCCCACCATCCCACCGAATTGCAGGCCACCCTGCATACCGCACGGGACGGTGGATGGTCACGGGTCATCGCCGTGTTCCAGCCGCACCTGTACTCCCGCACCGAGTTTCTTCAGGCCGAGTTTGCCGAGGCTCTTCTGGAAGCGGACATCGCTGTGGTCACCGATGTCTACGGCGCCCGCGAGGCTCCGCTCCCTGGGGTGAGCGGCAAACTTATCGTGGATGCCATGCTCAGGCTGAGGCGTAACCAGCCGGTCGTCTACCTGCCCCGCCTGGGCGCGGTCGTGGACTACCTGCGCACCGTGGTCGCGCCGGGGGATCTGGTTCTCACCCTGGGCGCGGGCGATGTCCACCGGGTGGGTGAGCGGTTCCTGGCCGCGGTCTGACCGGCGGACTGCCGGGGTTTTGCCGATGACGGCAGCCGCCTCGTTGCTCCGCGAACTGCGCAAGGTCGGCGGCGTGCGCGTATGGACCGGCGCACCCCTGGCCCCATTCACGACCATCGGCACGGGGGGTAAGGCAAGCCTGCTGGTGACCGTCGCCAGCGTCTCCGCCACAGTTGCGACCATCGAGGTGCTCGAACATTTCGGCGACCGCTGGTTGTGCCTGGGCGCGGGCTCGAACCTTTTGGTTGCGGACAGAGGATTCCGTGGCGTCGTGGTCAAGCTGGACGAGAGCTTCCAGTACGTGGAGGGCATGCCCGCGAAGCCGCTCCCGGCTGCAGGAAAGGTCTTGGCTACCGTGGGGGCCGGGACGTACCTGGCACGGCTGGCCGCCGTTGCCGCGGAGATGGGGCTCTCCGGACTGGAATTCGCCTGTGGTATTCCTGGGTCCGCCGGGGGGGGAGTGGCCATGAACGCGGGCGCGCACGGGCGTGCCCTGGCCGACGTTGTCCAAGAGGTGGAGGTCGTCACGGCCGCGGGCGTTGGCCGTCTCGCGGCGGGGGAACTGGAGTGGGGCTATCGTTTCTGCCGTTTGCCGGCCGGAGCCGTGGTCACGGCTGTCCGCCTGAGTCTGACCCCTGGCGACCCCGTAGCCATCCTGGACTACCATCGTTCGCTCTTGCGGCGGCGGCGCACGACTCAGCCCCGAGGGGTCCGTACCTTCGGCAGCGTGTTCAAGAACCCTCCGGGGGACGCAGCTGGACGGCTGCTCGAGGTGGCCGGTCTCAAAGGAGTGCGGCGAGGCGGCGCCGAAGTATCCAGCATTCATGCCAACTTCATCGTCAACCTGGGAGACGCGACCACCGCGGACGTGCTTGCCTTGATGAGTCTTATGCGACAGGGTGTACACCGGACATCCGGGATAGCGCTTGAACCTGAGGTCAAGCTGCTGGGCGCCGACTTTCCCTGGGAGAAATGTTCGGATGGGTCGCAGGGACCGCCCAACGCGGATGGATAGCCGGGTTCGCGAGCGGCGCCGCTCAGTGAGCCGGGAGCGCGGTCGCCGGCGGGCGGGGCTCGTCCTTCTGGTCGTCGTCGCCTTGGCCGGCGCGGCCCTGTTCGTATGGCTCCGTTCTTCCGACGTCTTCGCGGTTTCCAGGATCGTCGCGACCGCGACGGGCCATGTGTCCGAGGAGGAGATCTCTCGCGCCACCGCTGAGAGTCGGGGAGTGAGCCTCCTGCGCCTATCCACCGGTTCGGTCGAGGACGCGCTGCTGTCCCTGCCCTACGTCCGCTCCGCGGAGGTCCGTCGTCGCTTCCCCGACACGCTTGAAGTGCGGCTGGTGGAGTACGAGCCGGTTGCCCGTCTCGAGGCCGGGGGCAGCGGGGCGTGGCTGGTGGCCGAGGACGGCCGGGCGCTCGAGAAGTGTTCTGCCTCCAAGGTTACCGGCCTCCAGGTCTCCGCGCTGCCCCTCATAGTTCCGCCGAATGAGGTTGCGCCGGTGGCGGGCCGACAGCTCCCCAAGATGATCGTGGCTGTGCTTCCGCTGGCCGCGATGGTAGCGGCGAATGAGGGCGCGCAACGAGGGCCCGATGTCGACCGGATCGAGGTATCCGCGGGCGGGAGTGTAATGGTGAAGCTCAAGGACGGAGCGGAACTGCGGTTGGGCGATCCCACGGAACTCAAGCAGAAGTTGATGGTGGCCATCGACATCGTCGAGCAGTACTTGAGGGATGGCAGGCACGTCCAGTATGTCGACGCCAGCGTTCCCGACCGCGTGGCTGTCAAGGCTGAATGAACGTGGTATCGTTCGGTCAAGCAGGAATGAGCAGGCGCGCCGCGTAATGTCGAATGACGGCGTGTTGCCGGGAGGATGAAGCGGCAGTTGAGGGCTTCCCACAAAGGCTCAAGTTGGAGTCCTGTGATTCGATGATTTTGGAGGTTGGAAGACTATGAGCGACACGGGATCCAGCTACCTTGCGGTCATCAAGGTCGTGGGGGTCGGTGGCGGCGGGACGAACGCAGTGAACCGCATGGTCGACGCAGGACTCAAAGGGGTGGAGTTCATCGCGGTCAATACCGACGCGCAGGCGCTGCTGATGTGCGACGCGGACGTGAAACTGCACATCGGGGGGAAGATCACCCGGGGGCTAGGAGCCGGGGCAAATCCGGAGGTCGGACGGGCGGCCGCCGAGGAGAGCCGGGACGAGATTCGCGAGATCCTCAAGGGCGCCGACATGGTGTTTGTCACAGCGGGCAAAGGTGGCGGCACCGGGACCGGCGGCGCTCCGGTGATCGCGGAGATCGCGCGGGAACTGGGCGCACTCACCGTCGGCGTTGTCACCAAGCCCTTCAGCTTCGAAGGCAGGAAGAGGGCCAACCAGGCTGAGACAGGCATAGATGCCTTGGCCAAGAAGGTCGACACCCTTATCATCATCCCCAACGACCGGTTGCTGCAGGTGGTCGAGAAGCGCACATCCATCATCGAGGCATTCAAGGTCGCTGATGACGTCCTTCGCCAGGGAGTGCAGGGCATCACCGACCTCATCACCGTGCCCGGGCTCATCAATCTGGACTTCGCGGATGTCCGCACCATCATGCGGAGCGCCGGCTCGGCTCTCATGGGCATCGGGGTGGCCAGCGGTGAGAACCGGGGGGTGGAAGCCGCCAAGTCGGCCATCTCCTCGCCTCTTCTCGAATCATCCATCGAAGGAGCCACTGGGATCCTGCTCAACATCAGCGGCGGCCCGGACATGGGGTTGTTCGAAGTGAACGAAGCTGCTGAGATCATCTCAGCAGCGGCCGACACTGAGGCCAACGTGATCTTCGGCGCGGTTATCGACTCGTCTCTGGGAGACCAGATGCGG
>ENA-OSEO01006056-OSEO01006056.1-sediment-metagenome-genome-assembly--contig:-NODE-6056-length-11131-cov-3.406278_pt1 | contig 11131 bp, 8 predicted proteins | sample MGYA00237883_ERZ534232 | MGnify/ENA metagenome assembly ERZ534232
TGCATTTTTTTCTCCACCAGGTCGCACAGATTTTACTATTTGATTATCTCATGTTCAGGTGCATAGGCAAACTAACGTAAGGTCCCTAATGACCAGAACAGATGATTGACTCCCCTCACGAAAACAGCTATAATTTACATGAATTGATACAACAATCCAATTCTTGTAGAGGTATTTGCTGTGGACGTGCTAAATTCCCTAAATATCGACGAAAGTCTACGGATCGGAACAACTTCATCTTCACCATATCTTGGTTCACCGACTTTTGACGCAGTTCCCTTTCACGTTGATGTGGGGCGCAGGCCAGTATTGGGAACTTACGCTGTTGTTGCAACCGACACGGAAGAAGTCGCTCTCTATGGACAAATCATTGAGGGTGTGGAGGAAAATCCGAGGGCTAACCCCGGTCGTCTTCAACAGAATCTGGCATATCAAATCGGTCAAAAAGATCCCCGACCAGGAGATAATTCTCCACATGTCACGCGCGTATTGACCGTCGAGGTACTGGGAGAAATACGAGAAGACGGAAACGGGGCTATTTATATCACAGAACCCGGTTTATTAGGGCAGACAGGGCGAGGTGTATACGAATTACCTGCCGATGCGATTCCCTGGCTACTCAATATACCTGAATCCCCGGATTCAGGATTACACATAGGCCACATTGAATCTGGCGGACATGCAGTAGAGTTTAACTTACCTTTAGAAGCAATTGCCAGGCATCTAGCAGTAGTGGGAAAAACCGGTGTGGGCAAAAGCTATGCCGTAGGGGTAATAGTGGAAGAGCTAGTTCGCCATGGTATCCCGATCATCTCATTTGATGTGCTGGGCGACGTTGTGAACGCAGCAGAAGATTTGGGAGGGCAAAATCTTCGAGCTGGCGATGACTTCCATGTTCCGTATTCTGTCATTGGGGTATCCGAGTTTTTGAATTTTATACCCAACCTAACCTCACCTCAATCAGAACTCGTAGCAGTCGCCTATGACAAGGTTTTCGGAGACGCATATCGAGCACTAAATGCACGTGGGGAAGTTGTTTTACCTCTAGACAACTTAACGCGGGAAATTGAACAGGTCGCAGCAAGATTTGGACAGGAAGCGGTCGGAGCGCGTGCGATCAGCCGCATAGAAGCTGCTGTTAGGTTTAGTGGTATTCTCACTACCCATACCGAACAATGGCTAAACGATTTCACCCAAGCCCCGATAACGAACGTTTTCATCGGGCATCTAGGGCAAAATGCGAGAAATCTTGTAGTCGGTGCAACCGCCCGTATGCTCCAAATCCTGCGTCGATCAGGATTAGTACCACCTTTTGTATTTCTTCTAGATGAGGCACATTTCTTTCTCCCATCGGGGGGATCAAGCACGCCATCAACACATGTGATTCGAGAATTGATCCGGACAGCGCGCCACGATGCTATCGGAGTCATTCTGGTCACTCAAAGCCCCAGTTCGATGGATCGTCAAGCTTTGATGACTTGCAATACCAGACTTGTGTTTAGCTTGGATAAAGACGATCTACATTTAATGTCCGGTACAATGGGGGACCTTGCCGATCAAGTAGTGGCGCGAATTCCGAAGTTAGCCAGAGGAACCGCCATCGTATCGTCCGGCATTGATATTATGCGACATCCTGCTCAAGTGCATATCCGGAAACGCACTTCTCGAGAAGGAGCACCAACGCCCAATCTGGCCCAGGAAGTGAAGCTATGGCGTCAACAGAACAGATAATCCAGAGTATCCAAACAATACTTTTGCCGGAATCAAATGGATTAGACGTTTCTCAAATCATTGAATATCTCTCAATGGAATACGATGATGATTTATCACCACGAGGAATTCGCAATATCATAAATGAAATGGTTGATGATGGGAGGCTGATTAAACGGCGGCGGGCTGCAACCGGACCCGGCGCGCCACCGTTCGCGTACTACCATCCCGATTCAGCACCTCGACAATTGAATTTATTCGACATACTTGAAGGCGTATCACAAGTCAGCATAACTTCAAAATCTCAAGTTGAACTGGAAGAGCTTCTCCCAGAAGACCGTCAAAGAATGCGAGATTCGCGTTCTGTACTGGAGAACATCGCTTCCAGCCATGTAAATCAAGATCGCTTTGCTAGAGCGATCATTGGAGTTGCTCCTGCAATTGCCGAAGAAGACCCAATCGAATTGATAATTGGAATGACAACATGGGTGGTTCGGAAACTAAATGAGCTTGGTCACGAAATGCGCCAGCACTACCACAAAGGGGATATTCGAGAAGCCGATTCCTTGGCAAGAACATTAGAGCACCGCCTCACTTGGTCCAAACAATACCTTCAACGACTTTGGAGATTCGATCGGCCTGTTCTGGATCAGATAGATGGCATCCTTGACCTGCCAAGTCGCCCCAAGGAATTTATAGAAGGCCAAGGATTAACGATTACACTAAATATAGATGCAGCACGAGATCGTTTGAAGAAGCGGGTGATTGGGGAAAAACTCATAGAAACCCGCAGGGCATCAACCGGTTTACATAAGTCCGCCGCCGGCACGGATGCGTCTGTGGCTGACATATTCATGGAACATTCTCAGGGTAGTTTCATTCCACCTGATCCGATTTCCGTAATGACTGCCGCAGCCAGTCAAATCACTCGCTTGGAAGGTACGGCCTACGAATTTCAGGATTTCGATATCTTTCCCGATGAACTCCGGCAATACGAAGATTATACAGCCGCAGTGGAAGGGTTGGTTATTTCTCCGCTCCTCAGACAAATTTTGCCTGAGCGCGATTTTAAGCATACTCGTTCTGCGGCAATGGAACTGCGGCAATATGCAGAAGACATCCGTGTGGTTTTACGACAGGCGCGTTGGCGACCGATCGGCCAGTCCGTTGCACTTGGGATAATGCCCAAAACCACCTTGCTCATTCGGGATGGCCGTCTCTTTCCTTTAGTGCATAGAGTCCAGGATTACGAGTCCGATGGATTGTACGGAAGTATTGTACGCAGAGAAATCGAGTCGTTTTCATACGTGATACACAACACTCGGTCTGGACCTGGAGGACCGGTTGTTTATGCCGCAGCAGTGAAAAGCCCACAGATGTCCTGGTTGGCTCCTTTAGTGTTCTGGTATTTACATGATAAAGGCTACAGAGTAGATGGAGAAACCGTAGTTTCTGAAGATGAAGTATTCCGTATCCCTTTCAACGATACAGCCGTTTCCCATTTGCTGTTTTTGGGTCTTGCTAACGAAATAGATGATTTTTCTTCGGGTTGCTCATTTGTGACATGTCAAATTACTCGGCGTTTTTCCGACATAGCCTTCACCGGTGAAGGCGTCCCAACCGTCCGAGTGGACAATGGGCGAATTCGGCCTGTTGATGAAGATTCGGAAGCCGACTGGCAATGGTTCTTTCAACAACGAGTTGAGGATAAACAGCAACGATATGAAGAGGTAATACTACAACCAAACGAATATCGGAACTTCATTTACCTCTGTGCCAACACTGGGGTAGCAATGTTTTATGCCGCTCCTGTTGTGGCATACAAACCACTGGTGATGGAGAAAGGTGAAGGAGCGCACTTTCTTATTCCACGACTTGAAGTGGCAGCGGATATTCACCGTCTTCAGGAAACGGTTCAACAAGGTACTGATGGACTTCTGTCGTGGCTAACATATGGAGGATGGGATTACGATCACGCACACACGCAGCTAGAGTTTGACACAGGTGATGGAAGCAATGGGCTACCGATCCTAGTTCCAGATGTGTTGATTCCAGCACATGAGGCCGTCACATTTGCCCGTAGTTTGCTAGGCGAAGAAGTAGAAGATGAGATCAGAATGCTAGTAGCCGAACTAAAGCGACGATTGCGTCGCTAATTTCATTCCAATGTCACAAAATACCGATCAAACAGATTCTAGCCTCCACTCTCCCAATAGTGTCGCCGTCCGTACTATTCGACGAGCGAAATCAAGGGTCCAGTGGGCTGCAAAGACACTTACTTCGGTGACAATAACGCTATTGACCGATGTGGAATTGCCCTGGAGGCAGCATCGAACACCCTACCGGGTATTTCTGGCAGAATTTCTCCTGGTCAGAACGCGTGCGGATGTGGTGGCGAAACACTTTGAGGACATTTTCTCCGAATTCCCCAATATCCGTGTTTTAGCCGAAGCGGAAGAAGAGGAAATTGCTAAGGCTGTCGCTCCTTTGGGACTTCACAAGCGTTCGAAATATTTGAAGCGAGCTGCAGTCTATATTGTTACTGAAAATGAAGGCGAGATTCCAAACACTTTAGATGAACTCATGGATGTGCCGGGGCTAGGGGCTTATTCAGCCCCGGCTATTATGGCATTCGCTTTTGACTCGCACCACGTACCTGCCGACGTCAACATACTCAGATTTCTGTCCCGTTTGACAGATCTGCCAATGAACCATCCGACAAAAGGTTCTGAGCAGCTCAGGGACCTCTTGCCATATCTTTCGAGGGAAGAGAATGGTCCACCGACCGAATACCTTCTGGATTTCACCCGACTTATATGTAAGTCACGCAAACCCCGGTGTGAGCTTTGTCCGCTGCAGAAACGTTGTGTCTATTTCGTCCTGAAAACAACCGAAGGTGATGAGAAATGATCGATATAAGTGCCGTTCTAGAACAGAATCTGACCGATGAACAACGTTTGGCGGCGATTGATCCGGCAGCAGAAGTACTTACCCTGGCTTGCGCCGGTTCCGGCAAATCACGCACTTTAGCATTTAGGATTGCATGGTTGATCGCCCAGGGAGCGGAACCGGCCAGCATCGTTGCTTTTACGTTTACCGAAAAAGCAGCCGAATCGATCAAAAGACGGGTTGCCGATGCACTTGTAGCAGTTGATCTTGATCCAACAATCCTAGGCGCAATGTATATCGGTACAATCCATTCGTATTGCCAATATATTCTGGGCGAAATAGACGCTCGCTATCTGCAGTTCGACGTTCTAGATGAAAACAAGCTGAAGTTGTTCTTGCTATCCCGTCGGAACCAGTTGGGATTGCAGCAGGTACAAGATGCCAGAAATGCACGGTATTTCGAAACCATAAGGCAAGTAGCCGATGCCTGGAAAACACTCAATGATGAAATGATAACCATCCCGGAAGTCATACAGTACGACCAGATTCTGGGATGGTGCCTCGACACCCTCAATACGCGTCTCGAACAAGATGAATTCATCGACTTTTCGCTGATGATCCGCTTGGTAGTGGATGCCCTGCAACAAAACGAGCCGCGGGCAGAGCAAGCAGTATCAGTCCTTCGGCACTTGCTTGTTGACGAATATCAGGATGTCAACCCGGCTCAAGAGGCATTGATCACCGAGCTGCATCGACGGTCGGCTTCTTTGTTTGTTGTCGGAGATGACGATCAGGCCATATACGGGTGGCGTGGCGCGAATGTTGATAACATCTTGACGTTTCAAACAAGGTATCCGAATTCCTCACCCCACACTCTATCGCGGAATTATCGAAGTACAGCCGCTATTGTTCAAGCTGCCGATGATTTTGCGGCAGCCGAATTGGGCGCTGCAAGGGTCGTGAAGAACCCAACAGCCGACACTGGCGACGGACCTCGTGATTTCCGGGTAGTGTGGTTTGATACTCGACAAGCTGAGGGAGAATGGGTTGCGTCACGGATTGACACACTGCTCGGCACAAAGTATATCGAACGTGATGGAACAGAGAGAGGACTAACTCCTGCTGACTTCGCAATCCTTTTGCGTTCCACAAGAAGTCAAGAAGGAAATGGAGCGCCTCGACATGCTGCGTTTTCACAAGCCCTCACCGATAACGGTAGGAATATACCGTTTTCGCTGGAGTCAGGGGGAAGTATTTTCGATAGACCTCAAGTGGCAGTGTTAAGAGACGCCTTTGAATTACTCCGGTCTGGGTCTCCAAACCGGGATCAAGTTGCCAGTTTTTTCAGCAATCAGGTTCAACCGGTGTTTCCCAATGCCGAATTTGATCGACTGACCCGCGTATACGCAGAATGGGGACGTCTGATTCACGCACCTATAACCGGAGCGCGACGACGTGTCTATCCTCAACAACTGGTTCACGATCTGTTGAATGCCTTTGGAATTGCCCAGACGGTCTTCGATGACGGCACAATGCAAGACATTGGCATGTTTAGCCGGGTTATGCAGGATGTCGAAGCCGTTTACGTCAGCATTGATACCGCTTACCGATTTGCCGAAATCCTTAACTTCCTTCAGAACATCGCCGATAGTGGATATGATACCGGCACAAATGATATTCTTCTGCGCCCGGATGCCGTGACCGTGTCAACCGTCCACAAGGTGAAAGGACTTGAATTCCCGGTTGTCTTCCTTGTCGATGCCGAAAATGAACGCTTTCCAGGACGCCGCAGGGCTTACGGCGGATGGCTGCCGGTTCAAGTAATGGGAAATGCAATCCAAAGAGGCGCGTATCAAAGCTCACGCGAAGAGGAAATACGCCTGTTTTACACCGCCATAACACGAGCTGAACGATATCTCTACGTATCGGGCTGCGAGAATTTGCCGGGTGGTCGAAAAAGATGGCGACCGTCGCCTTTTGCACAGCGTCTGTCCCATCCGGAACTCTCGAATGACCCGATCACTCTTCCGTCCGGCTTGATCCCATTTCCGCCTGGGCGTCGAATCGAAGAGGAGATATTTCCGACTTCTTTCACAGACATGAGATACTATCTATCATGTCCCAAGGATTATCAGTTCCGCAAAATGTACGGCTTTAGCCCGCCCGTCCCTGCTCTCTTTGGATACGGTCAAACAATACATACTGCCATCAGCAGATTGCATCAGCGATTCGACACTCAAACGCCTACCCCGGCAGAAGCCAAGGAACTGGCAGAAACAACATTCCACTTAAAACATCTCTTTCCCAGTCAGGACCCAGAGAATAATCCGGGACCGTATGAAAGAGCTAAAGTCAAAGCAGGCGAAATCGTGGCCGCCTATGCTGCTGAATACGGAGAAGACTTCACCCAACGCCGCCAAGTCGAGGTTCGATTTGAAATTCCTGCCAGAGATGCTGTGATATCCGGTTCAATTGATCTCTTGCTGAAGGAGGATGCCTCCGGTGAAATTCTGGATGCCCAGATAATCGACTTTAAGACCTTAGAGGGCGGTGAGGACGTAGCATCTAACCCCGACCTTGATTGGGCACAATTAGCCTTGCAGGTCCAGTTATACGCCAAAGCCGCGCGAGAAGTGCTAGGGGAAAACGCCAAGACAGGGGCGGTACATTTGCTCCGAGATAACCAACGTGTGCAGGTGCCAATAGTTGATTCGGCTATTGAATCTGCTCTGGGAAATATGCAATGGGCAGTGGATCAGATATTGGCCGGAGACTTCCCGATGCGGCCACACCCGAGAAAATGTGAAGGGTGCGATTTTGGCGCTTTGTGCTCTAAGTCGCCTGGTCAATTCAGAACACCGGACGCCCCACCTCCGGTTTGCGTGCCTGGCAGCCCAAACAGCACCAGAATGACCAAGGCTTTCGACGAATTTGAAAAATGACGCCTTGATGGGAAAACCACCGATGTAGAGGGAGAAATAGAATGGATGAACACGATTTGCAAGAAACCTATCGAGACATAATGGGAATTCTGGAACATTCCGGCCTGGATTGGTTGATAGCCGAAGTAAATCAACATGTCGCGATGGAAAAAATTGTTGAGGAAAAGCATCCCGGTTACAAAGAAGTGCTCTCTGAGACCCAAGATAACGTGCGCACAATCAAAAGGGGACGCCTATCCTCTGTTACAATAGCACAACCGTATAACGCAAGGGAACGATTAGAGTTGCTGCTCTCGGCTATTGAGCAAGCTCTCATTCAATCGGCTTCGGTCAGTCGAGCCGCGGCAGATTTTTTCGTGGAACAGTCACAAAAGAATCCAAACCTAAGCCCCACGGTAATATTTGATGCCAGTCAGCCGGGTGACATTGAGACCGACGACCGAGAGCGAACAATGCCTTCACGCGATAATGTCGAAGCTCACCAAGCGGCAGCCGAAACATTACAAGGGATAATTGACAGAGTGCGACGGGAGATGAGAGATGTCCGCGCTTCTTGACGAACTTAAGGATGCTCTTGGTGCCACAATCACAGCTATGAGTTTGACAGATGCGTCTTCTCTCTCCGATCAGTATGAAGCGTATATTTTCGGCCTCATAATTGGAGCAGCCGAGCGCCAAGGCGCAAGCGTGTGGTATGAGGATGTAAACGGCAACCGTGCAACATATTTTTGCTTCCGTACCAGCCCAGGATACATCTATTCCAGAAGATTACCCTATACGCACGCCGTAATTGAGTTCGAGGGCAAGCCCACACTTGAGGTACACATGGGAGTTCGGTTCTTGGGAAAATCAGGAGTTGCTCATGAATGCGATCTCTCCGTTTTGCCCCGTAGTGTTGCACAGCAATGCCGTGATGTCTGTGCGATACCAAGACACGACGATCTGTTGATGGCAATCGAATGCAAATACTACGTCGAGAGCCGAATATCGCTGTTTCTCGCTCGTGCATTCCTTGGGCTTCAGACTGAGCTTAGGAAAAGGGAAACCTTTTTTGTATCAAATATCGAGACAGGGAACGCCGGAAAAGTGCTCGCGCGACATGCTTCAGACAGTCGCTACGAAGGTATTGTTCCAGATGACGAAAACCAAATGCTGCTAATGAGAGCCGCCTTTGAGCGGGTGTTCGATAATTTCAAGGTTTCTTATCGAAACCTTGAAATCGAACCCTAACTTTGACCTACGTTGGAAACTTGACAGTCAGAACGCGACACATCTAGTCACCTGCCATGGGAGCAAGCTCTTCCCATTCTTCGGAAACATCTGCTGAGCATAGCTGCTCCAGAATAGCCTCGGCGATGGCTCTTGCCAAAGGCGGTGGTACGGCATTACCAATTTGTTTTGATATGTTTTTGCCTTGAAATCTAAAGGTGTCTGGAAATCCCTGTAACCTTGCTGCCTCACGAGCAGTCAGTGCGCGATCTTGCTCCGGATGAACAAAACGACCTTTTGATGGGTTGGTGCAGCCCGACGTGATGACGTTACATGGTTTGTCCCAAGCTACCCGCCCATAAACATCTTTATGCCCATTGTGCTGAATATGACATTCCAGCCAGTGTTCTTCATTGACTTCCGTCCTACTACCACCGTCTTCGGGCACCATTCTAATAAACGACAATACCCGTTCGCCAGTTGCTGGCGCAATATGATTAGGAAACAGATCGTTGTTTTCGCCATTCTCGCCCGCAGCAATTTTAGGGTAGTCGGAAATAGCATCACGAACGGTCACCCAACGACGAAGCTGCCCCATCTTCACTTCTTCTGAAGCAGGATCGCCATGTGTAACCAAAGGAAATGGGAACTCGGTTCCATCGCGACTGGCAATCACAATGACACGAACACGGTGTTGTGGAGTGCCATAATTTGCAGCATCCACCTCATGTACCGAAACCCCATATTCTTGCCCGCCAAATCCCTCCAAGACGCTTAGGCCAGCACATAGGCGGTCGAAGTACTTTTTTCCATGATCTGTACGAATGATGCCGGGAACGTTTTCGAACAATGCAAACCGCGGTTTGAACTCTCGCACATAGTCCAAATAAGTAATAACTAAATCGTTTCGGGAATCACTTGCTCCGTCGGAATTTCGCATCCGGGTAAATCCTTGACATGGCGGGCAACCCACTAAAACATCCAATTCACCTGGTTGGAGGCCAAGCCGTTCACGATACTCTTGTGGTTCGATATCTTGGATAGACTCTCGGGTGACATTCACCTTGAGATTGTGTTCATAGGTATCAGCAGCATAGTCATCTTTCTCAATGGCACCGAGTATATGAAATCCAGCCGTGCTGAATCCGTAGCCTGTACCACCGGCACCTGAGAATAGATCTACTACTGAAGGTTTGTATTGATTGTTTTGACTGATCATGGTCATTGCCTATAACGATTATTAATGCAATTATACTCGAACATTTGCACACGACTAGTTTGCACCCGTTGCTCGAATGCGGAGACGCTTTGCTCGCTGTTTACATCTCTCAGAACAGTAGATTCGTCGCCGCCCACCATAGGGTGACGGGGGTGGAAGCACTTCATTACAGACATTACAGTACCTCACTCGGCGGCGGCGCTCACTTTTGGGCGGTTGCCATTCCCATTGCTGCTTGCAGTGATTGCCTCAACAGCGTGAGAAAAAGATGGTGGCGATCCGTTGTCTGGCTCCGCATTCTGATACCACATTTCCGCGCGCATCTCATGGCTAACAGCCAGACTCCAATCCTCGACAGTCATTTGACCGAGCGTTTCCTGGCGGCGATTATTGGCTTTCCGCAGCGCATCCCGCAAAGCATTCGCGTAGAACTGTACCCACTGTGGGTGATCTTCTGGACTGGCAGTATCGGTTTGCCATTCGGCCAGTGCTTCTCGAAAAGCACGCTCATCCGCATGTCGTTGTTCAATGCTCTCAAGCGCTTGCTCCTTGAGAACATAAGCGGTCGATAACACGATCAATGGAGGTGCCACAGCCTCAAGCCAGGCAAATGGGCTTTGGGTATGGCCTGGGAGAGCGATCTGGATATTGCCTGTCAAGGCTAGAATCGTGGAAATCGCCATCGACGTGTAGAGCAGCCTTCGGGAAGACCGAGACGTACCAAGTGTCGCTAAAGCCAGCGAGAATACGACTTGACCAACTTCGGCGGATAGCACTGTCGCCAATCCAACTGCGGTCATAGCCGCCCTGCTGGAGACAGCCTGGCCGAATGTCTGGGAACCAATCACATAGAGTCGGATAGCTGAGGGTGTGAAAGCAGCCAACAATAGTACCAGGCACAATGCTGAAATCAAACGTGTGATCGCTGGCGGATATTTCGAGATCGTCGTATGCATGAATTGTTCACGCGTTGGTTTTGCACCAATTGCACGAATCACGGCATTATGTGCGGCTTTGCGTGCTGCTTGACGTTGTTCTTGAGTTAGCGGACGAATTGAGAGTGTCATTTGCCAGTCTCCTTGTATTCAACTAGGCCGACTGGCGAAGTGGTAAGCTGACTACGCGGCCATGCGTCGGGATGAAATTCGGAGAAATAGCCTGA
>ENA-OSEO01006058-OSEO01006058.1-sediment-metagenome-genome-assembly--contig:-NODE-6058-length-11126-cov-4.179383_pt1 | contig 11126 bp, 10 predicted proteins | sample MGYA00237883_ERZ534232 | MGnify/ENA metagenome assembly ERZ534232
CGGCGACGTGGCCGCCCCTGGAAGAATCGGCGCTGGGTGGTTGAGGTTACCCACTCCTGGTTCAACAGGTTCAGGAAGCTCCTGGTCAGGTATGAGAAGTTCACGGATAGCTATGAGGCACTACTACACTTGGCGGCGGCCATCATCTGCTGGAGAAAAGTAGCTCCTATTTACGGATAAGCTCTTAAAGACCATGAGGCTTTGAATAGCCAGTATATCAACCCTTCGACACACCGAGATAGCGGTTTTCACACCTGAGTGTCTACGCGGCCGGGTGCGAGTGCGACAGGAGTAACGCCCTACGCCAGCGCCCGGCCTGGGGCCAAAACCCCTGCCTGGCTCACTTCAACACCTCATCGAAGACCCGCATGAAATTCTGGCCCATGATGAGGTCGATCTCGCCGGCCCGATAACCCCGTTCGGCCAGCCCCTCGGCTATCTTGGGCAGGTCCTCGTCGCCCGACAACCCATCCACCGGCTTATAGCCATGAATCGGCAGCCTAGCCTTTTCACCCGCGGTTTTGTATTGGACCAGGTAATCGGCGAAATCCGGTCCCAGCCCGACGTGCTCGATGCCGCCCACCTTGACCAGGTGATCGATGTGGTCCAGCAAGCGGCTGAGACTGGGGACGTCGAAAAACAGGCTGCAGGCGTTGACTCCGACCACGCCACCCCTCTCGGCCAGGGCCTTGATCTGATCGTCGGTCAGGTTTCTGGCGTTTTCGTGAAGCGCCCGGCAGTTTGAGTGAGAGGCGATGACCGGGCCCTGGCTGAACTCCATCACGTCCCAGAAACCCGGGTCGTTCAGGTGCGAGACGTCGATGAGGATTCCCGTTGACTGGGCCCGTTCGAGAAAAGCCAGGCCAACGTCGGTCAAGCCGCCGGCCTGGCCCATCCTCTTGGGCGAGAAGAACGCTCCATCCGCCGCGGCAGTTCGCAGGGCGTGGGTCAAGCCCAGCACCCTGAGGCCGAGGTTGTAAAATATTCTGAGCAACTGGATGTCCGATCCCAGCGGCTCCGCGCCCTCCATGCCGAGCAGGAAGGCTACCTTCCCCTCATTTTTGGCTCTCCTGATTTCAGCGCAGTTGGTGCAGAACACGGAGCTGGGCGACTCCTCGATCTCCTCGTCCAGGGTGGCGATGAGGTCCAGGCTCCGGCGCAAGGCCAGCTCGGGCAAATACTGAGAATCGTTATAAATGGCCAGGACTCTTGCGTCTATCTGGCCGTGCTTCATTTTGGGAACCCAATAGCTCTCCAGGACCTCCCTTTCGCCGGCTTGACGTCTGGAGTGAACGTCGTTGAGAAGGTCGGAATGAGCGTCAACGACCACGGCCATGGGCAAACCCCTCTTTTTAAGCGCCTGACGGTAACCTTAACCCGGTTCTTGAGCATTAAGTCAAGCGGGTGTCCCATCAATCTTTTCCCAAGCCTGCAGGCTTGTGGCGCCTCTTCGATCGATCTGGATGGTCCAGAGGGGTTGAGTGAATCGCCCCCCGGCTACCAGGGTGCCCCATCCATTTATGGATGGGGATGGTTGTCTTTCCCCAAATTAGAAGACTTGGGGCGCCTCCAGCCCTCCGGCCGGGTGTGCTATGCTCTCATCGAGGCAGGCTAGATCGGCCTGGCCGATTGAGGTGGCCGCCCTGGCCGTTCAACCGGAGAATAGGTCATGGCCAAGTCTTTCTCAGAGGCCGAGTGGGACAAGATTTTCGCCCTGGCCGGCTCCCGAGCCGAGGCCTTGGGCCTGCCCCGGCGCCGCCGCAAGTCAATCGTCCTGGGCTCCTTCAACATCCGCAAATTGGGCGACCCGGCCAATAAGAGCCAGGGCGCCTGGCAATTTCTCAAGTCGATCTGCCAGCGCTTCGACCTCCTGGCCATCCAGGAGGTCCAGGACAACCTGGACGGGATCAGGCACCTCAAGTCTCTCCTCGGCCCGGACTACGGCCTGGTCGTCTCCGACGCCACGGGCAGCTATCCGGGCGAGGCCGCCACGGCCGAGCGCCTGGCCTTCCTCTTCCGCTGGCGCCGGGTCAGCCGGACAGAGGTCGCCTCGGACATCACCTACGACCGGACCAAGGTGGCCAACACCCTCTTCGGTTTCAGGCAGGAGTTCTGGGCCGCCTTTGAGGACCACGCCCAGGACCTGGCCCGGATCGGGGCCGAGAACGAGGCCAGAAGGCAGGCGGGCAAGAAAAAGAAGACCGCCCCGCCCATGCCCCAGCCCCGCTTCCTGACCTTCATCCGCCAGCCTCTCTGCGTCTCCTTCGAGATCAAGGGCCGGGAGGGCGCCGAGCCCTACCGGTTCCTGGCGGTCAACTGCCACCTGCTCTACGGCGACGACCCGGCCGAACGGCGGCGCGAGTTCGAGGCCCTGATCGCCTGGCTGATCGAGCGGGCCAAGAACCCGGAGCGAATGTACTACCCCAACATCCTGATGATGGGCGACTGCAACCTGGAGTTCAAGGAGCCGGAGGTGGAGCGGCCCAGGATCGCCGAGTTCCTCAAGTCCCTGAACGAGAAGGAGCTGGGCCGGCGCAGCCCGGCCGAGTTCAATTTCCCCTTCCTGGACGTCCACCCCAAGCGGGACGAGGTCTTCAGGACCGCGGCCCGGCTCAAGGACACTTACGACCAGGCGGCCATCGTCTTCCGCGACCCCCGCCTGCCCGACTACAAGCAGAACCGCGTCGCCGGGGCCGAGCCGGACGGCTACGACTTCGGCGTCTTCAACTTCGTGGACCTGTTCAGCCAGGCCCTCCACGGCGCTGATTTCCGGGAACTGGGCAAGTTAAAACAGCGGGACCTCCTGGCCAGGTTCGAGCACGACCTGAGCGACCACCTGCCCATCTGGATCAGGCTGCCTCTGCCGGGCGAACTTAGCGGTCCGCCCTGATTTTCTCCAGCCCCTCTTTGGTTTGCGGCGCAATCTCGAAGAACCGGCTCAGCTTGTCGCAGGGGTAGTCGGCGCAAAGGGCGCAGTTCTCAACGCCCCTCTCCCGGCCGCAGAGCCTGATCTCACAGACACGGCAGTAGCTGAAGAGCCGGCCGCCCTCGGTCTGGCAGCCGTCGCAGTAAATCCCTTCGGGCTTGATTTCGGTCCGGAACAGCTCGGACCAGCGTTCGGCCGTCTGGCGCCGGGCCTCGAAATCGTCGTGCTGAGTGGCCTGATAGGCCGGACAGATAGCGCAGTTGAGGCTGCAAAAGGCGATCATGTCAGCCATAGTCTCATCTCCTAGGCAGGAATGATCCCACGGCGGCCCCGCTCTGGCTGAGAATCCGGCCGCCCCGGCTTTGTCCTAATCAACCCTCAGAGCCGATAGGTCGCCCCGGCCCGGAGCACATCGGTCTCGGATTCGACCTCCCCGGCCAGACGCTCGAGGGCGTGGTCGCAGGTGTCGTGGGCCGAGAGCAGGACCCGCCTGGGCTTGACCCTATTGAGGGCGGCTATGGCCCGGTCCAGATCCCGGTCGGTGATCCTCCGCCAGGGCGGCTTGCCCGTGCCCAGGATCGTCTGGAACTGGATCCCGGCCCGAGCGCCCCGACTCCGGGTCACGGGATAGTGGAGCCCGCCGCCCACGGCGTAGATCGGCTCGCCGGAGAGGCGGCCGACCATGTCCAGGATCAGTTCCAGGCCGGGGTGGCCGCAGCCGGTGAACACGGCCAGGCCCTTGCCCTTGAGCCGGGCGACCAGGGCCTGCTCCTGGCACCAGCCCACGAAGAACAGGCTCCGGGCTAGGGGGCCGGTGCTGGCCAGGCCGGCGGCCAGGAGGCGCGGCCCCTCGACCACCTCGGCCCGCAAGCCCTCGGCCGCGGCCTCATCGGGCAGAAAGCAGGGCCGGCCCTGGGGCAGGCCCGATCCCTGGGGCAGCCTGACCGTCCTGGTCCGGGCGGCCTTGAGCCCGCCCATGTGGTCCAGGTGGAGGTGGGAGACGGCCAGGGCGTCGACATCACCGAAAGTGAGGCCCAGCCTGGCCAGGTTGTGGGCCAGGCAGCGGCTCTCCGGGCCGTAGCTGACGTCGAAGAGAAGGGCTCCCCGGTCGGTCTCGAAGAGGTAGGAGACGCCGGACTCGCCCAGGAAGCCCTCCTCCACGGCCTCCTCGGCCAGGACGGTCAGGCTCAGGGACTCGAGCTCGGGCAGGTCCAGCGGCCCGGCCGAATCCAGGTGCTCCCGGTTGAACCGGTCCGCCCGGGCCCGGTCGGCGGTAAAGCGGCGGTTCCGGACGGCCAGCAGCGGGACCAGGACCGGGCTGGCCGCGGCCAGAACCGGCCACCACAGGGGCGAGAGGCGAAAGGCCATGGCAAAGCTCCCTAGGGAAAGGTTTTAGTATAACACAAAGCCCCGGCCGGCCCTGGCCGGCCTTGACCGGGGATCGGATCGACCTTACCTTCTGCCTTGGCTCCACAAGGAGCGGAAGGAGAGGATTGACCATGTACAATTCCGTGCGCACGGTGATTATGCTGGGCGCGCTGACCGCTTTGCTCATTTTCATCGGCGGCCACTTCGGCGGCCAGAACGGCATGATCCTGGCCCTGATCGTGGCCGGGGCCATGAACCTGGGCTCCTACTGGTTCTCGGACAAGGTCGTCCTGGCCCTCTACAGGGCCAAGCCCATCGAGGAGCGCGACGCGCCCGAGCTCTATAGCATAGTCCGCCAGCTGGCCCAGCGGGCCGGCCTGCCCATGCCCAAGGTGGCCCTCATCCCCCAGGAGACGCCCAACGCCTTCGCCACCGGCCGCGATCCCCAACACGCCGTGGTGGCCGTGACCCAGGGCCTGCTCCGGCTCATGGACCGCCAGGAGCTAACCGGGGTCCTGGCCCACGAAATGGGCCACGTCCGCAACCGGGACATGCTCGTCGGCTCCATCGCCGCCACCCTGGCCGGGGCGGTCATGGTCCTGGCCAACATGGCCCGCTGGGCGGCCATCTTCGGGGTCGGCTCCCGGAGCGACGACGACGACAACGGCGGCATGATCGGCCTGCTGGCCACGGCCATCCTGGCCCCCATCGCCGCCCTGCTCATCCAGATGGCCATCTCCCGCTCGCGCGAGTACAAGGCCGACGCCACCGGGGCCCGCCTGGCCGGCTCGCCGGCCGGCCTGGCCAGCGCCCTGAGAAAGCTGGGCCAGGCCAACCAGCGCCTGCCCATGGCCGCCCAGCCGGCCACGGCCCACCTGTTCATCGTCAACCCCCTGAGCGGCCGGAGCCTGGCCGGCCTCTTCTCGACCCATCCGCCCCTGGGCGAGCGCATCCGCCGGCTCCTCAGCCAGGGCGCGAGCGCCTAGTGGCCCCGGCCCGGCTCCTGAGTCCGGCCGCGGCCCTCCTGGCCGCGGCCCTGCTGTTTTTGCCGGGCCAGGTCCTGGCCCAGGCCGACGACCCCATCGTCAAGGCGGTCCAGAAGGCCAGCCCGGCCGTGGTCAACATCTCGGCCCAGGAGATCGTCGAGCGGCGCTCGCCCCTCCGCGACCCCTTCTTCGACCAGTTCTTCAGGGACTTCTTCGACTTTGACCAGCGCCTCCGCCAGAAGCGCTCCTCCCTGGGCTCGGGGGTCATCATCGACGGCCGGGCCGGCCACATCCTGACCAATCACCACGTCGTCGCCCGGGCCAGCCAGGTCACGGTCACCCTGGCCGACCAGCAGGACTACCCGGCCAAGCTCCTCGGTTCGGACCCGGGCTCTGACCTGGCCGTGATCAAGATCGAGGCCCAGGAGCCCCTGCCGACCATCTCCTGGGGCGACTCGGACAAGCTCCTGATCGGCCAGCGGGTCATCGCCATCGGCAACCCCTTCGGCCTCAGCCACACCGTGACCACGGGCGTGGTCTCGGCCCTGAACCGGACCTTCAAGGTCGAGGACGACCTCTACTTCGGCTTCATCCAGACCGACGCGGCCATCAATCCGGGCAACTCGGGCGGGGCCCTCCTGGACGCCGAGGGCAACCTGATCGCCATCAACACGGCCATCTACGCCCGGGCCCAGGGCATCGGCTTCGCCATCCCCATCAACAAGGCCCGCCGGGTCGCCGCCGAGCTGATCGCCCACGGCCGGCTGAGACCCTCCTGGCTGGGCCTCTCGGTCCAGACCCTGACCCCGGAGCTGAGGGCCCACTTCCCCGTCCCCGGCGGCCGGGGGGTCATCGTCACCGGGGTGGAGCCCGACTCACCGGCCAAGCTCGCCGGGCTCAAAATGGACGACGTCATCCTCAAGGTCGACACTCTGCCCGTGGCCAGCCGGGAGGGCTTTCACCAGGCCACGGCCGACTACCCGCCCGGCTGCGCCATGACCCTGACCGCCCAGCGCCAGGGCCGGACCCTGGAGCTGAGGCTGGCCCCGGCCGATTTCCCCAGGGACAAGGCCCAGGAGTGGGCCCTGGGCCGCCTGGGCTTCTGGGTCGAGCCCATGGACCCCCGGCTGGCCCGGAGCTGGGGCCTGCCGCCGGGCAAGGGAGTCATCGTCAGCCAGGTCAGGTCCGGCTCGCCGGCGGCCGAGGTCGGGTTCAGGTCGGGCGACGTTCTCCTGGCCCTGGCCGACCGCGAGGTCAACTCGCCCGAGGACCTGGGCGAGCTGGTCAGCCAGATCGACCTGGACCGGCCGGTCAAGGTGGTGGTCCAGCGGGAGCGGAGCCGCTACCTGGTCCGGCTCAAGCCGGCCGGCTGAGGCCGGCAGGCCTCGATTTCCCGCGCGCCAGAAGCCCCCTCCGCCCCAAAACCGGCTTTGACTTTACCGGTGGCCTCTGTTATCACTTGCCCAGCTCTCCATCGGGAAGGATGACATGCGCAAGGTTGCCGAATACTTGAAATATATGCCCCTCTCCGGCATCCGGGAGATCATGGACCTGGCCGACCAGCGCCAGGAAACCTTCCACCTGGAGCTGGGCGAGCCGGGCTTCCCCACCCCGGCCCACATCCAGGAGGCGGCCGTCAAGGCCATCCGCGACGGCTTCACCAAGTACACGCCCAACACCGGCCTGCTCTCCCTGAGGCGGGCCATCCAGAGGAAGCTGGCCGCGGAGAACGGCATAGAGGCCGGCCTGGAGCAGATCGCGGTCACGCCCGGGGCGGTCTTCTCCAGCGCCAGCGCCCTGATGAGCGTGGCCGAGCCCGGCGACGAGATCCTGCTCCCCGACCCGTTCTGGCCCGACTACCACATGCTGACCGCCATTCTCGGGCTCAAGGCCGTCTTCTACCGGCTCCGCGCCGAGACCGGCTTTCAGCCGGACCTGGCCGAGCTGGACCGGCTGGTCACCCCCCGGACCAGGGCCCTGGTCATCAACTCGCCCTCCAACCCGACCGGCTGCGTCTTCCCCCGGGAGATGGTTAAAAGCCTCCTCGAGCTGGCCGTCCGCCACGACATCTACCTCATCTCGGACGAGGTCTACGAGCGGATCATCCTGGAAGGGGAGCATTACTCCCCGGCCACGCTGGACCCTGACGGACGGGTCATCGCCATCTACGCCGCCTCCAAGACCTACGCCATGACCGGCTGGCGCCTCGGCTGGTACCTGGCCCCCCGGCAGATCGCCCCGGAGATGAACAAGCTCCTGGAGCCGTTCGTGGCCTCGGCCTCGTCCGTGTCCCAGAAGGCCGCCGAGGCGGCCCTGTCCGGCCCCCAGGACTGCGTCAGGGAGATGGTGGCCGCCTACGTCCGGCGCCGGGACCTGGCCGTGTCCCTGCTGGAGGCCGGCGGAGTGCGCTTCAACCGCCCCCGGGGCGCCTTCTACCTCCTGGCGGACATCAGCCCCACCGGCCTGGGCTCCTACGCCTTTGCCCGGCAGCTCCTCCAGGCCACCGGCGTGGCCGTGGCCCCGGGCCTGACCTTCGGCCCCGGCTCGGACCACTTCATCCGCCTCTCCTTCTGCGCCGGGGACGAGGAACTGGGGGAGGGGGTCAGGAGGCTCTGCGGCTTCTACCGGGGGCTGGTCAAGGGCTAGCCGGCCGGCGTTTCGAGGTGGTTTTTCCGGAAAATAAGTGTATACTTGGAGGCCGACTCAAGCCCATTCCTGGAGTGATTATGGACACTTCCGTTGTCCTGGAGATCTACTCGGACTACGTCTGACCGTGGTGCTATTTCAGTACCGGGCGTATTGAAAGGCTCCAGCAGGCTTACGACATCAAAACAGAGTGGATCGCCTTTCCGCTCCACCCTGAGACCCCGGCCCAGGGCCGGAGCCTGGAGGACCTCTTCGCCGGCCGCAACCTGGACATCGAGGCCATGCTGGCCAGTCTGAGCCAGGTGGCCGCCCGGGAGGGCCTGGCCTGGGGCGAGCGGACCATGACCTTCAACTCCCGCCTGGCCCAGGAGCTGGCCAAGTGGGCCGAGGAACAGGGCCGGGGCGACGAGTTCCACCTGGCCGCCTTCCGGGCCTACTTCGTTGACGGACTCAACCTGGCCCAGGTCCCGGTCCTGACCGGCATCGCCCGGTCAATCGGCCTGGACCCTGACGAGGCCCAGGCCGCCCTGGAGGCCCGGGCCTTCCGGGAGGCGGTCGACCGGGACTGGGCCCGCTCCCGGGCCTCGGGCGTCACCGCGGTGCCGTCCTTCGTCGCCGGCGGCCGGATCGTGGTCGGGGCCCAGCCCTTCGAGGTCCTGGAGCAGCTAATCCTGGCGGCCGGGGCCAGGCCCCGGGGCCCGAGGCACTGAGGGGGAGAGAACTTGGCCGTCGGCTTCTGCGACCTCAAGTGCCGCCACGCCGCCTGGCCCGAGGCCGAGCACCTGGACGGGGCCGGGAGCTGCCGGACCTTCCAGGCCCTCTATTGCCGCCTCAAGAAGCGGCTGGTCATGAAGAACGCCCCCTGCCCGGACAGGCGGGAGGCCGAGGCCGGCCCGGCCAGGTGACCCCGCCCGCGCCGCTCCCGCCGCCGCCCCTGGGCCGAGGCGATTGAAAGGAACCCGCATGGACCTGGCCCTGGGCCTCGACACCGGCGGCACCTACACCGACGCGGCCGTCATCGACCAGGCCAGCGGCCGGGTCCTGGCCGCGGCCAAGGCCCTGACCACGCGCGACGACCTCTCCCTGGGCATCGCCGCGGCCCTGGACTCGCTCCTGGCCCGGGCGGGCGGGCTGGATTTCGGCCGGATCGGCCTGGTCGGCCTCTCGACCACCCTGGCCACCAACGCCCTGGTCGAGGGCCAGGGCTGCCCGGTCGGGCTGGTCCTGATCGGCTACGATCGCAGCCTGATCGAGGCCTACGGCTTCAGGCGGGACCTGGCCAGCGACCAGGTGGTCTTTCTGGCCGGCGGCCACGACTACCACGGCCAGGAGGCGGCCCCCCTGGACCTGGCCGGCCTGGAGCGGGCCGCGCCCGGCCTGCGGGCCGAGGCCGAGGCCCTGGCCGTGTCCGCCTACTTCAGCGTCCGCAACCCGGCCCACGAGCTGGAGGCCAAGCGCCGCCTGGAGGACCTGACCGGCCTGCCCGTCACCTGCGGCCACGAGCTGACCAGCCGCCTGGACTCCATCCGGCGGGCGACCACGGCCGCCCTCAACGCCCGGCTGACCCCCCTGCTCCGCCGTCTCATCGAGGCGGTCCGCCGGGTCCTGGCCCGGCGGGGCCTGTCCGGCGAGCTGATGGTGGTCAAGGGCGACGGCTCCCTGGTCCGGGCCGAGCTGGCCCTCAGCCGGCCGGTGGAGACCATCCTCTCCGGCCCGGCGGCCAGCCTGGTCGGGGCCTGGCACCTGGCCCGGTTCAACGGCCGGCCCGCCGGCGACGGCTCCCTCTGGGTCATGGACATGGGCGGGACCACCACCGACATCTGCGGCCTGAGCCAGGGCCGGCCGGTCCTGAGCCCCCAGGGGGCCAGCCTGGGCGGCTGGCGGACCATGGTCCGGGCCCTGGACGTGCGCACCGTGGGCCTGGGCGGGGACAGCCTGGTCAGGCTGGACCGGGAGGGCCGCCTGGTCCTGGGCCCCCAGCGGGTCATCCCTCTCTGCCAATTAGCCGCCGAGCGGCCGGAGCTGGCCGCGGACTTCAAGGCCGAGCTGGGCCGACTGAGGCGCCTGGGCCGCCAGGCCGGCTGGCTCATGGCCCGGCCCGGGCCGGAGAGGCCCCAGGACGAGACCTCCCGCCGCTTGTTGGACCGCCTGGCCCGGGGGCCGGTCTCCGAGGCCCGCCTGGAGGAGGAGTTCAACCCGGCCGGCCTGTTCGACTCCCGGATCGAGAGCCTGATCAGCCAGGGCCGGCTGTGGCGCTCGGCCTTCACCCCCACCGACGCCCTCCACGTCCTGGGCCGGATGGAAGTCTGGTCAGTCGAGGCCGCCCGCCTGGGCGCCCAGGTCCTGGCCGCCCGCTTGGGCCAGAGCCCCGAGGAGTTCTGCCAACAAGTGGTCGAGGCCGTGTCCAGCCGGGCCGCGGCCGAGCTGGTGACCAAGGTCCTGGAGGACGAGGGGCTCAAGCCCGACTGGGCCGGCCAGCCCCTGGCCGCCTGGCTGTTGGAGCGGAGCCTCAACGACGGCTCAGGCTCGGGCCTTGACTGCCGCCTGAGCGTGAGCCGGCCCTTAGTCGCCATCGGCGCGCCGGTCAGGGCCTACCTGCCCCGGGCGGCCGAGCGGCTCCAGACCAGCCTGATCGTGCCCGAGCACGCCGAGGTGGCCAGCGCGGTCGGGGCCGTGGTCGGGAGCGTGGTCGTCCAGAGGCAGGTCAGCTTCAGCGCCTCGGCCGAGGGCAGGATCAGGGTCCACCTGCCCGAGGCGGTGGGCGAGTTCGAGGACCTGGAGGAGGCCTGCGCCTGGGCCGAGAGGGAGATGAGGGCCTGGCTCAAGGCCCGCCTGGCCGAGGCCGGGGCCGAGGACTTTCGGCTGGAGGTGAGCCGGAAGGACCTGTTCGTGCCCCTGCCCGAGGGCTACGGCGAGGGGCCCTACGTGGGGACCGAGATGAGCTTCATGGCCCAGGGGAGGCCGAGCCCGGCGGGGAAGGGAGGGGGCGGAGATAGTCGGCCGGCGGGTAGATGAGCAATCCGCCCACTAGCTTCCCAAAGAACTTCCCGAAGTGATCCTTGTCGCCGGTGAGAAGGTGAGTCGCCCCGGCGGCCAGGGTCCGACTTCCCAAGTCTTTAGACTTAGCAGGCTGTTGAAAAACTCTTGGGTTTTATCTTGAGGTTGGGTCTGGCGTCGGCTAGTATGGCCAACTGAAGGGG
>ENA-OSEO01006059-OSEO01006059.1-sediment-metagenome-genome-assembly--contig:-NODE-6059-length-11124-cov-3.765276_pt1 | contig 11124 bp, 7 predicted proteins | sample MGYA00237883_ERZ534232 | MGnify/ENA metagenome assembly ERZ534232
AAGGGGTTGGCACCGATTTCAGATGCCGCAGCCTCAACCATGGTTCCGACAATGACCGAATGGTGATAAGTTCCGGGGGCTTCCAACATGAGTCTTCTGAGGATCGGTTGATCCAGGTTTGCAAGTTCGAGAAGTTTAATGTCCGTTGTAAAGTCAAATGCAATTTCAACCAGCGGCGCGATTCCGGCCGTAACGATTCCTGCGCCGACACCCCCTGAAAACGCAAAACCCCAATCCCACATGAGTTTGAAAAATGTGGAACCTCCCGTATAAACGTTGATAACGGTAACAAGAATTATATTCAACAAACCCAGTTTCAACCCGGCTTTTATAAATACTTTGCGTTCCCGGCAATTCTGTATCCAGTATGCCGCCATCAGACTGTTCAGGAGGAAGTAAATGAAAATATCAAATCTGTTTTTAAATATTATCGCGGTTCCGATCGCGACTAACATGGCGATGGGAATGGCCAATTCGATGCCCAGGAAGAGACATGTGGTCATGGCGCCTGCGGCAAGCGGGATACCATAAGAGATCGAATCGGCGGATATGGGAAATGGGGAATAATGGGCTACGGAATCCGCTAACGATTCGGAAATCTTTGAGAACAGGAAAAAGGTAACGAGTATGCTGGCCAGAAAGAGTAAATTCTTAATGGTATTGAGACTGGGCCGATTTTGAATGCAAAGGACATAAACAATCAAAAGGATGCATAGGATGAAGAGTGCCGATCCAAGGCAGTTTGTCAAGACCTGCTCGTTTTTTACCGATTCATTGTAAATCCTTAGTTTTAAAAACTGATCCCTGGTCACCCTTTCTCCCTCGCGTAACAGCATCTCGCCAGCTTTTATCTTGTGAAATATCTGCGTAACTTCTGAATATGCATTTTTTTTCCTTTCCTCGGTTTCACTCCTATTCAGCGTGATATTGGGTTGAATCAGTCTTTGAGAAAAATCCACAATCAAATTTCGCAAATTTTGGTTCTTGTCTTGTAGAAGGGGCTGGCCGATAATTTTGACCATGGTTTTGGCCTGATCCAGACCGTAATAGTGCTTCAGATTATATTCAAGATTCTCATTTTTTGTTTTGATATCTCTTAAAATTATGCCCCTGTCGGTTTCTTTCAGAAACATCTCTTTATTGGTGACCACCCCATTTGCCAATATTTCTTTTAAGATAACCGAAATCAGATCTGAAATTTCTTCGGAAAAGGCTTCCACCTCGAGTGTTTTATAATCAGTGTCGCTGACCGAAATACCGATCTTTTCCTCAAATTCGGGCTTCTTCTGCCAGACAAGGTTATGAAGGGCCAATTTGCGGTCTTCATGGCCGGATGGAGATATTTCCGGTTTTTCGGGAGTATTTTCTTTGTTTAAAGGTTCGATGATTGCCCGAAGATCAGCAAAAGCTTTTTTCAGTGTCAGGCTTGTTCTTCGGTGAAGCGTTTTATCATGGTCGTAAACCGTCAACACATTTTCTACGGCCAGTTTTCGGCTGGCTTCAGTGGCATTCTCATCTTCGATTAAAAAATCTTTGGTGGCTTTTATATTTCTTGTGGCGACATCACCGATGTTATAATAATGTTTTTTGATCACAAGGTTTGGGTACAGCAATACGGTAAAGATCACTGTAACACCAATTAGAATAGCCCAGCGGATGCTGTCACTGTTTTCGAAAATCCGGTTTAAGGACATTTGGGTTTTTAGGATGTTCATTGTAATGTGTTGTTATTTTTTTTTCGTGGCATCCAGATCTTCGTAAGCCTTAATAATTTTCTGGACCAGTCCATGCCGTACGACATCTTTTTTTGAAAAGAAGATGAATCTTATTCCTTCTATTCCCTGTAGGATATCTTTGGCTTCAACGAGTCCCGAAGTCTTCTCGGCAGGAAGATCAATTTGCGTAATGTCGCCGGTGATGACTGCTTTTGACCTGAATCCAATTCTCGTCAGAAACATCTTCATCTGTTCGGATGTCGTGTTTTGGGCTTCATCTAAAATGATAAAAGAGTCGTTTAAGGTTCGTCCGCGCATGAACGCCAAGGGCGCAACTTCTATGACGCCTTGCTCGATCAGGTTGGATACCTTTTCAAAACGCATCATGTCGTGAAGCGCATCGTAAAGCGGTCGGAGGTAAGGATCTACCTTTTCCGCAAGGTCTCCGGGTAAAAAACCCAGCGCTTCGCCGGCCTCCACGGCAGGTCTCGTGAGAATGATACGGTTCACCTTTCCCTTCGCAAACGCTGCAACCGCCATGGCCATGGCAAGATATGTCTTTCCTGTTCCTGCCGGTCCGATCGCGAAGACCATGTCGGATGTCCGGATGGCATCTATATAATCCTTTTGGGTTTGACTTCTCGGAATGACAGGGCTCTTTTTCGAAGTGATGTACACCGTATCCAGAAAAATATCTTTAAGTTGAATACGGTCGTCTCCGCTCAGGATCCTTACGGCATAATCGACGTCGTTTGGATAAATGGGATATCCGCCTTTTAAGAGATCATAAAGTTGCTGGAGTATTTTTTTTACCAGGCTTGAGGCGATGCTGTCTCCTTCGATGAAAATCGTGTTGCCTCTTGCATGGATGGAAACATCCGTGAGTTCCGCAATTCTTTTAAGGTTGCTGTTAAACTCCCCGAAAAGCTGACTTGCCAGATTGATATCCGGGAGAATTAACCGGGTTTTATTATTTTCTGAAATGATATCCATACGTTAATTTTGATATATCATAATTTTTTCAATGATTGCAAACGCCAATTTGGCGTGCTTGAGAAAAATAAATTTTCTTGACTCAAAATATCTGCTTTGTTAATTTTCAGCAATAAAAATTTTAAAATCTCATCTTTTTGATATTATTTAATTTTTGATAATTCAGGCAAAAAACGATCGTATTCGGTATACCATCGAGAAAACTTTATTACAAGTTCATGGGATTTAACACTTTTTAACAACAGATTTTTATTCCGCACGATAAAACCTGGTTTTTGGGGCCAGGATTCTATACTTAAAAATTTTAGCAATGCTAACCATGCACTGAAGGAGCACCATGAATTTTTTCGATATCATTGTCGTCACCATTTTGGCGTACTGTATAATAAGGGGTATTTTCAGAGGGTTACTTAAAGAACTGTCCTCAATCATCGGGGTGTTCGGCGGATACTATGCTGCGTATACCTATTACGGTATGCTCGCCAAACCCTTATCAAAGTGGATCGACCACACCGGTTATCTCAATATATTTAGCTTCCTGATCATTTTCTGTATCGTTTTTCTGATTATCAGCATGCTGGGTGTCATTATTAATTACCTGCTTAAATTGGCGTTCCTGGGTTGGGTTGATCGTTTGGCCGGTGCCGTTTTTGGTGCGATGAAGGCCGCACTTATCGTTTCAGTGTTGTTAATCGCCTTCACCGCGTTCCTTCCCAAAGGTTCCCCCGTCATTAAGGACTCGCTGCTTTCTCCCCATATAACGATGATCTCAGAAAAGATGATCAAAGTTGTGCCGAAAGACCTGAAACACACATTTTTGGCCAAAATATCCGAATTCAAAAAAATCTGGAAGCAAAAATAACCGGCCGACACTGCTTAACTGCCGGTTTGAAAAGACAAATATAATGAAAATCGATGCCATTATTGAATTGATTGAAACATTAAGGGGGGAAAAAGGGTGCCCCTGGGACAAGAAACAAACGCCGCAGACCATCCTGGCATATCTACTGGAAGAAATGTACGAACTGATGGATGCAGTTGAATCAGACGATCCGGCGGAGATTTGCGGGGAACTCGGGGACGTGTTGTTTCATATACTTTTCCTTGTCAGTCTTTTTAAAGAGATGGGCCATTTTAGCTTCGAAGACGTTGTGGCCTTCAATGTAAAGAAAATGATTCGACGACATCCCCATGTCTTCGGCAGCGACACCGTCGACAGTGCGGATGAAGTCAAAAAACGGTGGTATAAAATAAAAATGGAAGAAAAAAAAGGTTCCACAGGGGATTCGATTCTGGATTCGATTCCTGCAAGTCTTCCGGCATTGATGCGTGCTTACAGAATCTCCGAACGGGCGGCCAGGACAGGATTCGACTGGGAAGAACTATCCGGTGTTATGGAAAAAGTCGAAGAAGAATGGTCTGAGCTGAAAACCGTGTTGAAAAAACAAAAACAATCCTCAATAGACCAGGGTCAATTGGCGCTGGAATTCGGTGATGTTCTTTTTACCCTCGTAAATGTGGCCCGGTTTGCAAACATTCATCCTGAAACAGCATTGAGGGATGCCACCCATAAATTCGAAAGACGCTTCAGGTATATGGAAAAATGTATTGCAAACGGTCAAAGAGATATTCGATCGGTTTCCCAAACGGAAAAGGATGCGTTGTGGGAGGAGGCGAAAAAAAAGATCGATTAATGCTCGCAAGATCTAACCATTACAATTCCATCCAATGAGCACATCAATCAAGATCTCGAATCTCATAAAAATAATGAAAAACTAACAAAATGATCAAAAGCTTAAAGCTCAAAACTAATAGCACACAGATGACGCGTATTTAACGGATCTTCGCGGATATTTAAGCTGGTTCGCTCCACTCACAGTTGGGGCGAAGCCCCCTGATTTCTCAATGATCCGTGACAATCCGCAAAATCCGTGTCATCTGTGTGCTATAATTAACATTCGAAATTTTGAGCGAAAAGCGGTGTTTTTGGTCAATCGCTATCTATAAAAGGCTGGTTGAAGGTATGTCGAAGGAACGTATTCTCGTTGTTGAAGACGAGCAGGATATTCTTGAATTGGTGAAATACCACCTCGCCCGAGAAAATTACCAGGTTTTTTGCGCGGGTTCCGGGGAAGAAGCCCTGAAAATTGTTGCTTCCGAACCATTGGATTTGATCGTTCTGGATCTCATGCTCCCGGGAATAGACGGCCTCGAGGTGACCCGGCGCCTTAAAAACAATGCCCGGACCCAACATGTTTTTATCGTTATGCTGACCGCAAAAGGTAGTGAGGCCGACATTGTTACCGGACTCGAACTGGGCGCCGACGATTATATCACCAAACCGTTCAGCCCAAGGGTTCTTTTGGCCAGAATCAAGGCGGTCATTCGCAGGTCGAAAGATGAAACGTTCAATGACAGCCCTGTGATCCGAATTCACAACCTGGTGATCCATCCCGGACGTCGCGAAGTCCGTGTGAATGGAACATCCGTGATTCTAACGTATACCGAGTTTCAGATTCTTTATTATCTGGTCCGTCGACCCGGATGGGTGTTTACCCGGACACAAATCGTAGATGCCGTAAGGGGCGATGATTATCCCGTTACGGATCGCAGCGTCGATGTTCAGATCGTTGGGCTCAGAAAAAAACTCGGCCCTGCCGGTCGATTCATCGAGACGGTTCGGGGTGTCGGGTATCGATTCAAGGAAAATTCGTAAGAAATCACAGACGAGCACGAATATACACAAATTTTGGAGACGATTGCGCCCATAACTACGAGGTTACTCGCTTTGGGAAAGAGAATTAATCCAAGGTCTTATCTTGCTGACGCAATATGCTGTCACAACCCAAAAAGAGGTTAAGGACAATACAAATGGCCAAAAAAGTATCAATTGATTCTGAAGTTGCGTCCATTGTTATGGCGGCGGGACGAGGCAGCAGAATGACAGGCTATGCAGGCAATAAAACACTGTTGCCGCTGGTCCCCCGCAATTCTATTTTTGAAGGGAACCATCTTATCCTGCACCATCTGCTGGAGAACATGCCAGCCGGTCCGAAGTCGCTGGTCGTTCACCATTGTAAGGAGGATGTGACTGCGGCAACCTGTCATTTGGATATTACCTATTGCGAGCAACCGGTTCTCAATGGCACCGGAGGTGCTCTTTTAGCGGCCCAGTCATTTATTGAGACCCAGTTGTGTTCTAAATTAATTATCACCATGGGGGATGTTCCCTTCGTTAAAAAGACAACCTATTTGCGGCTTGTACAGGAACTGGAATCGTTTGACCTTGTCGTTTTGGGGTTTTGTCCCAGTGACAAAAAGCAATACGGCGTTCTGGAAACCCAGGACGATCAGGTTCGAAAAATAATCGAATGGAAATACTGGAAAGACTACCCGGCAGAGAGACAGGCGGCATTAACGATCTGTAATTCAGGAATTTACGCCGTAAAAAAGAATATTTTGATAAAATATCTCCCTGGCATGGCTTCACGGCCCCAGATCGTTTACAAAGAAATAAACGGCAAATCTGCTCCCATAGAAGAATTTTTTATCACCGATCTTGTTGAATATCTGATGGATGATGGAAGATCCGTCGGATATATTTTAGCGGAAGATGAAAATGAAACCATGGGCATCGACGATCAGGATGCGCTGTTAAAGGCCCAGGCAATGTTTAGGGCCAAAGGCAGGGACTCAACACACTAAACTCAACATCCTATTTAATTGTAAAAAAAACTCCTTCCATTCCATCATTCCGGTATTCCATTTATCCATTATTCCCTCCAGGGATTTTCCCTTTCCTCCGGCCTGAAAGCCCTACGGCGTCCGGCTTGGAGAGCCTGCAAATCGGAGAAACTGGAAGCGGAGCAGGAGGCCAATTGGGGCAAAGCCCCTAAGTTTTCTTCTTCCCTATTAAAAAAAGCCCTGCTTATCAAAATCTAACATAATCCTAATGGTTTTTTAATAATGATGATGCTTATTGAGAATGGATTAACAAGGTGCTGGTAATGTGGTAATGTGAATTTTAAAAATGATTTCCCTTTTCTGAATTATGGATACCTGAATACGTTTCGAATATCGATTTGAGGGTAAGAGTTTAGCCTTTTGAAATTTAAGCATACCTGAAGCTTCCCAAAAACGGATTTGTTTCAAAAATCTAAACAGGTACATTTGAGGAAAAACAATGAAAAAAAAGAAACGATTGCTCCGGCATCTTTTCCCCTCATATCTTCTGATTACGCTGGTGTCTTTGATCGCCGTCACCGGGTTTGCCTCGAGTTCGATTCGCAGTTTTTTTCTGGAGCAGACATCCGCAGATTTATTGGCCCGGGTCCGCTTGCTGGAAAACCAGATGGCCCAATTCCTCGGGCCGCTTGAAACCAGCCTCGTCGATGCGATATGCAAGGAAATCGGGATGTCATCGGCCACCCGGATCACCGTTATGCTGCCGTCCGGCCGTGTCATCGGGGATTCCAGTGAGGATCCGGCAATCATGGATAACCATGCATTGAGACCTGAGGTTATTGCGGCTCGAAAGGGGGAAGTTGGAAAATCCATACGTTTGAGTCCGACATTACAGAAAATGATGATGTATGTTGCCATTCCGTTGAAAGACAAGGAGGAGATTATTGCCGTGATACGGGCGGCACTGCCGGTTACCGCCATCGACCAGGCGCTGAACGCGGTACAGAAAAAAATTTTTCTTGGAGGCCTGCTCATTGCACTGCTTGCGGCCGGAATGAGTCTTTATGTTTCGCGACACATCAGCCGACCCATTGAAGCGTTAAAAAAAGGTGCGGATTTTTTTGCCCAGGGTAATTTGTCCCACCGGCTGCCGGGAACGGATCTGGTTGAAATCGACAGTCTCATCGAAGCGTTGAACCGGATGGCCGGCCAACTCGAAGACCGTCTCAATACGATTGTTCGTCAAAAAAACGAACTGGGGGCGGTGCTTTCGAGCATGGCCGAAGGCGTTTTTGCGGTAGATATGGACGAGAAGATTGTCAGCATCAACCGGGCAGCGGCAAGAATCTTTGAAAATCTGCCCGAAAATCTGATAGATCGGAGTATTCCGGAAGTAATCCGAAATGCGGATCTTCAAAAATTTGTCAAAAAAGCCCTTTTCAGCAAAGAAAACCTGGAGGAAGACATTACGCTTTACCAGAGAGGCGAACGAATCCTGTATGTTCACAATACGCCCCTGGAAGACCCCGATGGTCAAAGAAGCGGTATTCTGGTCGTATTGAACGATGTGACCCGCATTCGCAGACTTGAAAACATGAGAAAAGACTTTGCCGCCAATGTTTCCCATGAAATCAAGACACCGCTGACGGCCATCAAGGGTTTTGTTGAAACGCTTCGTACCGGTGAAGGCTTAGAACCGAAAGAAACCCTGCGGTTTTTGGCCATCATCGAAAAGCACGTGGATCGCCTTACCGCCATTATCGATGATTTGATGAAACTATCCAAGATCGAGCAGCAGGATGAAAAAAGTGAAATTCATCTTGAAAAAACTTCCGTAAAAAGCGTGATGTTAGCGGCTGTTCAGGCTTGCCGGGAAAAGGCAAAAGACAAGGAAATTACCATAGATCTTGTATGTCCGGAAAATATTTTGTTCCGGCTCGATTCCAGATTGATGGCCCAGGCCGTGGTAAATCTGCTGGATAACGCCATAAATTACAGCAGTGAGAACAGCGACATTCAAATTTCTGTATCTCAAGAAGTCAAAGGGCTCACCATCAGTGTTCGGGATCACGGCACTGGGATTTCCAAAGAGCATTTGTCCCGTATTTTTGAACGATTCTACCGGGTCGATAAGGCCCGCAGCCGGGATCTCGGCGGCACGGGTCTCGGCCTTGCCATTGTCAAGCACATTGCTCATGCTCACGGGGGACGCGTTTCCGTGGAAAGTGTCCCGGGGGAGGGAAGCACGTTTTCGATTCATTTGCCGGTGATCGTGAGCGTTTAGCTCCATGAAAATGGGTGGCTTCAGATCGGGTTTAAATGTTTTCTGAAAGAACTCATGGATAACGGCTCGTAATGAAAAAATGGGTCTTATCTGTTGAAAAGGGTCAGCGGTTTTAAATAATATGTTCACATGACCTCGAATCCATGAGATTTTTTCATAACGAGCCGTAATCCACTCAAACAGCGTCCAGTAAAAATTTAAACCCGATCTGAATCGCCTTGAACATGGATTCTTTTCAAAGACCTAAAACAGTTACCGACGATCTGATTGAGGGGTGTTTTTTATTCCACTAATTTGTTTGTCATGTCATCAGGTCTGGCGCACCTTTCACCCTGAAAAATTCGGTTTTTCCCTCTTTTTCAACCCGATGAATGTGCTGGAGCGTATCTCGAACTGTTTTTAAATGAACGATCATGACTGAATCGGCTTTCGAATCATGGCCTATTTCTGCATGAAATTTTTTTCGATAATAGCGTTTTGTGTCACCGGTGGGTTTGATGGTAAAATTTTCGACATGAATTTCAAAGGCGGTTTCAAAGGCAACGGCCATCATGAGTTCATCCAGATTCCAAATCCCCTGTTTCCCCTTGTTTCGGTAATCAATGTCAACGAAAAATCCCACTTCGTGAAAGGATCTCAGGTCCTTTAACGGCAGCAGGTCCGTTTCGAAACGCTTACGAAATCGGGGCGAAAAAGGCAACCCGATCAGCGGTGAACGGAATGCCGATGCCAGCATGATGGGTTTTGAAGTGTCGAAATCAAGATAGGCGATTTGTATGTTCGTGTTAAAGTCAAATACATCGATGAGGCAATTTCCTCTCAGGGTAAATACCAGGTCGACCGAACCGGTTGAAAACACCGCATATCCCGCCTGTACTAAATCCCGAAAACTGAAAATGTTCCACATGGGGCATTCATCCCTTTACTTCAATGACGTCAATCTTAAATATATCCTATCAAATCGGCAATCAAATATAAAATTAACTTGGATTTAACATAACTCTAACATTAGGGGGGTATTTTCAAGGCCGGAAAACCGAAAAGAAATTTCGTAAGCCTTTAGCTTCTTGAAAATTGGTGGCTTCCAGTAAAAATTTAAACCCTATTGGAAGCGTCTTGGACATAGATTCAATTCAAAAACCTGAATAGTTACGAAAATTCCTGTTTAATTTAAATCGGGTTTACGGATCAGAAATACTAAACCATGTTATCACCCGCAACCGTGTTATTCATATTGCTCTTGCTGTCCGGGATGGCCTATTATTTCGGCCTGAAGCGTTCCCTGGCCGTGGCAGGGGGAAAGGAGCATGTCCGGAACCTCCACTCCAGACCCCAATACTACGGTATAATGACGGCCCTCTGGTGCGGTTTGCCGGCGCTGGTTATCTTTTTCTTCTGGCAGGTATTTGAAGCGGATATCATCACGAATCTGGTGGTTACCGGATTGCCTGACAGCATCCGTGATCTCCCGGCGGACCAGATCAATCTGATAGTTAACGATATTCGAAACCTGGCTGCCGGTAATATAGTCTCCAGCCGGACCAGCCAGGTGATACAGGATGCGGCAGCCCATTATTCTCAATTGCAGCGGACGAGCCATACCGCTCTGGCCGTTGTTGTGGTATGCATGTGTATCTTTGCACTGGTTATTGTTCGACACAAAATCTCAAAGACAACCCGGGCCCGAAATCATGTGGAACGCATCATTCTCTGGCTTCTCATTGCCTGTTCGACCATCGCCGTTTTTGCAACCGTCGGGATTGTTCTTTCCGTTCTGTTTGAGGCCATCCGTTTCTTTAAAGCGGTTTCGGTGATTGAATTTTTATTCGGGCTCAAATGGAGTCCACAAATCGCAATTCGGAGTGATCAGGTCGGTTCTTCCGGAGCGTTCGGAGCGGTGCCGGTGTTTACGGGGACCCTTCTGATATCTGCCATCGCCATGGCTGTGGCTGTCCCCATCGGTCTGATGTCCGCCATATACCTGTCTGAATATGCGACCAAAACCTTCAGGGCAGCGGCAAAACCGCTCATGGAAATCCTGGCTGGAATTCCCACGGTGGTATATGGCTTTTTTGCGGCGCTAGTGGTGGCTCCGGTGATTCGAGATGCCGGACAATGGATCGGCCTCGATGTCGCCTCGGAGAGCGCACTGGCCGCGGGGCTTGTCATGGGCATCATGATCATTCCGTTTGTCTCTTCCCTCTCCGACGACATGATCAATGCCGTACCCCAGGAACTGCGGGACGGCGCCTACGGACTGGGGGCTACCCAGTCGGAAACCATTAAACAGGTGGTGTTGCCGGCAGCCCTTCCGGGGATCGTTGGCAGCATCCTTTTGGCCGTATCCCGCGCGATCGGAGAGACCATGATCGTGGTCATGGCCGCAGGACTGGCCGCCAATTTGACGCTGAACCCCCTAAAGACGGTTACCACCGTGACCGTGCAGAT
>ENA-OSEO01006060-OSEO01006060.1-sediment-metagenome-genome-assembly--contig:-NODE-6060-length-11122-cov-3.612494_pt1 | contig 11122 bp, 11 predicted proteins | sample MGYA00237883_ERZ534232 | MGnify/ENA metagenome assembly ERZ534232
TTATGGCTTCAGCGCTTGCATGCTTCCGCTAAGCGCTGATCGCCAGTTGTGCAAAAATGGGAGAATTTATGGCAGCGTTCTACGATGTTCCAGTCAACTGGAAATGCAATCGGCAGACCAAAGCAAGGGGTCTTGGAAACAACGTGGCTTGGGTGTGCGCCTGTGAAGAGATTCTTCTGGGGCCGCATGAGGGGCTATATCAGGTTGGTCCGTGCCCAAAGTGTGGGCGCAGTTTCAGGATAGTTCGTGGCCAGCGGCCGCGGTATGTCGATCACGTCGAAGAGGTCTGAAAAAGGCACAAAAAAAATCCTGAAGCAGGCGCCGAGAAAATCGTGGTTTTTCGGAAGACCTCGGTAATTCAACCTGTGGTGGCGGGCGAGGCTTTGCGTTAGCGCGCCGTTGAGGAAGACATGAACGAATGGGGAACTATCCGGGACAAAGTGTACAAACTCAGAAATTCAACCATTATTATCCTATGTGTAAAAATCCGGACGCCCGAAGAATTCCATACTACCAGATGTATGTCTAATTGTTCAGAGGGGTTCGAGAACATCCATTGGAATATTGGTGAATGTCCCCCACGGGAGCGGGCCCATCATCCAATAGCCTTGATGGTGCCCTTTTCTTCAAGTTGCCGGTCAATAAACCTTAATCGCAGAAGGGGTGAACAGACACCGGTATGGTTGAGGTTTTGTTGGGGTTCGCTCCGCTCACCCCACCCTTCTACGCGATAGGTGCCTTCCGCCGCACGCATGATCACATCGTCACTCCCCGGCGTAATCAGCAACCGGAAATTCTTCCGCAAACGATTTTTATAGAAACTCGAGCCGGTTCTTGAAATCCGCCGGTTTCGCCCACCCGATCTTCTTCAGCAATCGTCGAAGCGTCTCTCCGATACGCAGTCAGGGACGTTATGGACAAATTGTACAAACTGCAAAGCAATTCAACCTTTTTAGGATTCAAGTATTATCCTAACCGCAACATCCGGAAACACAGAATAATTCCGCTCTACCAGGTGTATATTTAACCTATCCAATAGTTGGTAGAATCTCATAGAGTTCAGGGCATTTTGGGCTCAGCCAAGCGCTCCAGGAACTTTACCACAGGCAGGATTGGGATTCCCTCGAATACTTTCAGGCTCAAGAGGTGGCGGTCCCCTGAGATGATGAAATCGGCTCCAGCCTCCAGAGCGCAGGACAGGAATATATGGTCGGTCGGGTCTTGGGGAATGGCGTTGCAGACTTCGGAGCAACCGGGTACAAGGGTGGCATCTTTTTCAAGGAGATTTAGGAGTTGCACAATATCGTGGTCGCTCAAGAGGTATTTTTTCCGTATGCGCGGCAATTCAAGAACCGCTTTGATTTCTGCCATGATGGCAGGCGAAGTCACGAGCACATACTCGCCGGCTCGCCAAGCGTTTATCAATCTGGCTGGAGCGCCGGTCTTGTTCAGCAGGCTGCTAATAAAAACGTTTGTGTCAAGAACGGCGCGTATCACGCCCGGACCTCACTCTTGAAATGGCATCGGTTACATCCTGGTCAATCTTTTTCGGCGGTATATCGGGAAGGCGAGAGCGAATCCTGTCGAGCACTTCAAACCGGGCACGTCTATCCGCTACGAGCCGCTCGTATGTTTCTATCGGGATCATTGCGGCCACCGGTTTTCCGGACCGTTCTAAAATGACTTCTTCGTTGCCGAAGCGGACGCTCCCGATAATATCTGAAAATCTGCTCCGTGCTTCTCTTGCTCCGACATGTTTCGGCATTTTAGTCCCTCCATTGTCTTGTTTGAAGATGGCAATATTATAGACATCCTGTTCATTTTGTCAATAGTGTACACATTAGCGAAAAGCCGTTGCTGACAAATTGTGCAAACTGCAGAGCCGCTCAAATCGTAATTTTTTTCTGATGTGGCAACATCACCTTAACAATGCGCGTTCTCCCAGGTTGCCGTAACGGTGATAGGTGTTGCAGATGCTCTGCTCCGTGAAATAGTGGAGCAACTCCACTCGGCCTTCCATCAGCACCGGTGCACGGGCGATATAAAACCCTGTCCGGGACGCTTCGGTTAAAACGGCATCAGAGACCCTTTCGGGTGCGGCATAGCGAAATCGCTCAACCGTCGGCATGATTTCAATAAGATCCCTGTCGGTTTGCCGAATCAGCGGGGTCAGGCCGATAAATCTTTTTGCATCCGGGCCGTGGAGAAAGGCCGTCACCGGGTTTGCCAAATCAGGGGGAATGCTGATAATCGGTTTGCACCCCGCTATCTTCGCAGCGGCAATTCTTGCCAGAACTTCAAACAAACTGTCCTGCGGATTCAGGCGGATCAGGATCCTGCCGGCGGGCAGATATCGGACCAGGTTGTCCTGACCTCTGATGTGAAAGTAGTCCCTTTGCCGGGAGAATTCCTGCTCATATCGGAAGAGGTAGCTTTTCACGGCCCGGATGGTCTGGATGATATCGTTGCGGATGGGTTTGAATTCTTCCCACTCGGTCTTAAGCTGCCATTCCTGGACCAGTCGCAACAGGAAATGGTCTTTTTGAATGGCGCCGGCCGGCGGCAGCCGGGTGTCTTCAATCTGCATGAACTGGGTGACGTAATTATGGAATCCTGCCTTGATGCCGGCGCCAAGGGCGGACTTTTTTATTCCGCCGAAGGGCTGGCGCAGCACCACGGCACCGGTGGTTCCCCGGTTGATGTAAAGGTTTCCCGACTCAGCGGCGTCCACCCAGCGGTCCTGTTCCCGTTTGTCCAGTGTTTCGATGGCGGATGTCAGGCCATAACCGGTCCCATTGGCAAGTGCGATGGCATGATCGAGATTGTCCGCCCGCATGACGCCCAGCAAGGGACCGAAAAATTCCGTCAAATAGGTATAACTGCCGGGCTTTACCCCCCACTTGATTCCCGGCGTCCATACATAGGGATTGTTCAGGATATTTTCAGGCACAAGCGCCCAGGACTCTCCCGGTTCCAGACAGGTCAGCGCCCGTTTCAGATCCCCGGCCGGCGGCTGGATCAGCGGTCCCATCTTATTGGCAAAATCCCAGGCCGTTCCCACCGTCAGACTTTTGGCTGCATCCACCAGCTGCCGCTTAAAGCGCTTGTCTCTATAGACTTCGTCTTCCAGTATCAGCAGGGACGTGGCCGAACATTTCTGACCGCTGTTGCTGAAGGCGGAATGGATTACATTCCGGATGGCCTGATCCCGGTCGGCCATGGCAGTGACAATGGTAGCGTTTTTACCGCCGGTTTCGGCAGCCAGGAACTGAGCGGGTGTTTCTTTCAAAATTGACAGACCGGTGTCGGTGCCGCCGGTGAAAATGATAAAATCCGCATCCGGATGACCGGTCAGCCGGGTTCCGACTTGACTGCCGGAGGCGGGAAGAAACTGAAGCGTGTTTCGGGAAATGCCCCCTTTCCAGATGGCTTGACACAACTGCCATCCCACCAGGACAGCGGCTGAAGCCGGTTTAAAAATAACGGTATTTCCGGCAGCCAGCGCTGCCAGGATGCCGCCGCAGGGGATGGCGATGGGGAAATTCCAGGGAGAAATGACCACCCCCACCCCCTTGCCAAGGCAGTTCAGATTTTCAAGATCATGAAAGGTGTTGGCGGCAAACGGGTAAAATTCTGCGAAATCGATTGCTTCGGAAACTTCAGGATCAGACTCGGCAAAGACTTTGCCGGTATTGGCGGCGGCCGCCCCAATGAGATCACTCCGGGCGCGCCTCAATTCCTGCGCGACCTTTGAAAAAATGCAGTGACGTTCGACATGGGTCAGCCTGCGCCAACCGTCCGGGTCCGCCTTTGCCGTCTTCAGCGCCTGCGTTACATCTTCATCATTGGCAAGCGCGTAGCGGGCGACATGGACCGTTTCGGAAAACTGTGACATGTCCATACAGTCTTCGCGTCTGCGCCCCTGGTAGATTTCACGTCCACCGACAACCAGGGGAATCTCCAGGGGTGTCTCATCCGGTCTTTTTTTCCATTTATTCCGGATGCGCTGCGCCCATTCGCGGTTTGCTGCCAGAGACCAGTCGGTATTGGGTTCATTGCGGAATTCTCCCGAATGATAGGTTCCCACCGGGTCGGAAAAGGTCTCCGACAACCTGTTCTGGAACCGGTGCGGTGTTTTACGGGGTTTATCCTTATGGCGCATAGCCTCGATGAATTGGGTCTTTAGAAACTCCCATTCCTTTGAGCCCGTTTTCAGACCGCCGGAATAGCGTAAAAAATTGTCTTTGGAGGTGTTTTCATCCAGGCGGCGAATCAGATAGGCGATGGCATTGATGAATTGGTCTTTGGTTGCGACCGGTGCATACATCAGCAGGTTCTCTGCGGTTTCCCGAATGGCTCTGGAGACATGATCGGCCATGCCCTCCAGCATCTCGATGGTGACATCATGTTCAACTCCGTTTTGACGGGCCAGATGGTCTGCATAGGCCAGATCAAACAGATTGTGCGAAGCAATTCCCAAACGGACGGTCCGGATATGTTCGGGCGTTAAACCGAATTCCACCATGCGCTTGTAATTGGCATCCACATCCCGTTTGTTGTCGTAAGTTGCCAGGGGCCAGCCGTTGATGGCGGCATCCACCCGCTCCATCTCCAGGTTGGCGCCCTTAACGATGCGAATTTTAATGGGGCCTGCCCCCCGCTCCACTCTTTTGCGTGCCCACTCCGTCAGTTCCTGCTGTATGACGAAAGAATCGGGCAGATAGGCCTGCAGGGCGATGCCGGCAACCGAATTTTTCAAGATGGTATCTTCCAGGGACTTGGTAAAAGCGGCCACCGTAAGGGCCAGATCCCGGTATTCCTCCATATCCAGATTGACAAACTTTTTGACCGTTTGTCCATTCTTTCGGATAAAGTCATGTTGATCCGCAGTGTTAAAAAGGAGTGACAGCCGGTCCTTGAGCACGGCGACGCTGTGCCCAAAGGATAGCGGACTTATTTGAGAATAAAGGGTGGAAATTTTTACGGAAATGCATTCGATGTGCGGATCTTTTAGGTCGTCGATATACATCTGTAGTCGGGCGCGAGCTTCCGCTTCCCCTAAAACCGCTTCGCCCAGGTGATTGAGATTCATTCCGAAACCCTGCAGTTTTCGTTTCCGCAAATAAGTGTGCAAGAGTTCTTTTTCCCCCGGAATAATGACGCGGCTGCTGTCCTGGCGCATTTTTTCAATCACCCTGGGAACCGAAAATTCAGGCAGATGCCGGCCGAGTCCCCTGAACATCTGCACCAGCAATTTATCAGTTGCCGAAAAAAAAGCCGGAACCCCGTATTCCCCGAACAGGCTGTTGATCTGATCGGCCACCCGTCCGGAATCATGGGAGCGGAAACTCTGATCCATCAGCTTTGAAAGGATTACCTTGTCCAGGGGATGGACCAGCAGGCGGCCCATCTGATCCTGAATATCTTTTTCCTCCGGCGTTAAAAGGAGGTCGGCCCGGTTTTGCCAGGATTCGGCCAAACGAACGACTTCTTTAACAAACATATCAAAACCATTTGTTTCCATAAGCAAACCTTCTTTCAAAGTATCCGCTTCCCCATAACGGACGCAACAAGTTCCGCGACAAATTCAGCGCTCTGGTTGCGGTTATCCAGAATCGGATTGACTTCGGTGATATCCAGGGAAGACATGCAGCCGCATTCTGCAATCGACTCCATAAGTAAATGGGTTTCCCGGTAGGTCAGCCCGCCGGCAACCGGTGTTCCAACCCCGGCGGCCACGGACGGGTCGACACTGTCGAGATCAAAACTCACATGGATAAGGTCCACGGTTTGATTCAGCCTTTTCAGGACGCCGGTAATAATAAAAGCAATCCCTTTTTTATCGATATCCGACATGGTATAAACGCTGAGGTCCAGTTTTTTGATCAATTCTTTCTCCAGGGCATCGATGCTGCGGATGCCGATCAGAACACAGTTTTTCGGATCCACTTTTGGTGCAAAATCGATTAATTGAGTCAACTGATGATTTCCAATGCCGAGAGACGCCGCCAGGGGCATCCCGTGGATGTTCCCCGACGGGGTGGTGGCTTCATCGTTCATATCGGTGTGGGCGTCGATCCATATAACACCCGGGGTCTTATGTTTTTTTCGGCAGTATGAAGCCACTCCGGCAACAGAGCCGATGGCCACGGAATGATCGCCCCCGAGAGTCAACGGCAGATGCCTGCGGGTTAAAGAATTTTCAACCTTACGGGCAAGAACCCGGGAAGCCTTGACAATTTCCTCAAGATACTTGAGATTCGGGTTGAAATCCGTCAGCTTTTCCCTCATTTTAATCGGAACATCACCATGATCATGTACACGATACCCTAAATTTTTTAATTTTGCCGCTATTCCGGCGATTCGCAACGCAGAAGGCCCCATGCCGACACCCCGCCGGCTGGCGCCCAGATCCATGGGAAACCCGATAATGTCGATTGGTGATTTTTTCATGTCTGTTTATTTTCCATGGGTTATAATATGAATAACCAGTGGTCGGAGGTTGTAATATCCTGCCTCATTATATTATAATTGAAAAACGTTGTATTTCCGCGTCATGCGATTCAACTATATCATATTGGGTGGTTTCTGAAAACAGGTTCTGCCGGAAACGGACGGCTCGGCGGCTGAAGCGGCCATTAATTCTGAGAGCGGTCGCGGCTGAATCCCCGTATCCAATCATGACGGAGGGCATTATGCCGTTTATTTTACCCGAATACACCCCACCGGATTTTACCCGGTCAATTTTCAGCGACGCACCCGTGGTCGCCTTTAAATCGGTTGAACGGCCCGGTGTAGCGCCGGGAAATTATCACGGCACCTCCATTTACCCTGAATATTTTCAGATCCGTAAAAATGAGTGGCGACTTTTAGTGGATTCTCGAATGGACTGTGTCGTGGCTCAGGACCCGGATGGAACATTGCAGGCCAGAGAATTTCGTCATTTAAAAAAAGGAGACCAGGTGGCCTGCGGCAGAAGTGAAAATGGAGAAGAGGGAATTTTCGTTCATGTGGACGCCTTTTCCTTTCCGGATCGAGAAACAGACAAATTTGTATTCCGTTCTCAGCGGACCCGGGAAACCTCTTATTCCATTGACTATGATGAACTGTATAACCTGCTGAACTATGAACGCCGCAATGGTTTTATCGTCTGGGTCTTGGGGCCGGCGACCGCTTTTGATCATGATTCCCGCCTGGCGTTCTCCGCCCTGATTGAAAGAGGATATGTTCACGCCCTGCTGGCGGGAAATGCCCTGGCGACCCACGATGTGGAAGGCGCACTCTTTGGAACCGCTCTGGGCCAGGAGATCTATTCCAAACGCACTGTTCACCAGGGACATTACAAGCACCTGGATGCCATCAACACCATCCGTGCGGCCGGATCGATTGCCAGCGGGGTGGCATGCGGCCTGGTCAAGGAAGGAATCATGGCCGCACTCATCCAAAAGAAAGTTCCGTATGTTCTGGCAGGATCCATCCGAGACGACGGTCCCATGCCCGAGGTGATCGGGGATGTCTATCGGGCTCAGGATGAAATGCGCGCCCTGACGCGACGCGCCACTACGGTGATCGCATTGGCGACCCAACTGCACGCCATCGCAACCGGCAATCTGCTGCCGTGTTACACGGTTAAGGAAGACCGCATCCGACCGGTATATTTTTACATGGTGGACATGTCCGAATTTGCCGTCAGCAAGCTTTCGGACCGCGGGTCCCTGACCGCACGTTCGATCCTTACCAATGTTCAGGATTTTGTCGTAACGGTCGAAAGGGGGCTGCATGAACGCCACGTCGTGTGCTGATGTGTTCCCCTGGCCGGAGCTTTTGTCAATCTCTAAGACCCTGTTATTATTGCTACCCGGTTTTTCCCATCAGCAGCCTGCAGGCCTTGCTCTCGGGTGCAAAGATGAACGTCAATCCAAGAATCAGCAGCGGTGCGGCAAAGAACAGTCCAAACATCGGCAATATTAACAAGCCTGCAAATGCAAGCAATGAACTGATGAACAATATGAAAAAGCCCACCACCCGGGCTGACACTTTATCCCTGAGACAATCATTTATTTGGGTCGCATCCATTGTCGATCTCCTTATACTTATATCAATTGGTTCGAAGAATTGTCTGTATGAGCATCCTAAATTTAACAAAACCGCATTTGTCTTTAAGATAACAACAAGTTTTCAAAATACAAATGGAAACCGGTCGCATTTTTCCCGGATTTCCGGAAACGCTGATGCATTCTGATCTTCATGGCGGACATTAAAGGCGATGTGGCCGGCCTGGCGCTGGCCGACGTTGCCAGCGATAAGATCCGGCAGCGTGTCGCCCAAACCGGCATGGAAGGGTACACCCATGAGGCCAATCCGGTGTTATTCTGGGATGTGTTCGGCAGGTCCGGTCATCACGTGCGCACCACGATCAGCGAAATCGGCCCGAGCCTGTTGGGACGGATACTGGCGCTGAACGATACCCAGGCCGGGATGCTTGAAATCGCCTTCAAGCTGGCCGACGATCAGGGCCTGCTGTTGCTTGACCTCGACGACCTGCGTGCGCTGCTCGGGCTGGCTGCAGACGATCGCAAGGCGATATCAAAGCAATATGGTCTGGTCAGCGCACAATCCGTGGCAACCGTCCAACGGGCGCTGTTGTCGCTGGAGCGGGAAGGCGGGGAAGCTCTGTTCGGCGAACCTGCGCTGGAACTTAACGACCTGCTGCGCACCGACTTCAGCGGCCGGGGCATAATCAACGTCTTTCACAACCTTTGTCTGCTTTACAACCTTTGTCGGACCAAATTATGCGTTTGAATTCTATGATAAAACATTCCAAAAATAGCTGTTTTCGGAGATTAGCCCTTACTTTTCAGGGGTAAAAAGAAGGCTGTAAGACGTTTGGGATTCTCTCAGTTCGTAATCACCCCTTTCCTCTGAAATTTTACGGCCGACAGCCGCTGCGCCCAGCCTTGTTTTTATTTCCAGCACAAACTCCTTATCTCCGACCGCGATGCTTTCCGTCCATTTCCTATCGCGTTTGTTCGATCCGCTTTTTAAAATCTCATCAACCCAGTGCCGGTGTGATCCCAACAAATGAACATCCTCTTTGATCCCTAGTAAATTCCTTAATTCTCGGCGATCGACTGTTGTATATCTGTGCTTCGGGTTCTGAATTTCGGTATATCCACCAAACTCCCACTCTGAAGGGTGTTGAACCTCCCCGGCCCGCACCATATTCAAATCAATATATGCCAGGCACTGAATGAGATGATCATCTGTTTTTACCGCTGTTGCATGATACCGGTCCTCCCAGAATGCTCTCTTCCGGCTTTTTCGGATATTATATTCTCTTGCTGTTCTGCCGGCTATAAGCTGGATCGATTTAGGAATGACATCATCTTTTCGGTCATACACCAGTAAATGGATGTGTTATGTGAAGTTTCGCATTATGTGAAGTTCATATATCAGTTATACATCCATCCGTGCATGCCCTTCGCGCCTTCAAGTGATTGCTCCACATAATTGTGGCACCTTGGCAAGTCGATCAAGCCATTGGAGCACATTGGGTTTTTGCCAGGGGACCTTCTTGCAGATCTTCGGAGCGCCGGCCTTGGCGATCATTTTACGCTTCATCTCCATGTCGATTTCTAAGTAAATGTGAGTGGTATTGAGATCGGCGTGACCGAGCCAGTAACTGACCATGTTGATGTCATTTCCCGAACGCAGTAAATGCATGGCGCTGGTGTGTCTGATGGTGTGGGGATTGACGGGTTTGGATTTTATACCGGGCTGACTTGTCTGAGCCTGCATACCGTACTTGCGGGTGACGCAGCGGATGCCAAAGCGAGTGATGGGAGCGCCGTTGGCATTAAGAAACAGGCGTTGAGTATCTGGTTGCTTAAGTGTCTGTTGGTGCAGGTAGTCTTTAAGCACGGTTGCCGTTTCTGGCCATAGGGGACAGGCGCGTTGCTTGCCGCCCTTGCCGTGCAGTCTGATTTGAGCCGAGTCGTCCAAGCGCAGGTCGTCAAGTTCCAGGGCCACGATTTCGCTGACGCGCGCACCTGTATTATACATCAACATGAGCAAAGCTCTGTCTCGCATTCCAGTGCGTGAGTTGACATCGACCGCGTTTAAAACCCCCTGCATCTCTTTTTCTTCGAGATAACCGACCATTTTGTGTTCGGCGCGCTTGAGGGGGATGGAACGGATCTGAGCGCAGTGCACGATCAGCACCGGCTCTTGTCGCGCGATGTAGTCGAAAAGGCTCCGGATAGCTGCCAGCCGTGCGTTGCGGGTCCTCGGCGAACAGCCCCGCTTTTGCTCACATTCATCGAGAAAGCCCAGCACCCGTTTTTCCGTGATGTCTTCGATCGTCAGATTATCGACAGGTGTTTTTACGGTGTCGGCGACATAACCCAAAAGCAGTTTGACGGCATCGCGGTAAGCCAGGATGGTATTGACCGAAAGGCCTTTTTGCACCGGCAGGTAGTGGCTGAAAAAGCGTTTTATAAAATCAGCGAGTAAACGATTCATGATTGCCCTCCGTGTGGATGTTTTTCAGATAGTGATTGCGGAACCGCTGGTTTACCTGTTGGAGCAGTTCAGCAGTGGGCTGCAAATAGACGCGCGTGGAACTGATGTCCACATGCCCCATATAGGTGGCAAGCGCAGGCAGCAGGGCGTTGACATCCTGACCTTGTCGGTACCAAGCCAGCAGTCTGTGTACGGCGAAGGCATGACGTAGATCATGGATACGAGGCCCGGTGCGTTTGTGGTGCGCGATGCCGCATTTTTGCAATAAATTCCTGAAGGTCATATTGACGGTAGGGTGGCACAGGCGTCGCCGACGCTCATTCAGTAACAGCGGGGAGTCGGGCGCGCGCGGCGCGATTTTAATGCGCTTGTCGATATACTGCTCAAGGGCGCGGCCGGTTGATTTGATGTGGCTACCCACCGCGCCTTGCGGAACTTGCCTTCGGCGATGTAGAGTCGTTGGCTTTTCGGATCGAGATCTTGCAGGTTTAAAGCCATGGAGAAGGTCCTCGTTGAGACCGCTACCTGCCCGCATGTCCAATCCGACTATAAAGTTTTATCCGCGTTCTTATTCTACTATTTTAAATATATTCAGGTATAT
>ENA-OSEO01006061-OSEO01006061.1-sediment-metagenome-genome-assembly--contig:-NODE-6061-length-11120-cov-3.253464_pt1 | contig 11120 bp, 6 predicted proteins | sample MGYA00237883_ERZ534232 | MGnify/ENA metagenome assembly ERZ534232
CATTACCAACCGGAAGGGAGCCTGGGACTCAAAATCCACGGATGTCAAGGCCACGGTTTCCAATGACATGACGACCTTGAACGGCGCGGCCTGGTTTGTGCAAGATGCTCGAAAGGCTGAATTCTTCGTTGTCAGCGCTGACTCCGAGGCCGGTGTCGGGCTGTTTATCGTCCCCTCGGACGCGCCGGGCGTGACCGTCACACCCGACTCGATTATCGATCTTACCCGGGATCAGGCTCATGTGACCTTTAAGAACGTCAAAGTAGATGCCGCCCGGACCGCCGCTAAGCTCGGCAAGGGCGATGCCGCCCTGGATGCCGCCACCCCGGCCATACTGACCATGGTCTCGGCTGACATGTGCGGTGCAGCCGAATGGCAGCTTCAGACCACGGTGAATTTCGCCAAAGAGCGCGTGCAGTTCGAACGCCCCATAGGGTTTTTCCAGGCCGTTAAACACCCCATAGTCAATATGATGCTGATGATCGACACCGCTCGGTCCAATATGCTCAACGCCGCCTGCGCCATTGATCATGAACCGGAACTCGCCTCAACTTACGCGCATATGGCCAAGGCGTCGGCCAGCGACATGGCTGAATTCTGCTCCGGGCGCTCGGTACAATACCACGGCGGTATGGGATTTACCTGGGAGTGCTTTGTGCATCTCTATTTCAAACGCCAGATACATAATCAAGTGCTGTACGGTGATGCCGCCTATCATCGCGCCAAGCTGGCCGATATCCTGATGGGACCCATTATAGCCTGATTTTTCGGGCCAATGTTTTTTAGCGGGAAAACCAAAGAGGAGATTCTGACCAGCGCTACCAGAAAAGCGCTGTCATCGAGTACAGGTTTGATACGCCGGACTGGCCGAGGCTTTGCGGTGTTTACCTTGATCGTTATTCGACCACGAATACTAACTTAGTTCAACTCAATTTGAAACAGGGAGCAGTATACACTAAATAATGGCTGGTAAAAATCCGGCAGGCGTGGTATAAACATGAACATATGAAAAAAAGATTCAAGTGGGTTTGGAACAGCCTTGTGGTGTTTTGGGTTTTTCTGAAACAAATTTTTATTTTAGGCAGAGGAAAGTTGAACAAAAATGGGCAACCGGACGAACGGAACACCTTCTTGGAAAGTGTACCGGTTCCTAATTGATTGAATTAATTATAGGAGCAAGTCCATGAACTATGATGAGTTGTTGCGAGTTGTTAATAACCGGCTTGATGGTTTCAAACAGGCTAAAAAGATTTTTGCGCCTCGGCTATCTCCTGATTTTAATGTATTTCAATTTATTGCTCCAGATGAATTATCTTTATCCAAAATACTCGCATCGATTCTGGATCCCGAAGGAGAGCATGCGCAGGGGGATGTTTTTCTGAAATGCTTCTTAGAAGATCCTAAACTTAAGGGCTATTTCTGTGAAGGATGCAAAATTGAAATTAAAACAGAAGCTTCTACCAAGGCTGGCCGGCGAATTGATGTTTTAATTGACTTTGGGGAAGCAGCCATTGCCATTGAAAACAAACCATGGGCAGGTGATCAATTTGAACAGGTTAAAGATTATAATGAGCATTTAGAGGCAATTCGCCCAAATAAACATTGCTTGATATATTTATCTAGCGGTGGTACGGAGCCAACAGAAGAAAGCGTCGATGGAGAATTAAGAAACAAATTGAAGGAAGAGAATAAGCTTATTATCAAAGCCTATTTGGATCATACTCCTTTTGATCTTACTTCATGGCTTGCTAAATGTATGGCAGTTTCACGGTCTGACCGTGTGAGATCTTTCCTGCATGATTTTTCAGATTATATTCGAAAAGAAATTAAGGGAGAATTGGATATGCCCGAATTCGATCAACTTTTCAATTGCGTTATCGAATCTAGAGCTACTTTACAGGCAGCATTAGAAATTGCAGCCAATATAAGCAATATCAAAATTCAACTCCTTGATAAGCTACGCAGTCAGCTTGATGAAAGGATACAAAAAAGACGATGGGAGCTGGATTGGACTCCTATGAAATATGGGGATACAAATTCTTTTTGGAAAATATGTTTTTTTAACGAGCAGCAGCGTTATTACTTATACTTTGGATTCGATGGAACAGAGTGTCAATATTTTCATTATGGTATTGGAAAAGTAAAAGAAGATTATCCTGATTTGCCAAAAATATACCAGTGCTTGAATGATAAAATAAAACCTGGTAAGCAAACTACCTGGTGTCCTTGGTATGTATACTTCCCTGAACCTTATTTATACTGGAAAACATTTCCTAACCCGTGGATTGATATCATAGATGGCACTCTTGCAGAAATGATTTTTGAACGTTCTGAAGCTGTATATAACGCATTGGATAAAGAAAATCTTTTAAAGGAACTAATTTAAAATTAATCACTACTGTCTATAGACGATTATATTTCAGGAAAATGATCCCAAATCGTGTGCAATCCATTCAACCTTCCCACCTAGGATAGGGATTTTCATAGAGAATTTTTCGGGGGGGGCAGGTCAATAAATAACATAAAACCAACTTGAAAGCACAAAACAAGACCTTTTCTATCCTATCTGCTTTCCGATGTAATATCTCGATTTCCGAATAATAGATTTGGAAAAAATTACCTATATATTTTCAACGCCGCCTTAATCTCCTCGATAATCTCATCTTTTAACTCTTTAGGCTCTATCACCTTGGCTTCGGCCCCATATGATAACACCCATTTCTTAACATCCCACCATCCTGAGGTGTTCATGGAGAGTATGATCGAGCCATCTTCTTGATCTTCAATTTTTTGTGTTTTTGACCACTGACGTTCCTTAACGTATGGCGCCTGTTCGGCAGAAAACCAGACCTTAACATCTATGGGGTCCCCATAAACGATATCAAAGGCTGATTCAAGAAGAGTCTCCGGATCAAAATCCTTTGGATATTCAAAACCGTCCCCGGTGGTTTTTATCTCCTGAATTCTCTCAACAGCAAGGGTCCTTGTCTCTCCGAAAGAGGTAGTGTTCACCAGGATATAAAGGCCTGCGTTACTCTCAAAAAAATGAAGCGGATCAATTTTAAAGTTTTTTATCTGGTCATCATAATAGGAATGATACTCAACGAAACATGACTCGTTTTTAAGCATGGCCTCCGTGAGCTGATCGATGATCTCCCCTTTCTCTGAATAATCCTTGGCAAATTTTGAGGGTGAAACAAACAGGGCCTTGACCTTGTTCAATTGCTGAAAAGCGTTTTCCGGGAGAAAAAGACCAAGTTTACCGTAAGCTAAATCCGCATGTTTTTCAATATCAGTCCCTTTGAAAACCGTGGCTTTACCTCTATTCAGATACAGAGAAATTATTTCCGGCAAGGTCAAGTTAACGTCGGGTATCCTTATGTTTGGGAGCTTTTTAGTGTAGGTTTCTTCAAGCTTCCACCGTTTCTCCTTCTCTAGGTCAACCTTTTCGTCCATAAGAGGAAACCCAAGCTCCTCCACACCCTCAATCAATCGATAGACAGATCTCCTGTCTATGCCCAATTGATCGCTCAGCTCACTTATGGTTACTCCGGCAGGTTTGGAGAAAAGCTCAATAGCTCGAAGGAACTTAACCAGATTTTTCCCTCGCATAGTACAACTCCAAAAAAAATTATTATCTATGGCCAAAAATGTCATATCCAGAGTTTATAGTGATGCTAACAAGAAAAGAATAAAGGGTCAAGAAATTTATAAGTATTTAAAATTAAAAACAAAAAATGGAACAAGACATGGGTGAGGAAGAAAGGGTAAAAGATATAGGATTAAAGGATTATGGAATTATTTATCTGTCTGGTGGGATAAATGATGGTAACTCAGAAAGCGTCTGTGAGAGAATTATCGAATATAACATTGCCAGGAAAGTTGAACATATTCAAATGATTATCAACTCATCGGGGGGGGGCTGTTATGCCGGGTTTGCCATTATAGATATCATGGAATGGTCGAAGCTACCAATTTACACAACTGGAATTGGTATGATCGCTTCGATGGGGCTTCTGATTTTCATGACAGGCTTTAAAGGCAGAAGGGTTATCACCCGTCGGACCTCAATTCTATCTCACAGATTTTCCTCTTTGTCGTTGGGCAATCACAGCCAATTATTAGCTAATCGAAAAGAGGAAGACCTCGAACATACCAGGATTGTAGATCATTATCTCAAGTACAGTGCCATAGATTCCAGACAAAAACTTGAGGAGTATCTTCTTAGGGATGTTGACACATGGCTCACCGCTGAAGAGGCAGTTGAATTTGGAATAGCCGACATCATCGATCTCTAAGCCAGATAGACGAAAGGGAATGCAAATAAACCTGGATTATTCGCCAATTTCTCGGGAAAAGGAGTTGTACTATGTGGACGACTTGTAGAAGAGATAGTCCGAATGGCGACTTAAGGGACTGTATTCACAAAGGCTTATTCTAATTTGAACATTGGATGGTTATGCCGCGAATTCGCGGCAGAAGGGTGTTATGAGGTATCACTATGGATATTTCGGGAAAAAAGATTTGGCAAGTAGCTGCTGGTGATGGAAATAGAAACTATGCAGACCTTTGCCTCAACTGGGATGTAATTTTGAATGGGCCGGGTTCCGAGGGTGAATGGCCAGGATGTGAAAAGAATTTAAGAGAAGAATTGGAACTGTCGTCTCGTAAAATTACAGACTTGAGACGTTTTGCAGAAGAAATTGGTGATGGGGATATTATCGTATTGAGGATGGGAACAACTGACATCCTCGGTATTGGAATAGTTGTTGGCGACTATCTGTGGAACGAAGAATTTGGTGATATTGATGGATGGGACCTTCAGCATGTTCGACAGGTAAAGTGGCTATGGAAAAATGATGGTACTCCAAAGCGCTTTGATACTTATTCCCTAAAGTTAGGAGATACTGTGCAATTGATGGATTCTCAACCAGTTATAGATTGGATCAATAGTCTTTTAATCGATCAAAACTCTATTGAAAAACCATTAAAAGAGCTTCCAGTTCCATCAAAAGATATCGATTGGGAAGAAATTGCTGAATATCTTTTTGCCCAAGGAGTTTCCAGCAATGCAATCAAAAATATAACGACTGAAATCGATGAGCTCATCCGCATTTCAAAATGGTATCAAGGTACTGGTGGCCCATCTGAAACAGAAACCATTGCATATCTTGCTATTCCTTTGTTGCGTTCGTTAGGCTGGACACCGCAAAAGATGGCAATTGAATGGTGTGGCGTGGATATCGCTCTGTTTAGTACATTACCAAGATTAGACAATAACCTAACAGTTGTAGTTGAAGCTAAGCAAAAAGATTCTTCTTGTCTTACCGCTCAATCACAGGCCAAGACATATGCAGAGCAAGATGGCCGTAGTACCTGCAATCGTTTGATAGTAACGGATGGCGTTCGTTATGGAGTGTACTTCAAGCAAGATGGAGCCTTTCCAAATGAGCTTCATGCATATCTTAATTTAACTCGAATGCGAGATCATTATCCACTACTGAAATGCAAGGGCGCAAAAGAAGCATTTCTGTGTATGTCTGCAGACTGGGTGCCAAGTACTATGAAGACCCAACAATCGCATTAACTCGGACTGACAAGGCCGAATGAATGCTGGTCCATGGATTTCATGTCGGATGCGCTGTTTGACGGCCGCCTGACCAAGCTGTTTACCATCGTGGATAATTACACCCGGGAGAGTCTGGCTATTGAAGTGGGGTCAGGCATGAAGGGGCATGATGTGATATAAAATGATTAAGAATATTAATGACATAAGAAGGTTAAATCTTAGTGAGTCAAGTATTCATAAACATCAGGGTGAATATTTTAAGGACAATATTGAACACCTCGAAGCGCTGGAGTACGAAGCCAGGTTAAGGTTGGCGATCTCGTACTACCGGGGAGGAAAGAATTCTCAGAAGGGATCACGGCTGATATTGCAGTCTTTAGCGGAAACTGGGTCGGAAGATGATCCAGTGATGCCAATGTTTATGTTTTCAGATAATGACTTTCAAGAAATGACCTTGGGAGATTTAGAATTATTGCTAAAAAAAACAGAAGAGATTAATGATATCAAAACCAATAATTCAATAAAAAACGGGGTTGAAATTCTTTTTGAAAGTTTTTGTTCATCCTATAACCTGAATGAATTCGAGCGGATAGTTGTTCAATTATTGCTTATCAACAATACTGGAAAAGAATTCAGGGACTTATACAATCTATGTCAAATTGATCATGTTGATGGCGAAGGTGGTATGAGCATAGGAGCAATTCTGACAATTATTAACTCGGAATACAGGGAACAGGTTCGTAATACCGGGTATTTCAGTAATAAAGCTCGTTTGATACAAAATAAAATAATAGTTCCTCGGATAAGTTATAAGAAGACAAATACTATCCTCGACATCCCTGTTCACTTACACGACCGGATCACTCGATTTATTCTTGGTGATAATAATATTTATGACGTGGATCTAAAGTATATCTCCAGAGAAAAGAGTAATGTCAAATTGAATCAAGTAATTCTTCCTGAAAACTTGAAAAAGGAAGTCCTTGAGTTAGCGAAGAATTTTTTAACAAATAAATCTGAAAAAAAGAAAGCTATGATTGATGAATTTTATGGGTATGGTACTGGGCTAAATTTTTTATTTCATGGAATTTCCGGAGTTGGAAAAACAATGTTTGCCTATGCCTTGGCTAATGAATTAGATAAAAATATCTTGTCTGTTGACTTTGTTAAGGCCCGGCAAAATTTTTCTTCTGAAGATGATTTAATAAAATATGTTTTCACGGAAGCAAAACTTTGTGATGGAATCGTTTTCTTTGATGAATGCGATAATGTGTTTAAACGTGGGTCCCATGAAAGCCGTACCCTCTTGATAGAAATGGAGAAGGCTGACTGTATTACTATTCTGGCAACCAATAATGCCCAATCCTTGGATTCAGCCATAGACAGACGGGTTACAATGAAAGTGTCTTTTCTTTTACCTGATAAATCTCAGAGGGAGGATATCTGGAAGGCCCTCGTTCCTCCTGGTGTTGTCCTTGCCGAGGATGTCGATTTTGGTGTTCTCGCGGAAAGATATATCTTCACTGGCGGGCATATAAAAAACACCATGTTCATTGCCACTAATCGAGCATTATCAAATAAGATCAGTTCATACTACCTAATTACTCAAGACGATATTGTAAAGGCGGCAGATCATCAGGCATCCGATATATTTGCTATTTATAATTTAGGGGAAACATACAACCCAGACAAGACCATCAATTCCCTTCCTTTACGACCACCTGATAGAACCATAATACATAACCTTGCGAGTACTATAAAGATAATCCACGAAAAAAATTTGGGCATAAAACTAATTATAGGTACCACAGATATCCAAACAGGAATTGATTGTGTTGACTCAATTGCATATGAATGCGGGTTCAAGGTTAAAGTATTTGATCTGTCAGAAATAATTTTTGCCTCTGATCCATCAAGGGTAAAAATTGACCCCCTAACACAATTGCAAATTAGTCCTATGGATTATACACTCAGGCAGTCTACTGGCCACAAGGTATTTACTATGTTTGTGGACCATTCCTCAATTTTCTTTACACAAAATCTGGCTGGTGATGAAGAAAGCGGGGCTCAAAAATTGAATCCATGTTCCTTGTTTCGTCAATTGAAAAATTTTAATGGATTGTTCTTTCTTGTAACATCCCCTTTCAATTCAAACCAATTACCGAATCTGTTTGATTATTATATTGAATTACACTCACCACCTGAGGAGCTGCAAATTAAACACTGGGAGCATCATTTGAACTCTGGAAATAATATTGAGAATGAAATTATTAAGTTAGTTGAGACTTTTCCTCTACATCTTCATGAAATTGACAATGTTGTCAAACAAGCTGAAATCTACTCCATTTTGCATGGTGACCATGGAAAGATAATACTTGATCACGTTTATAACGTGTTAATCAAAATGAATAACAAATTTCGTACTCCAATTCTATTCGGAAATACAAAGGAATGCCGCTCGATTTAATAAACAGCAGGTATAATTTATAACACCTTGAATTGATTGCATTTAAATACCTTGACAATAAGTTTTAGCAATGATATTTTCTAAAAATGACTTTATAGCTGCTGGAGAATTCTGATGGCTCCTGTAAACAGCATAGTTAACCTTTATCTCAGTAAGTCTCAATTCGTACGAGGGCTGCAGTGCCACAAAGCCCTGTATCTCCATAAATACCGCCCTGACCTGAAAGATGAGGCGTCTGTCGATCAAGAAACAAAATTCCAAAGCGGTACAGATGTGGGAAAATATGCGCAGGAGCTTTTCCCTGGTGGCGTAGAGATCGTTTTTGATGATAGCAGCCTTGTCGATCAGCTTAAACAGACTCAGCAAGAAATCGAAAATGGCGCCGGGGTCATTTATGAGGCTGCTTTCAGCTACAATGATATCTTTGTCAAGGTTGATATCCTCCGGAAATGGAGGGGGAAATGGGAAATCTATGAGGTCAAGAACTCAAGCAGCGTCAAGGAGCACCATTACAATGATGTCGCGGTTCAGTATTATGTCCTCAAGGGTTGCGGCCTTCCCATCTCCAAAGCTTTTATCGTCCATATCAACAACCAATATGTGAAAAATGGCGATATCAACGTTCAGGAGCTGTTCACCAAGGAGAACATTACTCAGGATGTTATCCAGAGCCAAGATTTTGTATTAGAAGAAGTTGGAAAAATGCGGGAAATGCTCAAAGGTGAAGAACCCGATGTCGATATCGGCAGTCACTGCTCAAATCCTTATGATTGCGATTTCTGGGGTCACTGCTGGCAGCATATCCCGGAAAATTCTGTTTTCAGCTTAAAGGGAAGAGGGCCAGATAAATTCGATCTCTACCGGCAAGGAATAATCCGTCTGGAGGATGTTCCTAAAGAAATTTTACCGAGAGATCAGAGGATACAGCTTGAAGGGGCGTTAGAGAAAAAGAACGTTACTGACAAGAAAGCGATCCAGGAATTTCTGGACACTCTGTGGTATCCCATATGTTTCTTGGATTTTGAGACCACTTTCATGGTGCCTATTCCCTTATTTGATGGAACAAGACCGTACCAGGAGGTTCCGTTTCAGTATTCTCTTCACTATCAGAAGAATGAGCACGCTGAGATCATGCATTATGAGTATCTTGGGGCTTCTCAGAAAGACCCCCGAAAAGACTTGATTGACAATTTGTTGAATAATATTCCGGCTGATGCGTGTGTTCTTACCTATAATCAAACCTTTGAAATAGGGGTTCTCAGTGATCTAAGCAATTGGTTCCCTGAACATGCCTCGCGCATAGAGAACATTATAGGCAATATCAGAGACCTGATGGGGCCATTTCGTAGAAAGGATATCTATCGCTGGGAGATGCAAGGGTCCTATTCCTTGAAGTATGTTTTGCCTGCGTTATTATCCAATCTTAACTATGATGAAATGGAGATTAATAATGGCCAGATGGCTGCTGAATCCTGGCTTAATACTTGGGCCATGGAAGATCCTAAAGATATACAAATAATTCGAAACGCACTGCTTGAATACTGTAAAATGGATACACTGGCGATGGTTAAAATTGTAGAGAAGTTGCGGGAATTCTGTATTGTTGAGGATTGTTGAGGATAAATCGATGATCACGGAAAACTTCATCCTGGATCATGCGGCGTAACAGTTTAAAAACCTTTACTATTTCGCTCAACCATCCGATATAATGGCCAAAAAATAACATAGTTGGAGGTTAGCCAGTGTCCGTCAATGGTGAAAGGAAAAAGGAGCCTTAAGGCTGGATTTCAACCGATCAATTAATGTGGATTTCCATGGAGCAACCCTGTCATCGGACACCGGCTTTCTGTAGCTTCGGGAGATCGACGAGCGGTTCGGGATTATCGAAGCCGTAGGAGCTCAAAGGTCAAGAGATCCATCGAATGGATTATCCTTCGGATTGCCAAGGTCGCATCCCGTGTATTCTGTCACAGCCGGTACTGTTGGGTGCACGTGGCTTCGGCCTTCCCGCTCCGCCACCCGCCCTCCAATTGGGGCCGCTGCCTTCTGAAAACCCAAAATGCCTGTGAGGATAGGTTCTGAGAGGCCCAAGATAAGCAAGCTTCTCAATTTGACTTCTGATTGTCGCAGACACATAAATGAGAATATCTTCGATAATGTTTGGCAGTTCAGTTTTGATAAATTGTTTACAGCCTATCATATCACGAGTTATCAAAGAGCGGGCTGCTTCCGATGAGGCGGAAGCGGCGTTGAATCATATTTCTCCGTCACTCTGAGGCTAATTCACTCCACCCGACGTGTCACAAAGAACTCATATGCGTAGCAGTCTGAATACTTTCGGTGCATTTCGGGCTCCCGCGCGAGCTGGTCAAGCACGGCGAGCGCTTCGTCGTTGTCCGCATATTTACCTCGCAGTTCCTTGATGTGAATCTCCATCGGCGTGTAGAAATCATCCCACCAGGCCTCATCTGGCAAAGTGAAATGTCCAATCATCGAAAATCCGGACCTGTTGATGGTCGCGAGAATGTCGTCAATCTTGCCCATGGTCGGGTAGTCAAGTTCAAAGCTCTCCTTCACCTCAGGCGGAGGATTGTCCTTGCGCCATATCGCGTCGGTGAAGGCGAGGTAAGCGCCGGGACGCAACAGTCCATGGCAGATCCGCAGGGCTTTCTCGATGCCGATGTTGTAGAGCGCCCCCTCGGACCAGACGAGGTCGAAGCTTGCGGGCGGCAGCCCAGGGTCGGCCATGTCGCCAACCTCCGCAGACATACGTTGCGAGAGCCCAATCTCGGACACCGTTGCCCTTAGCCGCTCGATGCTCGGGGCGTGGCTGTCGATGGCGACGATAGTACCCGAGGTCAGCTCGGCAAGATGAATCGTCTGCCCGCCGACGCCGCAGCCCAGATCGAGTACCGCCGGCGTGGGCGGCAGGTCGTGACAGAAAGCAAGGGCCCTCGCAGCGCAGACGCGGTTGCCCGGTCCCTGACGGGGGAGAGACTCATAGAGCTCGAAAAAGATCGGCCAGAAGCGCGGCAGGGGTTCGTTCATGTCAGGCCCCTCTGTTGGAAAAAGGTCGCAGCCCGA
>ENA-OSEO01006062-OSEO01006062.1-sediment-metagenome-genome-assembly--contig:-NODE-6062-length-11119-cov-6.879007_pt1 | contig 11119 bp, 9 predicted proteins | sample MGYA00237883_ERZ534232 | MGnify/ENA metagenome assembly ERZ534232
TTGCATCTCGAACCGCATAGCGCGGACAGTGTTTTCCCTTCTCTTTGCATCAAAGACAGTCGCAGGGGAGGCGCCTCTTCACCGCGGATTCCTATTTCTACAGGAAGCAGATCGCGGTACACTAAGTATTTGGCATAGTTATCCAGTTCCTCCTTAAGGCCCAGGTGGCCCTTTATTCCCATCCTGTCCCTTGCCGTTTCAATTTTGTCGGTGATCTCGAAAAACATTGCATCACTTCCATTGCCATAGCCCACAACCAAGATCCTGTCTCCAGGTTTTGCCTCTTCGAGGGCGGCAACCAGCATCATCAGGGAAAGGGCCGAACCCGTATCACCCACATCAGTCATCATATTGTCCTGAATTCGATCTGATTCAACCCCCAGTTTCTTGCATATGCCTTTTAGTGCTCCGGCTACAGGACATGCAATGACGGCTTTTGCAAAATCACTAATTTTAAGTTCATATTTTTCAAGCAAACCACTCACGGCTCGGGGTATTATTTTTCCATATCCCTCATCTCTGATCCATCTTTCTTCCCAGCCACGTATAAACCTTTCTTCCTGTGTCCGGCGATAGTCGGCAATATCGCTTGTAAGGGAATAGCTCCCTTTCAGCTCGGCAATAACACCATCCGTGCCCACTGCAAGGGCTGCAGCGCCATCACCAAACGTATGCTCCATACTGCTGCCCGGCTTTCCCTGCCGGGAATCGGCCGCGCACATAAGGAAATTCTTTATGTTTCCCGCTTTCACGGCGTCACAGGCAGAAATAAGGGCTGTAGTCCCCGATTTTAGAGAAGCGCCAAAGTCAGCGGCCCTGATATCGGGTCTTAAAGCAAGGGCCGCTGCACAGATTGCCGCATTCTGGCGCTCTAAATAGGGAACAGTGGTTGAACTGAGGGAGAACCCCCCGATCTCATCGCGGGCACACCCCTTCAGACAGTCTAATGCCGCGGCCACGGCCATGGTGATGCTGTCCTCATCGTAATTTGCCACGGCCTTTTCACCCCTCGCAACGCCCGCGGTTGCAGAATTAAACCAGCCCATGGCAGCAAAGATAGTCTTACGATTCAGTCTGTAACGTGGTATATAAGCACCATAAGAAGTAATTCCAACCATTATTTATTGCCTCCTTTTTAACTTTTTCCTATTATCTATTCTTGAATACCGGTTTCCGTTTTTCCACAAATGCCTTCACCCCCTCTTTTTGGTCTTCTGTGGAAAAGAGAAGCTCAAAACATCGAGCCTCATAGGCCAGCGCGGATTGCAGGTCCATGTTAATCCCGTCATTAACGACCATCTTTGTTATCCTCAAAGTAAACCCCGGTTGTCTGATAAATTTACCGGCCATTTTTTTTGCCTCATCCATCAGCGCCTTTACAGGCACTACCTTGTTTACCAGACCAATACGGTATGCCTCCAGGGCATCAACAGGATCACCGGTATAGAGCAGTTCCTTGGCCCTGCCCATGCCTATAAGTCGCGGCAGCCTTTGAGTGCCTCCTGCTCCCGGGATTACACCCACCTTTATTTCAGGCTGTCCGAACATGGCGTTTTCCGCAGCAATCCTTATATCGCACGCCATGGATAACTCACAGCCGCCGCCAAGGGCCAGTCCGCTGACTGCGGCAATAAACGGCTTTTCTGATCTTTCTATTTTGTTGAACACACACTGCACCCTGCTTACAAAAGAATGCGCATCAACAGGCATGGCAATACTATTTATTTCCTTTAGGTCGGCGCCAACTGCAAAGACCTTCTCACTGCCGGTTATGATCACTGCACCTATCTCATCATCTCCTGCTATTTTATTAAGAATCCGATCTAGTTCATCTATAAATTCGTTATTGATGGCGTTCATGCTCTTTGGCCTGTTTAAAGTAATAACAGCAATCTGACCTTCTTTATTAAAATCTATCGTATTGAATTCCATAATCATTTCCTTTTATTTACAACAATATTTAATGATCATAAAAACCTATCCGTAAGGAATATAGAAATCCCGATCATTTGATTTCATACTTCAACTATTCCAATGGGTTTAGAAAAGCATTGGTTCTCCACAGACAAATAAGAGGTTGATCCGGCCACCCTAAAATTTGCCTGGAACCATCTAAAGAGAATAGTCCGGCGTGGTTTCACTTCGCAGCCATTCTAAGGGCCGCATCAAGCCTTATAACTGAGCCATTAAGCATGGGGTTCTCTACGATTTGCCTTACAAGCAGTGCAAATTCAAATGGTTTTCCAAGTCTTTTCGGAAATGGCATCATCTTATTAAGGGCCTCTTTTGCTTTTTCCGGAAGCCCGGCAAGCATGGGTGTCTCAAAAAGACCCGGAGCAATGGTCATTACCCTTATGCCGTAGTCAGCGAATTCCCTGGCAATGGGCAGGGTCATGCCGACAACCCCTGCCTTTGAAGCGCTGTATGCGGCCTGTCCGATCTGTCCCTCAAAGGCTGCGGCTGAAGCAGTATTGATCACGACCCCCTTTTCGCCATCCTCATTGGGTGTATTTTTCACCATTTTCTCTGCAGCCAATCTGATCACATTCACAGTGCCAATAAGATTGATCTGAACCACCTTGTTAAAACTATCAATGGGCACAGGGCCGTCTTTACCCAGGACCTTGGCAGGCGTGCCGACACCGGCGCAGTTGACGGCAATGTGAAGCGCCCCAAAGGCCTCCAGGGTTTTATCCACCGCAGCCTGAACGCTTTTTTCATCCGTTACATCGGTCTTGCAAAATATGACCGAATCACCAAGCTCCGAAGAGACCTCCTTCCCCCGTTTTTCATCAAAATCAAAGATGACGACTTTGCCGCCATGTTTCAACATATCCCGTACTGTAGCCTCTCCCAGACCGGAAGCGCCGCCAGTTACCACTGTTACACAATCCTTTACTTCCATGCTTATCTCCTCATTTCATTTTATGGCCATTAGTCATGACAGTTTGAATAATGTTAATAAACAGACCTGCTTTGCCGTCTGTGAACGGGCGACTTTAACCCAACCACCTTTTCCTCCGTTTGTAGTGTTTAACATCCCGGTAACTCTTGCGCCCTCCGGAAAGATTCAACCCCAGATAAAATTCCTTAACATCCTCATTCTGGGCCAGATCCTTACTGCTGCCGTGAAGTACGATCCTCCCTGTTTCCATTAAATACCCGTAGTCGGCAATGGAAAGGGCGATACGCACATTCTGTTCCACCAGTAACATGGTAATATTCTCTTCATGATTCAACATATTAAGAACATTGAAAATCTCTTTGACGATAAGCGGGGCGAGACCCATTGAAGGCTCATCAAGGAGCATCAAGCGAGGTTTCGCCATCAGGGCCCGGCCGGTTACCAACATCTGCTGTTCTCCGCCTGATAAATATCCCGCCGTCCGGTTCTTCAACTTCTTCAAAATCGGGAAATATCCATAAACTCGATTCAGGCTTTCTTTAACCTGCTTGATATCTTTTCTCAGGTGTGATCCTAATAAAAGATTTTGTTCAACATTCATATGTTCCATCACCCTGCGGCCATCCATGATGGGTACGATTCCCTTTTTGACGATCATGGTTGGATCCATGGTTTCAACCGGTTCGTTCTCAAAAAGGATATGCCCGGCGGTCACTTCGCCTCCCTCAACATGAAGAAGACCGCAGACCGCCTTGAGGGCTGTTGTCTTTCCGGCGCCGTTGGCGCCTAACAAGGCCACTATGCGCCCTGCCGGCACATCAAGGGTGATCCCCTTCAAAACCAAGATCACCCTGTTGAACATAAATTCCACATTTTCAAACTTTAACATGGCAATTTCCTGTAAAAAGAAAACCCGTTCACTCAAGGAAATCCTCGAGTTTGCAGTTGACCGATCAGCCCTGGAAAGACAATTAAGGCAGTGGCCGCCCATACCCTCGTTTACACGGGTATGGGCGGGAATACCATCCATACATTCCGCATATTACCATTTCTTGATGCGAGGGACCATGACCCAGTCCGGGGTGGAGATGACCCTTTTTCCATTTTTCACGGTGCTGGCTTTCACCTTCATGGATTGCTCCGGGAAAGGAGCTGTCTTGTCGAACTCCAGGGCCGGCATCAATCCGAGCAACTCTTCGGACGTAAATGGCCCGTCATACATCGCCTTGTATACTTCTTCCCCGGTCACCTTGTCAGGGCCGAACTTTTTAACCACCCGCTCAATTGCCCTCACGCCAAGGATCGCCTGGGCCGCCCCCTGAAGCGTAGACAGGTCCCAGTCAGTATCCGGGGCCGGCGGGGAGATCCTGGTCTTGTATTCCTGGAATATCTTATAAGCCGCAATATCTTGGTCTAAGGAAGGACAAAAGGCGCTCACGTCGTATACCCGTCCCTCAAGGTCCTTTATGGGGAGGACCTTGTTAACCGTGCTGATGTCATTGTGGGTGCTCAGGACAATGGGGATATAGAGGCCAAGCTCTTTCTCGGCCTTGACAACAGTCACTACCTGGGACGTGCTCCCCAGCATCAGGATAAAGTCCGGTTTTTCCTTTTTTGCCAGACGGCTGATTTCATTGACAACGCTTACAGGCACCATCTCGACGTAGGCGGTGCCCACATATTCAAGGTAATCCGTCTCTTTGCACATGCTCTCGTAGCCCTTGACCGCGTCCTCATACGCAGGGATTCCCTGGGTGCTGACCGCAGACACGCGTATGGGCCTGTCCTCTTTCCACCATGTCTTGACCCAGGCCAAAAAGCCCGCGTATTCATGAACATAGGTGGGCCTCGGGGTGAATACCCAGAGATTGGGTTCCCACTGATATCCGTAACAGGCGGTTGACTGCAACATTGGAACCTTGTCTTCGGGAAGGCGCTTCATCAGAGCGGCCGCATCGGGTCCGCCCAGACCATGATAGAGGACCGGCTTGTCCGTTGCCAGGATTCCGGGCCAGAGGCTCGACACCACGGCCGGGTTATACCTCATGTCATAGGGCTTTATTTTCAGCTCAACGCCCAGATCTTTCCCCACGTTTTCGTTCCACCACATGGTCATGGCCTGCTCTCCGGGAAGAGTGGTCTTGCTGAGGTAGGAGTATGGTCCGCTAAAATCAGCGGACGTGGGAATAACATAGGTTTTGATTTCCGCGGACACGGGGTTGTTGAAAATCCCTACCAAAAAAGCTCCCGCTGCAAACAAAAACAGGAAAGATTTTATGAGTCTATTCATCTGCAACACCTCCGTTTTAAGATGATTTACGAAAACAATGGCGCGCCGTTGGCGCCTCCGAACTTGGAAAGCCTCAGCACCTCCTTTCCAGATCTTTTTCCTACACATAAGGATAGGGCCAGATCCTGAATGAATGTTTGAGTACGTTCCATCTGTGGGCCAAGCCCTTTGGCTCGAATATCAGAAAAAGAATAATCAAGCCGCCAAGAACGATATTCAGCCCGGTAAACCAGGCGGTACCGCCGACCGTGGGGAACGTAGCGCTCAGCCAGGGACCCAAGGCCACAAGAAGTTCCTCGAGACCCTGGATCGCGACGGTTCCAAGTATAGCCCCCAAGATACTTCCGGTACCCCCAATGATGACCATGCCCACGTACCAAATGCTGTTCCACAGGGTAAACTGGTCTACCATGACAAACCTGAGATGATATGCCCACATGCCACCGGCCACACCCGCGAACATGGCGCCTATGGCAAAGGCCAGGCACTTGTATAAGAAGAGGTTAACTCCCAAGATTTCCGCCACGATGTCATTATCCCTAAGAGCAACAAGGGCGCGTCCTGTTCTGCTCCTGGTAAGATTAAACGCGAAAAAGGTCATTATCACGGCCCCAACCAGGACAAAATAATACAGGCCGGTTCTGGTTTCGATGCTTATGTCGAATATCTTTGCAGGTTCAAGTCCCAGTCCCGTGGCCCCCCCGAACCAGCTTGAGGGAAGCCTGATGATGAGCAGAGGGAAGAGGACCTGGGCCGCAATCGTGGTGAGGGCAAGATAGAATCCTTTCACCCTGAGGGCCGGCATCCCGAATACAATCCCTAAAAGGGCCGCTGCAACACCTCCTCCAGGGATACTCAACCAGAACGGGAGGTGAAAATTAATGGCAAGAGCGCCGGTGGCAAAAGCGCCCATGCCCATAAAAGCGGATTGACCCAGATTGATTTGACCGGATAGGCCCGTAGTGATCTGAAGCCCGAGCACTACAACCAGCACAATGGCCATGATGGATGCGGCGCTCACGAGCCTTGCAGGGAAAATATGGGGCAGGATCAGCAGAAAAACTAAAAATAGAATAAGACTTGCCCACTGGGCCGGAGTGTGGATAAAGGCCTTTGCCTGCTTGTATGAAGAAAAGTGCACCCCGCATGGTAGAACAGCCATAACTATACCCTCTCAATTATTTTCCATCCAAATAGACCCTGGGGCCTGATCAGCAATATGATAATCATCACAATGAACGGAAACGCCTTGGACATTGTACCGGCGGTGTAATCGTCAAGATACGCCTGACTCAAGGCCTGTCCCACACCTATGATAATCCCGGCAACCGGAGCGCCCCAAATGGATTCCATCCCCGCAAGCAGGGCCACGGGCAGGGCCACAAGCCCTATATCGGAAGCCAAAAATCCTATTGACTGGCCCGATAGAAAAATAACGGCAGCCACTGCAGAAAGGAAAAAACCGAGGGCCCAGGCCATTGCCACGGATCGTTTTACCGAGACACCCAGAGACTGGGCGCACACGGGATCTTCAGCCACCGCGGTCATGGTGAGACCCCATCTGGTCTTTTCAAGAAGCCAGTGAAAACAGAAAAAAAGCACAAGGGCAAAAACACCTCCGAACAAGATAGGACGGCTGAAAAGAAACGGCCCGATGGTGACGGGATCGGATGAAATAACTTCAGGAAACAGGAGCGGCGCCGGCCCCCATGCTACAAGCATCAGACCTCGAAGCAAAATCATCAGGCCGATTGTGACCATAACATTGGTGAACAGGGGTTCGCCGATAAGGTGGCGGAAAATCCCTTTCTCCATTAAGAACCCCAGAATCAGGACCGTCAATAAGGAAAGAGGCAGTGCGATCCAGAGGGACAGGGATAATTGCACCATGAACGTATAGACGACAAAGCCTCCCAACACGACCACCTCTCCCTGAGCAAGATTCAGTATCCGGCTTGACCTATAAATCACAATAAACGCCAGGGCAATTAGGGAATAGAGAAGGCCGATAAGCGTGCCGTTTAACGTATACTGTATGAAATCAATCATAATTTTCCTCGCCTCTCTTCCTGTTACGCATCGGTAGGGTTAATAAAGACCTTTGCCTTGAGCAGACCTTCACGCCCATCCTGATATTTAATGGGGATCTCGGTATCAAAATCCTTCTTACCGGTGTAAATCGCATCGACCATGTCCTTGTACTTTTCTTCCAGAAAGCCGCGCCTGAGCTTCCTTGTCCGGGTGAGTTCGGACTCATCAGGGTCCAGTTCCTTGGGGAGGTTGATGAAATATTTTACTGCAGCCTCTTTGTCCAGCATGCTGTTCACGTGGGCCACCTCTTTTGAGATGAGATCCCGAATCTCTTTAAGCTGGCTTAAATCCGTAAAGGTGGCATATGTAATGCCGTTTTTCTCGGCCCAGCGCCCGGTATTTTCAGGATCAATATTCACCATAGCCGAGACATAAGGCTTGTTCTCATCCCCAAGGGTCATTACGTCCTTAATAAAAGGGGAAAACCTGAGCCTCGTTTCAATAAACTGAGGAGGAAATCTGTGGCCTGTAGATAGCTCTCTGAGGTCAGACACCCTGTCCAGGTAAATCAGTTGGCCATCATCCCTCATGCGGACAGCGTCTCCGGTTCTGAACCATCCATCATCAGTCAATGACTTTCTCGTTGCCTCCTCATTTCGGTAATAGCCGGAAAAACCTGACCCCCCCTTGACCTGGAGTTCACCCTCATCCGATAGTCGCCAAGCGAAGGGAGGACCGAATTTCGGATGCGATATGGCCCACATTCCCACCGTTTCCAGATCGAATCTGCTGCCCGTGTGCACGGAAAAAAGCCCCCCCTCCGTGGTTCCATAGATATTACGGAGTCTTACCCCCATTGCATGAAAAAAACGGAATACGTCCGGGGCCATGGCCGAGCCACCGCTCAGCGCCAGATAAGTATACTTGAGACCTAAATTGTCTCTCAGTGGTTTGAGAACAAACTGTTCGGCCAAGGGGAGCAGCATATTCCATAAGGAGCTGGCGGAGTTGCCCTCGGTACGGGAGGCCCCCACCTTGTAGCCCACCTTTAAGCCCAGATCATATATGAATTTTCTGATAACACCCGCATCCATCATGTGGGACTGGACCGACCTTGCCAGGCTTTCCCACTGGCGGGGACCGAATACCAAAAGTTCCGCCCCGAGTTCGCGGATGTTCTCCAGTATGGTCTCGGGCTCCTCAGGGAAGTTGATCTCAAACGGCGCAATAAGCCCGGTCGTTATCCCGAACCACTGCTCAGTAGCCCATGCAGGTGAGAGATAGGAAAGGTAGCGCAGAAATGGATGGATAGGAAGATACGCCATCAAACGCAAGGCATTATCCATAAGATAATCATACGTCAAGACCACACCCTTGGGCAGGCCCGTTGTTCCTGAACTATAGCTCAAAACCGCAATGTCATTGCCTTTCCCCTCGTCTATCAGGCGATCAAACAGGTCTGGATGATCTATCCGGTATTCTCTGCCTTTTTTCTGCACCTCCTTAAACCTCATGAGGACAGGATTGTCGTAACCCCACATCCCTCTGGGGTCCCAATAAATCACCTTACGGACATTTCTCACATCCTTCTTTATTTCAAGGACCTTATCCACCTGCTCCTGGTCCTCGGCAATAACAAACACCGCGTCGGAATTGTTAAGAATGTATTCCAGCTCCTTGGGGGTTGAATCCGGATAGACGCAGACTACCTTTCCTCCGGCGCACATGACGCCCCACTCGGACCAGTAGGTCTCAAGCTCATTTTCGCCCATAATGGCGACTGTTTCACCCCTCTTAAGCCCAAGGGAGGCCATCCCAAGGGTAAAACTCCAGATCTCTTCATATGCCTGGTTAAAGGTATGGGCCTGCCAGATGCCAAGATTTTTCCGCCGCATAAAGACCTTTTCACCGAACTGCTTGACCCTGAGCCGCAGAAGTTTAGGAAGGGTATCTGCCTCAATAGGTGGAAAACCGACTGCCGGTTGATCATCTTTCATTGCTTGACCCCTGTTTTATTCTATTCCCACGCCTTGTAGCCCATGGGATCATCTTCTGCATCCTGCCCCAGATAAGCATTGATAACCTTCGGATCTTTCTGTATCTCTTCAGGCGCCCCTTCGGCTATGATATTGCCCCAGTCAATGGCGATGATCCGGTCGGAAATATCCATGACCACCTCCATGTCATGTTCAACCAGTATAATCGGAATGGAGAGGAATTCTTCTATATCAAGGATAAAGCGGGCCATGTCCTCTTTTTCTTCCATGTTCATCCCTGCCATGGGTTCATCCATAATAAGGAGTTTTGGGTCAAGGGCCAATGCCCGGCCAAGATCAACCAGTTTACGAAGACCGTATCCCAGTTCCCCCACAAGGGCTCCCCGGATTCCTTCTATTTCAAGAAAATCAATTATTTTTTCAACATGTTCTCTGTTTCTCATCTCCTCCCTGTGAACCCATGGCCAGTGCAAAAACGCCTGGAGAAAATTCGTCTTCATTAGAACATGGCGTCCCGCCATTATATTGTCGAGCACGGTCATCCCCGGGTAAACCTGCATCCCCTGAAATGTGCGGGCCATACCGAGACTGGCCCGTTTGTGTATGGCCAGCCTGGTAATGTCCCGGCCCTTGAAAAACACCCCCCCTCTGTCCGGTTTGTAAAACCCGGACAAACAATTGAGAAGGCTGGTCTTGCCGGCTCCATTGGGGCCGATTATGGAGAGCACCTCTCCTTCATGAACATCAAACGTGATGTTGTAGAGCACTTGAATGCCGCCGAATGAGAGAGAGAGATCCTCAACGGAAAGGGATATAGCGTCTCTGTTTTGATCCTGTTTCAACCCAATGCCTCCTTGAGTACCAGCAGATTCATAGCAGCGCCTGAACGAAAAGCGGCAATTCCCCCAATTTGTTCGGCGGCCTCCGCGTTGCACGCAGACAGGTCAGGCTCAATCCCGCTTTTTTACGCCTCTACAAAAAACATCAAAGGCCCTGTCCAGAGTGGCTTTAAGAAAGTCTTTTTCGGGATTGATCTTTCTCTTTGCCTCCTCCCATATCACGAGACCTGTAAATGTTGCCCAGATCATATCCGCATGGGCCATTTTATGGCCTGGCGTAAATTCTCCTTTTCGAACACCGTCTTCGTAAACATCAGCAATCATTGTCATTATTTTCTGAGATAGACTGTTGAGCTGCCCAAGCAATTCCTTGCTCAGGGATAACAGGCTATCTTCCAGTTGGACATGAAAAATATTGCGAAGGATCAATGGTTCATATCTGAAGGTATTATACATGGCATCTTTAAATCCGATTATTCTTTCTTCAGCGGATAACCTATTGTTATTATAGACTTTCTCGACTTCATCGAACAAATACTGAAGAGTAATCACGTTCAGGGAGGCATAGAGTTCTTCCTTGTTTCTGAAATACTGATAAATGGTGGCAGCGCTCAATTCCGCATTCTGTGCAATATCCTCCATCGTAGTTGAATTAAACCCCTTGGCTATAAACAACTCTTTAGCAGCGTTTTGTATTTGCTGCTGCCGCATCTCCTTTTCGCGGTCTTTTCTTTCCTTTATACCCATTTAATAAATACACTCCATTAAATTTTTAAATGACATTAAAAAATTAAATGACACTTTGTCAAGAAAAAAAGAAGGTAATCCAGTGATTTCCGGTTGGGTACTTGCAAAGGTTTTTAGGCGTCGATTTGATCTTTCATACGATAACTTTTGCCTTCGACAAGTACGGTTTCGGCGTGATGGAGAAGCCTGTCAAGGGTCGGCGAGGTGAGTGCGGAATCGTTGTTGAAGATTTGGGGCCAGTCTTTTAAGGCGCGGTTGGAAGTGATGACTGACCAATGCGCCTTGCTCGTAGCGTAGGCTGATAACCTGG
>ENA-OSEO01006063-OSEO01006063.1-sediment-metagenome-genome-assembly--contig:-NODE-6063-length-11119-cov-5.406629_pt1 | contig 11119 bp, 11 predicted proteins | sample MGYA00237883_ERZ534232 | MGnify/ENA metagenome assembly ERZ534232
TTCCTGGGTCTCCACCAGGTTCTGAATCCACGCATAGGTCTTGCCGTCCCGGCCGGTGGAATCCTTTCCCTCCTTGTACCCCCAGTGGGCGGCCACGCCGGACTTGGCCACCCGGTCCATATCCTTTGTGCGAATCTGAATCTCCACCCGTTCGCCGAAAGGTCCGAACACCGTTGTATGCAACGACTGGTACAGGTTGGGCTTGGGAACCGCGATATAGTCTTTGAACTTCTTGGCCAGGGGCTTCCACATGGAGTGAATAATGCCCAGGGCCTCGTAGCACTGGGGTATGGTATCCAGAATGATGCGAAAGGCAATGATGTCGTAGACCTCATTCAGGTCCAGGTTCTGCTTTTTCATCTTCTGAAAGATGCTGTAGAAATGTTTGTGCCGGCCCACCACCTCCCCCTTCAGGCCGTTTTCCGCCAGCTTATCCTTGATGTAGTCCCGAACGGTCTCAATGTATTTTTCCCGTTCCACGTCATCGGTACGGATCCGGCTGGCCAGAAATGCGTTCTCTTCCGGATAAAGCACTCGAAAGGCCATGTCCTCCAGCTCGTTTTTGATCCAGTAAATCCCCAGGCGCAGGGCGATGGGCGCGTAGATATCAAGGGTCTCCTGGGCGATTTTCTTCTGCTTGGCCTCCTTGTGATATTTCAGGGTCCGCATGTTGTGCAGCCGGTCTACCAGCTTGATCAGGATAACGCGAAGATCGTCTGCCATGGCCAGAATCATCTTGCGGATGCTTTCGGCCTGGCGGTCCTGATCGCTGCTGTAGGGCAGCGTGCTGATCTTGGTCAGTCCCTGAACAATGTGCAGCACCTCGTCGCCGAAGATCTCCTGAATGTCCTTTTCCGTGGCATGGGTGTCTTCCAGCACATCGTGCAGCAGTCCGGCGGCCACGCAAACGCTGTCCAGCCGCATGGAAGCCAGGATGCCGGCCACCTCCAGAGGGTGGGAGAGATAAGGCTCGCCGGAAAGCCGCATCTGTCCTTCATGAACCTTTGCCGAATAGATGTAGGCCCGCTCCACGATATCGGTTTCCGCGTCGGGATTGTGATCCTGCAGGGTCTCTAAAATATCGTTGATGCGTATCATGGCAGGCGCATGGGTCCTAAAAAAAGATTACTTTCTCTTACAATGGAAATCGCTATCGGTATCGGTATCGGTATCGAAACAACCGAAACAAAGGGTCCAAATCAGTACGCCTTTGCAAACACGGCCCGGCCTTTGCCCGTTTTCCCGCAGCAGACGCAGGGGCCGGCATCCACACCCCTTAACGTTTCATCATGGGGAAGGCACCGGATGGTCACGGAAAGATCATCCTTTATGGTCGTCTCGCAGGCCGGGTCCCCGCACCAGGGAGACAGGGCAAATCCGCCGTGGATCTCCGGCATGTCCGCGTTCTCTGGAGTAAAAAATTCGTAAAAGGCTTTTTTGTCATCAATGGTCACGGTGTGGGCCGTGCGGAAGTCAAGTGCCCGCTGATAAAGGGTGTGCTGCACCGCGGCCAGGGTATCGGCAATCTCATCAACAAACCGGTCGGTGGAAACCGATGTTTTTTCCCGGTGGCCCATGTCCCTGCGGCCCACAAATACCGACTGTTTTTCAATGTCCTTGGGGCCGATCTCCACACGCAACGGAATGCCCTTCTTTATCCACTCCCAGCCACGGGCTCCGCCGATGTCCCGGGTGTCGATCTCCACGCCCACGGGCCGGGTCTGGTCCATACCAAAAACAAACCGGTTTCAAAAATTGAAGACATGAAGGGGCTTAAGTTCCGGGCGCATGGGACCAGCGCCCAGGTGGTGGAAGCGCTGGGCGGCACCCCCGTGCCCCAACCCATGCCGGAAACCTATCAGTTGCTGCAAAAAGGAGTCGTCGATGGGGCCGTTTATCCATTTGAAGCCAACAAGGGCTGGAAACTGGGTGAAGTGGCCGGTTATGCGACGGCGGCTTTCAGCGCAGCCTACACCACTTCCTTTTTCGTGGTGATGAACAAGAACAAATGGAATTCCCTGCCGGCGGATGTTCAGAAAATCATCACGGAGATCAATGCGGAGTGGGTCATCAAGCATGGCGAGGCCTGGGACATCAGCGATATGGAGGGGATCTATTATTTGCTCAATCAGGGCGGCCGGATTATCGGCATCGACAAGAGGGAGGCCGCCCGGTGGGAAAAGGCGGTTGCACCGATTACTGCCGACTATATTAAAAGCCTGAACGAAAAAGGCTTCAATGGCAAGGAACTCGTTGATTTTACCGTTAAAACCCTTAACGGCCTGAAATAACCTAAAGCGGGGTCCATATGCAGCTTTTCTGGAAACTGATTCATAAGATCGTCGACATCATGAAAATCATGGGTGCGGTTTTCATGATGGGGATGGTCGCCCTGACCTGTGTGGACGTGATCGGCCGGTTTTACGGCCATCCCATTTTCGGGTCTATCGAACTGGTCATATTTATGGCCACCCTCTCAGTGGCGGTCGCTCTGCCCTACACCCATCTGGTCAGGGCTCACATCGGCGTGGAAATTCTGGTCCGACTGTTTTCCAGGAGGGTTCAGACGATTTTGGACATTTTCACCGGTTGCCTGAGCATGGGATTGTTTGCCCTGGTCACCTGGCGCATGGCCGTTTATGCCAATACCATCCGGAAATCGGGGGAGGTCTCCATGAGCCTCGAGTTTCCGGAATATGTTCTCATCTATATGGTATCTTTTTGCTTTCTGATTTTCTTTCTGTTGATCATCCGGGATATATTGGAGAATATTGCCAAGCTAAGGGGAAAAGAATGTCGCCAACCCTGATCGGAATCATCGGCATCGCGGTGATGCTTGTCCTCTTCATGACCCGCATGCCGGTGGCCTACGTCATGGCCCTTGTCGGATATGTCGGTTTTTCCATTATGGTTTCGCCAAAAGGCGGGCTGAATCTTCTGTCGCGAAACATATACGAAGCCTTCTCGTCCTATGGGCTCACGACCATCCCCCTGTTTATTCTGATGGGCCAGTTTGCTTTTAACGCCGGCATCAGCCGGAGACTCTACGACAGCGCCTATAAATTTCTGGGCAGCACCCGCGGCGGTCTGGCAATGGCCACCGTAGCCGCCTGTACGGCGTTCGGCGCGGTCTGCGGGTCAAGTCCGGCCACCGCCGCAACCATGGCAACGGTCGGCATGCCCGAAATGAAACGATACCATTACGCCGACGAACTGTCGGCCGGTTCAGTGGCGGCCGGCGGCGGACTTGGAATGATCATGCCGCCCAGTGTCGTTCTGATCATTTACGGCGTGCTGACGGAGCAATCCATCGGCGCCCTGTTTGTTGCCGGAATTCTGCCGGCCATTGTCATGACGATTCTCTTTATCGTCGCCATCTACATCCAGTGCCGGATCGCTCCGGGTCAGGGCCCGCACGGCGAACGCTTTACCTGGCGGGAGAAAATCAAATCCCTGGCCGGCGCCATCGATACCGTCGCCGTTTTTATCCTTGTCATGGGCGGTCTGTTCCTGGGATTTTTCACTCCCACGGAAGCGGCCGCCGTCGGGGCCGCGGGCGTCCTGGCCGTATCCCTGATCCGGCGCAACCTCAACTGGCAGGGTTTCGTCAAGTCTCTGTATGAAACCCTGCGAACCTCCTGCATGGTGATGTTCCTCATTGCCGGGGCGGTGGTCTTCGGCAAATTCCTGGCGGTTACACGGATTCCATTCAACATCGCCCTGTGGATCGGCGGATTCGACCTCCCCCCCATTCTGGTCATGGCGGCTGTCGTATCCGTTTATCTGATCGGCGGATGCATCATGGATGCCATGGCCCTGATCATGCTGACGATCCCGATTTTTTACCCGGTCATTCTCCACCTGGGATACGACCCGATCTGGTTCGGCGTCATCATCGTGCTGGTCACCCAGATGGGCGTTATCACCCCGCCGGTCGGAATCAATGTATATGTCGTTTTCGGCGTAGCCAAGAGCGTCGGGTTGGACATCTCCCTGGAATCCATATTCAAAGGGATACTCCCGTTTCTGATTGCCATTGTCATCGGAATTATCATCATGACGATCTTCCCGCAGATTATCCTGATACTGCCCCGGCTGATGTATTGACCCGCTCCCCGGCGGTTGATGCGGCAACCCCTTTTCCCCGGCTCGTTGGGAAAAGGGGGGGCAAGGATCATCTGCTGATCGGGAGATAACCCCCTTTTAATGGAAGGGAAATTTGTCCCAGGAAATTTTGTCGTCCTTCTGCCATTCGGGACCGAAATGCTGCTCGCAGTAAGCGCCCAGCCGTTCAAACCATCGACTCCAGGTGCTTTTTCCTTTTTTCAGGGAGTCCATGATGTCGTTCAGATAGATCTCGATGTTGACCATCTTTTCTTTGGGCACATAAAATGCGGCGCCTTCCTTATAGGATCGCACCACATTGCCGGGGCTGAAGGCATGCGCCGTCAGCATTACCGCGGTAACGTTTTCCCTTGAGGCTATTTTCAGCAGGTCGTAACCGGCCACCCCCATGATGTCCAAAATCGCAATTTCAAATTTCTCGGTCTCCAGCAGCCTCCTGGCTTCATCGAAGCTGGAAGCCTTGGTGATATCGCACATCGGCAGCAACTCTTCGAGCGTATCCAGGACATCCGGTTCGTCATCCACGATCAGGATCTTCCTGCCTGTCAGAGGGGATTCTGTGGACATGGCATTCTCCCTTCGATGCAAAAAAGTGTAACGGTATGAAATTGGGAAAAACGGCCGGCTATCCCCGGGACGGGCCAAAAGAGGCCTCGAAGAGCTCACGTAACGCTTTGCGGCCGTCTTCGGTCAGGTTGCGGGTGCCGGTCCCGGCGAAAGTCGTTTCGGTAATCAGGGGTTTTTGGGCTGCCCAACTGTTATCCTTCCAGGTAAACCAGCCTTTGCGATCCTGGTCGTACACACTGACCGGGCGGTTAAAAAGTTTTGCCAGTTCAACACCCCAGCCGGTGCCGCCCTTGACGGTATCGTCCGGTTGGATCCATCCGACGGCAATCACGCTGTAACCGTTGTTGACCATGTGGAAAATGGACTGAATCACCTTCCGGATTTTTTCAGCCTTTGAAAAGTTGCGGCCCACCCGAAGGGAGACAATCTCCATGCTGACATTCCCCTTTTCAAGTTCAGCCGGGCTCAGCACCCGGACGCCCCGGGTGCGTTCGATCTCGTGCCCGTCAAACGAAAAGTTGACTTCCTGAATGCCCCACTGCTCGGCAAGCTTCCCGAACTCGGCTTCGGCGCCCTTGTGCCCCCCGCTAAATAGCGTAATTTGCGAACGATCTGTCATGATATCCGTCTCCTTATTTTAAACCCTGGGTTAAATTCAATCCTTTAAAACAAACAACCCCGTCCGGCTGCGGCGGGGTGTTTCGGAAATATAAGCTGTTTTTTTCGGATTGCAACCGTTCCATCCTATTTTTTTACCCGGAGATTGCATTCCTTTACAGCTTCGACGTTTCCATCACCCGGAGCGCGGCGCGTTCAAGGATGTGCACGACAAAAATCAGCATCTTGAAACGCTTGTCCTGGGTCTGGCCGTGAAAGTAGCGGTAGTAGATCTGCTGGGCAATCACTGCCAGGCGAAACATTCCAAAACAATAATAAAAGTCGAAATTTTCAACGGCCCGGCCGGATTTCTCTCCGTAGCGGCGGACCAGTTCCGCCCGGGTCGGAAAACCCGGCAGATGCGTGGGCATCATCCGGATTTCCTTGCGTTCCTCCGGATCATTCCGCTCTACCCAGTATGCCAGGGTATTGCCGAGGTCCATGAGGGGATCACCCACGGCCGCCATTTCCCAATCCAGCACACCGATGATGGTTTCAGGATTAAAGCGGTCCAGGACAATGTTGTCGAGGCGATAATCGTTATGGATGATGGACGGACTTTGCGTATCGGCCGGCTTTTTATCCATAATCCAGGCCATGATCGCTTCAAAGTCTGGGGCATCTTCCGTGCGGGCGGCCCGATAGCGGTCACTCCACCCCGTAACCTGCCGATGAATATATCCGTCCGGCTTGCCGAAAGCGTCCAGGCCAGCCGCCTTGTAATCAACGCGGTGCAGTTCCGCCAGCACATCCAGGAATCGATCGCACAGTTTTTCGGCCTGCGGGGCTGTTAGGGTCAGTCCGCCGGGCAGGTCTTTGCGCAGGATGATGCCGTCGAGACGCTCCATCACGTAAAACGGAGAGCCGATCAAATCCGGATCTTCCGAATATGCCAAAGGCTTCGGGCAATAGGGGAAAACCGGGTGCAGCGCGGTCAGGACCCGGAATTCCCTTGACATGTCGTGGGCGCTTTTGGCTTTGGTGCCGAAGGGAGGTCGCCGCAGGACCAGTTCACGCCTGCCGATGATGAGCAGATACGTCAGGTTCGAATAGCCTCCGGGAAACTGGCGGATATCGAGCTCACCGCTCAATCCCGGAATCGCATCTTTTAAAAACGCTTCGACCTTTTTTTTGTCCAGCGACTCCCCATTTCGAACGGCCGCGGCCTTGTCCGTCAAATCCATCCGCCCTCCCTTTAGTTAGGATAAAGGGGTCCAGGATTCGAGGGGCCAAGGGTTCAAGGGTTTCTTTCCTGATTATTTTATCAGGATTTTAAACATCCTCAGCCGCCCCTGTTTATCTCTGAAGCCTTTACAGGTATTCCTTGTTGAAATAGTCCAAGTCCCCGAACTCAGCACCCGTTTTTTTCTGTTTCCCAGCTTCCGTATTTCATATCACTTGAATCCTTGACCCCTTGACTCCCTGAACCCTTTCAGGATCATCAACAAATTTGGATATCATCCTTATAAAACAACAGTTGCGCAGGCAAGCCGGCGGATTTTTCCACCTGTTATCGCACCGGTCTCTTTTCAAAATCCTGCAGAATCCGCCGGGCTACCGAAATCTTATGGACCTCATCGACGCCGTCGTAAATTCTGGCGGCGCGCTCATGTCGGAAAAAGAAGGCCAGAATGGTATCATCGGTCATTCCCAGGCCGCCGTGTACCTGCAGGGCGCAGTCCACCACCTTCTGCAGGATGCCGGCTGCAAAAAATTTGATAAGGGATATTTCCTGGCGCGCATCACGGACGCCGTATTGCTGCATCTTCCAGGCCGCATGCAGGACCATAAGCCGCGCAGCCTGAATATCGGCGGCGCATTCGGCGATCCAGGTCTGGATGATCTGCTTGCTGGACAGGGGCCGTCCGTCGGGTGCGATGACGCGCTGCATTGCCCGGCCGCACATCAGCGCAAACGCCCGCTGGCAGATTCCGATCCAGCGCATGCAGTGATGAATCCGCCCCGGTCCCAGTCTTTCCTGGGCGATGACAAACCCATGGCCCTCGGGTCCCAGGAGGTTTTCCCGGGGAACGCGACAGGACTGGTACAGGATCTCGGCATGGCTGGCCCAGCCGGAGCCTTCATGCCCCATTACCGAAATATTGCGCACCCGGTTGAAACCGGGGGTATTCGTAGGAACGATGATCATGCTGGCTTGGAGGTAAGGAGAGGCCTCAGGGTTGGTGACGGCCATGACAATGGCGAAATCGGCGCCGTCGGCACTGGATGTATACCACTTCTGGCCGTTGATGACATAGTCGCTGCCGTCCTTAACCGCGGTAGTCTCCAGCATAATGGGGTTTGAGCCGGGCATTTCCACCTCGGTCATGGAAAAACAGCTCCGGATTTTACCCGCCACCAGCGGTTTCAGAAATGTTTCTTTTTGCGCCTGCGTCCCGTAACGGTGAAGGATTTCGATGTTCCCCGCATCCGGGGCCTGGGCGCCGAAGACGTAATGGCCCAGGGGAGACCGTCCCAGAGCCTCTGAAACCAGGGCAAAATCCATCAGGTCGAGACCCATGCCGCCCAGTTCGCGGGGATGCTGGGGAGCCCACAATTCCATCCCCCTGACCATGCGGCGCTTTTCTTGCAGTTCCGGCTCCAGCGATGCAAAGGATCGCCGCAAAAATTCCGGTTCCATCGGGATCAGCTCTTTTTCCACAAATTCGTCCATCATCGCGATGACGGTTTGGGTCTTTTCCGAAATGTTAAAATCCATCACAACCTCCTTTACAATGCGGCCGCTCACCGGTAGGTCAGCAGTTCGGCATCATCCTGAGCCTCAAGGTGGGCCGCTGAATTAAATGAGGAAAGCCCCATGCCCCGGCTGTTATACTTGAATACGGACACGGAAGTGTTGCGCACCTGCCAGGAAAGGGCGATGGTTTTGGCGTCAGAAATCTCAAGGGCCATCTGCATGGCCGCGGCCACACAACCACCCGACGTAAAAACAACGGCTCTTTTTCGGGGGCCGTTTGTTTCCATCAGTGCCTGAACCCCCCGGCGGATTCTGGCGCCGTATTCCAGCCAGGTCTCCATTCCGTCGGCGTCGTAGCGGCCGCTGATCCACCGGGCGACGGCACGCTCGAACAGCTCCTGGAAGGCCTGCCGGTCGGCAGGTCTGCGGGACAGGGTTTGCGCAAGGGTCGGATCTGCGTCCATCATGAATGGAATCTGGGACTTGAGGATGGCGTCAAAATCGTATTCATTGAAAGCGGGCTCCCGGCGCAGCTCTAACCGGAACGGGTCGGCCGGCATCCGGGCGAGAACTGTCCGGGCCGTATCGATCTGCCGATTGAGGGTGCCGGCGTAGACGCTGTCGAACTTCACTCCCAGACGCCGAAAATGTTCCCCCAGGATTTGCGCCTGCCGGATTCCCAGTGCCGAAAGCTGGTCGTAGTTATCGTTTTCGAAAGACGCCTGGGCGTGTCTGATAAAATAAATTTCGCTCATACACCCGCCTCCGAAATAATGACAGTGATTATTTTTAGGCTTTCACGACCGGTCGTGTCAAGCAAATAGCGTTCGGATATATAGAAGTCATTTCAAAACCTCAGATCAGGTCTGAGAGCAAGGCGTCCCGCCTAAAAGCGGGACAATGCAGATGACAGGCCTCAGATGGGATTTTTAAATGGCTTCTAATATCCACCCCCAAACGGTATCGACCGGCACCGAGCGCCGGGTCTTTTTTTGCTTGAAAAAAGGCAGGTGATACTCTAACGTGTTTCACCGGTTTAAAATGCGCTTGAAAAAATGGAGCCGGCGCTATTCATGCCGTTTCCGTTCTTCGCCGGTTGATTTCGTATCGCTATGAAAATACTCGTATGCATCAAGGCCGTACCTGAAACCGAGGCGCCCGTCCGGATTGCGCCGGACGGAAAATCCATTCAAACCGATCCACAGACGCCCTTGCGGATGAATCGTTACGACGAACTGGCCCTGGAGCAGGCCCTCCTGATCAAGGACGCTTATCCGGATACGCGGATCGAGGGGATCAGCGTCGGCTCCAAGGGATCGGAAACGGTGTTGAAAAGGGCTCTGGGCATGGGGGCCGACCACGGAATCCACATCCGTACCGACGCTGCCGGCAGTCTGATTCCGGCTGTGACTGCCGCACGGATTGCGGCAGCCGCCCGCAACAGGGGTTACGATCTGCTCCTTGCCGGGGTGATGTCTGAAGACGGTCTGCACGGCCAGGTGGGGCCCCTGGTGGCCGAGCATCTGTCCCTCCCCTGTGCCACAGCGGTTGTCTGCGCCCAAATCACGTCCGGCAACAAAACCGTTTCGGTCGAACGCATGCCGGCCGAAGGACTTCGGGATTTGCTGGAGTTAAACCTACCGGCGGCACTGACGATCCAGAGCGGCCCCCGGAAACCCCGCTATCCGTCCCTTTCAAATATCCTGCGCGCAAAGGATTACGGGCTTGAAACCATCACGGCCCTGCCCCCGGGTCGGCCGGAAATAAACCTGCAAATCGTCCGTTTTAAATATCCGCAAAAAATCCGCTCGGGCAGATTCCTTGAGGGGAGCCCGCCGCAAAAGGCGCAGGAATTGTTAAAAACCCTCAGAGAGAAGTCTTTTCTGGATTAAAGAGGATAAGATGGCGCGACCCATTATCGTAATCGCAGAGCACCTGGAGGGAAAACTAAGGCCGGCGACATTTGAACTGATCGGATTTGCCCTCGAACTCAGCCGGGCGATAACGGCGCCGATCCGGGTCCTCATCCTGGGAAACGCTCCTGAAAAAACAGCCCCTATCCTTGCAACCAAGACCGGTCTGGATGTAACCGGTATTCATGAACCCGGCCTCGCCCGGTATAACGGCGAACTTTATAAAACCATCCTGGCAACACTGCTCGGGGAGCTGAATCCCGCCTATGTCTGCATCCCCCACACCCCCTTCGGGATGGATTTTGCTCCGGGTCTGGCCCATCGCCTGGGGGCTGTCTGCATCACGGGGGTGGAATCGCTGTATCAGGACCAGGGGCGCATCCTGTTTACCCGGGCTTTTTACAACGGCAAAGTTCAGGCGGATATCCATCCGAATACCGAAACCGCCGTGCTGACGGTTGCGCCGGGATTTTTTAAACCGCCGGCCGCAGCTCCCGCCGGTCCCGGCCGGATCGAAATCCGTAAAACCGCCTGCCGGCCGGCGCAGATGCACACGGTCGAAACCCGCAAAGCGCCTGAACAGGAAAGCGAACTGGCCCAGGCCCCGGTAATCGTCTCGGCCGGACGGGGTGTCGGTAAAAAGGAAAACCTAGTCTCTGTTTTCAAACTGGCTGCCCTATTCCCGCACGCTGCCGTGGCCGGCTCCCGCTGGGTCTGCGACGCCGGCTGGCTCGAACACCGGCGCCAGGTGGGGTTGACGGGTGCGGTGGTATCCCCGAAACTCTATATCGCCTGCGGCATTTCCGGGTCCGCCCAGCACCTGGCCGGCATGCGCACCGCCGGTTTTATCGTCGCAATCAACAGCGACCCCCATGCGGCCATTTTCAATGTCGCCGATATGTGCATCGTGGCGGACCTGAATGTTTTTATTCCCGCCCTGATTGAAGCTTTTCAGCAAAAAGCGTGACCATGCCTGCCGCCTTAGTACCTAATTTCATAATTATGGCAATGTATTTGAAATCCCTCCCAACCTCCCTTTACAAAGGGATGAGAAGGATTCCCCCTTTATTAAAGGGGGTTAGGAGCCTGTCCGATAACTCAGGGGACTTTTAAGGTTGTTAGTATGAAACAAAGTGATAAAAATTGTTTCAAATATTAA
>ENA-OSEO01006064-OSEO01006064.1-sediment-metagenome-genome-assembly--contig:-NODE-6064-length-11111-cov-7.712887_pt1 | contig 11111 bp, 8 predicted proteins | sample MGYA00237883_ERZ534232 | MGnify/ENA metagenome assembly ERZ534232
GTGGGCGATTTCGGACAGGAGGGCCACTGAAGGACTGACCCTGTCCGTCTCGACCCTGTAGAGGGTGAGGTAACTGATACCCGCTCGACGGGCAAACTCCTTCATGTTGAGCCCGAGCCTCTTTCTGGCCATGCGTATCTTGTTGCCCACATTCATAGTCTTATTTATATCATATATGATATTAAAATCAACACAAAAGTATCACAAAATATATATTTGGGCCGGCAGACCAAAAAAGGGTGAGGCGTAAGGCATGAGGCATGAGGTGCCGGGCGCAAGGTTTTCGGCTGATGGTGGGGAGGGTGAGAGGCGGGATCTTGTCAAAAAAAGTAAGATATGTTCCGTTCAGACTGAATTCATGGCACGCGGAATAGACTTGAAGTCAAAAAGGGTTTGGCCAACACTGGCGCCATCATCGATCATTCCCGAACCCTGAACCCTTGGCTGAAATTTAGAACCATGCTTTAAAATATGGACGATTGTTTTTTAAGTACATATATTTGGTAAAAATTACGTAAACGCCTGGATTGAAGAAATCTGAAGCAAACTACAGGGAATCTCCCAACTGCAAGGAGTTTTTACCGTTTTTTATTTCGCTCGCTGGGCATTTTCAGCAGAACAGTAAAAGGCCGACGCGCAGCATCGCCGGTTCGGCCGACGCAAATGCCGCGCGGCCGGTTGGCCCGTTGACGCTGAAAAGAACCCCTGAGGAATAGAATCATGGATTTCGATGCTGTTGAACCGTGAGGACGGGGACGCCCTCAACCATTCACCTTGACAGGTAAACGGGTGAACGTGTAAAGAGGAACGACGACAAGGAAATCTCTAATGGGTAGCGTGATGCTAAAACCGAACATGCCGTCAATCGACGATCGGGAAGATTTAATGGTTCCTGCCGGGCTTCCTCCCGTAATCGATGCCCATGTTCATATCTTTCCCAGCCATATTTTCTCCGCAATCTGGAAATGGTTTGATGAATATGCCTGGAACATCAGGTATCGAATGACGTCATCCCGGGTATTTGAATTCCTGCTCTCCCACGGAATACAGCATGTCATCGCCCTCCAGTATGCCCATAAACCGGGAATTGCGAGGCAACTCAACCGGTATATGTCCGACAAATGCAGAGAATATGAGCATCGGGTTACGGGCTTGGCGACCGTGTTCCCCGGTGAACAGGATGCGGACGACATCTTGCAGGAAGCATTTGATCTCGGGCTGGGAGGAGTGAAGCTGCATGCCCATGTGCAGTGTTTTGACATGAACTCTGAACCCATGAATCGCCTGTATGAATGTTGTCGGACAAATGGAAAACCGGTCCTCATGCACGTCGGCAGGGAGCCCAAAAGCAGCGCCTACAGTTGTGATCCGTATGCGCTTTGCAGTGCACAAAAGCTGGAACGTGTTTTAAAGGGGTTTCCGGATCTCAGAATCTGTGTCCCTCATCTTGGACTTGATGAGATATCGGCTTACAGAAAACTGATTGAAACATATGATAATCTATGGCTGGACACAACGATGGTCCTAACGGACTATTTTCCGATTGCGGAAAAGATCGATCTCAGGGACTACCGATCAGACAGGATTATGTACGGTTCTGATTTTCCGAACATCCCCTATCCATGGGATAGGGAGCTTAAAGAACTGAAAGGGGCCGATATCTCATACGATGTCCTGGAAAGGATATCCTCCAAGAATGCTGCGGATTTTTTCAATCTCACATTCCAGCCTGTGTAAATGGCGGCATTGCAGGGCTCAGGGTTCATTCCATATGTTGTTATAATGACGAATGGCAGGGATAGCGTCATGAGCCGGGGGATGAAGGCAGACAAGCGCCACGCGGATCTATTGTCCGACACCCATAGGTCTTGCCATGCCCGGGGATTCTTGTCAAAACACACTTTTCTAAGTGGTCACAGGGGACCTTTCAGGGACTCGTTCGGTTCCTGGGCTCTCGGCCTGCTGTTTTTGGCGGCTTATCGGCCGGCGGATCGCTTGCCTCCTTGGCGTTCCATACTGTGTCCGGTCGCGGCTTCCCCTGCGGATAGGCCTGAAGACAGGGCGGCCTTCCGCCAGTCACACAAGAAGTCCCCGAAAGGCCTCTTCTCCCCCCGTGATCAGATACAATTGGATGCGTTTTCTATCACGCTCCCAACTATTTTGATTTGAAAGGGGAGATATCATTACAAAGGACTGGATCGCGGATGCTCGAAAAACAGTACCCAAAAGAGGTCATGCTGAAGGATGGCAGGGAAGTAACTCTCAAAACCCCCGATTATGGCGACCGAGAGGCCCTCATTGAATTTTACAAAGATCTTCCGGCGGAAGACCGCTGGTTTATCAAGGAGGATCCCACCAAGGGCGAAGTGATCGATAGGTGGGTGATCAACCATGCCGAAAAAAGGGCCTTCTGCGTGCTCGCTCTTTACGGAAGCCGCATCGTGGCCCATGCGGCCCTCCTTCTGCGTCCAGAGGGGGGCAGGCGGCACGTGGGCCGGTTGAGAATCGTGCTGGCAGAGGATTTTCGAAACGACCGGCTGGGGACCTGGATGGTCTTTGATCTCGTTCGAAGGGCTATGGAGCTGAGGCTGGAAAAACTCAGGGCCGACTTTGTGGTGGGCATTGAGGATTCGGCCATTGAGGCCTTGCGGAAGCTCGATTTCTTCAAGGAGGGGCTCCTCAGGGATTACGTGCAGGGCCCTGACGGCCGTTACCATGACTATCAGATCATGATCAAGCGCCTCCACAGTGAGTGGGGGAATTTCTGAGCACGTTTTGGCTCCGCATCATCGACAGAAAACCGTAAGGCTTGAAACGGACAACGGGACCTTGCTGCTCAGATCCTTCTGTACGCCGGAACAGATCGAGGGGCTCCACTTTGCCGCCCCACCATCGTCGCTGCAGGTTCAATACCGGCCCGTGGTGACGAAAAAAAAGCGATTGATCCAGACAGCGATCCAAGGGGATGTGAACGTGACGCTGGCGTTTCGGAAGGACGGCGAAATCGTCGGCCTGGGCATCCTTGAATATCCAGAGCCGGAGGATCGCTGGATCAAGGTCGGGGACCGGGTGATGATGGAGGTCTCTATTATCGAGGTGAGACGGCCCTGGCGAAGAAGCGGCCTGGCCGGGAATATCCTTCGCCTGACGCTGGATCACCCCATGGTGGAAACTCGAATATGTTACATGGTGGGGTATTCATGGACCTGGGACCTGGATGCACACGGAGGTACGGCCATGGACTACCGCAATACTCTGATCGATCTGTTTTCCGGGGAAGGCTTCAAGATATTTCAGACCAATGAACCCAACGTGATGTTGCGGCCCGAAAACCTCTTCATGGCCCGAGTGGGCAAGGCCGTTTCGAAAGAAACCGCCGATCGCTTCAAACTGGCGAGATTCAATCTTTTGTAAATGATGGCGGACGGTCTCGGTCCCTCAGAGCGTTATCGCCTCACATGCCTTTCAGACGATATTCTCGAGTAGTTTTGCGAAGATATCGGCGTTACTGAGAATCCCAACCAGTTGATTTCCATCAAGAACCGGCAATCTTCGGATGCCTACCATACGCATCAACTGCTGGCAATTGTAAATGGACATGCCCAGATTGACGGTGATCGCCGGTTTGGTCATTATATCCTCTACCAGGTCAGCGGGGCCGCTGACGGTGCTCGATAGGAACGCTCCAATGATATCTCTTCGTGTAATGATGCCGAATGCGTCGCCATCGGCTTCAGGTTCGATAATGAGACTGGATACCCTTGCATCGCGCATCACCTTTGCGGCATTGGAAATGGTTGCCGATCGTTTAATCCGTTTTACATCTGTCTGCATAAGCTCCTGGACTCTCAATTTATCTATATCCATACCCATATCCCCCAGTATTAGAGATTACCTCACCATCTTGACAACTCGTTCTTGATCGTCCAAAATAAAAGTTACTTTCCCCTCGATATCGTCCGTGACGTTAAACGCATATCCATTCATGAACACGGTAGTCCCCGAATAGACAACCCCTTTCACCTTCACTGCCAGCGGTTTCTCGTCAGTAACCGGCAGTCTTTTTGACAGCGCCTCCTTCTCTTTTGCAAGCTTCTCTTCCTCAACGGCGATCATGCGTCTGTTTTGCCTGAGTGTCTCAAGTTTGTGTAGAAGTCCACCGGGTACTGTCTTATTTTTTCCTAATGAATCGTATTTTGCCAACGTCATACTTATCTTTATCCGGGTCTTTTTGTACTCGGCCAGCTTCTTTGAAATATCAAGAAAGCGTTCCTTCAATTCCGGATCCACACCGACGCTCACATGGGTTACAATGCCGGCGGGGGATCCGATTTCGTTTATTTCTATAACCTTGCCGGCACTGACGCTGCCGCCCCGTATGCGACCCCTTCCGCCTGTGTCGATAATGCGGTTATTGGCCGATACCGTGCTGCGAACGATATCGTTGCCGATGAGTATGTTGCCGTTTGCATGGACCCGGGCATTTTCAATAAAACGGACGACGATATTTCCACCTGCACGGACCTCACCCCCTCCCGAACCGATAATGCCGCCCTTTACGGATATATCGGCGCCTGCTTCGACGTATGCATCCTCAATCCCTTCGCCGACCAAGATGTTGCCCTTGGCCTGAACGTGGAACCCTGCCCGGATCCAGCCGTTGATGTCCAATGTCCCGTCCATTGACAAATTGCCTGTTGAATAATCGACGTCCCCAGGCACTTTGAATTGCTTGAAGACCTCCACCTTGTTTCTGTGGGTGAGAACGACGACGCCGTCGATTGCCGAGGTCAACACAAGACCATCGTCCGATACCACTACATTTTCACCACGGACAAGGATTTCGTCAATACCCGGATCGGCACGAATGACCTCGCCGTACACGCTAATCCCGTCTTTCCCCTCAGTCGCCGGCACTTTAATTGCCAGGACTTGCCCGGTTTTCACGTTTTGGAGGGCCTGGCGTTCTTTGTAGTCGATGGCCCCGGATTTCTGATCAACGGTCCCTACCATTTTCTCCGTTTGAAATTTAAATTCGATCCTGGCGTTGTTTCCCGGTTCGGGGACCTTTCCCTCAGCAATAACCGTGTTAAGTATCGGAAATCCTCCGGCAGCCGACCCCTTCAATGCCTGCTCAATCGCGTTTTGATTGATTCCATAGGTTATGCCCAAATCCGTCAGCATTTTTTCAACCATTTCCATTGTGAGCATCTTGCCTGACGACGACGGCGGATGGATGGACAGCCGGACACTCAATTGATCTTTTGAAATTTGGAGGGCGTCCTCAACACAGAGACTGCCGTCCAGATAATCCGCATAGCCCCCTGCGAAACCCTCGGCAGCAACATAGGTTACACTATCCTCGAGAAGCCTGACATTCGCGCCGGTCAGCAATATTTTATCTTTGCATTCTGCGCCTGTAAGCGTTTCACCCTTTATCGTCGTGCCGTTGACCGGTTTCTCCGATGGAATTTTAACGGCCAGCACATCGCCCTGGACAACCGTTTCCTTGATCACGGTGGCAGGGTCCAGTTTGCCACGGCGTCGAGCTGCATCGACGGTTAGAGGATCGTCACCATTAAGGCGAAATTTGAATTCTATTCGAGCATCGACACCATCCTTTGCGGGTTGCCCGGCTGCAATCCGGACATTGTTCCGGGCAATTCCCGTAGCGGCAACTTCGGATACAATGCTTTCAATAAGCTCCTTGTCGATTCCGAAAACGACATTCAGGTCGGCAAGCTTTTGCAGAACGTCCTTAACCGATACCGGCTTCCCATCTCCCAACGGCGGTGTTATTGTCCGGATGGTCGCATTCATATCATGATCCAAAACGACAATATCCAGTTGGCCGGGGGCGTTTTGGAGTGCAACCCTGTAGGTTTCTGCATCCACCCGTTCTATGGCGACTTCGTCGGGCTGAACCCCGAGTTTTTGGGCGCCTTCTATTCGGGCGGTTTGGTCATTATCGCACGAAATGGAAACGCTTGTTCTCAGCATTTGCTACACTCGAAGTTGCAGGATTTACTGCCAATATAAACAGGACCAGGGGTATCATGTCGCCTCGTTCAAGGATCTACGTCCATTTGGATAACGGTAGCCACTCGGAGGTTTCAGCGTACAGGCTTCGGGTTTCAGTGTTGTGGGCTTTCCGGGCGCGAGTCGGTTCCTGTCGAGGGTCGTCTCACACCGGTCCGTGAACCGTTATGAAGAATGAAAAGAAACAGGGCGTGAGACGGTTATCCATTGCAAATGGGCCCGCCCTGCATCGCAGAAAATGAACCCGGCCTTGGAATCTCATTGACACCGAACAGAGACGCCTTCGGGTATGGTAACCCAAAGGCGTCTTGTAGTGACCAGAGCACATGTAACCGTCTGTCCGTGTTTAGCATGCCAAGGATGCTTCCCTTATTCTGAATTTAGGTCGAATGAATCTTGTGGTTCATTTTGTCTCTTCTATATGTCTGATAGACAATAAGTAGATGTAAGTCAACATGTTTTTGCCTTTTAGCATTCTATCCAAACGTCTCCCCGAGATATTTGAAATGGGATACTTGAGCTCTTGGAAGAGCCCTTGCGGTCTCTTTTTTATCGTTCGCCTTCCGCCTGGCTTCCGCCGACTGCTTGAAGGCGATGAATGGAGAAATTCAAGTGGAGGGGGGGCCTTAACATGAGAGACCCGAAAACGACCTGAATTTCGGAAAGCCACCAATATAATGACGGTTTTACCGCAACCAGATGATAAAATAGTTATCAAAAATATCACTTAATTTAGAAAAATATATAAAATAAAATAAAAACTTGACATGTGTTAAATATTAGCCTATTTTATTATAAAGTATTAAGAAGGCAGATGGTGTTGATTATTCCCAAAGGGATATGACATCCTTGTCCATAGGCTTCTGAAACCACTTCCAGTTATCAGAATCTTTGTTTGCAACCCCGCCTTGAGGGACAAGAAGCGAACATGTTTTGTTGAAGCTGACCCATTTGATTCATTCGCGATGGAGGTGTCAGGTTTCGGGTGCCCCCGCCGCTGAGGGGTTGTTTGCTGAGACGTGAAACCCGATTCCCGCTTGGGCGGGACGACTCATTGGCTTGCGGCCGTTAGGCCGCCTTGGGAATAGAATTTTTTTGGTCTTTCCTGCCCCAGGCCATACGTTATGAAAGATGAAGACACAGGAGAATCTATTTTGGCACAGATTATGACAACGAAAGAAATGGCTAAGTACTTGCAACTGCATCAAATAACAATATGCAAATTATCCAAGGAGGGCAAAATCCCTGCGGTCCGAATCGGCAGGGTCTGGCGATTTGACAAAGAGGTCATTGATGAATGGATCGCCAAAGGCTAAGCAAATCATGGCATGGATGCTTCTCTTTGAACGCTTTTGACCGGAAGGAATTCAGGCAGTCGGTACGCCCTCAAACCCTCAGATGACAAGCCGCACATGCAGGACCGGCGGATGGTTCCGAACCCTTGGTGAGGCCCCCTCATAATGCCAAGGGCGGCGTGCATCCCTCAAAATTCAAACATCTCTAATCTATCAGACGGAAAAGGACCCATAATGAACGAACGTACACGGAATCAATTAGACGAAAAACTTAAAAAGATGCTTAATCACCTTGATCAAACCCAAGTGAAGCAAAAGCAACCAACGCTAAAACCAGGCACCGGCAATACGATTCGGCGTCGGAAAGGTGAAACGGACAAACGCTTTCGGTCCGCATAGGGACCCAACCGGGTATTCCTTAATTGTTTGCACTCAGGTTTCTTTCAGGTATCCAATTTTTTAGATTTTTTAGTGCGAACAATTGACAGTGTAATCCAAAGGAGGAGGCACCATGGACGAGGCGGCAGAATTTGAATTTAGCGTCGATGAACAATACGAAAATGAGAAAGGTGTCTTCAGGGTCATGGCCATCCATGGAGACGAGATGACCATTCGCTGGGAAAACGGCGAAGAGATCCGTACGGAGATCGATCTGCAGCTTCGGATTGCGGAGCGCAGGAAGAGGGAAAAACAGGAACGGGAGTTCGCCGGCAGACCTTCGTCCAAGCCCGCGTCGACCGGGGAAAAGGCCGTTTTCTCGGGCTTTGCGCCGACGGACTTTAAAAAAAGTGCCTACGGAACGATCTGGCGCTCCCGCAGCCAGCTGGGTGCTGCAATAGCTCAAAAAATCGGCACCACCCGCTTCAAGTTCAACTCCTGGGCGTTCGGCGCCAAACCCGAAATGCATGTGCAGGACATCGAACACCACGGTCATGCGGAAACGGATTGTCAGGCCAGATTTTTTATCAGAGTGGACCACCGGGCCCTTTATTATGGGTTCCGAGTGGCACGTCCCGACAGCAAAGGGGGCACTTCCGCCGATTGGAATGCCTTCAGCGGATGGCTGACCCGGCAGGAAAACGTAAATATGATCCACGCCATAGCCCTCAGGGACAACTTGACCGTCTGTAACCTCGCAAGCCCTTCCTCAGGCAAGCTGCTGGCTTCAGATGAGGGCTGGTGCGCCGATAGGAGCGGGGGTCAACCGTGTCAGGAAGCGCTGTCCGGGTATATCAATGACGCGCCGGAAACGAGACCGTTCGATTTAGAGCTTACCGGCACCATCGATAAAGACGACGCCGTGGCGTGCGGTCTCGATATTGTAGGAAATATCGCCCGGCTGTTTACACGGCTATTGCCGCTGTACCAGGCGGCGGTGATTCATTGATCAGGGCACCTGCCCTGTAGCAAATGATCCTTGGTCCGGGCATATGACGGGCCTTCTTCAGCCCTTCCCTCCACCCATCCGGGGAGTGGATTTTGTCCCCAGGCAGTACAGGAAAAGCGGACCCAGGAGGGTTCCGGCCGCCATGGCGAGGAATGCCATGCCCCAGGCAAGGAGACCGCCGCCGAACATATCGAGAACTACCCCGATGCACAGGGGGCCGAGGAAGGCGGCACCGAACCCGAGGGTGGAATGAACGGCGAGAGTGGTGCCTCGCAACCCCTCCGGTGCAGATGCAACGGCCCCGGCTGTCAGTGAGGCCGAATCGCCCGTGACGGTGATCCCGTAGAGAATCGCCAGAATCACCACCAGCCAATAGGGGCAGGCCGCAGTAAAGCCGAGGATGGATCCGAGCCCTGCCGATCCGATCATCACGATAGTTACCACCCTCCTGCGACCGAACCTCCGTGACAGTTCATTGCCGCTGATGCTGGCCGGCACTCCGATCAAACCGACAATCGATGCGATCCGGGTCGGGCTCCACGCAAAAGCGCCTGCCGGTTGCATCCGGATGCTGAATGCCAGGAATGCCACCACCCAGGAGCGAAGAGAGAAAAGTTCCCACATGTGAACGGCATAGCTCAGGATATAGGCCATGGTCTGGCGCGATCGTATGACAACCCTGAAATCTGAAAAGAGCGGTCCCCTCTTTCCTCGATTTACTTTTGCGGGTGGAATATACATCCCTACGATGGCCAAGGATAGAGCGGTGGTGACCGCGGATGCAGCAAAGGCCCATCGCCAGCCGGCGATGGCGTTGATCTCGCCGGACAGAAGATAAGACAGACTCGCCCCGATACTGAAACTGGCCGTGTAAAAGGAGACGAAGCGCGACTGTAACGTCCCCTCCGTGTTGTCGCTGACCACCTTAAGCCCCGGCATATAGACTGCGGCCAGACCGATGCCGGCCAGGAAGCGCAATGCCAGCGCCGACCAGAATCCAGTGGCAAAAAGCGCATACCCGAGGGCCGCCACAAGGCCCAGGATGGCGCCCATTCCCATGATCTTGCGTGCATCCATCCGGTCTGTTATGCTGACCAACAGCGGGACCAGGATCATGTATCCACCATAATACGCGGCATTGATCCACCCGGCCGCGGTGTGGCTCAAGCCCCACTCCATCTGGAAGGTGGGCAACAAGGCGGAAAAACTGGCGATGGAAGATATCCCGAGGATTTCCGCCAGACAGACGAAAAAGGTGAGGCCATAGGCCGAGGGTGGTTTCATGGGATTACCTTTAAGCCTCGATGCCTGTAATCCCGCCTTGCGGGACACCAGGCGGAGAAGTGGGTGCGTTGTGGGTTGATGTCCCCACGCGCACCCTCTAAAATCCTCGGGCTTTCTAATGTCTTTTGGGTCGCGGCCATGCCGCGTCAGGGGTTCGGGCCGAAGTCCCGATGGACGGCCAGGATATCGGATAGTGTCCGAACCGATTCCTCGCAGGGTGGTATTATGCCTCATAAAGATGATTTAGGGTAGCTCCAATATCGGCCCTTGGTTGGCTACCCACCGGGCCCTCTTTGAGTTTTGTGTTCTCCGAGTATTTATGCTAAAAAGGGGTTACAAGCAGGGTCGTTCAATCAATAACCACTGCCTAAAAGGGGGGAAAAGACCATGTTGCAGGATATTCTTTTGACCGATGTGGAAAAGGGGATCAAAGAGGAGGTCCGGGCATTTGTAAAACAGGAGGTGCCCCCGGATCTGCTCAAAAAGATGGATCGGGACGAGATCACCTACCCGAGGGGATTTGTAGAGGCCCTTGGGGAGCGTAATCTGTTGGGGTTGCGGTTTCCAAAGGCGTACGGGGGCCGGGGGCTTGGGTGGACGGCCGAGATCGCGGCCCTCGAAGAGATCGGGGTCCTGGGCATGGCCCTGGGCTGCGCCTTTTCCATGCCCTCCATTGTGGGGGAGGCCCTTCACGGATTCGGTTCCGAAGACCTGAAAGAGCGGTTTTTAAGGCCCATGCTGAAAGGAGAACGTGTCTCGGCAGAGGCCCTGACCGAGCCCAGGGGCGGATCTGATTTTTTCGGGGCCACCACATCGGCCAAGCGCGAGGGGGATTCCTTCATTATCAGAGGCCAGAAGCGGTTTGTGGTGGCCGCGAGCGGCGCGGACTTCTTTGTGGTGTACTGCAAGACCGACCCGGAGGGAAAACCCCACCAGCGCATCAGCCTCATCCTGATCGAGGCGGACCGGGAAGGGGTGGAGGCCAAACACCTCTACAACCTCATGGGGACCCGGGGGGGCGGGACCGGACGCCTCCTTTTTAAAGATGTGAAGGTCCCTGTTTCCAACCTGATCGGGGAGCTGAACCAGGGCGCGGTGATTTTCAA
>ENA-OSEO01006065-OSEO01006065.1-sediment-metagenome-genome-assembly--contig:-NODE-6065-length-11110-cov-3.665186_pt1 | contig 11110 bp, 11 predicted proteins | sample MGYA00237883_ERZ534232 | MGnify/ENA metagenome assembly ERZ534232
GCGGGGAGGATGGAAAAAAGTTGAAACCAGGAGCATCGGGGCCATGGCTACCGGGACCTGGGAATATGGGGTCACGTTTTCTACGTGGGTAATGGGGCTGACGTGGATCGCTCCGGCAATATGGCAGCAGATGCAAGGGAGCAGGCAGTTGCCGTCCCGATCGGTCATCTTCTGGCAAACCACTGCTTCCGCCACCGCTGCGAAAGCAAAGACCGTGATCAACAGGAGCGTCACCACCCGCAAGAGAAGGTTTTTTCGCCAGCCACTTAACATGTATTTATTATAAACATTAAAATGACCAAGTCAATATCCTAACAGACGCAAGCCCTCTTCCCCCTTCAGGCTCATAACCACCGGCTAAACACGATGGCGAGAAGAAATTCATAACGAGAAGGGGCAGTTCTTGACTCTCCATGATTAAACCTTATTTTTTAAGAAAATCATAGTGGGAGGATGCCGATGAACTTCCGAGGGAAGAAGGCTTTTTTAGTCCCTCTTCTGGTCCTGGTCTTGTCTGCCGGGGCATGGGGGGCCGTGGAAAAGGCCGAAATGATTAATGGCGTTCAATGGGCCCAATGGTCGAACCAGGACAAGCTGGTTTACATCCGAGGGATTTCCAACTATGTCGATTTTGACTCCTCGGCCCAGATCCAAACCATGAAGAGTAAAGGCAAGCACTGGTTTTCGATCTCTATTGGCCTGGCGAAGATCCTCAAGACCAAAACTTTAGGCCAGGTCGTGACCGACGTAGATAATTATTACCGGAATAATCCCGGGAACCGGGACGTTTCAGTGATTGAGATAATCTTCAAGCACTGCGCCAAGATGTGCCCGTCTTAAAACGGGGAGAAGGAGAAGAAGTCATGAAGAAATATCTGGTTTTGCTTTTGGCGGTCCTCATGTTGGTCGGCGCCTGCGGCGGCTATGGCGGCGGCTCCCAAGCTACGGTCGAACGGACCCTGGGTGGTGGGGCCTTAGGCGCTGCGAGTGGCGCACTTATCGGCGCGGGGGCTGGCAACCCTGCCGCCGGCGCTGCCATCGGTGGCGGAGCCGGTCTCATCGGCGGCTATTTATACGACCAGTATCAGAAAAACAAGTATGGGTATGGGTACTAATTGAAGGACCGGTAATCGTCTTTGGTTAGGACCTCCCCCCGATATCAACGGATAAGGGTGGAAGTCGCTACTTTCGCCCTTATGAGTCAACCTAAAACGGTGGAGTCGGTCGGACTAAACTCTTTTGCCGGCCGGTATCCGAGCTGACACCCCGGCTGGAGGCTAACCACTCAAAGGTTTACTTGCTGACAACCCCGGCTGCGACCTGGGTAGCTTTAATGGTCATCTGGCCGGGAGGAATTCCTTTCACCTTTTGAGCTTCCCCTCTATTTTCGCTTGATTCTCCTCCGAGAAAACCGCTGAGCAAGGATGAATGCCTTTACATTGCAGGCTAATATGTCACTATCTGCTATATCTGTGCGGTTTCAACCAAAATAATCGATATTCTGGATGGTAGTCCTAGCTGGAGTTCAGATCATGCCGATTGCCCCGCGCTGCTTAAGTTCCCGGCTTGGAAGCCGGAACCGGAAAAGGTCCCTCCGTAGTTCGACTTGACGCCTTTGCCCCGGAACATTATATTGACCTCCAGGGATATCCAGGGAAATATTGTTCCCTGCTGCTATTGCCAGATCCCGGAGGAGAGCCCGGTGATGCGCCCTGCAGCCTCAAATTTGGGGGATGAGGTGGTCCTGGAGGCCCAGGCACTCCAGCAACTGCTGGAGGTTTTGTCCGGCCAGGGCTATCAACTAGTGGGCCCCACCGTGCGTCACGGTTCTCTGGTCTATGACCGGCTCTCTTCCCTGGCCGATCTCCCCCGGGGTTGGGGGGACGAGCAGGAGGGGGGCTTTTTCCGGCTGCGGCCCCTCAAAGAGCCTGCCTTCTTCGGCTACGGGGTGGGGCAGAAGTCCTGGAAGGAGTTTCTCTACCCTCCCCGGCACCGGTTGTGGTCGGCCCGGCAGGAGGATCAGGGCCTCCAGATCCTCCCCCCGGACGACGACGCGATTAAATTTGCCTTCATCGGCGTCCACCCCTGCGACCTGCACGCCATTACCATCCAGGATAAGGTCTTCCTGGAAGGTCCTTATATTGATCCCCACTACCAGGCCCGACGGGAAGCCGCCTTTATCCTGGCGGTGAACTGCGGGCACCCCTGCGGCACCGGCTTCTGCGTCTCCATGGGCACCGGCCCTAAGGCTGCTTCCGGTTTTGACCTGGCCCTGACGGAAATCCTGGAGGGGGAAAAGCATTATTTTGTCGTATCCGTGGGCACGGAAACGGGGCAGGAAGTTATCAGCCAACTGCCCCAACGGCAGGCCCAGGCCCCGGAGCGGGAAGCCGCGACCCAGGCGGTGGCTCGGGCTGCTGAGCAGATGGGCCGGAATCTGGACACCACGGAGATCAAGGCTTTACTTTATCGTAACTATGAGAATCCCCGTTGGGATCAGGTGGCGGCCCGCTGCTTGAGTTGCGGCAACTGCACCCTGGTCTGCCCCACCTGTTTTTGCCATACCATTGAAGATTCTTCCGACCTGACGGGCGAGCTCTCAGAGCGCTGGCGGCGCTGGGACGTCTGTTATACCGTGGATTATAGCTATCTGCACGGCGGCAGTGTCCGGGCCACGCCCCGCTCCCGCTACCGCCAGTGGCTGACTCATAAATTGGCCACCTGGATCGACCAGTTCGGGGTTTCGGGCTGCGTGGGCTGCGGCCGCTGCATCACCTGGTGCCCGGTGGCCATTGATATTACCGCGGAAGTCCGGGCCATCCGGGAAAGTGAATTGACGGTCGCGGCCGCGGCCAAGGAGTAGCGGCATGGAAACGTTGGACCCCGTTTTGGCGGCACACCCCTTTTTGCAGGGCCTGGACCCCCGGCATCTAAAGGTTATCGGCGAATGCGCCTCCAAGGTGAATTTCAACGCTGGGGAGTTTCTTTTCCGGGAACAGGATGAGGCCACCAATTTCTATCTGATTAATCACGGCCGGGTAGCGGTGGAGATTTTCCGGGCCCGTCGGGGACCGGTTAACGTCCAGACCCTGCGGGAAGGCGAAGCCGTGGGCTGGCTCTGGTTTGGGAAGCCCTACCACTGGCACTTCGACGCCCGGGCCGTCCAGCTTACCCGGGCCCTGGCCCTGGACGTCAAATCCTTGATGGAAAGATGCGACCAGGACCAGCAACTGGGCTACGAACTGATGAAGAGATACGCCCATATGCTGGCGGTGCAGTTCCGGGTGGCCATTTTGCAACTAGGCGATATGTATGGATGATCAGCGATCAGCGGCCAGCTTATTTTTTGGATTAGATGATTTTAGCTGAAGGCTGAAACCGGACCGCTGACAGTTTTTCTCTCAAGGCTGACAAAGATGTTGAACCAGCTTACCGACCCCATGCTGCCAACCCCCTACCGGGTCCTGAAGGTGGGCCGGGAAACGAAGGACACCTTTACCCTGACCCTGGCTCCGGTTCAGGGCGGGCGGGGCCTTTCTTTTGCCCCCGGCCAGTTCAATATGCTTTATATCTTCGGGGTGGGGGAAGTGCCCATCTCCATCAGCGGCGACCCGGACCGGACGGAGAAATTGGTGCATACGGTCAGGGCCGTGGGCGCGGTGAGCCGGGCCATCTGCGGGCTGAAAAAAGGAGACACTCTGGGGGTGCGGGGACCCTACGGCGTGCCCTGGCCGGTTAAGGCCGCACCGGGTTTTGATGTTTTGGTAATCGCCGGGGGCTTAGGGCTCGCGCCGTTGCGGCCCGCAATTTACCATCTATTGAACCGCCGTCCGGAATACGGCAACCTGGAATTGATTTACGGGGCCCGGACCCCGGAAGACCTGGTTTATTACCGGGAACTGTCGCGCTGGCGGGGGCGCTTCGATTTCCGGGTGCACGGCACCGTGGACGCGGCCAAAAATGACTGGCGGGGGAACGTGGGGGTGGTGACCAATCTCGTTTCCCGGGCCCGTTTCGACCCGGAGCAGACCATGGCCCTGGTCTGCGGCCCCGGGGTAATGATGCGTTTTACAGTCCAGGAGTTGGTGAACCGGGGCCTGAAGCTGGAAAACATCTACGTCTCCCTGGAGAGGAACATGAAATGCGGCCTGGGCCTGTGCGGCCACTGCCAGTTGGGGCCATTTTTTGTCTGCAAGGACGGGCCGGTCTTCCCCTATGACCGGGTCCGGGACTGGTTCCTGATGCGGGAAGTCTGACTCGTGGAATTCTTTCTTACCGCGATTTTTGGGCTTTTTGCCGTAATTATTGGTTTCTATCTTAGCCGGATTTTAAAAAAGCATGTCTTTGGCAAGGAATACAAAGGGTTAAAAGCTGGCAGCGCTCTGGGTCAAGCGTTATCAAAGAAACAAAAGAAATTTATTATCATAGCTCCTTTATGCGTCTCTTTGGTATTTGTGATTGTTTATAACAAATTATCAGAGCAAAGTTTTCTGGATTTTATCAAATATGGATTAGCATCGGTAATACCAAATTTAATATTCATCTCTTTCATTTTTTATGCTGATAGAGATAAATTGTTAAAGGAGGTAGGTGGAAACTATTCAATTGTTATCGTTTATTTATTAAGTCTAATCATACCATTTTTTATTTTTTTTGTTGTCATTGCGCTGATTTTTGCGGGTGGCCAAATTCCATTTAAGTATTAATAATTGTTGTAGGTACTAAATAAGAAGTACCTTAATAGGTTAAGGAATCAAAGTTGCGGATATAAGAATGACTCCTAAAAAGCACAAGCCCAAACTCGCGGTGTGGAAATTCGCCTCCTGCGACGGCTGCCAGTTGTCCTTGCTGGATTGCGAAGACGAACTGCTGACCATCGCCGGGGAGCTGGAGATCTCCTACTTCGTGGAGGCCTCGAAAGCGGTGGTCAAAGGCCCCTACGATATTTCCCTGGTGGAGGGCTCCATTGCCGCGCCCCACGACCTGGAGCGCATTCAGCACGTGCGGCAAATTTCCAAATTCGTTATGCCCATCGGCGCCTGCGCCACCGCCGGGGGCATCCAGGGGCTGCGCAATTTCGCTAAGGTGGAAGATTATATCCCCCTGGTCTATGCCCGCCCCCAAGTTATCGAGGCCCTGGAGACCTCCACTCCCATCTCCGCCCATGTGCCGGTGGATTATGAACTCCAGGGCTGCCCCATCAACAAGCGGCAGTTGGTGGAGGTGGTGAGCGCCCTGCTCCAGGGGCGCAAACCCGTAGTCTCCCCCCACAGCGTCTGCATGGAATGTAAAATGCGGGGAAATATCTGCGTGCAGGTGGCCTTGGGGATTCCCTGTCTGGGGCCGGTGACCCACGCGGGCTGCGGCGCCATCTGCCCCACTTATCAGCGTGGCTGTTACGGCTGCTATGGACCCAAGGAGACGCCCAACACCGCGTCCTTGAGCGCCTGGTTCAGCCAGCGCCTGGGGGTGACGGAGCCCGAACTGCTGCGGCTCTTCCGCACCTTCAACGCCGGGGCCGAACCCTTCCGCCAGGAGAGCGAGGCCCATGACCACTGAAAGACGGTTTTCGGTTTTCAGTTTTCGGTTTTCGGTAAAGGGCGGCAGAGAGAAATTTATAAGCATTTGAAAATCCCCCTAAATCCCCCTTTAGGAAAGGGGGACTTTAACACCGGCTGCGGCAAACCCCGGTTGAGAAATGATCATGCCATCTAAAGGACAAAATACCAGAACCATCAAGGTGGACTACCTGGCCCGGGTGGAGGGGGAAGGCGCCCTGCATATCAAGATCAAGGAGGGCGCAGTGGCCGGGGTGCAACTCCAGATCTGGGAGCCCCCCCGCTTTTTCGAGGCCTTCTTAAGGGGCCGCTATTTCACCGAGGCCCCGGACATCACCGCCCGCATCTGCGGTATCTGCCCGGTGGCCTACCAGATGAGTTCCGTGCACGCCCTGGAAGACGCCCTGGGGGTGCAGGTGGATGGACCTTTAAGGGCGCTGCGGCGCCTGATCTATTGCGGGGAGTGGATCGAAAGCCACGCCCTGCACCTCTTCATGCTCCACGCCCCGGATTTTTTGGGGTACGACGACTCCCTGCGGATGGCCCGGGACCACCCGGAATTGGTGAAGATGGGCCTGCAATTGAAAAAGGTGGGCAACCAGTTGGTGGCCCTGGTGGGGGGCCGGGAGATCCACCCCATCAACGTGCGGGTGGGGGGCTTTTATCGGGTGCCCACCAAGGCTGAACTGGCGCCCCTGGCAGAGCGCCTCAAGTGGGCCCGGGACGCGGCGGTCAAGACTGTGGCCTGGGTGGGGGGCTTTACTTTTCCCGACCACGAGATGGACTATGAATTCGTGGCCCTGCGCCACCCGGACGAATACCCCTTCAATGCCGGCCGTCTGGTGTCCAACCGGGGCCTGGACCTTGAGGTTAGGGATTACGAGGAGCATTTCCAGGAAGAGCACATCCCCTATACCCATGCCCTCCATTCGGTGCTGCAAGGCCGGGGAGCTTATTTTGTTGGTCCTTTGGCCCGCTATAACCTCAACTTTGACCGCCTCCCACCCCTGGCCCAGGAGGCCGCTAGGCAAGCGGGCCTGGGGCCGGTGTGTTCGAATCCCTTTCAGAGCATCATTGTTAGGGCCGTGGAAATCCTTCATGCGGTGGATGAAGCCCTGCGCTTGATTGAGAGTTACGAGATGCCGGACGCTCCTGCGGTGAAACTGGAGGTCCGGGCCGGGGCAGGATGCGGCTGCACCGAAGCCCCCCGGGGGATCTTATATCACCGCTACCGCTTGGATGAGGCGGGACTGATCCAGGAAGCGAAGATCGTCCCCCCCACTTCCCAGAACCAGAAGAGCATCGAGGAGGACCTGCGGCGATTCGTCACCGGCCACCTGGACCTGCCCCAGGATCAGCTCACCTGGCAATGCGAACAGATGATTCGCAACTATGACCCGTGTATTTCTTGTGCGACGCATTTTTTAAAGTTGAAGCTGGAAGGCGAGTAAAAGAAGCTATCAGCTTAAAAGCTTAAAAGCTTAAAAGCTTAAAGGCTGAAAGCTGATCGCTGACAGCTTTCCCCTCTTTCACGATGACGGTTCCGGAGGCCAGGTTATTGATAAAATGAATAAGAATGGTGAGACCTTAATCATCGGCATCGGCAATATCTTCAGGGGCGATGACCTGGCGGGCCTGGCCGCGGCCCGCCTGCTCCGGGAAGGGCAGCTTCCGGGGGTAAAGGTCCTGGAATTCGACGGAGATATGACCGGGTTGTTGGACGCCTGGGAGGGGGCCGCCAAGGTAATCGTCATCGACGCGGTGACTTCCAAGTCGCCGGCGGGTACCATCTTCCGGTTCGACGCCCATGAGCAGCCTCTGCCCCAAAAGATGTTCGCCACCTGCTGCTCTTGCCACGCCTTCGGGGTGGCCCAGCAGATCGAAATCGCCCGCTCCCTCAAGCAACTGCCGCCTTGTCTCATTGTTTACGGCATTGAAGGGCAAGATTTTACCCTGGGGTCCAAGCTTTCGCCGGAAGTGGAGCAAGCCCTGCCCCGGTTGGTGGAGCAGGTCCAACAGGAATTGAATTAAGTTGCCGCCAAAAAGTAGGGGCGGGAAACCCCGCCCCTGGGATGTGCTTGGAGGAGGCAGAGACTGGTGGCCCAGTTTCTGCCCCTTGTCCTCTAAATTGCTTCGACAAAAGTCCAAGCCAGGGTTCGTCTCAAGCGAAGTAGTCCATGCCTTGAAAGTTCTGCGACTCCTGGGAATATTGGGCATAGTAGTCTTTTTCCATGGTCCCCAGCAAATCGAGAAATTGGGCCAGCAGCGCCGCCAGGCTATTGTCCTCGGTGGATGCCGTGGAAGTTTCGGCATCGGTGGCGGCAGCCTCAGAAGTTGAACTGTTGCTGTTTGAGGCTTCTGCCGTGGTGCTTTCCGTCTGGTTTCCGAGCTCTTCCATGGCCGTCTCATACTCGGACTGGTCAATAACGCCGTCTTCATTGTTGTCCATGGCGGAGAAAATCTGATCCACCAGATCGGACATCTCGCTGCTCATGTCGGGAGGAGGCGGGGGCGGGCCCATGGGCCTCATGCCGGATTCCTCCATGAGGCTGGCCATATGCTTTTCCCACTCAGGGCTGGCCTCGGTCTGTTCGGCCTGGGTAATGACCCCATCCTGATTCAGGTCAAAGATGGACATCATTTCATCCGCAGTAATGGACAGGCCGGTTTTTTGGGACATATCGCTGGCCGCGGTGGCGCACTCAGAGGAGCTGATCACCCCGTCGCCGTCCTGGTCCATCCGGTTGAACATTTTTTGCCGCATTTCGGTTAAGGAAGGCAGGTTACATCCGCCGCCACAACCGCCAATTCCTCCAATGCTCATGACCCTCTCCTTTTTGATTGAAGGGTTTGTGGTGAAATTCAGTTCCGATCAACCACTTTGCCGCCTGTTGCTGCATTTTATCCGGCTACTTTTGCCACCCCCTTTCCCTCGCCACCGGGACCAGGTGGAGTACCCCACCGGGCCCCGGGGGATACCTCTCCACGTCAAGTGGGTGACTGCCAGGTAAGCAGCCGCCAGAGAACGCCACGGGCAGTCACCCGGATTTAATTAGAAAAGCGGCTGTCACGGGGCTGGTAAGACGATCGCAGGTGATAAATGTTGATTAAAATTAATCGTCAAGAAAATTATGTACTTATCTTAGGCAAGGCATGTGCCAGGTTGATAACGCACAATTTGTTAATATCGTTGATGTATTGTTTAAAATAGTCAGGCAGGGGCCTCAAAGAAGCAAAATTTTCCCACCTAAACGGGGAAAAGCTTGCCGGGCGGGAAGATTTTTGCCGATAAGGAACAACAAAATGTTAGGCTAGCTAATGGGTTGAGTTGCTGGCTGGCAGAGTAATTTTCTCATCCTTCCACCCTAACCTCAGGTAAAGGAAAGGCGGCTAAATGGATAAGTCTTCTCCCAGGTCCGACCTCCAGAGAATCTTCGCGCCCCAATCCGTGGCGGTCATCGGCGCGTCCACCCGTCCGGAAAGCGTGGGACGGGCGGTTTTCAGCAATGTTCTCCGTTACGACTACACCGGGGTGGTTTATCCGGTGAATCCCAAAGCCCGGTCCATCATGGGGGTGCGGGCCTACACTTCAGTCCTGGCAATCCCGGACCCCGTGGACCTGGCCGTGATCATCGTTCCCAGCGACGGCGTGGCCCATACCCTGGAGGAATGCGGCCAGAAAGGGATTAAAGGGGCCATCGTCATTACCGCGGGCTTTAAGGAATTGGGGGGGGAAGGAATTCAAAAAGAAGCCGCGGTGCGGGACGCGGCTCGGCGGAGCGGTATTCCCCTGTTGGGCCCCAACTGCCTGGGGATCATCAATACCGACCCCCAGGTCTCCCTGAACGCCAGTTTCTCCCGCCTGATGCCCCGATCGGGCAACATCGCCCTGATTTCCCAAAGCGGCGCGGTGGGGACGGCGGCTCTGGAGTACGCCCAATCGGAGCGCATCGGGCTCTCCAAATTCGTCTCCGTGGGCAACAAGGCCGACCTCAGCGAGAACGACTTTTTGGCCTACCTCCTGGAGGACCCCCAAACGGAGGTGATCCTCCTTTACCTGGAAGATTTGACCGAGCCCCGGAGATTCTTCCAGTTGGCCGAAGGCAGCTCCCCCCGGAAACCCATCCTGGCCATCAAGTCCGGTCGCACCGCGGCCGGGGCCAAGGCCGCGTCTTCCCACACCGGGGCCCTGGCCGGCTCCGACGCGGCCTATGACGCCCTGTTTGCCCAGTGCGGCGTCTTCCGGGTGGAGTCCCTGGAGGAACTCTTTGATTACGCCGTCGCCTTTGCCACTCAGCCGCTGCCCCAGGGGAACCGGGCGGCCATCGTCACCAATGCCGGGGGCTTAGGGATCATGGCCACGGACGCGGCAGTGCGCTACGGCCTGACCATGGCCGATTTTGAGAAAGAGACCACGGCCCGGCTTAAAGAAAGCCTGCCGCCCGCGGCCAACCTCCACAATCCTGTGGACGTCCTGGGGGATGCCAGCGAAGAGCGCTACGCCGCGGCCCTGGAAAGAGTACTGGCTGATGCCGGGGTGGACGGGGCCATCGTCATCTCCACCCCCCAGTTGATGACTAACCTGGCGGCTATTGCTCAAGCCGTCACCCGGGTGGCCGCCCAGCACCAAAAACCCACTCTGGTGTGCCAGATGGCCCTGGGGGAGATTGAAGAGACCTTGACTATCTTGTCCCAGGGGGGCCTGCCTCATTACCACTTCCCGGAGGAGGCGGCCCGGGCCCTGGCAGCCATGGCCCGCTATGCCCGGAGCCTGGCCCGGCCCCTGTACGAAGTCAAGACTTTCGATGACGTGGACCGGCAAGCAGTCAGGGAGGTATTTGCCGGCGTAAGAAAGGCTGGGCGGAGTTTCGTCCTGGAACCGGAGGCCCACCGGATCTTTGCGGCTTATGGCTTCCCGGTGCTGCCCCATAGCTGGGTGCACAGCGCCGGGGAAGCCGCCCGGGCCGGGGAGGCCCTGGGCTATCCGGTGGCCGTGAAGATCGTCTCTCCGGATATCGTCCACAAGTTCGAGGTGGGCGGTGTCAAGGTGCAACTCCATAACGCCGAGGAGGTGCGCCGGGCCTATGACCAGGTCCAGGAAAATGCCGGGAAAAGTAGGCCCCAGGCGGCGCTGGCCGGAGCCCTGGTCCAGAAAATGGCGGCCCCGGGTACGGAAATGATCCTGGGCATGACCCGGGACCCCCACTTCGGTCCCCTGTTGATGATCGGCCTGGGGGGTACCCTGGTGGAGATTTTTAAGGACGTGGTCTTCAGCGTGGCCCCCATCTCGGAACAGTGGGCCCGGCAAATGATTGAAGATCTTAAAGCCTTTCCCCTGCTGAACGGCTACCGGGGCGAGCCCCCCGGGGACCTGGAGACCATCGCCGACTGCCTGGAACGGCTCTCCCAACTGGCCCTGGACTTCCCGGAAATCCGGGAATTGGACATCAATCCCCTTTTAGTCTTCCCCCGGGGCCAGGGCGCGACCGTGGTGGACGCGCGGATCTTTATAGGATGACAGTCGAAGCTGTCAGCTATCAGCGGTCAGCTTT
>ENA-OSEO01006066-OSEO01006066.1-sediment-metagenome-genome-assembly--contig:-NODE-6066-length-11110-cov-1.913260_pt1 | contig 11110 bp, 8 predicted proteins | sample MGYA00237883_ERZ534232 | MGnify/ENA metagenome assembly ERZ534232
CCAACGAGCCCAAATCTGGGCAATGGCTCCCTCAGCACTAAGTCCTGAGGGAAGTAAATTCGTCACCGGATTTATGACTCGATGGACTCAGGTTTTCATGTGACCCGGAACTGTCTACCACCATTTTGTTCACGTCAATGTTGAGGGCGTTGGCGATCTTATTCAATGTCGAAACAGGAGGGGCTTTGCTTGGGTTCTCTATTCTGGAAATGGTCCCTTTTGTCAAACCGGTGAGCTGCCTAAGAGACGTCTTCTTTTCTGGACGAAGTCTTCTGATATTCTGGGTTATCTGTTTTTCATCCATCCTTACCCGCTGCTCATGACAGACCGGATGCAACGCCACTTCGGCGAACCCACCTCACCCGCGACTTCCTAGCCCCTCGTCTCATAATAGGAAACCCTTGTCAAGGAAAAAAGCCGGTTGTCGAGGCCGCCTGAATTCATGTCATTCTCTGCTTGAGAAGATGAATTCCCGTGCCAAGCATAGCGTTGAACCTCGGTCATCAGTGCCCGGTACCCCCCCCCGGGATTCCTTTCCCCTCGGACACAAAAAAACCTTGACTTGATATAATTATTGATATATCCGGGTCGAGAAGTATCATTTCGTAGATTCTGAGGAAGCGACATGGCAAAAATCCAAAAAGACAGGAAGGACCCGAAGGCACCACCGTCCCTGTCCGGCCGAACCAACGCCATGAGAGTTGGATCCAGGATCCGGGAGGTCAGAAAACGAGCCGGACTTACCATGAGACAATTGGCGGAAAAATTGGGTGTGAGCTATCTGACCATTCAACGAATAGAAACGGACAGCACGAGCCCGTCGGTCGCCTTACTGTCCGATATCGCACATCATCTCAATCGTCCCATTATCTCTTTCCTCCTTGGCTCTGACGAAAAGGCATTCCATATCAAAGCCGCTGATCAGCCCGTTATCGAGAGCGGCAACCTCAAGCTCAGGCTCCTCGCCCCAAGAGGCCTCATCGGCGATGACATCAATATCACCGTGGGAATGGCAAAAAAGGGCGAATTGGCCCCAAAACACACCACGGACGGCTTCGAGGTGGCCTATGTCATCCGCGGAAAGGTCATTTTCAGGCAAGGAAACAAAGAGTATAGGATGGACGCGGGAGATCTCGTTTATCATGACGGCAGGGTGCCGCACTCGGTGGAGGCATTGGAGGACCACGAATTTCTGGGCATTCACTTTGTTAAATGATCCGGAATGAACGCCCTCGCTGCAGGCAGCGGGGTACCCAGTTTTCAGAAGCCGGAATTCAGGAGACAGAATGGCATAACCATACAAAAGGCTTTCATAACAGCCTCATTATTCTGTTATTATGACTCCTGGCTCCTGGATACTTTGATTACATTTCCATACGCAGCAAGCGGCGGGGAATGATCCCCGTCGATAGATTAAGCCATACTGGCGGAGGTGCTAGATGATGCTTGTGGGAGACATGCCAAAAAGGAACAGCAGGCTCTATGCAAAAAAAATCGGCATCGTCGACGGCGACAAGAGTTTTTCTTATGCTGAGATCAACCAACGGGTCAATCGCCTTGCCAATGCCTTGGCGGAACTCGGGCTGAGGAAGGGGGACAAGGTGGCTTTCATGGCTGAAAACTGCCATGAATTCGCCGAGGCCTACTTTGCCACCGCCAAGGCGGGCCTGGTTATCGTCCCGGTCAATGCCCGATTCTCGGCCGAGGAAGCCCTTTATATCATCAATCATTCGGATGCCGTCGCCTTCTTCTATCACCATTCGATCGGCAAGATCGCAACTGAGATTCGAGGGGCCATCCCAAATGTCAGGCACGTGATTGGCATAGGAGGAGAAGAGAAGGATGTCCTGTCTTACGACAAACTGCTGGAAGGCGCTTCCTCAGAGGAACCATCGGTAGAGATCGATCCTGATGATATGATGATGATTATGTACACGAGCGGCGCTACGGGAACCCCAAAAGGCGTTATGACGTCCCATCGCAACGTCATGGCAAACACGAACACCATGACCCTTGAGCTGCACATCGTGCCGGAAGAGATCAATCTTCTGGTCATGCCCATGTACCACAACGGCGGTTTCTGGCCCACCATGACCCACTTCTATCGCGGCGGGACCATCATTTTGCTCCCCCGCTTCGACGTCGAAACGGTATTGGAAATGGTGCAACGGGAAAAGGTGACCTTTCTTAATCTGGTCCCGACCATGCTTCTCCGTATCGTCTCCCACCCCAACCTCAAGAACTACGATCTGCAAAGCCTACGCCTAATTATGTACGCAGGGGCCCCCATAGCCCTTGAACAGGAAAAAAAGGCCATGGAAGTCCTCGGACCTCACCGCTTCTATACCGGGCTGGGCGCTACGGAAGCCTCCGGTTCCATGATCTCCCTTCCCACCACGGAGCATGCCCTCTCCGGTCCCCTGGCCGCCAAGCTGGGGTCCGTAGGGCGCGACAGCATGGGGGTGGAAATCAAAATTGTGGATAATGACGGCAACGAATTGCCTCCCGGCCAGGTGGGCGAAATCATTGCAAAAGGAGACAACGTTGCCCTGGGCTACTGGAAAATGCCCGACGAGACTGCAGAGGTTTTTAGAGATGGCTGGGTCTACACCGGCGACCTGGCCTACCGGGACGAAGACGCCTATATATTCATCGTGGATCGAAAAAAGGACGTCATCATCACCGGAGGTGAAAATGTCTCGAGTTACGAGGTCGAGCAGGTGATCTACGAGCATCCCGCCGTCAGAGAGGCCGCCGTGATCGGCGTCCCCGACAAGGAATGGGGCGAGGCGGTCAAGGCCGTCGTGAGCCTCAAGCCGGAGTATAAGGACAAGGTGATGCCACAGGAAATCATCGATTTCTGCAGACCGAGGCTTGCCGGATTTAAAAGGCCGAAATCAGTGGACCTGGTGGACGAACTCCCCAAGAACACGGTAGGGAAAATAGCGAAACAAGAGCTGAAAAAGCGATACAAGGGCCTTGTTCCTCAACCAACGACAACATAGGCCTGAGGGCGCCACGTCATAGCCCTGGCGTCGATCCCATGGGGACAGGCCTGAGCATTGATAAAGCGACTACCAAAACAACCGCACGTGTTAAGGAGAACAGAATCGTGAAGAAGACTGAGGCAAGCATGACGGAGGGAGTGATCACTCCCGAGCTGATTGAAGAAATGAAAAGCAAACGGGGTCTAAACCTGAGGGTCGGCGGCGGGGTCTTTAATGAATATGCCACAAGAGACAACATCCGGAAGTTTGCCGACGGCATCGGCGACATCAACCCCCTCTTCCGAGATGAGGAGTATGCCGGGAAGTCAAGGTACGGATGTATCATCGCTCCTCCCTCGTTTGTGTTCAGCGTCCTGGCGGGGCTGCAGTTTGGATGGCGGGGCCTGGCCGGCTATCATTCGGCCAGTGACATGGAATTTTATAGGGCCATCAAAGAAGGCGACCGGGTCAGGCCCGAAGAAACCTATCTGGACTTCGAGGGTCCCAAGGAGAGTAAGTTCGCTGAAAAAACGATTTTCGATTATTTTGAGAACAAATACTTTGGACCTAAAGACGACCTGGTCGCGAAAGTAAAGCGCCTGGTGATAAGAGCGGAAAGGAAAAAGACCCGGGAGAAGGGCAAATACAGCAACATAGAAATTCCCTACCCTTGGACCATGGAAGAACTTGAAAAAATTGAAGAAGACGTGCTTGCCGAGGAGATCAGGGGATCCGTCCCCAGGTACTGGGAGGACGTAACCGTCGGCCAGAAACTGCCCCAACTGGTGAAAGGGCCTATCGGCTACACGGACATGGTCGCCGCAGTGGTTGCCGGCCTGGCCCCCGCCAGGCTGGCGGCGCACGGGGTTGCCCTGCGTGAATACAGAAGGAAGCCGGCCTGGGCTTTTCGTGATCCCATGACCAGCGCCCTGGAACCTATTTTCTCCGTACATTACAGCCTTGCGGCCGCCAAGGCCATGGGCCTGCCCTACCCTTATGATGTGGGGACCCAGCGTCACTGCTGGCTCATCCACTTCCTGACCGATTGGATGGGGGACGACGGGTGGATCAAGAGATGCTATGCGGAATACAGGCGGTTCGTCTACCTGTCCGACGTCATCAGGATTCAAGGTGAAGTGACGGACAAGTTCATCGACGAAGAGGGAGAATACTGCGTCAAGATCAAAGCAGGCGCATTCAGCCAGCGGGGCGAAAATGTGATGCCCGGGGAGGCTACCATCTCCCTCCCTTCCAGAGAAAACGATGTGTGGCCGACAGACAGAAGAATTTAAGACGCTGAACCAGCAACGGAGGTACAATGGAAAAAGATAAGAGATGGGCCGCCCTCAATTACAGGACTTACGAGGATGCAAAGGCTAATTTTCGGTGGAGTGAAAGGTGGGCCATATTTGACGGGACAAAGGAAGGCTTCAATATCGCCCATGAGTGCGTTGATCGTCACCCCAAAACGGACACGGCGCTGAGGATAAAGTTTGCCGACAGACATTCCGAGATCTACCGGTTCGAGGAACTCTCTCGCCTGACCTCTCAGTTTGCCAATCTCCTGGAGAAAATGGGAATAGGTTTCGGCGATCGGGTTGCCGTCCTCCTGTTCCCTTCTCTCCCGTTCTATGTAAGCATGTTCGGGGTATATAAGAGGGGCGCTGTCCTGGTTCCCTGCTTTCCCCTTTTCGGGCCTGAGGCCGTAGCCTACCGCCTGGAAGACGCAAAGGCCAATGCCCTGGTTACCACAAGGGACAAGGTCGGCCTGATCGACCCGGCGTTGGTCAAGAAGCTTGACCTCAAATTTATTTACGCCGACGATCTGATCCCGGCCCTGGAAAAGGAGAGTGAAGAGTATCAGCCGAAGACCTCGGCCAAAGACCTGTGCATGATCCAATACTCCAGCGGCACCACCGGAGCCCCCAAGCCCGTAAGATACAACCACGGCGCCATCACCGTAGGCGCCGTCGTCATGCGGCTTGCCGGGGGCATTAGGCCGGATGACACCTACTTCTGCCCTTCCTCTTCCGCATGGGGACACGGCATCTGGTATGGGACGATCAGTCCCCTCATTTTTGGAAAAGCCGTAGGCACCTACTCGGGGAAATTCGACCCTGAGATCTGTGTAGAGGCGCTTGAGGAGTTCGGCGTCACCAACATGGCCGCCATTTCGTCGCACTACCGGTTGATGATGGAAGCAAAGAATGCGGACAAATGCAAGTTGAAGCTGAAAGTCATTACCTACACCGGTGAAGCCATGTCAAAGGAAGTGATACGCCAGCTGAAGGCGAAATGGGGCCTGGTTCCCTATTGCCAGTTCGGCACCACGGAGGTCGGTCCGATTTCCATGGACTACGCGGGGTTTGACGACTGGGTGATCAAACCGGGCAGCACCGGCAAGCCCATGATTGGAGGTCTCAAGGTCGCTATCATCGACGAGGGAGGCAAGGAACTGCCCCCGGGCACGGTCGGCCAGATCGCCCTGGAGCGCGATGGGCGTTGGGAACAGGTGGCCGATAAAGGCTATATGGATTCGGACGGGTATCTCTGGTACGTGGGCCGCACCGACGACGTCATCATTTCCGCAGGCTATACGATCGGTCCGGTGGAGGTCGAGCAGGCCGTCATGAAACACCCCTCCGTCGAGGAGTGCGCCGTGGTCGGCTCTCCCGACAAGCAAAGGGGAGAGATTGTCAAGGCATTCGTGAAGCTCAAGGAAGGCCATTCGCCTTCCGACCAGTTGAAAGAGGATATCCGACAGTTTGTGAGGGAAAAACTCAGCAAGCACGAATATCCCCGCGATCTGGAATTTATTGATGAGCTTCCCAAGACCGCCGACGGCAAAATTAAGAGAAAAGTACTGAAGGAGAGGGAGGAAAAGGCAAAACAGGAGTAGTCTTTATCTACAAGATCTCCCTGCCTGCGGAATGAAGATGCGCGAATCCCCTCGTTACGGGGGACCGTCATGTGACATTCGTGTTCGAAAACGGTTTTGCCATGTTGCAGGGGCATGGGGGTCTCTGCCCGTGCAAGGCGAAACAGACAAAACCCGGATTGCCGACAAATTCATGGATCGTACAAAAAGAAAGGGGGATCTTTGAATGGTGACGTTAGCAATTAAGAATGGCCTCGTGGTGACCCCGGGAGGGGTCCTTCATGGCGGTGTCGCCGTTGACGGGGAAAAAATAGTCTATATTGGAAGCGATTACTTCCTGCCTGAGGCGAAAAGGGTCATTGACGCGGAGAATGGTTTTGTCATTCCAGGGGTGATCGATCCCCACGTCCACATGGGTGCGGTACCCGGGGTTCCTTTCGAGGAAGAGGTCTTCCGGCAGTTTGCAGTTGAAACCGAGGGGGCCCTTCATGGCGGGGTGACCACCTTCGGCCAGATGCAGGTCGCGACCCCTGAACAATCGAATCTCGGTCTTCTGGACGTCCTGATCGCCGCAGGCAACGACCTTTCCTACATCGACTTTTTCAGCCACGGCGTCGTCACCTCAGAGCTTCACCTGAGCGAACAGCCTGGATTGTGGCGCAGGGGCGTGACCTCTTTCAAGTATTTCTGGAATGCCTACAAGGGGCCTGATGGCATGGGGCTCCTGTCCCACACGGACGAGTTGATCGCTTACCGTTCCTTGCGGTTTCTTTCCGGGCAGGGCTATCCCGGCGTGGCCATGTTTCACTGTGAAGAGATCGATCCCTTCTATGTGCTTTCCGAGGAACTCCGGAAACAGGGAAGAAATGACCTGGAGGCATGGTCCGAGGCGCGGCCGGCGTGGATCGAAGCGAAGCGCATCTTCGACGCGATTGAAATGGCTAAGAATGCGGGGGCACCTCCTGTCTATATCGTACACATATCCTGCTCCGAGGGGGTCGATATCGTCGCCGACGCGAGACGGGCCGGCCACATCGTCTGGGGGGAGACCTGCCCGGGATATTTGACCCATAATTGCAGGATGGAGGAACAGCTCGGCTCCTGGGGCAAGGTGAACGTGCCCCTGCGGTATGCCAGGGACAATGAGCGGTTATGGCGCGGCATGCGCGACGGCGGCATCACCAATATGGCCACCGACCATTGCGGCTATGGACTGAAGATCAAAGAGGAGGTGGCGGGCGGAAAGGGCAAGCATAACAATATCTGGGGTTCGAATCCCGGCTTTTGCGGCGGCCTCGAACACCTGCTGCCGGTCATGATGACCTTCGGGGTGAATGCCGGGAAGATTTCCATCGAAGATATGGTGCGCCTCTGCGCCACGAACACGGCGAAGGTCTTCGGCTTATATCCCCGAAAGGGGGTTTTGGCGCCCGGTTCGGATGCGGATATCGTGATTGTCGACCCCCATAAGGAGGCAACCGTTGATGAGACTTTCTATCACTGCCGGGCCGAGTTTCGCATTTACGAGGGATGGCGATTCAAAGGTTTGGCGAGAACGAGCATCATTCGCGGCGAGGTGATGATGGAAGACTATGAGACCGTTGGAAGGCCCGGTCATGGTCGATTCCTTGCCCGGGGCGGTTATTAGAGGCCGGTTACAATGCTGACGGAGGTGTTTTTATGTACGGTATGCAGGGAAAGTTACTGCGTGTCGACTTGTCCAAAGGCGAGATAAAGGAAGAGAATCTTGCCGAGGAGGACTTGCTGACATGGGTGGGTTGCGATGGACTGGCAGCCAGATTTCTCTATGATGACGTCCCTCCGGGGGTCGCCCCGCTGGATCCCGAAAACCGGCTGATTGTCATGACAGGGCCCCTGACAGGGACACCCGTCCAGTCGGCGTGCATGCACAGTATGACGTTCAAGTCACCCGGAACAGGGTTCACGGTCGGCCACTCGCACACGATGGGCAGATTCGGACCCATGTTGAAATTCAGCGGGTTTGACGGCATGATCATTAAGGGGAAGGCCGCTCAACCTGTGTTCCTGTGGATTCACGACGGTGAAGCCGAAATGAGAAGCGCAGAAGACCTCTGGGGGAAGGACACCTTCGAAACCGAGGACCTCTTAAGGCGGAAACTGAAGAAACCGAAGCTTGCCTGCGACAGCATTGGCCCGGCAGGTGAGGCCCTGAGCAACATGGCCTGCGTCACCCATGACAAGGGCCATATCCTGGGCAGGGGAGGACCGGGGGCGGTGATGGGGGCCAAGAACCTGAAAGCCATTGCCGTTTACGGGACCCGGAAGGTGCCAATCGCCGATGAAAGGGAGTTCAAGCGCCTGGCCAGGGAGTGGCGCGAGACCAACATGGGCCTTCCCTTTACAAAGGATTTGTCGAAATACGGGAGTAACGCCCTGTTTGAGCCCCTGTCTAAATTTGGGGATATCCCGATCAAAAACTACACACAGGGGGTTCTGCCGGGATTCGAAAAATTATTTGCCAAGAACTATATTGACCACATGTGGGTCCGAGACGTGACCTGCTGGGGGTGTACGGTCGCACACAACAAGATCATCCGGTTAAAAGGCGGGGCCTACGAAGGTCGAGAGGTCGAAATGCCGGAATTTGAGATCGTGGTCGCCTGGGGCTCTATGATCGGAGTCACCGACCCTACCGTTCCCCCGGTACTCGGAGACCTCTGTGACCGCCAGGGCCTTGATTCCCTCGCCTGTGCCAATGCCGTCGCCTTCGCCATGGAGTGTTTTGAAAAAGGCCTCATCACCAAAGAGGATACGGAAGGAATAGAGCTTCGCTTCGGCAATCACGAGGCGGCATACCGGGTCATAGAAAAAATTGCCAAGAGGGAAGGCATCGGCGCCTTGCTGGCCGATGGGGCCGCCCGGGCCGCGGAACGCGTCGGCCAGGGTTCAGAGAAGTTTGTGGTTCAGGTAAAAAACATGGCCTTGCCCATGCACGATCACCGAGCCTTTTGGGGGTACGCCCTTCAATATGCCGTGGGCAGTGCCGGGCCCGTTCATGAGGGTGGTCCCCTGGGACTCGAGATCAGCGGCGTTTTGCCCCGTTTCTCCATCCAGGGCAAGGCAGGGGCTGTAAAGCAAGGTCAGACGGAAAAACTCTTCGGCGACAGTCTGGGGGTTTGCCGGTTCGGCTCGGTCCCGTCGGACCTGATGGCCAGGACCCTGTCGGCGGCAACCGGCCTTGACTTTACACCGTCGGACGTTGAGAAAAGTGTGATGAGGGCCCTCAACCTCAAGCGGGCTTTTAATGTCAGGCACGGTCTGACTCCCGATGACGATACCCTGCCGCACAGGTATACGGCCGATCCCCCGACCGAAGGCGGCGCACAAGGGAGTGCGATCAATATCAAGCCCATGGTCAGGGAATATTACGAGGCGATGGGGTGGGACCCCAAGACCGGAAAACCCTATCGAAAGACCCTGGAGGACCTGGGTCTCCACAACGTGGCTGAAGATATTTGGGAGAACTGAATCCCCCACCCTTTTCTTCGGCCTTCTCGCGGCAAGAACAGACTGGAGGGCATTCGATGCGACTGGGCGACAAGGTGGCCGTCGTGACCGCGGCCGGATCAGGCATGGGGCGGGCCTCGGCGCTGTTGTTCGCAAAAGAGGGAGCCAAGGTCGTGGCGGCCGATATTGATGCCGAGGGGGGTGAGGAGACGGTTTCCCTCATCAGGCAACAGGGCGGCGAGGCCATGTTCGTCCTGGCGGATGTGGCCAAGGTGAGCGACATGGAGAACATGGTCAAGGCGACGGTTGAGGGGTACGGCAAGCTGAACATCCTATTCAACCACGCCGGCATGCCCGGGCCTCGAGGGCTTGAGGACGTGGAGGAGGCCCAGTGGGACCACGCCCTGGATGTGCTCACCAAGGGCGGGTTTTTCGCATGCAAGTTCGCTCTTCCTGAGATGCGAAAAACAGGGGGAGGCTCGATCCTCTTTACCTCTTCCATTTCAGGCTTTGGGGGATCGCCCAACAGCCCCCTCTATTCCATGGCCAAAGGGGGGATCATTCTGCTGGTCAAGTCCTTGGCCCTGTTATTGGCCCGGGACAATATCCGTGTGAACTGTATCGCCCCCGGTCTTACGGATACGCCGATGCTGCCGCAGTTCTTCGGAGTGAGCCCGCAGGCGGAGGAGGATTGGAAAAAGATTTCTGAACACGCCCTCACCCTTATCCCTCTCGGACGATTTGCCCGGCCCGAAGATATAGCATGGGCGGCATTGTTTCTGGCATCCGACGAGTCTTCCTATGTCACCGGAACGACGATGTTGGTCGATGGAGGCTTCAGATCCCGATAAAACCGAGGGGGGAGGTTGTCGTCAAAGAGGCTGTCACATAACTTATTTTGAAGGAGGTTCGTATGGAAAGGAAAAGAGGTTCACTGCTGCTGATTGCCGTTATGTTGGTGCCACTGTTGCTGGTCCTGCCTTTCATGACACCTTACCATTCGCAGGCCGCAGCGGCTGATGCGAAAACCTTGCGCATCGGTGTTCTGGTGTGTCTGACCGGCTGGTTTTCGACCTTTGATACGCTGGAATGGGAGGAAGCGCAATTGGCCCGCGATATGTTAAACGAGAGAGGTGGTATAACCATCAAGGGGAAGAAATACAAGATTGAGCTCATCGCCGAGGACTGCAAGAGCACTGTCGACGGTGTCGTGGCTGCGGCCAATAAGCTGGTCTATGACCACAAGGTCAAGTTCATTGCCGGGCCGGCCGCCTTCTTTTCCGCAGCGGCAAAGGAGGTGTGCGAACCGGAAAAAGTCCTTCGCGCCATATCCTTCGCCACCAATACCCCGGGAGAATTAGGCACGGACACGCCCTATACCTTCCTTTGTCATAACGCGAGCGTTGAGCACTGCATCGTAGGGGTGACGGCCATGAAGCAGGTTTTCCCGAAGGTGAAGACCGTCGACCTTGTCAACGCCGATGACGGTGCCATTCCCTATCTTGACCCCATCTTCCGGAAGATTCTGCGGGAACAAGGGATTACCGCGGTCGGCAAGATCATCGGCTATCCGAACGAAATGGTGGATTTCAGCCCGGTCGCTGCAAAGCTCTCGGTTTCCAAGGCGGACGCGGTATTTTTCGGAAACGGACTGCCGGAGCATGCAGCCAAGACCCTGAAGGGAATTCGGGAGTTGGGCTCCAAGAAGCCTCTGATCTTTATGTCGTCCGGCCTGGCTGAGGACGTGAAGCGCATC
>ENA-OSEO01006067-OSEO01006067.1-sediment-metagenome-genome-assembly--contig:-NODE-6067-length-11108-cov-2.923398_pt1 | contig 11108 bp, 7 predicted proteins | sample MGYA00237883_ERZ534232 | MGnify/ENA metagenome assembly ERZ534232
GGGATGTGGTCATGGGCACGATCATGATCGGGGTCGTCCTCGAGGCCACCCGCCGTTCCGTGGGACCGACCCTGTCGATCATCGCCGCGTTGTTTATCCTCTACGCCCTGTTCGGGCAGCACGCCCCCGGCGTCCTCGTGCATCCGGGAAGCACCTGGAAGAACCTTGTCAACCATTTATATCTGACGAGCCAGGGGATCTACGGCATCGCGGTCGGGGTGGTGGCAACCTACGTGTTTCATTTCGTGCTGTTCGGCGTCCTGGCCACCCGGATCGGGCTGGGGGAGTTGTTCATCGAGCTGGCCCTCTGCGTTGCCGGGCGGTATGCGGGCGGCCCGGCCAAGGTCAGCGTTTTTTCATCGGCCCTGTTCGGCATGATCTCCGGATCGTCCATCGCCAATACGGTGACCACCGGCGCGCTGACCATCCCGGCGATGAAGCGCATCGGCTACGAGCGGCATTTTGCGGCGGCCGTAGAAGCCACATCGAGCACCGGCGGCCAAATAACCCCCCCGATAATGGGGGCTGCCGCCTTTATCATGGTGGAATTCCTTGAGATTCCTTACCGCCAGATCCTGATCGCCGCCATGGTCCCCGCGCTCATGCATTACCTGGGTATTCTGACCATGGTCCATCTTGAGGCAAAACGCCTGGGACTTAGAGGGTTGACCCCGGATGAAATGCCGGAATTCCGCCGGGTGATGCGCGAAAAATGGCCCACGCTGATCCCCTTGTGCATCCTGATCGGCATCATCGTGAATGGCAATACCCCCTATCTCGCGGCATTTTGGGGCATTACGGCCTGTGTCGGGGTGGGGTTTCTAACCCCCCGCAACCGGCTGACGCTGGGGGATCTGCTCCGCACCTTCCAGCTGGGCGCGAAATATGCGCTGGCCGTGGAGGCGGCGGCCGCGGCGGTGGGCATCATCGTAGGGGTGGTGACCCTGACCGGGATGGGATTCCGGGTCTCCTACATGGTCACCAGCGCCGCTGCGCACATCGGGGCACAGATCGCACCGTTGATTCCCTTCGGTCTGGCCGGGCAGAATGAGCTGACCCTTCTGCTCACCCTGCTGTTTACCGCCGTTGCCTGCATCCTGATGGGGGCGGGGATCCCGACGACCGCCACCTACATCATCCTGGTGTCCATTGCCGCGCCGGCCCTGGGGCTGCTCGGCGTGGCGCCCCTGGTGGCCCATTTTTTCGTCTTTTATTACGGGGTGCTTGCGGACATTACGCCCCCCGTGGCGCTCGCAGCCTATGCGGGTGCCGGGATCGCCGGCGCCAACCCTTTTCGTACCGGAAATACCGCCTTTCGGCTGGCCTCCGCCAAAGCCCTGGTCCCCTTTGTGTTCGTTTATTCCCCCGCACTGCTGATCGTCACCCAAGGCTTTACCTGGCAGGCCTTTATCATCACTCTGGCCGGGTGCACCATCGGCATCGTTTTTCTCGGTGCATCCCTGACCGGGTATTTGCTGGCGCCGATGAACTGGATCGAACGGGGGGTGACCGCGGTTGCGGCCCTCCTGCTCGTAGCCCCCGGGGTCGGCAGCGGCCTGGTGGGCGCAGCCCTGGTCGTTCCGGTCCTGATCAGCCAGGTTGCGGCGCGGAATCGGCGTGCGCTTGACGCTAAGCAGGCGGTATCGGTTCAGCGCCCGGTTCGGGCAGATACCGGACAAGGGCCAGAACGACCAGCGGAAGCAGGCTGATCCCGCTGAGCACCGCCCGCATCCCGAAAATATCCGCCAGCTTTCCGGCCACCGGCATCAAAATACCGGCCGTACCCAGGGTCAAGCCCATCACGATGCTGGATACCAGGGATCGGCTCTTGGGTGCAACCTTCTGGGCCAGCGCCAGGGCCGGGAAAAGGGTGGCCAGCGCAAGGAATCCGGCCAAGACGGCGAGCGGATACACCCACCCGCCGGTTCCGTGGATGAACAACAGGAGGCAGGGGGTGGTGAGCACAAACGAAAAGAAATAGACCGGCCGAAATCCGATCCGGTCCACCAGGTGCCCGCAGAGCACCGCGCTGAACGAGCCCCCCACGGTGAACAGAGACACGACGGTACCCACCGAAACCAGCGAATGCCCCTCGGCCGCGTACAAGACCGGGATAAACGTCAAGACCGCCTGCTCGATAAAGGCCCGGGAGACCGCCAGGGTCCAGATCAGGGCGATGGGCTTCCAGACATCTCCGAGCCCCTCACGAATGCTGTAGAGCAGCCCGCTTGGACCTGCACCGTTTCGCTCCACCGAGGGGAGCAGAACGATCAGCAGCGCGCATGCACACAGTCCGGCCAGCATGGTCCAGGGCAGCCGCTCCAAACCGAAGCGGGTTACATAAACGGCGAGAACCAGGGGGCCCAGGGCAAAACCCAGGGTCCCCCCCAGCCCGAAAACCGACAGGCTGAAACCCGGATGCCGGCCGGCAAAACCGGAAACCATCCCGGCGGCCGTGGGATGGTACATGGCGGAGCCCACGGATCCCAGGCCGATCAGCACCAGGGTCACACCGAAGCCGGGGGCCACACCCACCAGCGGGATGAACACCGATGCCACCAGGGTTCCGGTCACCACGATCAGCCGGGGCCGGTAACGGTCGGCAAGGATTCCGAAGACCGGCTGAACCAGAAACGCCAGCAGCGTGCTCACCCCGGCGATCATGCCGACCTGGGCCAGGCTCAGGGAGAACTTGTCTGCAAGAACGGGAAAAAGCGGCTTTACAAACGACTGGAAAAAGTCGCCGATAAAATGAACCAGAAAAAGGGAAAAGATCACCTTCCGGTTGACGGCAAACGGATCGGGCATGCGAGGCTCGCTTCAGAAATCCAGGGTCATTGCCGCCTGCTCCAGGGGGGGATCGGCCAGACGGGTGTTGCCCCCTGGGGGCGGTTTGCGGGGGGCCAGAGCGTGACGCGCCTTCCCTTCTGATTCTGGGACACCACCCCGTGGGCGTGCTCATTCTGCCCGTTTTGGTTGAAGGTGATCCGTTGATAGCCGGTGATCAGCGCCGGTCCGCCGGTGATATCGGTCTTGGCCAGGGCCTCCCGGATCTTGTCCTTGTTCACGGACCCGCTGCGCTCCAGGGCGTCATGGATGATCCAGAGGTTGGAGTAGCCTTGGGCGCCGTAGGCATTGAGGGGCCGTCCCAGCCGCTTTTCGAACATCCGGGCAAGGGTCTGGGCGCGGCCGGGGCGGATCAGGGCGTCCACCGGCCAGTCCTCCTGCACAAACAGGTAGTCCAGGGCCTGCTGGGGGACGGATGCGTAGAACACCGGATCTTCCGAGCCGGCTCCCACCGAATGGATCCCGAAATGGATGTCGATGCGGCTTTCCCTCAGCTTTTTGGAAAAAAGAATGTGGCTGTCGGTATACAGGGCAAGAATAAGAAAATCCGGCTGCCGCTCCCGGATCTGGGCAAGATGCGCCGAAAAGTCTTCTTTTTCGGCAAAGTAGGCTTTATCGACGATCAGAACATAGCCCTTTCCGCTGCTGAGCTTCCGGATGTTTTCCGCATGGGAAAACCCCCATTGGCTCCCCTCGTACACAATGCCCGCCGTACGCGGACCCTTGCCGGTCTCCCGGCTGAAATGGGCCACGGCTTCGAGCTGCTCTTGGGCATCGTCCAGGGCCGTGTTGCAGGGCCGGAAAACATAGGTAAACCCCTTTCCGGTGATCTCGTCCGCGGCCGAGGAATTGACCACCCAGGGGGTTTTGTGCTTTTCAGCCACTTCCGTTGCCAGCAGGGTGGCATAGCTGTTGTAGGCGCCGCACAGGACGGCTACGTTTTCTTTCTGGATCAGCCGTTCGGTTTCCGTGATTTCCACCCCCGGGGTGGTCCGCGTATCTCCGAATACCAGCTTGAGCCTGGCGCCTCCCAGGGAAGAGACCCCGCCTTTTTTGTTGATCTCCTCTGCTGCGATGACGGCGCCCAGTTGGATCTGCTCACCGATATCCCCCGAGCTTTCGGATAGCGGCAGAACAAAACCCACGGCCACCTCCGAAACCGCATGCGCGTGGAACCCCGGCGCGATCAGCACCGGAAAGAAAGCGATCAAGACGGCAGTTTTGAAAAACAGTCGCGCGTTCATGCCTGAATCCCCCTCAAAAAGCCTACCTGTTCTCAAATCGACGGGTTCAGGATACAGGATACGCACCCCGATGTAAAGCCGAACCCCGCGACGCCCCCCTGGTTTCAAAAGCTCGGCATCAGACGCATGTCTGAAAGAATCCGATCCGCTCTCATCCGAACGTATGGGCTGGGTTTTTCCGGAGACAACCGGTAGGGATTGGGCAAAACCGCGGCCAAAAGAGCGGCCTGCCGGGGGGTGAGCGCATCGGCGCGCACCTTGAAGTAAGCCATGGATGCCGCTTCGGCCCCCATCCGTCCGTTGCCCCAGTCCACGGTGTTCAGATAGATTTCCAGTATCCTTCGCTTGCCCCAGGCCAGTTCGATAAGCACGGTGTAGTACGCTTCCAGGGCCTTTCTGGTGATGCTTCGGACCGGCAGCAAAAATACGGTCCTTGCGGTCTGCATGGAAATGGTGCTGGCCCCCCTGGAGCGTCGGCCCTTAAAAAACGCCTTTGCGGCGTGCTCGATTTCGATCAGATCAAAACCGTAATGGTCCGAAAAGCGCTGATCCTCGGCGGCCAGAACCGCCCGCTGCAGGTGGGGGGAAATTTTTTCAAGCGGCCGCCAGATGCACAGGGGACGCTGGTAGGGTATCGGATCGTTTCGGTGGATCACCTGCTCCCAGAGCACTCTCACGGTAACGGGCGGATTGATGTACCTGCAGACGGCCACCTGAATCCACGAGCCCAGTATCAGAAAAACGGCCAGCAGCACCCCCAATCGGATCGCCACCCCGACCCATCGTTTGAATCCGTTTTTCCGTCCGCGGGCCATTTCGCCTTCTCCCCGAAAAAAAATCGTCACCGCGTTGGGCCATATCCGCGCAATCCGATATCACAGCAGCCCCCTTTCCATCAACCCATTCCGATTGCCGTCTTTCCGTTTGCACCCGATCCGTGATATGGAAACACAGGAAAACGGCCTTGCCGATTCGTGCCCGAAGGGAAACGACGGCGGGGAAAAAAAGCGGATGAATGCGGATCCTTCGGGGTTACCCGATGACGGGTCGCGATGGCTGCCTGCACCCATCCGCGCAATCCACTGGACCCGCTTGAACCGATAGGATATGCCGATGAACCGATGGTATGGCGTGACGACAACCCTGGTGTGGGTGCTTCTGGCCGCTGGGGCGGCTTTCTGCCAGCAGCGTGGGGGGGACACCGTCTCTATCGTCGTTCCGGCCGAAAGTGCCGGTGCGTTTGTAAAACGGCTCTTGCCTTACGCGATGGACCGGGTGGAGGGCTTTTCAGGGTCTTTCCATATTCAATCCGTCGAGGAGATCAAAATCCAGGCCGACACCGTTTTTTTCACTGCCCATATGCACGGCAAAAACGTCGAGTATACCGCTAAAATCGGAAAACACAGCGCCACTGTCGTTCTGGGCGATGCGAACCTGCATACCCGGTGGTCCGCTTCATTTCGATACGACAAGGCCCGGAAGGTCCTTTACCTCAAGCCCGTGCTGCTCAATCCTGAGGCTGCCGATAAGGGCACCCAGGGAGAGGTTCTGCTGACCGCGTTGTTTGCAAGCCTCAGCAATATTGAATATCCGCTTGAAATCAAGGACATCGACCCGATCACGACACGCTTTCTGGGGCAAGGGGTCACCGTGGATTTTGAATTGACCGATGTGTATTCCGCCGACAATGCGGTGGTGGTGGAAATCAGGCCCATCCCCAGGCTCAGCGGCAAGAAATGAGCGGCACCCCCCGTGCAGAAGCAGCAGGGGGCATCGGACATTCCGCCTCGCTTGAGGGTTTAGGGCAAAGCCCCGTTATGCGGACCGGGTCTTTTTCCCTTCGGGCCGCCTTCTGCGGGGGGAACCGCCGGTGCGGGCGCCGGAACGCGGGCGGGACCTTGCCTTGGAAGCCGGGGCGGATTTGCTTCCGCTCCGGGGCCGGCGTCTTTCTTCGGAAACCGGATCCGGAGGGATGAGCCACTCTTCTTTCGGTTCGATGCAGGGCAGGGTGCGCCCCATGAAGGCCTCGATGGCGGGGATATAAAAAGAGTCCTGCTCGTCGGCGAAGCTCACCGAGGTTCCGCTTGCGCCGGCCCGGCCGGTGCGCCCGATCCGGTGGACATAATCTTCCGGGTCATGCGGCAGCGAGAAATTGACCACATGGTCCATCCCCTCGATGTGAATGCCGCGCCCGGCCACATCGGTTGCCACCAGAACCCGGATCTTTTTGGCCTTGAATTCCTCCAGACGCTGGATCCGTTTGTTTTGGGGAACATCCCCGGAAAGGGTCGAGCAGTTGATGCCATACCGGGCCAGCATGTCCGCCAGCCGGGTCACCTCGTCCCGCCGGTTGCAGAACACCAGCACCCGCTCAAGGTTCTGCTTGTCGATAAGGTTATAGAGCAGACCGAATTTTTCACGGCCGGTGACGATGTATACCACCTGTTCCACGGTGTCGACCGCGACCTGTTCGGGTTCGATCTCAACCGTGACCGGATCCCGGGTCCACTGGGCGGCCAGACGGGTGATCTCCTCGGTCAGGGTCGCGCTGAAAAGCAATGTCTGGCGCATATCCTTTTTCGGGGTGCTGTAGATGATCTTTCGAACATCCGGGATGAACCCCATATCGAGCATCCGGTCGGCCTCGTCGATGATCAGCACTTCGACGTTTTTCAAGGAGATCTCGCGTCGCTGCTGAAAGTCCATAAGCCTTCCCGGGGTTGCGATCATGATGTCCACCGGACCGGCGGCCAGCTGTTTCCGCTGTTTGTCGTAATCCATTCCGCCGAACACGGAAATGATGTGCAGGGCGCAGTATTTTGACAGCTGGCGGGCCTCCTCGGAAATCTGGAGCACCAGCTCCCGGGTGGGGGCGAGAATCAGCACCCGGGGCCGGCCGGGTTTTCGCTTTTCTTCAATCGGGCGGTTCACCAGCCGCGTGATGACGGTAATCAGAAATGCAGCCGTTTTTCCCGTGCCGGTCTGGGCACGCCCGCTGGCATCCTTGCCCTCCAGGGTGCTGGGAAGGATTTCAGCCTGGATCGGGGTGCAGTAGGTAAAGCCGAGGTCGTTGATGGCATGAAGCAGCGGCTCGGGAAGGTTGAAATCATGAAACCGGGTTTTCCCTTCGGCAATGGGGACCTCGAACCGGGAGACGTCCCATGCCGGGGATTGGGGCTCGATGCCGGCGCCGGATACCGGGGCCGCTTCGCTCCTGGACGTTTTCCCTCTCCTTCTCCTCGGGGCTCGCCTCCGGCCGGAATCGCTGGAGGGTTGCGGGTGAATCGTTGCCGGCGGGGGTTCGAGAGGGGGTAGCGGGGGAGGGTCCGCGGTTTTTGTTTTGATGATTTTACTAATTTTTTCAATACCTTTTGAGATTAATCGGTCAATCTTAATCAAAATCTCTCCTGTCTGTCCTCCGGGTTGCGCCGTGTGGGCGAACCGGTCTCTTTTCCTGTAATACCAAAACAGATCCATCGCGATAACTGGCGAGGGGGCAAAAGAAAAACCGCGGTATATGCATCGGCGGTTGTCCTATCACGGGCAAAACCGTTGCATCAATCATATCAGATATTTTACCGCTGAAAAACAGAAAAGTTTGCCCGAGCCGGTGTTCTTGCCCAAGCGCTCTGGATCTGGTATTCGATTCCATCAAAAAGGGCGCCGATATTCGTGGGCCGCGGGGAAAACCAAGCGCGGCTGCCGATTTTCCATGGTAAAGGATCGCTCGCGTGCAGAGCGACCTTAGACGGGACACCGAGACATGCCGGTCAAGGTACTTCATCTGATCACCGAATTGAATGTCGGGGGGGCCGAAATGGTCCTGGCACGGCTCTTGGGCCGTCTGGGCCGGGATCGATTCGACCCCCGGGTGGCCTGCTGGTACGGCGCCCGGGGGATGGTGGGCAGAAGGATCCGCGGGCTTGACATTCCGGTGATCGATCTGAACATGACGGCCAAATGGCGATGGGACGCTTTCTGCCGTCTCTATCGGCTGCTGCGCCGGTTTCGGCCGCACATCCTCCACTGCTGGATGTTTCATGCCAACCTTCCGGGTCGCATCATCGGCCGGATGGCGGGGGTTCCGATCATCATCACCTCCCGGCGGATCAGCACGGAAGGACCCTTTCGCGATGGGCTCAACCGGTTGACCGCCGGCCTGGACGACCGGGTGATCGCCGTGTGCGAGGCGGCACGCCGGGCCGAAATCCGTGCGACCCGGGTCCCGCCCGAAAAGGTCGTCACCATTCATAACGGTCTGGATCCGGACCGATTCCATCCCTGCCCAAGCCCCCAGGAGCGCGCAAGGGTTCGACGCGGGCTGGGGATTTCACCCAAAGGACCGCTGATCGGCTCCGTGGGCCGGCTCCACGCTCAGAAGGGGTATTCCGATCTTCTCACGGCCCTGGCGGTGGTTTCCAGGCAGATGGCCGAGGTCCGGCTGGTTATCGTTGGGGAAGGTAAATTGCGCAGCGCCCTCCATGCCCAGGCTGTGCGAGCAGGGCTTTCCGACCGGGTCGTCTTTGCCGGCGCCCGCTTGGATGTCCCCGATATCCTGCCGGCCTTGGACCTCTTTGTGCTGCCCTCTCTTTACGAGGGGCTGCCGAATGCCCTTTTGGAGGCCATGGCGGCCGGCTTGCCGGTGGTGGCCACCGGGGTGGACGGCACCCGGGAGGTCGTTCTCAACGGGAAAACCGGGCTGCTGGTGCCCCCGGGTGCTCCTGAAGCGCTGGCCGAAGCGATCGGGCTGCTCATGGAACATCCGGACCTTGGGCGGAAGATGGGCGCGGCCGGTCGGGAACGGATCCGCCGGCATTTTTCCATCGCGCAGATGGCCGGGCAAACCGCTTGGGTGTATGAGGCGCTCCTCAAGATCCGGCCGGACGGATCCCCTCCCGAACCCGCCTCTTACCCGGAGCCGGTACCCGGTTCGGCCCCGGATTAAAGCCCCGGAAAATTTCCGCTGCGCATGGGGCTACGCCGGACCGGGTGCATACCCGGGATGCTTTCCCAGCAGGGGGGCGGTCCGATCCGCAACCCCTGCAAGCGCAAGCAGGGTCAAAAAGACCCGCTGGGGGGCGAGATACGCATCGGCGGGGTCGAAGGATTCCTTCAACGAGTGAATATGGTACCCTTTGCCCCCCCTGCCCAGGGTCACCGCCGGGACCGAAAGACGGATGGGGATGCTGGCATCGGTGCTCTCGGGTTCCATCAGCCGGGGGGTAAGCCCGATGGCCTGGGTGGCGGCACAGGCCGCCTGCACGTGCACGCCGTCCGAAGGACTCGTTCCCGACGGCCGGTCCCCGATCAGGCGAATCTCCAGCATCACGTTGTCGGGGCTGTCCCAGGCAATCTTCCACCGGGCATTTTCTTCAATCACGCCGGCCCTTACGCCATTGATCAGTTCGGAAACCGTCCGGTCGAGCTGCTCCGGGCACACCGATCGCGTATCGGTCTGCATGACGGCCCTGTCCGCAATGGAATTGACCGAGGTTCCGCCGCTGACCACCGATACCGTAAAGGTCGTTCTGGGATTGTCGGGAACCCGAAGGTCGGCGATTTTCTGGATGGCCCGCCCCATGGCATGAATGGGGCTGGCCACCGTGCCGAAGGCCTGGAAGCTGTGCCCGCCGGTCCCCGTGAAAATGAATTCAAACCGTTTGCTCCCCAGCGCCAGATAGGTGATCCGGTCGGCGCCTTCCCCGTCAATGGAGATAAACCCGTCGATGTCGGGGACCGTTCGGAACAGGTGCTTGACCCCGCGAAGATCGCCTCTTCCCTCCTCTCCGACCGTACCGACACACAGGATGTCGCCCACGGTATCGATGCCCGTCTCTTTCAGGGCGCGCACAACGCTGAGAAGCGCGGAAAGCCCCGCCCCGTCGTCGGCAATGCCCGGGGCGTGGAGGATGCCTTGGGCATCCACCGTCACCTTGGCATCATACCCTTCGGGGAAAACGGTATCCAGATGCGCACTGACCACCAGCCGGGGGACCCCCGTTGTCCCTTTCAACACCCCGGTGAAGAAGGATACTTTGGTTAACACCCCTTCCCCCGACAAACAGTTCTGTCAATTTCGGGCAACAGTCTACAGATGTTTCTCCGGAATCCAGATTTACCGTAAGGATTCTTGTCTCTCCAAATTTGCGGTCCATGGTTAGCCTCTTTCTCCCTCTTTTGTTGCTATGGGCGACTCGTTAAAGTAAAGGTTTACCGAGTCGACAGGTTAAAAACAGAGATATTCATTTTTCCTGTTGCAATGAGCCCTAGTTTGTTAAACCAAGAAGGGAATACTTTGGCTGTTTCAGATTGTAACAGGGATAAAACGCTTTTTAACCCGTCTACAAGGTAAAGCATGGCCTATCCATGATTGTAACAAGATTCAGAAGCGGCGCACATCAAGACTGAGGTCAGCTTTCTGCCCATATACCTCAGTGCGCAGATTTTGTTCTTTTTTTGCGGACAAGATTTGAAACTCGCATTCCACCTCATTACTCTCCGCATCCCGAATGCACAGAGGAACGGCCTTATAAAAAAGTCTGACCTGGTCCTCGCAAGATTCCGCTTTTTTTCTGTAGCAATGAGGATAAACCCAAAACATAAAGTTCGAATCACTCAGGTAACGCAGGATTAAACTGAGGTTTTTCTTTAGCAGAGAGTTTAAGTGACCTCATTTCAGCAGTCTTAAAGAAAAACCAGAACAATATTAAATGATTTAATGATCTAATGATTTAATCATTATACCTTTTATTGTGTGATGTCAAGATATTTTTTTAGGCACCGTATTCTTTTTTTATTCCGCCGGATTTTCCTGCCCTATGACGAAGAATCAAGTGTGAGGCTTCAAGGGAAATCCTCTCATAGCTCATTCGAGGGATTGTTCGTTGCTACAGAAATGAGAAAATTGCTGGGGGCTTGCATTTCGTAGGAGCGATTGTATGCCCGCTCCAAATTTCGGGGCCCGTAAGGGCGGTTTGCCTTACTCCAAAGCGTTCGCAATGTGGCGAACTATTTGGC
>ENA-OSEO01006068-OSEO01006068.1-sediment-metagenome-genome-assembly--contig:-NODE-6068-length-11107-cov-19.706981_pt1 | contig 11107 bp, 8 predicted proteins | sample MGYA00237883_ERZ534232 | MGnify/ENA metagenome assembly ERZ534232
GTCGATGACCGACGAGCAGCGCCTTGTGGTCAAGGCCCATCAGACCAAGCTGATGCGTTTACGCGATAGGCTCAGACAGCATCATGGGATGGACATCCACATGTGGGCCTATGCCATGAGTTTCTTGTCGCTGCGCCAGCTTCAGCACGCCCGGGAGTCCATGGGACGCAAGCGTCGGGTAGATGAGGACTCTCTTGTCCTGCTCGACAAGTATCGCCGGAGCGGGTGGCGCAAGAAACGCCGGGGACGTCAAGCGACAACGCAGGAATTCGTCCGGGCCAATTACTCCGTGTTGAAGCAGTGGCGGGAAGCTGGCGTCTCATGGTGGGACATGCCCGATCTGATCAAAGAGCATTTCGGCGGCCGGCGGCTCTCGCGGGCGGCCCTCAATAAGGCGTTTCGCCAGGTCGAAAAAGATATGGAAGGCTGGGAGGAGGTCGACTCTGCCAAGATCCGGGATTGGTAATCCGGACCGGCAGTCCGCTCCAATTGAATCATATAGGGAATTCGGCCGGGTGGCCGTTGATGCCGTTGTGGCATTATAGTATCGGCTTAGTCGAGCTTCGACCCTATCACGAGTGTATAAACAATGTTTTTCCTTCCAGATTTTTTAGTTTATCCTTGGGTAGTGAAGCCCGGCTTTCAGTGCCGTTACAATTCACTGCATTAAAACTGTGCACCATACCGAATTGTACCAGTAATCACAGAAAGGCCAGGTGGCATACGTAACCCCTTGCCTCGCCTGCAAAATTTGACAAGCGCCCTGATTTCTCATATTCTGAAGTATGGTGGTGGAAAGGACTTCCAACTACCTGAACACGGGCAAGGATACCAGCGATGAAGCCAAAGAAGCGGTTAATGTACTCCGTCAGGCGCTTACAAACGGGAGGATCGGTGCGCTAGTTGGTAGCACCATTACACCGGTTGGGGGGGGAAACGGGAGTCCCCCGGCGGTCCTTTCCATCCTCACTCTCATACGATCCTTAATTTTTGCAGAAAAAGTGTCACTTGCTTATCAGTTGATAAGGGCAACATGAGATCGCCAATATGAATCCAGTATGATTCCTGATGTATTTATTCTCTTTGTGATAGAGCTTTAATTTCGTAACATAAAGAAGATATACCGAAATTGTACCAGATTAAGGCAAACGAAATGGAAAATGTGACAGAACGTCCGGCCAAAAAAACAGCTGCTAACTTGGATCAATTTGATTGTACGTATCTTTCTGACTCGTTAATCACAGAATTGAACGATGGGGAGTTATTACGTAAGCTGTTCCGTAAGGCACAGTGTAAGCAAAAAGATACAGTCTACTACAGAAAGTTAGGTGATTTGATTGCAAAGCACCTTGAGGATCAGGTGTGGGCCAGGGAAGTTTACCAGATGGCAGAGAAGTTGTGTTTGGAAACGTATGATTATATTCGACTGGGGGATTCAATCGCTAAAAATCTTGGAGAAATAGAGTGGGCAAAAAGGTTGTATTGTAACCCAAGTATAAAATTTGAATGTGTAAATCATGTTACAAGCCTAGCAGAATCAATAACCAAGTATTCAGGCGACAAGGAACTTGCTAAGAAATTTTATCTTGAAGCAGTTCAAGTTTTTGATGGCTGGGAATTAATTGGTTATTATGCTTATGAATCTTTAGCAAACTCTATTATTGAAAATATGAAAGAGGTGGAATGGCTCGCTAATGATCTTTTCAGTAAAGCAAAAGAAAAACGTGACTCTGAAGATATATCTATTGAGTATATTGCTAGCAAATACTTAATAGATAAAAAATCTGCAAAAGAATCATGGCCTAAAGTTATTGAAATATGCAAATCTGGTATTGAGTATAAATATGCACTTGATAGAATATTTGAATTGCTTGGCGCCTCAGACCTTTTAAAGCAAATGTATTTAAAAATATTAGAACTGCCTGATAACAAAGTATTTGGAGGGTATTTGGCTGAGTCTGTAATGAAACATCTAGGCGATAGAGATTTGGCCAGAAACTTTTATGAAAAATCTCTAAAGCTTCGTTTGAATGAATCACTTTATATTTGGTTAGCAGAATCCATAATAACTCATCTTGATGACAAGGCCTGGGCTATAAATCTTTATCAAAAAGCTATGGATGCCCCGTATACAAGCTACACTCCATTGGCAAATTCAATTATAAAATTTCTGAACGACAAAAAATGGGCGAAGGAGCTATACTGTAGGGCACAGGGCAAGTGTGACACATTTGAGCGTAGTGTCAACCTTGCAAATTCAATAGTAACATTTCTCAATGATAAGAAGTGGGCACGGGATGTTTATCATAATGCACTGGATAAATGCGATAATCAGGAAAAATGCACAGAACTTGGCGATACAGTCATGAAATACATCGATGGCCACGTGCTTGCCCGGGACGCTTATATTAAAAGCATAAATGTGAATGCCTCAAAATTTAATGAATCGCGCGGTAAGTCATGGCTAGAAGTAAGAGATGGAGCAATTTATGAGAATGATGTATTGCCTGGCTGGGCCGCTATTCTATATTACATTGAGACTGCTGAGTCCATCATTAAACACTTACACGATAAAGATTTTGCTATAAAGGTGTACTTACTTGCCCAAGATTTATGCGCTAAAGAACCCCGCTCGTACAGATATCTTGCAGCTAGTGTTGTTGAAAATCTGGATGACAAGGAATGGGCGCTTAGGCTGTATCTAAAAGATCAAGATAGCTGCATAACAGACAGCGACTTTGCAGGCCTTGCTGATTCTGTGTATGAGCACCTTAAAGATAAGCATTGGGCTAGGAAATTGTACATCACTTCCTTATCGCAACAAGAAAGTGAGCAATACTCACCAAGGGAGGGGACTATGCAAAAGTTAGCCAACCTCGCTGACAAGGAGTGGGTGAGGGAATTGGTATAATAATATTATGTTTAATGAATTATCTTATGCAGTTTGTTAGACGAAACATAAGCATGATGTATCAATAAATAAAATAGGTAGGGGATATGGGCCTGCTTAGTAATTTATTCAAAACGACATTAGGTGGTGGCTCTGGAATAGATGGCGCTTACAATGCTCATATTGCAGAACTGGTGATAAAAGAACTCAAACCTGACGAAAAGAGAATTATTGCTAACGAAGTAATAGAGATGGGGGTACGCTCCTCCAGAGGCCGCGTCAATGCCGAACAGTTTTGTGATCAATTTAACAGGCACAATCGGCTATGTCAGTTGAACCTAATCGCTTTGGCGTTAGCCAAATTTAATATTCATATTTTGCCAAATGGCAAATGGATGCCAATAAAAAACCCTTTCACCCTGCAAATTAGTCAAGAAGATATTCTAACAAATGCACTCTATCTTTTAAAAAAAGATAGCTTAATTGTAAAAATTGAACCTGGACAAATAGATATAAAAGAATGGTCATCCCCTCCTCCACCTCGAAAAAATCCAATAAATGAAAATGCTGAACTTGTAGGCAAAATAATCGCTGGAATTGAAATTTCTGTAAAAAGTTCGAAACTTGCAAACAATGAAAAGTTTATATTTACTTTGCTTCATTTCGGGATTTGTTATTTAACACATGTTTATTCAAAATTTGATGAAAGTTTTGCTGAAGAATTAAAAGATTTGGGCCTGCGTCTTGTTTTGACAATCAATAAAGAGAAAATTGTTCCTATATCACTCTGTATAGTATATGAAAAAGAATTATCGTATGTGGCAAACGCACTTGATCTTGATCGAGTTGAACATGTACATATGTTGGATATTAATTACGGAGAATTGATGTGTATCTCCCATAGTTTTAGAGCTAACGAATTATGGAATCATTTGCCAGATGCTCTTGGAAATTCTACAAATATGGGCAATCCTCACCTTACATCATTATTATGCAAGTATGTTTACAATAACGAAAGCACCAATTTCATTGAAATACAGCTCGCGTATTTTCAAGTTATAGATAAAATTTTGTCAATAATGAAAGAAGAAAACTGGATTTAGTCTTGTATTAATAACACTGACTATTACCAAAAAAATTCAGTTCCACCCTTGTAACAATTAACAAATTTTGTCTATCTTAATTTGTTTTCTGATTACCACTAAAGTTCAGCTTCGATTTTTTTTGGGGGTCTATCACTCTATGAGTACCCAGACATGCGACATTCTTCTTAAACAACACAAGGAGGTTATCCCATGCCAAAAAACAAGATTCAGTTTCAACGAGGTCTGAGTTTGCATCGTTTTCAACAACTTTACGGCACATCCGAGCAATGCGAAACAGCTCTGTTCAATAAGCGCTGGCCGCATGGCTTTGTCTGTCCCAAATGCAACCATACCGAGTATTACAAGCTGTTCACCAGGCCTTTGTATCAATGCCGGCGCTGTCGCTCTCAAACATCGCTGACCAGCGGTACGATTTTCGATTCCAGCAAATTACCGCTTACCTTCTGGTTTCTGGCCATTTACCTGATAACGCAGTCAAAGGACGGCATTTCCTCACTTAACCTCTCCCGCATGCTTGGTATATCAGCCAATGCCGCATTACGCCTTAAACACAAGCTCCAACAGGTCATGAAAGATCATGATGACCGTTTGCAGCTCACAGGTATTGTCCAAGTGGATGATTCCTACTGGGGCGGCAAAAGGCATGACGGTCAACGAGGTCGAGGCGCTTCCGGCAAAACAGCCTTTCTTGCCGCGGTTTCAACAAATTGTCAGGGCCATCCCATTCATATGCGCCTGAGTAAAGTCCAGGCATTTACCTCTGAAGTCGTCAGCCGCTGGTCATTGCAGCATTTACAACCCGGCACCATTGTTGTCTCCGATGGACTCAATTGCTTTTCTGGTATCGGCCAAGCCGGGTTCCTGCATGAATCGATCGTAACCGGTGGAGGCCCTGCCAGCATGCAAATCAAGGTATTCACCTGGGTCAACACGATGCTTGGCAATGTGAAAAAATCCATCCACGGTACGTATCATTCTATCAGTAGTAAGCATCTTCCTCGGTATCTTGCCGAGTTTTGTTTTCGTTTCAATCGGCGGTTTTATCTTGGCTCTATGGTCGGAGCCTTGGTCAAAGCCGCTGTTAACTCAAAACCCATTCCTCAGCGCATTTTGAAACTGGCTGAGATATGGTGGTAATCAGAATTTGTTTTATGCTTGTTTCATACAGCCTGTTGAATCGTAGAGTAATCTGTTAGGAGATAAGACGATGGGTCTGCTAAATAAACTTTTCGGCAGCAAAAAAAGCTACATGTCAGTACTGATCAACACACAAGATAAAATTTTTAAAATATATGGTGTGGACCAGCCAACAGATGCCCAGAAGACGAAAGCATTGGTTTATCTATGTATAACGGGTTACGCCATTTTAGATGATATGGGAGATGAGTTAGTAATCTATGCACTTGGGCTGCTTGCGGAAGCAAAAAAGTTAACAGAATCCTTGTCAATGCGCGTTGAAGAGCTGTCAAATAATATTGAGGAGCTAGATAAAATTATTGCAAAATTCCCCAGAGAAACTCGTGTAACCGGTGCAGATAAAGTAACTGGTCTCGTAGCATTTGAAGCGTTATATTCTGCCAAGGTCAAAATTTTAATGGCCGATTTTAAGATATATAAAAATGGACCTACTGGAGTAGTTGGCTATGCTCCCTTTGTTGTTGGAGATGGAATATTTGGTGAAGGCAGATCAGTAGACCATTTCCTTGAGCTCTCATTTGAAATGACAATTTTTATGGCGGACCTTTGCGAAGCAATTAAAACCTTTTTGGGAGACTTTAAATAAGTATATTTTCCCTGATGCTCCGTTTGTCAATAAAGAGAACTAAATCAAAGGTTGGGATCACGAAAAAGGTTGGCTTGACCATTAACTTCTTTGGAAACCAATATTTGAGGAGGACTAAATGCGTTTAAATAAGACATTATGCTTTTGTCTTCTGCTTGTGACTTCGATGTTGCTTCTGATTTCACCTGTCGCTCGAGGTGAAGGATATTGGATCGCCGATAGCCATACTGCAAAAATTACCCTTAGCTTTCCTCAAGCTAAAAATCCCAAGGCCCTTGTGACTTTCTATGTAGACTGGGATCCATCTTCGAATTGCGCTGCTACTATCGGCATGATTCCCTGGTTTAATGGAGATTCGCTATCGTTAGGAAAGTATCAAGGATCAGAAAAATCATCCGAAAACATGACCGTAACTGTCAGGGGGCAAAGTTGGAGTAATCAAACCGTGATCGCAACATATTCAAATGCCCTTGATGTAATGTCTTACGCGCAAAAGGACTTATTGGATGCAATGGCATACTCAAACTCAGTTCAATTTAGATTTCTTAATAGTCCCGCTTTTGACGTACCTTTAGAAGGCGCTGGTTCTGCCATTGATGCAGCGAAAAAGAATTGTCGATGAAATGACATTTTAACGTTTTACATCGCACTGGCTTTGCTCCGGCAGAGACTGGTTCTCAGGAGGGCAGTGTAGCATGGGTGGTTTCGCAGTGGCGCAACGGCACTCGCACCGTTCCTGTAGTAGAGCAGTGATTTGGAGGTAATCTGCCATGTATTGTACGCAATGTGGGCAAGAGTTTGGCTCGGGCCACCGTTTTTGCGGTACGTGTGGAACGCCAGTTGATCGGGCAAGCAACGTCCCCCCCGCTCAGACCCTCGCCGCCGCGCCAGGGAGCGCGGGAATTATTCCCGCATTTGGCAGAGCAAAGCTCAAGTGGTGGGGCCACTTGCCTCCGGTCTCTGCCAGTTTTATTCCAGAAGCCTACTCATGGTTATTGAAGGACATCACGCTAACTGTGTTCGAGAACTATTTGACGGTGACTCCCGGTGCTGAGCTCAGAAGTAAGGCTGCTGACATTGCTACTAACTGTGGGATGCCATTCGTGATCCTAGTCGCAGCGTCTGTTCGTGGCATTAAGGACAAGGCAGTTACCGCACTTGGTACGCCTACGGTTGATGCCTTTCAGCAGGCTTTTGCTGCAGGGGAGTTGCTATGGAGCAGAAAAAACGATGCAGAAATTTGGGAGTTCCAGCAAAAGCGGTTTTTAGGGTTGAAAACACCCTCGAAGTACTTATTAAACTGCAGCTTGAACTCGCCTTCAGCAAAGACCCCTTTTCTGTTTCCTCTAGATCGATGTCAAGAAACTTTCTTCGATCCCGTCAACGCTATTGGGTGTTCGATAGTAGTGAAACAGAGCGGCATACGCGAGGATGACCTGGATATAGTGTGTGAAGAGGCTGCCCGAACGTTCCTTGCTTCAAGATGATCAACGGCGCTTTTTGTATAAGTCAAGACTACATCGAAAACTTCCCAGGCTTACAATCCTACCCAATCCAGGGTCCGTGCCGATTTCCCAAGGGGGCGATAGGGGACAAGGGCAGGCCGACGCGTCTGTTTTATTTATTTTTCCTTCAGCCAATATCTCGCGGTTGGCCGATCATCACGCCACATTCTTTTCCTTGTCCACCCCAGATCGAACGATGCAGCTCCTTTCGCTGGTGGGTCTCCCCGAACACGGCCTTGAATTCCTTCATCGTAAAGGCCCGGCGTTTGTCATCATCTGACAAACCCGCATACAACGATTCAAATCTTTTATGCAGAGTCGGCGGTTTGGGGGTTGCGTCTCTGAGCGCCTGAACTGCAGGATTACCTCTGTACGCCTTTTTGCAAGTTCCAATTTTTCTTCAATATTTTTGGTTCTTCAGGTTTAAGCGTACTTTTTAATTGAAAATGTGGACATACTAATTCTTTTTTAAGGTGAGACCAATCACTTTGAAAAAGGAGAAAGAAGTATGTCCACGAGTATATTGTATCATGGATTTGGCATTCGAGGCTATCGCTATAAGCGTTCTTTTTTTCAAGAGGGTAAAGTTGTTTTTTCTATTGAAAAAGATCCATCTTCACTTCGTTGTCCTTGTTGCAACGATTGGCATGTTATCAAGCATGGCGGAATCTTTCGTTGGTTTCAGACTCTGCCGATTGGCAAGAAACAGGTTTACGTTGCGCTTCATATTCCCCGTGTTGAGTGTCGTTTATGCGGCATTGTCAGGCAAATCGAAATCGGCTTTGCCGACCCGCGTCGCACCTATACAAAATCCTTTGAACGTTATGCCTTGGAGCTTTCACGTCACATGACTATTAAGGACGTTGCCAATCACCTCGGTGTCAGCTGGGATATTGTGAAAGATATTCAAAAACGATATCTCTCAAAACACTATGCGCATCCCAGGCTGAAAGACCTGAACCTCATTGCCATTGATGAAATATCCATCGGCAGAGGACATCGTTATCTTACTGTTGTGCTCGATCTCCTCACAGGTGCTGTCGTTTTCGTCGGTGATGGAAAAGGGGCTGATGCTCTGCTTCCCTTCTGGAAAAAGTTAAAAAGCTCCAGGGCCAAAATAGACGCTGTTGCCATCGATATGTCGCCATCGTATATCTCAGCGGTTTCAACGAACCTGCCAACCGCCACCATTGTTTTTGATCATTTCCATATCGTCAAAATGTTCAACGACAAACTTTCAGAACTGCGTCGGGATCTGCAGCGTGAGGCAGAAGAGTCCCACAAAGAAGTTCTCAAGGGAACCAGGTGGCTCCTGCTGAAAAATCCTGGCAACCTCCGGCAGGAACACAATGAACAGCAGCGACTCGAGGCAGCCTTGCAGCTCAACAAACCATTAGCCACTGCCTATTACCTGAAAGAAGACCTCCGTCAATTATGGTCACAGAAAAACAAAGATAGTGCCGCAACCTTTTTGGACGACTGGATCACCCAAGCGAGAAGTTCCGATATCAAGATGCTTGATAAATTTGCAGACACTCTCGACCGTCATCGTCATGGTATTCTTGCTTACTACGATTATCCTATATCAACTGGTCCTTTGGAAGGAACCAATAATAAAATCAAAACATTGCAGAGAAAGGCATATGGTTTTCGGGACATAGAGTTCTTTAAACTAAAAATCTATGCCCTGCATGAAACAAAGTACGCTTTAGTCGGATGAACCATATTTTTTATGTTTGTATTGTTTCTCAGCGAACGGAACGTTCACTGGACCGCGCTTTGCGGTCCAGTGGAACAGCTTGTTCGATTAATTTTTCTCTCAAATCTTAATATTTGCGGCCCTTTTGATATTGCAATATATCTTCGAGCTTGCCTTGTTCAATCCTTCTATAAACGAAGACGAGGTCCCAATTATCTTTTTCATTTTTTACCTTTTTATAGAATTGAGCGGCGCGACAGGTGCATTGAAATACATACCAGGACCTTCATCGAATCAGCTTGCATGAAGAATGACTAGATTGTTTTTTAATGTCTATAAGGATCGAAAATCTTTCTTGTTTTTGCATATGAATCCTTATAGCAGTAAATCGCGAAGAGTTCTCCTAGTTGGAAACAATCTATCTGGCGAAAAACACTTGCGATAAAACGCACCAATCTGTAGGAATAAAGAAAAGAGTTTGTCTGCTTACATTCAATTCGAACAATATGGTCAGCATAATCATGTAAATTGTTAATCACACAGCCATCCTCTCTTATAAAGTTGACAGTAGCCGGTTGCCTTGCCAGGCACGCTTCGTGTAACCTGTGCAATTTTGGAGTCATGCGAAAGTGTCTTAAGAGAATTTCTTTATTCACTTCTTTTTCCCATCTCGCTAAAGGTTCATTAGCGCTATAAGATCGACCTTGCAATACATCCAAATTATAGTAACGATGATATTTTGCAAAGTCCGAGAGAACCTTTAAAATATTTTTCGTGATTTGATCTTGGAATATTGCTTCATCTACAGGTGTGTCAAAGCTTGAGTTTACTCTACGAACCTCAGTGAGCAATTTACAAAGATCATGACTTAAATTCTTCAGAAACCTATTATCTGGAGGAAAAATATTATTGTTTGATTTATAGTAATCAATCAGCAATATTAACTTTGCGATTCGTTCTAGTCCAATGGTAAGTGAAAAGATCCCGGAGTAGAAATAACCAAATCCACCAAAGTTGTATTTCCGCAACAATGTCAGGCCATCTCCCAACGTTTTGCTTGCGAGCTCGGTTTCCCTTCCAAGTAGTTCAATTTGGTCTGAGATATTTGTCATAAATAATCTGCTATCCAACAGAATAAGAGTTTTTGCGGCTCACCGCCGCCAAAACTCGTGTTGAACTGAACCGCGGGGGCGGCCGATCCTCTTGGGGTTTTATCTACGGATTTTACCGGATGTTTTTCGATAATAGGGGGGAGGACCGGGGAGGTCAAGCACTAACCCGCATTTCTCACAAATATAGTGAAAAAAGGCCGTAAATGTTGTCCTCTCAGAACACCGTTATTCCAGTATTCATGAAAGATTTTGCAAGGGTAGGTAAATCAGAACAAATATGGCGTTATTGTGGCCAGTACAGGTTCAAGGTCCTGCTGGATGATAGGCAGCTGATACGAGAAGCGGAAACCAAATCCGTCGGCACGGAGAACTAGCTTTTCTGATGCATCTTGAAAAATTAAATTAATTCGACTACTTGATGAATAAATACAGAATAGCAACCTGGAATCTTGACCATGCTTCCAATTCTTCCAGATCCGTTGCATTACAAATCGAACAAATCCTCTTGATAAATCCAGATATTATCGTCCTCACAGAAACATGTGAAGACGTCGATTTATCAAAACATGGTTACTGCGGCGCGAAAACACATAAAAATAGCTATGGCAAATATTATTCTGCAATTTGGTCCAAAATGTCAATTGAGACAGTATTCCCAACGTATGACAATATAACTGCCGTATGCACTAAACTTAGAACCGATTCCGGCTGTATTATTATTTACGGAACGATAATCACATATGCAGATGGCAAGGGAATTGACGGCAAATCGAAGCGATGGGAAGAGCATTACAAGGCTATTGAGATTCAAGGGAATGAATGGAATAGACTTATAGAAGCTCATCCTGATTGCGTTTTCCTGGTGGCTGGTGATTTTAACCAAACACGCGATGGTTCAAAGCAGACTTACGGCACAAGATATGGACGCGACCTGATGTCCATTCAACTGAATAAAAATAACCTGGTTTGCCTCACAGAAGATAATTTTGGAGAATTGGGCAAATTAACTCCC
>ENA-OSEO01006069-OSEO01006069.1-sediment-metagenome-genome-assembly--contig:-NODE-6069-length-11106-cov-3.460241_pt1 | contig 11106 bp, 12 predicted proteins | sample MGYA00237883_ERZ534232 | MGnify/ENA metagenome assembly ERZ534232
TGGATATCGATGACAGCGCCAAGCGCGAGAAGCTATGCCTGAAAAATGGATCTCCTTTTATCATTGATCCGGTGGGCTACTTGGACATGGTCATGCTGGAGAAAAACGCCAGGGTTATCATCACTGATTCCGGAGGCGTACAAAAAGAGGCATACTTCCATGGAGTGCCCTGCGTTACGGTGCGCGATGAAACCGAATGGGTTGAACTGGTGGAGGTAGGGGCGAATGTGTTAGCCAGGGCGCAGTCAGATAATATTGTTGCAGCATTCCAGCATATGCAGGATAGGCCGATCCAGGCACGGAGGCTATATGGGGACGGGAATAGTGCCGAACAGATCTTAGAAAAGTTATTTTCGACCAATCGTTTACTACAGAAATCTTAGATATATGAAAATTCTATTTCATATCGCACATCCTGCACAATATCATATGTTTAAAAATTTAATTGCAAATTTAAAACAGAAAGGGCACTCGATAAAGATAACAATCAACACAAAAGATATTTTGGAGTCATTACTGATCGAAGATAATGTTCCATATGAAAATATCCTGCCCCGCCGGCGTAAATATAATGATAAGTTTTCCACCTTGATGACACTTTTTCAGAAAGATATCCAGATATTCCGGAAACAATATAAAGAAAATTTTGATTTGATGGTTGGGACAGAAACAGCATTGTCACATATCGGGTGGTTATTTAAAAAGCCCTCATTAATTGTAAATGAGGATGATATCACAGTCATTTCTGATGCTTCAAAAATTTCTTTTCCGTTTGCAAGGCATATCGTTTCTCCGAGGATGTGTAATCTTGGTAAATGGACTAACAAAAAAATTCCATATGATGGATATCAGAAAATAGCTTATCTTCATCCTAACTACTTCAGGCCTCAAAAAGATATTGTTAACACCGTTATTGATGCCGAAGAAAGATTTTTTTTAATTAGGACTTCTGGTTTATCCGCCTACCATGACCAAGGAGTTAAAGGGCTTAATGAGAAGCTCGTAAGAAAAATTATCGAAATTTTGAAGCCCTTTGGAAAAATTTTGTTGACCACCGAACGTAAATTGCCAAATGATTTAAATCAATACTTGTTAAAAACAAAAGTTTCAAATATCCATCATTTTTTATATTATGCAGATTTAATTATTGCTGATAGCCAAAGTATGTGTGTAGAAGCGTCAATTTTAGGAACTCCATCAATTCGGTTCAGTGATTTTGCAGGAAAGATAGGTGTGCTAAATGAACTCGAATATAAATACGGCCTCACATTCGGGATTCCCACTGACAGAGAAGATGCGCTTATAGCCAAAGTCAACCATATTGCAGGTATTCATAACCTGAAAGAAAAATGGCATTCCAAAAGGGATAAAATGCTTGATGATAAAATTGATGTTACTTCATTTTGGACATGGTTAATCGATATTTATCCAGATTCCATAAAACATATGAAAATGTGTCCGGATTATCAAAATAATTTTAAACAGCACAAGAAATGATTAAACCCAAAACCGCTATTTTCACCAACGATGTCGAAACCACATCGATCCTGAACCACAAACTCCGGGACAAGACAGCGGATTATCTGGTTTCCCAAGGTATGCCCCGGCTGCTGGATCTGTATGAAAAATACCATGTCCGTGCCACCTTCTTTTTCACCGGCTATGTTGCCCGACTGAGTCCGGAGCTGGTGAGGATGGCCGTTGAACGAGGGCATGAAGTCGGATCTCATGGCCTGGTTCATACTGTGGCCCATGCGTTTGACAGGCTTCCCTTTGATACCCAGATTGCACATTTAAAGGAATCAAAAAAAATCCTTGAAGACGTCGGCGGGCAGGCGGTGACATCTTTTCGCGCTCCGGCGGCCCGGGTCAATTATAATTTGCCTTTGGCCCTTGAGGCGGCCGGGTATTGTGTCGACAGCTCTGTTGCCTCCCAGCGGCTGGATATGTTTTTGTCTTTCGGAGGCTTAAAAAAGCTCAATTGGCTCTTGACACCCCGGAAGCCCTATTTTGTGCGGCGGGACAATGTGTTTAAAAAGGGGGGCTCCGACATTCTGGAAATACCGATTTCTGCGATGGTTTTTCCCTATATCGGAACGTTTATGCGAATTACGCCAGAATTAAACCGGGTATTGCGATATGTCCTTTACATGGAGACGCTGCTGACCAAAAGATCCTTTACCTTTCTCACCCATCCCAACGAGTATATAGATGAGGACTTGGAATGTGGTCGGATTGAACGGCGTAGTTCTAACTTCTTATCTTATTTGCTCGGTGATGTTATCAGGCACAGGTTGAAGGTGAGGAATCTTGGTTTCGCGGCATTGCCTATATTTGAACGTGAAATTAAATTTTTTATTGATAAAGAATTTGAATTTAAAACATGTAGGCAGGTATATGACGAATTAACAGGTTCATGGAGCAACAGCTTTGTTGAGAAAAAGGATATGCAGATAATTAATACATATAAAAAAATTCCTTATTACAAACCAAATGAAAATTTAAGCCAGCAGATCTCGAATTCGAGTTCACAGAAAAAAATTGCAAAGCATCAGCTGGTTTTAAAAAAAATTAAAAATTATTTATTTGCTCGATTGGCTTATAATTGTCCTGTAAATTCCTGGCGGATAAAACTGCACAGATGGCGGGGAGTGAATATTGGAAATAATGTACTTATTGGCCTGAAGGTGACGCTTGATAATTCTTTTCCCGAATATATTTACATAGAAGATGGTGTATCCCTGGCAGGGGAAAATTACATCCTTACCCACAGTAACCCTTATGAGCATTTCCAAGGGATACTGGATTCCTACGTTTCGCCGGTTATCATTAAAAAAGGGGCCTGGGTAACCATCAGGGTCACAGTGTTGCCTGGAGTGACAATTGGCGAACGAGCTATAATTGGGGCTGGGGTTGTAGTTCATAAGGATGTTCCTGCTGGATCCATAGTAACTTTGAACAAAAATAGAATAATACCTCATAAAAAAAAAGCTGAAGATCATAAACTCAAGTCCGTGGATAAAGGCCTTTTAAAAAATAGAAAAGATTCAAAACAACGAGCTGCCGGACAAGATCATGATCAATGTGCATCCGCAGAGATGGAATGATCATGGATTCCATTGGTATAAAGAACTGGTTGGGCAGAATGTTAAGAATGTGATTAAACGAGTTTTGGTGAAAAAGAAGGAATTCAGGAGTCAGAATATAGAAGATAAGAGAATGACAGGATTCAGGAGAAAGAATAATAAAGATAGGCATAAGTTCTAAAGTCAGCTCAAAACTTGATATCAATGACATAAAGGTATTTTGGAATTTTCCAATAGAACACTTTATAAAACATCATGGCCTCTCAAAAGAAAATTTCCCTCTATATTTAAAAAAACTATAATTCAGATATAATCACAGGTATTCTGATATGTTCGATTAGGCCTCCGAACGCCTGTGACACTTGGTTCCAAAACTTGCGTAATTCCGAAATCAAATTCCTTATTTGGAAAAGATTGGCGGTGCCTGCCCATATCATCCTGTCGGCATGCCTGGTTATTAATGCGTGCCAAATTTTCAACGGTTGTGCGCTAGTTGGTAAAAGCTGGACGTCGTCAAATGATGCAACGTGGATACAGGTAAATGGAGAGACATATGGTGCCCAGCCAGACCGGCTTGGACCGATCGGCGGTGGGAACGGGTACATGAGTATGGTGACGACAGGCGACCTGGTTGTCAAAAATCTTGATCAATTGCTCGATGCGCTTAGCAAAGTCAAGGCAGGCCAAGTCATATTTATCCTCGGAGATGTCGAGATAGACTGCACGGCACGGGTGTATATCGAACAAATGGTCCTTGAAATTCCCGGTGGCGTCACCCTGGCAAGTAACCGTGGAGTTAAGGGCTCAAAAGGTGGGCTGCTCTACTCTGACGCGCTCATGACGCCGACGCTCATTCGCCCCATGGGTTCTAATGTTCGGGTCACCGGTTTGCGGATACGCGGACCCAACCCAAAGCGCTATAAGGATCATCACCAGCGATCCTTTTCCGAGGGACGCGGCCACGAATACTACTACAAGTTTCCCGTCTCCAGAGGCATTTGGATGGATCACTCCGGGCTTGAGGTTGACAACTGTGAGATTTCAGGGTTCAGTCATGCTGCCATTTACTTTGCCAAAGGTGACCGGCACAAAATTCACCACAATTTTATCCACCACTGTCAGTATAAAGGACTTGGTTATGGTATTGCCCATAATTTCGCTTCGTCACTAATCGAGCGAAACCTGTTCGATTTCAACCGTCACTCCATTGCAGGCACGGGCAGTCCGGGATGCAGCTACGAGGCCCGGCACAACGTGGAACTGGGCACCTCGCTCAGCCACTGCTTTGACATGCACGGCGGGCGTGACCGAAAAGATGGAACAGACATCGCCGGCACCAGGATACTGATCCATCATAATACATTTCGTGCACCCAATACACCCGTTGTGATTCGCGGTATTCCCGAAGACGTGTGCAAGGTTTACGGCAACTGGTTCCCGCGTCACATGAATCCGCATGATGCAGTGCATGCGTATAAGAACACGCAGGTCCAGAACAACGCGTATGGCATTTCCCCGGTGCGGGTGATCAAGTAGGGAACCGCGGATAAAAATGTGAGGAGGGAAGTTTGAAGAATTATTCTGCAAGGTATACGGTGAACTGATTCTAAGGGGCAGCGCTGGACAAGAAAGAAGGGTAAGCAAAGAATCACGGCCAGGGGGATGCGGTTAAATTTATTATGAACTAATTTTTTTAAGCGGAGCAAATATGCCAAAAATGTTGTCAAATATAATTCAGAGAGCGAGGAAGAAGATTAGAGAGCATACGGATATTCTGTATCTGAGACTTTCGGACTGTGATGGTATGTGCGAACATTGCATACCTGTATTAAAAAAAATATGTGACTGGAAGAAGGGGAAGGTGCAAAATGGGGAATGTGGGAAACCTAAATGACAAAGCCGTAAAGATTTTATAGCCAAGATGGCAATTGCTTCAAAAGAAGCAAGGGAGACCAACTACTGGCTCCGATTATTCCGGGACAGCAATCTATGCAACGGAATTGATTTCTCAAGGCTTATCCAGGAAAGCGAAGAAATCATAAAAATTCTCACCTCTATTGTAAAGACCAGTCAAAAATCCGCTTGATTAAATTGAAAAATTGAGTGTCCACAGATTACGCAGAATAAATAATGAAAAGAGACAAAAAGACCTATAAGATCATTGGGGCCGCGATGGAAGTACAATCCACAGATTACGCAAATTACGCAGATTAAATAATGATGAGAGACGAAAAGACCTATAAGATCATTGGGGCCGCGATGGAAGTACATCGGGAATTGGGATGTGGATTCCTTGAAGGAGTTTATCAAGAAGCCTTGGATCGAGAATTTGGAACACAACAGATCCCTTTCAAATCACAGCCAACAGTTAAAATAGTTTATAAAGGAGAACCACTAAATAAAACGTATCAACCTGATTTTGTTTGTTATGAAGAAATCATAGTCGAAATAAAAGCAATTTCCGGTTTATCAGGAACCGAAGAAGCACAGCTTATCAATTACCTTAAAGCAACAGGACTTAAAATCGGGCTTTTAATAAATTTTGGAACAAAGTCTCTCGAACATAAAAGATTTATAAATAGTATTTAATCTGTGAAATCTGCGAAATCTGTGGATGGATTTGTCGTGTTTTCGAAAATCATTTTTTTCATCTGGCTTATCGCCATTACGTTTGTCTCGCTGGTGGATTATTCCTCCGCCGGCTGGTTCGACCCGCCAAAGGGGCTCGGCACAGGCTTCTGGCTGCACGCCATCGGCTACTTTGTCGCAGGTGCGCTGTATTTTTTTGCTTTTGGGAACAACCGCCAACGGGTCGTTCTCATCACCTTTTTTGCCCTGTTCCTGCTGGGGGTGTTGTTCGAGATCGTTCAAATCTATGTTCCGCACCGGAGTTTCAACCCGAAAGACATCGCCGGTAACGGTTTGGGATTGGCCGCGGTTTATGTGTGCCGGCAGCTCATCGGCTTCAGATCCATAAAAACGTAAGAAATTAATTAGCCACAGACTCACACGGACTTACACAGACATTTCCTCCTGTGGTTCCCACAGAACGAAAAGGGTGTCAATCGCTTCGCGATAAAGGGCCAATATAAAGCCACAGATACACGGAACTGAAAGAATAATTAGCCACAGACCCACACAGACAAACACAGACATTTCCTCCTGTGGTTCCCACAGAAAGAAAAGGTGTCCATCGCTTCGCGATTATTAAACATCCAAGATAGTTTATATATTTACCTCACAATGAGATACTTTGAGCATTTGTCGAAGTAATCAATTATTAATAATGCCCGGAGGGCTGACTGTTTTTGACCGGGCGAGCCTGTTCTGTTAAATCCTGTCGTCGGCAGCACTTCGAATAAGGATTTAACCAGGGTCGCCCGGACAAACGTCCGTGTGTGTCTGTGTGAGTCTGTGGCTAATTTAATAAAATGAAATGTGTGTGTCCGTGGCTAATTTAAATAAAAATGGATATAAACGAAATCACATATAAAATCCGATCGGCAATTTTTGAGGTTAATCGTGTTCTTGGATACGGATTTTTAGAAAAAGTTTACGAGAATGCTTTATTGTTCGAATTAAGAAAGAGAGGACTCAAGGCGGAAGCCCAAGTTCCGATACACGTTAATTATAAAGGTGAATTGGTGGGGGAATATTTTGCCGATCTGGTTGTTGAAGATACAGTCATTATAGAATTGAAGGCGCTTGACTCTCTGCAAAAGATTCATGAAGCCCAGCTGTTAAATTACCTCAGAGCTACAAAATATACGGTCGGCTTGCTTGTTAATTTTACACACCCAAAAGCTCAAATTAAAAGGTTCGTGATTTAACTGCAATTGGCTACAGACTTGCACAGGTCTTAAAGAAATTAATTGGCCACGGACACACACAGATAAACACAGACGTGTCCTCCTGTGGTTCCCACAGAAAGAAAGGGTGTCATCGCTTCGCGACAAAGGGCCGATAAAAAACTACAAACCTACACAGGTCTTAAAGAAATTAATTGGCCACAGACCTACACAGACCTTTCCTCTCAAATTTAAAAGGCCCGGAGGGCTGACTGTTTTTGACCGGGCGAGCCTGCCCTGTTAAATCCTGTCGTCGTCAGCCCTTCGAAGAAGGATTTAACCAGGGTCGCCCGGTCAAATGTCCGTGTGTGTCTGTGTGTGTCCGTGGCTAATATTTAAAACCATTCTGTGTTCGTCTGTGTTCGTCTGTGGCTATTAACTAAAATGTCAAAAAATACACGCCAAAATCTTCTGATCGGACTGATCGACTTTCTCCTGCTCAACATTGCCCTTGCCGGGGTGCAGTGGATCAAGCGGGGCAGCCTCGAGCTGTCGCCCGTCTATATCCAGCTGTTCGCCGTTTTCTACGTGGCCTGGCTGGGGACGTCCATGGCCATGGAAAAGTTCAAACTGATCAACGGAAAAACCTTCTGCGAATCCCTTTGCCTGATCGTAAAGTCGAATGTCGTCATGGTCTATCTGGTCACCTTTTTCATTGTCCTGTGGAACCCGCTGGCCGGTGTGTCCCGGGTGCAGACCTTCGGCGTCTGCGGGGCTTTCTTTCTGATGGAACTCATGGGCCTGCTCATGGCCTACATTGTTTTCGAAAGCAGGTTCGCGGAAAACCGGGCCCTTCACCGGAAAAACGGTGTTCCGGCGGCGCGGTACCGGCCGCTGATGTGGATGGACGCCCTGGTGCTGATCGCGGCATTTCTGGCCATCAATGACGCCAAGCGGGGAAGTTTCACCCTGCCGGCAAGATACGACGAGATCCTTCTCGTGCTGTACGCACTGTTGTTCGCCAGTTCCTTTCTGGTCCGGAAATACGAGATCCGGAACTTTGACGGCACCTGGGTGAAAGCCCTCACGCCCTGTGTCAAAGCCATCCTGATCGTCTTCGGCAGCCTTTCCGTGCTGGTGTTCGCCTTCCGGCTGTTCCACTACTCCAGGCTCCACCTGTTCGGCACCTTTGCCGCGGTGTTCGCATTCGAGCTGATGATTTACCCTGTGTACTGGCTTTACCGGAAACGCGGAAAGCTCGCAAGGGACATCGAAACCGCGGAGGAAGTCGCGGCCGCCCAGAACCTTGAAGCCGCCGTCCGGGAACTTCCCAGGGAGCAGGATGCCTGCCCCGTCGGGAATCCCGTCGAACTCATTCTGGAGCATGCGCTGGGATTTTTCAACGAAACCCTGTTTCATTTCATCCGGAAAAACATCGACCTTTCGGCCATCGACCGGTGCGAGACGGCCGTCGTGAGCACCGACGAGATCGAAGACTTCCGGCGCCTGGACGAGAACCGTCCCCACCGCCTCTTTATCAACCTCCACAAGACCAATGACGTCCGGTGGTTTAACCGGTATTTCCTCGAGGTTTTCGGGAGGCTGAAAAACGGGGGATATTTCGTGGGAAAGGTCCACACCGTCACGACCCGCAAGAAACTGTATTCGGAAAAATACCCGAGGGTCGTCGCACCGCTGCTGTACTATGCGAATTTTATCTGGTGCCGGGTGTTTCCGAAACTCCCTGTCGTCAAAAAGCTGTATTTCACCGTGACCCGGGGCCGAAACCGGATGGTGTCCAAGGCGGAAATCTTCGGCCGGCTCTGCTTCTGCGGATTCAGGATCGTGGACGAGCTGGAATCCGAAAACCGCCTCTATTTCATCGCACAAAAGGTCAAAACGCCCTCTTTGAACAAGAGCCCCTCGTACGGCCCCGTCGTGCGGTTAAATCGGGCCGGGTACAAAGGAAGCATGATCACGGTGTACAAGTTCAGGACCATGTACCCCTACTCGGAGTTTTTACAGGAGTACGTTTACGAGAAAAACCACCTGGACATGGGCGGAAAATTCAAGGACGATTTCCGCGTGACGGACTGGGGCAGATTTATGCGGGCCACATGGCTGGACGAACTTCCCATGATCTACAACTGGCTGAAAGGGGACATCAAACTGTTCGGGGTGCGGCCGCTGAGCCGTCAGTATCTCAGCCTGTACACCGAAGAGCTCCGGGAACTGCGCAAACAGGTGGTGCCCGGACTGATCCCGCCGTTTTATGCCGACCTGCCGAAAACCCTTCCGGAAATCATGGAATCCGAACGGCGGTACCTCGAGGCCTACCTCAAGGACCCCGTGAAGACCCAGCTGAAGTACACGTGGCACTCGTCGAAGAATATTCTGTTGAACGGCGCGAGGAGTCAGTAACGTGGGGCAGAGGGCAGAGAGCATGGGGCAGAGGGCATGGGGCAGAGAGTGAGAAGGTGGGAAGGTGAGAAGATCAGAAGGTTAGGAGATAGGAGATAGGAGATAGGAGATAGGAGATAGAAGATAGGAAACAGCATCCTCAAACCTCAAGCGAAGCGATCCTCAAACCGGGATTTAAAGGTTTATTTACCCATTTCAGCTCAAGGCTGTTTTGGGTGAATATGGGGCTTAAGGTGTAATATTTGCCTTTTCCTTCTGCACTCTTTCGTGCAACCATACTTTAATCAGCGCGCCTCGGTCTACGCCGATATTTTGCCGGATCCGATCAATATCTTTGATCAGTTCTTCTGCAACATCGAGCGTGATCCGAACTTTCTTGCCGTGCCGGATAACTTTGGCCTTAGACATGTCAATGAGGTCGTGAATGTCTTCGCCGTTGTCGAATCGACGATCAAACTCCTGAGTGCTTTTAGCTGTTTTCTTTTTGGTCATATAATGTTGTTTCCTTTTTTCTTATAGGCCTGACGGATATTATCCGAATTGTGTTGCCGCGCATGGTAAAAATTGAGGCCCACAGTTTCCCCCCGATTTTACCTATTAAAATATATCTGTTTTCAATTGGATATTCAGTATGAATTTCGACCCGGTCGGGATCTTCCCAAAGCGCTTTTGCCGTATTAAAATCAATACCATGCTTAACCAGGTTACTATGGCTCTTTTTATCATCCCACTCAAATTTCATACTATAATTTATACATATTCTATACAGAAATGCAACAAATTATTTTAAATAGAAAAAATTCAGAACAACATCCTCCAACCTAAAGCTTGCCCTGTGGAATGCTTGCCCGATGAAACCTTTGATCTGATTCATCTGGGCAAAGCCTATTCCACTGGGGCGAAGCGCTCCTCCAACCTGTAACCCTATGCCCTCTGCCCCATGCCCCCATACCCATCCAAAGATTTCACAGATTAACGCAGATTATAGACTAATCTCTTATATTCCAATGATTTTGCCCTTGACTTTTCATGCAATAATGCTATCTTAAATTATAAAACTAATTTTAGGAGAGATTATGAACATTATAAAAACAGTCGGCAGCAGCGGGCAGATATCCCTGGGTAAAAAATATGCAGGTCAAACCGTAATGTTGGAGGAAATCGACACCGGCGTTTGGATTGTAAAGCTGGGGCGCTTCATCCCCGATAATGAAAGGTGGCTTCACGGGCCGGATGTCCAGTCCGAACTCAACGAAGCAATTGCCTGGGCAGAGAAAAATCCGCCCGAGGATACAAATTTTGAGGACTTAGAAGCCCTGATCAAATGATGAGCCGGGAAACACATCAAAACATACGTTTGGATTTGAACAATCCTGTCTTTCAACGCCAGCTTTTCAACCTGTCCAAAAGCGATCAGCACAACACCCTCAATACTTTGCGAAAATTGGCAAGCATGTCATGGCAACAGGTATATTCAGATTATGGTCTAAAATGGGAAGTTATTTTATCACAAAAAGGCCCAGGCGGTAACAAGCTTTACAGTTTTCGAATTGGCAAGGCATTTCGGGGAATAGCATACCGTGACGGCTCATGGCTGCGCCTGTTGTCGTTACATCCTGATCATGATTCAGCTTATCAGTAGGCAATGTGCTCTCGTCGGTAATTTGAAACATGAAGCCTAATATCCATTACTGCGGAACAGCGTGCACAGAGCATAGGGCAGAGGGCATAGGGTTGGAGGTTTGAGGATCGCGTCGCTTTAGGTTTGAGGATGCTGTTTCCAATCTTTGCCTCCAACCTTGACCGGCGCA